>Ga0209415_10003851_pt1 | contig 27754 bp, 17 predicted proteins | sample PeaSoiSIISIP2007_FD_187696 | JGI IMG/M metagenome (GOLD analysis project Ga0209415, IMG submission 187696) | Peat soil microbial communities from Weissenstadt, Germany - SII-SIP-2007 (SPAdes) (version 2) | ecosystem: Environmental > Terrestrial > Soil > Wetlands > Peat | place: Germany... | reverse complement strand
TCGAGCGCGACATTGCCGGCGAGGATCATCAGGTCGGCCCAGGAGATTTTCCGGCCGTATTTCTGCTTGATCGGCCAGAGCAGCCGGCGCGCCTTGTCCAGGTTCGCATTGTCCGGCCAAGAGTTGAGGGGCGCGAAGCGCTGTTGGCCCGCGCCCGCGCCGCCGCGTCCGTCGCCGACGCGGTACGTGCCCGCGCTGTGCCACGCCATCCGGATAAAGAGTCCCCCGTAGTGGCCGAAATCCGCCGGCCACCAGTCTTGGTTGTCCGTCATCAGCGCGTGGAGGTCGTTCTTCAAACCTTTGAAGTCGAGCTTCTTGAACTCTTTGGCGTAGTTGAAGGCCTCGCCCATCGGATCAGACTGGGGCGAGTTCTGGCGGAGAATCCGGAGGTTCAACTCGTTCGGCCACCAGTCGCTGTTCGACCTCATTCCCACATTCGTGGTGCCGTGCATGACCGGGCACTTCGCTTCGGTTGACATGGTCTGTTCCATCCTTCCGATTGGTCAAAATTTCAGTCAAAAGAACTTACGAACTGCAAACTCGTTCTGGCTTTCTCCTTCGCGCCACCGCGGGCGGCCGCGCTGGCCGACGCGCGCCATTCATCCGGTATCCAAACGCGCCTAACGGGAAACGTGCCGCGAAGCGCACCTCGTGCACAGGCCCCGGAAAATGAGTTCGCATTCGCGAAGAATCCGCTTGCCGAGAGAGCGCGCGGCAGGCCTGGGAACGTCGCACCACTGAATGTCCTCAACATTGCCGCAGCGGTCGCAGATGAAGTGATGATGCCGCAGGCCTTTCGCATCGAAGCGCGCGGCTCGGCCCTCGACGGCCACTTCACGCACCAATCCCGCCCGCACCAGGTCCCGCAGATTGTTATAAGTCGTGGCCCTGGAAGAGCGCGGATCCGCCCGATTCACGGCATCGAAGATTTCCGCAGCCGTGGGATGCCTGTTGGCCTCCGCCAAGAATGCCATCACGGCGTAACGCTGCGGCGTGCACCGCAACCCGCTGTCCTCCAAGGACTTCTTAATCGCCCCGGCGTCCATACATAAATTAGACTGTATCTAAGGTGATATTTTGTCAAGACCTGTGCCCATGGCTGCGGCTGCGGGCCGAAAAGTGGGGGGGGTGTCGTATCGAGTGTCCGCATCGAGTGGCCGACCATCCGCCCAGAACCATGTCCTTCATTTCCCAGGACGCCGCTTCTGACCAGTGACGGCCACTTGTCCGATCATCCGACTTATCAGGAGTTAGCGAAGTTTCCGGCGTATCCGTGATACACCATGACCTAAAGCGGCTTACCCTGGAGGCTATGAGATGAAGGAATGGATTGCAGAAACATCGGCGCGTCCTAGGGCCAGGCTTACCGGTGTCGTTTATTTGTTTTGCTTTCTGACGGCGGTCTTTGGCGAGGTCTTCCTTAAAGGGATTTTTGTGGATGGCGACGCCGCGGCTACAGCGAACAACATCCTGGCGCACCAGCCCTTGTTTCGGTTGGGGTTAGCAACCGGCCTCATCGCCACCGCGTGCTATATCGCGGTGACGGCTCTCTTCTATGACTTGTTTAGGCCCGTGAACAGGAGCCTTTCTTTACTCGCGGCGTTCTTCAGCCTCGTGGGATGCGCCATTCTGGCTTTCGCTAGCCTCTTTCGAGCCGCCCCGCTTGTCGTCTTGGAAGGGGGTCAGTACTTGGGCGTATTTAAGATGGAACAGTTGCGGGCGCTGGCGTTTTTGTTCCTCGAATTGTATGGTCGGGTTGTCAACATCTGCTTCGTATTTTTCGGAGTCTATTGCCTCCTGATCGGCTACCTCATCTTCAGGTCGGCCTTCCTGCCTCGAATTCTGGGCGTGCTGATGGCGTTTGCCGGATTGGGTTGGCTGACCTTTCTGTCACCGCCGCTCGCAAGCTATCTGTCCCCCTACATTCTGGTCCTCGGCTTCCTCGCGGAACTAGCGCTGATGCTATGGCTGCTCCTGATGGGCGTGAACGTTCAACGATGGAAGGAACAGGCTAGCGCAACATGAGATCCACCGTCTATCGGAGTAGCGGTCGGCTAGTTCCCTCTCGGGAAGACCCGACCTGATTCGCATGAGCGCCTGATTCAATAGCTCGCATAAGGAGGAACGAGTATGAGCGCAGCAATGATGATGAAACGGAGCGCAGAAGCGTCGCCGCGCCTCAAGGCCAGAATGGCCGGTGTCCTTTTTTTGGTTCTCGTATTGACGTCAACATTCACCGAGTTCTTCGCTCGCGGCAGGTTGAATTTCGCAGCGCACCTCGCAGCGGGCATCATCGAGGTCTCGTGCATGATCGCAGTGACGCTGCTCTTCTATGGCATCTTTAAGCCGGTGAACAGACACCTCTCTCTGCTCGCGGCGTCCTTCAACTTCGTGGCAGTCACCCTTGAGCTTCTTCAATTTCTGCCTCACGGCGTGAACATCGGCCTGGGATTTCACGGATTTTATTGGATCCTGATCGGCTACCTCATCTTCAGGTCGGCCTTCCTGCCTCGAATTCTGGGCGTGCTGACGGCGTTTGCGGGTTTGCGTTGGCTGACCTTTCTGTCACCACCGCTCGCAAGCTATCTGTCGCCCTACAATCTGGCCTCCGCCCTCCTCGTAGAAGGATTGGCAATGCTGTGGTTCCTCGTGATGGGCGTGAACGTTCAACGATGGAAGGAACAGGCCCGCGCAGCGGTCGAGTGATGAACCATTTGAAGTAATCCACATGCCTGATTAAGGCGCTTACCGAAGAAGTGGATTGGCCGTAAGCCAAATCTCCGGTAATCCGACTTGTCGGGAGTTAGCCCGAGGGGAACTACAGCGACTATAATGCGCAAAGGATGTGGCGAGCCAAAGAAGAGCAATGAGTCCTAAGGAATGGTGCTGACCCATGCGCAGAAGCACAATCAACTTCGACACCGTGCGGAAGATCGGACTCGCGTTGCCTGGCGTGGAGGAGAGCACAGCCTATGGGCAACCGGCACTCAAGATCCATGGAAAACTCCTTGCATGTGTCCCCGCTAATCGCTCGGCCGAACCCGGCTCGGTTGTCGTTCGCGTGGATTTCGACGACCGCGCTGAGTTGCTCGCCGCGGCCCCGGATGTTTACTACGTGACGGACCACTATGCCGGCTATGAAGGCGTGCTGGTTCGGCTGTCTCGCGTCGATCCCGGTGAGTTGCGGGACTTGCTCGGCATGGCCTACAAGTTTGTGACCCGCAATGCCGCGACGCGTGCGCCGGCGCCTAAGCGCCGAAAGCGCGGACAAAGAAAGTGAATGAAGGTCCGAGTCCTAGCGCGTAACGGCGCACTCGGAAACATGCGCGCTTACCGGAGAAGTGGGTTGGCCGTAAGCCAGATGTCCGGTAATCCGACAATACGTCAAAGTGGAATCGGAACGCCGCTGAGATCTATGGGGGCGTGGCAAATTCGCCGTATCGAGAGCAGAGAAGGCCTACAATATGCGAGCGAGAGGTCTAAAGTCGGAATTTCCTTACGCGGATAAAGTTGCCGTTTTTGCCCAACGATCTCTTATCGCCTATAATCACGATGTTCGGCTCCTTCCTCACGAGCCTTTGGTCGTCGAGCAACCACAGTCCAGGCGGGTCGAGGGAACCGGCATTGTTATGAAATCATGCGAGTTTCTTGAGAGTGTGTCCTGATCGGGTATCGATCGCTACCGGGTTGGGAAACGCACCTTCTATCTAAGCGCTCATTTCCGAGTCCAAGACGCCCTCCAGGATGCACGGATTTCGCTATTAGCCCTGAAAAACGAATTGATATCATGCCCGCTTGAGACACGATTCGGTCGGCGAAGTGATTGGCTCAGGGAGATACCGCCGGTGAAGGTGCGTACTGTACGCGCCTCATCAAGCCACGCTCAACTGGACCGTTGAACCGACAAGTTGCGGCGACTCAGCGCGAACCTCGATGGCCCCACGCTTACCAGTGGGCCGCACCACGACCAGACATTTGCCGTGGAAGGTATCGCGGCGCGGCTGCCGGAAGCTGGCAACATCCTTCGGATTTGCACTTCCGACGGCGGCAATCTCGCCGTCTCCGCTAACAAAAAACGACACCGGAACCACGGCATCGGGCACCGGGTTACCGCTCTCGTCGACCACCGTGACCATCACGTAGCTCAGGTCGTCGCGACTGGCCTTCATCTTTGTCCGGTCGGGAGCCAATACCAGCTTGTGCGGCACACCTACGGTGGCAAATGCGATCGAGCCGATTTCGCGTCCGTTGGCCAAGGCCACGGCCTTAAGTTCACCAGGGCTGTACGGAACGCGGAATTCCGCCTTGAGCGCGTCCTGCCCGGTTAGGTCTTTGGAACCCATTTCCTTGCCATTCAGCAGCAGCTTGACCTGATCGGCGCGGGTGTAGACGCGAACGTTCACCGGCGTGCCTTCGAAGCCGGGCCAAGTCCAGCTTCGCAATTCGTCGCTCCATCCCCAACCGCCGAAAGACTCCGTCAATCCAACCGGAACCGGGCGCTGCACCGCCATCTCTACCTGGCTCCGGCGCCACACGACATCGCGAAAATAGGAGGACGGTTTCTTGTTTCCGATCACGTCGATGTCGCCGCAATACGAGATGAACCACGGATACGTAGAACCGCCACCCCCAAATCCCTCTTGCCTAGGCCCTATACTCGCGCTCCCAATTCCCGATTCGCCCAGGTAGTCGATAGCCGTCCATACAAAGTTGCCGATCACCCAGCCATCGTTTTCGATCGCACGCCAATCCTGGAACACCTGGGTGGGAAAGGCTTCGGTGCCAACGATGATACGGTCCGGATATAGCGCGTGATCCTTTTCGTAATCCGACGTCTGGTAGTTGTATCCACCCACGTCAAGATACGTGAATGCCGGTTCCATATCTTTCCAGGTCTGCCCGGGACGATCATACGGACCCGTGATCGCGGCCGTGACCTCGCGAGTGGGATCCAACTCGTGCGCATAAGCCGCAAGCTGCTTGCCGATCTCGATCCCGCGCGGCGTGGCGCGCTCGTTGACTTCATTCCCAATGCTCCAGAGAACGACACATGGATGATTGCGGTCGCGCAGGATCATGCTCTCGAGATCGCGCTGCCACCAGTCTTTGAAGTAGAGATGGTAATCGTCCGGATTCTTGGCGACCTCCCAGCAATCGAAGGCCTCGTCCAACACCAGCATGCCCAACCGGTCGCAGGCGTCCAGGAAATCGGGCGAGGGAGGATTGTGGCTGGTGCGGATGGCGTTAAACCCGTTGGCCTTGAGAATCTCGACACGCCGCTCTTCTGCCCGCGAAATGGCGGCCGAGCCCAGCGGGCCGTTATCGTGATGGACGCATCCCCCGCGCAGCTTGGTGTTCTCTCCATTGATCCGCAGCCCATGCGCCGCATCGATTTCCACCTTCCGCACGCCGATGTTCAGCGCTGTTGCATCCGCCACCTTTCCGTCCGCCTCTAGAATGACTTCTGCGCGATACAGGTGCGGGTCGCCTAGGCACCACAGCCGCGGGTCTTGCAGCCGCATTGAGCAAGTGGCCGTGGCACGCGCGCCGGTCGCGACACTCACGCTCTGCCGGGCCTCGCCAGCCACCTCGCCGCCCGTGTCCACGATCCGTGCTCGGACCGTGGCCTGCCGGTCCGCCGCGCCGCTCTCCACCGTGATTTCGATGTTCAGCAGCGCCGCGTCTGGGGCTGCCTCGACGGTGGTTACGTAAACGCCATGCACGGGAATGAACAGATCACCCACCGTGCTGAGCCAAACCTTTCGGTAGATGCCCGATCCCGAGTACCACCTGCTGTTGCGCCCTGTGTTGTTCACGCGCACCGCAACGGTGTTGTTTCCGTCTCTCAGGTGCGGCGTCAGGTCAAACGCGAACTCCGTGTACCCGAAAGGATGATTACCGAGGTGCGCACCGTTCAGCCACACATCGGAGTTCATGTACACGCCTTCAAAGCGTAGTTCCAGCTTTCCGCCGGAGGGCACACGCGGCTTGGCAAAAGTTTTGCGATACCAGCCTACGCCTCCTACAGTCCATCCGGTTGCGCCTTCCCCTGCACTCGCATACATATCGAACGGGCCTATACGCACAGGAGTTTTTCCCGCGGTCCAAATCGCGCCTCTGCCCTCATCGCTGTTTCCGGGAAGATCTTCGATGCTCCAGTCGTGGGGAACATCCAGGATCCGCCAGGACGAGTCGTCGAAAGCCGCAGCGTCCGCGTCGGCGACGTCGCCGCGGTGGAAACGCCAACCATCGCAGAAGGCCTGCACCCGCTCCGGATGTGCGGCTGCACTCGGCGCCCGGCTGAATCCGTTCGTGTTTTGCGCGAAGGCGCGCGCCGGCATCATCGCTGCCGCGGCCATCCCCATCATGCCCCGGAGCGCTTCACGCCGTGTCAACCCACCTTCCTGCTTCATGCAAGCGTCCTCGATTTATCCCGGAATTTCTATTTTGACGTCCCACGCGACCGGTAATTTACGTCTGACTGTTTCAGTTTTCAAGCTTCCAGCCAAGTTCTCGACGGCATACCCGAGCAGAATTGGCTAAGTCCCGATTAACGCGCTAATCGGGCACGTGACATTCTGGCTCACGCCCCAGAAGCCCGGTTGTGGGAAGTTGAGATATCCATCGGCGCTTGCGACCGATAGTGGGCAGATGAAGGGCTACTCGGAAATTGGCCCACTGTGGCGAACCGGGCCGCGGTTCAAAGACCGCCCCGCTCAGCCCTCTTCGCTTTCGTATTGGGTTTTCAGTTTTGCGACGATGGTGGGATCCGCCAGCGTCGTCGTATCGCCGAGGACGCGGCCTTCGGCGATGTCGCGCAGCAGGCGCCGCATGATCTTCGCGCTGCGCGTCTTCGGCAGCTCCGAAGCGAAGAAAATGTCGTCGGGGCGCGCGATGGGGCCGATTTTTGCGACAACGTGCCGCTTCAATTCTTCCTTCAGCGCTTCGGTCGGCTCGATGCCTTCCTTCACCGTAACGAACGCCGAAATTCCCTGCCCCTTAATATCGTGCGACTTCCCAATGACGGCCGCTTCCGCGACCGAATCGTGATCCACCAGCGCGCTTTCCACTTCGTACGTCGAAATGCGATGCCCCGCCACGTTCATCACGTCGTCCACGCGGCCCAGCAGCCAGAAGTAGCCGTCTTCATCCATCTTGCAGCCGTCGCCCGTGAAATAGATGCCCGGATAACGCAACCAGTAATTCTGCACGTAGCGATCGGGATCGCCGTAAATCGTCCGCATCATCGCGGGCCACGGCTTCGTCAGCACCAGGTAACCGCCTCCGCCCGGCCCCACGGCATTGCCCGCCGCGTCCACCACCTTGGCGGCGACGCCGGGAAACGGTTTCGTCGCCGAGCCGGGTTTCGTCGCCACAAGACCCGGCAGCGGGGAAATGAGAATCATGCCGGTCTCCGTCTGCCACCAGGTATCCACGATGGGGCAGCGCTCGTGCCCGATATGTTCGTGATACCAAATCCATGCTTCGGGATTGATCGGCTCGCCGACGGTTCCCAGCAGCCGCAGCGTCCGCAGCGAATATTTCCCCGGCCACTCTGTGCCCCAGCGCATAAACGTGCGGATCGCGGTCGGCGCGGTGTAGAAAATGTTTACGCCGTACTTATCCACGATCTCCCAGAAGCGCCCGCGATTCGGGCAGTCCGGCGTGCCTTCATACATCAGCGTGGTCGCGCCGTTGGCGAGCGGCCCGTACACGATGTACGAGTGTCCCGTTACCCAGCCGAGATCGGCGGTGCACCAATAAACGTCGTGTTCCTTGATGTCGAAGATGTAGCGGTGCGTCGTCGCGACGCCCACAAGGTAGCCCGCGGTTGTGTGGACCACGCCCTTCGGCTTCCCCGTGGTTCCGCTGGTGTAGAGAATGAAGAGCGGATCTTCCGCGTCCATGGGCTCTGCCGCGCATTCGTCGGAAGCCTGTGACATCACGTCGTGCCACCAGACGTCGCGTCCCGCCTGCATTGCCACCGCCGCCGCTTGCCCCACGCGCTTCACGACCACGACTTTCTCGATGCTCGGCGTATTCTTCAGCGCCTCGTCCGCTGCGGATTTCAGCGGCACCACATGTCCCCGCCGCCACGCGCCGTCGGCGGTCACCAGCACTTTCGCCTTGGCGTCGTTGATGCGCTCGCGCAGCGCGTCCATCGAGAAGCCGCCGAACACCACCGAATGCGGCGCACCGATCTTCGCGCAGGCCAGCATGGCGATCGCCTGCTCCGGCACCATGCCCATGTAAATCGCCACGCGATCGCCCTTGCGCACTCCCAGCGAACGCAGCACATTCGCGAACCGGCTGACTTCGCGGGATAACATGTCGTACGTCAGCACGCGCGAATCGCCCGGCTCGCCTTCCCACAGGATCGCCGCCTTGTTGCGCCGCGCCGACTGCGCGTGGCGATCCACGCAGTTGTGCGCCACATTGATCTTGCCGCCCGCAAACCACTTCACCCACGGGGCTTTCCACTCCAGAACGCTTTGCCACGGCGCAAACCAATCCAGGTGCTTGGCCTCGTCGGCCCAAAAAGCCTCGGGATCGTTGCTGGCGCGCTCGTAGATGCCGGGATCGCCGGCGTTGGCCTGCTTGCAAAACTCTTCGCGCGGATGAAACAGCCTTTTTTCCTGCAACAGCGCGGACAGATTTTCTTCCGTGGGTTTTGGCATGGTCTGTTTCCTCGCCGCCTCACTCAGCCGTGAGACAAACTTCGGCATTCTACTCTGTATTGTTTTTCTTGTGTGGCCCGTTCCGTGGCGATTTCGGATTAGTGCGTCGTCTTAATCTCGAACAAAGTTTCCGTGGAGGTGTTCGACGGAATGAACGTGGCCACGGCCTTATATTTGCCGTCCGCCACGTCCATGGCGCTGAAATTCCAATCCACGCTCTTCTGCCAGCTCAATCCGGCGGGGATCATCACCTCGGTAACCATTTGGCAGAACATCATCCCTTGCGACCACTTCCAGACGGACTTGTTGCCGCTGGACATCAGCTGGAAAACTTCCACATCGAAGACTTTGCACGAAGGCGCGGTTCCCTCGTAGTCCGTGTCCGAAGTGTTCGCCACGGTGAATGTGAAATTCTCGCTGTACTTCTTCGCGGGCGACGGGCCGGGCATTTGATCCACGGTGAGATCGCCGGGCTTCGCGACCACCGTGTACGTCAGCGGCGACTTGTTCTGGGCTCCCGCGCCGCACGCGAGTCCCGCGAGCAATAGGATCGCGCTGGACCAGACCAGCGGGTGAAGTCTCGAGCGGTACCGACTCTGCATCATGGCGTTCCCTCCTCAGCCGGGAATCTTAGCGCAACCTCGGAGCCGCGGTGACGCGGAATTGCTGCTAGTTTCCGCCCCCGGCAGGCGGCACTGGCTTCGGTTGAGAGGCCGCCCTGGGCCTGGGATGGGCGGGGCCGAAATGCTTCGAAAGGTAAAGCACCAGGGGATCGATGTCCGCAACTTTGATGTCGGCGCCGTTCACGCGCATCTTCTTCACTTCCGCGCGCCATCCCGTGGCCGAAAAATGAGCGTGGATGATGCGGTCGTACGTGTGGCAAGTCTTGCAATCCTGCACCACCAATTCTTTGCCCGGCCCATCCGGCAGCGGGTACTTGGCATTCGGGTCGGGAAGAAGTTGCGAGGAACCCCCCGGCGGCTGTTGCGCCGCCACTGCAAGCGTTCCCACGAGACACAGGGCGCCAACCAGCGCGCACCAGAATTCGAGCGAAGCTATCTTCCTCCACTCGCGCTTTCCCTTGTCGCGCGCAATCATTAATTAATTCTAGCAGATTCTTTTCAGGGGCTCTTTCCCGATCTCGACCGTCGCGACCGCATCACGTCTTCGCAGGCGCGGAGAGATTCATTCGTGATGGCATCCGGGGAATGACGCTGCAACATGGCGCTGCGGGCCACGGAACCAAGCCTCGCGCGCAATTCCGGATCACCCAGCAGCCTCACTGCCGCGCCTGCGATGAATTCCGGGCGCGGTTCCGTCGCCAGCAGGCAGGCCGCCGCGCGCGCCCATTCGTCGGCTTCCCACCTCGTAGTCAGTAGTAAGATACGCAGCGGCTTTGTGACGCGGGACAGTTGAAAATCATGCGCCTTCTGAGGATCGCATTCCTGATCGGCCTGGCGCTGACTCTCGCGCGCCCTGCGCGCGCCGCGAGCCGCGCCGAGTGCCAGGCTGCGCCCAGCGCGATCCTCGGACACCCGGTCGGTTACTGCGCGATTCTTCCCCCTAGCTATGACGCGGACAAAACGCGCCGCTTCCCGGTGCTTTATTTTCTGCACGGCCTGGGCGAAAACGAACAGATTCTCATCACCTCGGGCGGCATGACGCTGATTGAAGACCTGTGGCAGAGCGGCCAGTTGGGCGAATTCATTATCGTCACTCCCGCGGCGGGATCGAGCTTCTACATCAATTCTTTTTCCGGCCGCGTCCGCTACGAGGATTTTCTAATGCAGGAATTCTTTCCGTTCATCGAAAAGGGTTATCGCATCCGCCCCGGCCGCCAGAGCCGCGGCATCAGCGGCGTCTCCATGGGCGGCTACGGCGCTCTGCGACTCGCCTTTCGCCATCCGGCGCTGTTCAACGCGGCGAGCGCACACAGCGCGGCGCTGGTCGAAGATTTACCGGCCGCGATCACCGACGATCCGCTGCTACTGCGCGCGCTGGGTGGCGCGTTCGGTTCTCCGCCAAATGCCGCGTTTTGGGATCGCAATACGCCGTTCGTTTTCGCCCGGACGGGGGATTTGGCTGGATTGAAAATCTATTTCGACTGCGGCGCCGACGACGAATTGGGTTTCGCCGCGGGGACGCGCGCCCTGGACAAGCTGCTCACGTCACGCCACATTCCGCACGAAGAACACATCTACCCCGGCGGCCATAGCTGGGATTATTTCGCCGCGCATATCGCCGCGTCGCTGGAGTTTCATTCGCGCGCCTTCGGCCTAACCGCGCCGCCGGCCCACTCCCTCACGCCGCGCTAAACCAATGATCTCGAGTGAATCCAACTTTGTGGGAGGTCTTTAGGGGGGCACGTCTTCAGCCGTGCCATTAAAGCGTCGAACCTCAGGGGTTTTAACCCCTGAGGCCTCCGCGTTTATTTCGCAGTGAATCCGCCGTCCACCGGCAAGGCAATCCCATTCACGTAGGCCGCGGCTTCGGAACACAACCACAACACCGCTTCGGCCACCTCCTCCGGAGTTCCCGCTCTTCCGGAAGGCTGCCGCGAACTCAACACCGATTTCACGAGCGGCTCGAAAGCCCGCGCCATCAGCCGCCGCGCGGGCGTCGCGGCCCCGCTTCCTCCCGCAACGGCGTCGCGCACCAAATCGGTGTAGATCAGTCCCGGACAAACCGCGTTGATGCGAATTCCATGACGGCAGTACTCGAGCGCCGCCGACTTCGTCAGTCCGATCACGGCATGTTTGCTCGCAGAATACGCGGACAATTTCCACATGCCCACCAGCCCCGCCACCGACGCGGTGTTCACGATGGCACCGCGGTGATTCTTCAGCATCGCGGGGATTTCGTACTTCATCGCGAGCCACACACCCTTCAGATTCACCGCGATCATCCGGTCAAACTCTTCCTCGCTGCGGTCGGCCGTGCGAGCGCGCGTGCCGCCGATGCCCGCGTTGTTGTGCGCGCAGTCGAGCCGCCCATATAGCTCGACCGCTTTGGCCACTATCGCCTCGCAGTCCGCAGCGCGCGCGACGTCCGCCCGCACGAACGCCGCTTCGCCGCCCGCCTCGCGAATCTGCCGCACGGTTTCCACGCCGCCGGCATCGGAAATATCCGCCACGATCGTGCGGGCGCCCTCGCGCGCAAACGCCTTCGCCGTGGCGCGGCCGATGCCGGAGCCGGCACCGGTGACCAGTGCAACTTTATTCTCGAATCTTCGATCCATAGGAATTGCGTCGCCTCGCCGAAATAAGACAGGCCACTCCTGCCTGTCCTATTCTCTCCACCACACAATAACCCCACAACACGCCTCTCCCCATCGCGCCTGGGAAAAAAGCTGGACAGGCAGGAATGCCTGTCCTACTAAACCCTACTACCGCGGCTCGATCGTCATCGGCAGGCCGCCGCGCGGCCGCAACGTGATCACCGCCTCCGGCTCTACGCGCTGTCCGGGCGCGAGCCGCAGCCGCCAGCGCTGCGCGATCGTCGCCAGCACCAGCACACCTTCCGCGATCGCGAATCCCTCGCCGATGCAGCGGTGCATTCCACCCGCGAACGGAAAATACGTGAACTTGTTCCGGCTGATCGCCTCCGGCGAAGACCAGCGATCCGGATCGAATTTCTCCGGCTCCGGAAAGTATCGCGCGTCGCGCTGCGTCACGTACGGGCTCAATTGAAAATAGGATCCCGCCGGCGCCATGTACCCGCCGATCTCGTAATCCTGAAGCGGCCGCCGCGGAAAAACCCACACCGGAGGATACAGCCGCATCGACTCCGTCAAAATCTGTTCCAGATATCGCAGCCGCGGCAAATCCGCTGCCGTCGGCAGCCGCCCCGCCAGCACGCGATCCACTTCCTCGTGCATCCGCGCTTCGACTTCCGGATGCTTCGCGACGAGATACCAGCTCCACACCATGGCGTTCCCAATCGTTTCGTGGCCCGCGAGAATGAGGGTCATCATTTCGTCGCGAATTTGATCGTCGTTGAAAGCCGGCGAACCGTCTTCCGGATTCTCAATCTTTAACAAGCCCGCGAGAATGTCCCTCTGGCCGTTGGCGTGCGCGCGCCGCTCGGCGATCGCACGGTAGAGGAAAACGTCCGTCTCGGCAATCGCCGCCTGCAATCGCTCCGCTCCGCTCGCCGGGCGCCGCAGCAGCAATTGAAACAGCGTCGGAAATGTATTCTGATTGCCGACATCGCACACGATGTGCAGCGGCGGAAGCAGTCCGTCGCCCTCGCTTTCGACGTCCATGCCCATCAGCAAACGTAAGATGATCGCCAGCGCGAGCCGCAGCATCTCGCCGGCCATATTGCGCCGCTCGCCTGCTCGCCAACTGTCGCGCGCGCGCTCGGCTTGTTCGGCCATGGTCGCGCACCAACTGGTCAAATTCTGGTGGTGAAACAGCGGCAACAACAACTTCCGGTTGCGGTGATGCAGGGCGCCGTCGGCCACCAGCAGGCCGTCCCGCATCGCGCGATGAAATGTTTTCGCGCTGGAGCGCCCCATCCCTTCGTCGGCCATCAGCACTTGTTTAATGTAGTCGGGATGGTTCAGCAAGTAATCGTGCCGGCGCCCCACCTGCAGGTGGACGATATCGCCGTACTCGGCCGCAATGCGCCTGAGGAATTCGAGCGGGTTGCGCCGGAACGCGAAATACGCCTGAAGGCCGTGCCGCGGTCCCGGCGGCTGGAGTGGCTGGATAGGAGTCGCCATCAAAACAAAAAATCTCTCGTCCGGGCGGACGAAAAAAGCCGCACCCAAGAATCCGCCGAAGTATAGGCACGCCATCGCGCACGGGCAAGCGGAAGTTTGCCGCGCCTCAACAGCGCCCCCGAAAATCTCCACCCTCTGCTATAGTGAAAGTTCCCCTCAATGGGCCCCGAACGATTGGAAGAAGGAATGATGCTCGGCCTTCGCGCGCAAATACCCTGCCGCAAACTATTCGCACTGCCCGCACTTCTCATCTTGCTGGCGCTGCTCGCGCCGCAAGCGCGCGCCTATTCCGTTCTCTCGCACGAAGCCGTTGTCGATTCCGCGTGGGAGCCTGCGATCAAGCCGCTGCTTCTCGCGCGCTTTCCCAACGCCACACCCGACCAACTGCGCGAAGCCAAAGGATACGCCTACGGCGGCGCCATCATTCAGGACCTCGGCTATTACCCGCACGACAGCCATCTCTTCAGCGACCTCCTGCACTACGTCCGCAGCGGCGATTTCGTCCTGGCCCTGCTCCGCGATTCCACTTCGCTCGATGAATACGCGTTTGCCCTGGGCGCGCTCGCTCACTACACCGCGGACAATAACGGCCACTCCATCGGAGTGAACCATGCCGTCCCACTCCTTTATCCCAGTCTTGAAAAGAAGTACGGGAACTCCGTCACTTACGAGGACAACCCCTCGGCACATCTCAAGACAGAATTTGGGTTTGACGTCCTCGAAGTCGCCCAGGGCCGCTACGCCTCCGACGCCTATCACGATTTCGTCGGCTTCTCCGTCGCCGAGCCACTGCTCGAGCGCGCCTTTCAGGAGACCTATTCCATTTCGCTGAACTCCCTCTTCCCGGATTTAGATCGCTCCATCAACTCCTATCGCTACGACGTGCGCACGATTCTCCCCAAGGCCACTCGCGTCGCGTGGGTCCTCAAAAAGAACGACATTCAGAAGAGCGCGCCCAGCGCCACCAAGCGGCAGTTTCTCTACAATCTTCCCCGCGTCCGCTACGAAAAAGAATGGGGCAAGAACTATCGCCACCCCAGTTTCAGCGATTGGCTCCTGGCCGTCTTTATTCGCATCACTCCGAAGATCGGCCCGCTGCGCACGCTCAGCTTCGTCACGCCCACGCCGCAGACCGAAACGCTCTTCATGGCCAGCTTCAACGCCACAATCGCCGTCTATAAAACTTATGCCGGCCAAATTCAAAGCGGCCATTTCACCGTGCCCAACACCAATCTCGACACCGGCCGCATCGATCCACCCGGCGCCTACTTCATGGCCGATAACGCCTACGCCCAGCTCGTCGGCATGCTCGCGGAGAATCAATTCCAATCCGTCTCGCCGGAATTGCGCGCCAGCATCCTCGCCTACTACAGCGATCCCAACGCCCCCATCGCCACGCGCAAGCACCCCGGCGATTGGGCCCGCCTCACTCGGCAGCTGGAGCAGTTGAAGTCCGCCGCCACATCCGCGGAAAGCGCCGCGCCCGCCGCCGCAAATCCCTAGACTTCCGGTACCACACCTGCGTCAAATCCAGCGACCGATCCCCAGATTCAAAATCGAACGCAAAGACTGAGCCATCCGCGCAGGTTCGTTGCGGCAAACGCATGGGGAGGTTACGATGGGAACATATCAGAGGCGTAAATCGGAAACTTCGGGCGGGATGGCTGGTAGATGATTGGACAGACTTTTTCGCACTACCGCATCGTCAAGAAGATCGGCGGCGGCGGGATGGGGGTGGTGTACAAGGCGGAGGACACACGCCTTGGCCGCTTCGTCGCGCTGAAATTCCTACCCGAAGATGTGGCGCAGGACCGGCAGGCGCTGGAGCGCTTCCAGCGTGAGGCGCGTGCGGCGTCGGCGCTCGATCACCCCAACATTTGCACGATTCACGAAGTCGGCGAATACGAGGGACAGCCGTTCATTTCCATGCAGTATTTTGACGGCCAGACGATCAAAGACCGAATCGCTGGGCGCCCCGTCGAAATCGATCTGCTGCTCGATTGGGGCGCGCAAATCGCCGACGCGCTGGACGCCGCGCACGCGAAGGGAATCATCCACCGCGACATCAAGCCCGCGAACATTTTCATCACGACCCGTGGACAAGCGAAGATTTTGGATTTCGGCCTCGCCAAAGTCCTGGAACCAGCCGATCTCGGTGGCTCGACGCAGGGCGAAACCACGACCGCGGCGGATGCCTTTGCAGTCAAGCGTTTGACCTGCACGGGCGTGACGCTCGGCACGATCCTATACATGTCGCCCGAGCAGGCGCTGAGCAAGCCGCTGGACGCGCGCACGGATCTGTTTTCGTTTGGCGCGGTGCTGTACGAAATGGCCACGGGGCGACTCGCGTTTGACGGCGACAGTACGGCGGCCGTCTTTAACGCCATCCTCAACCGCGCGCCCGTGGATCCGGTGCGCTTGAATCCCTTCGTCCCTATCGAACTCGGGCAAATCATCGGCAAGGCGCTCGAGAAAGACAAGAATCTGCGTTACCAGAACGCCGCGGATATGCGCGCGGACTTGCAACGGCTCAAGCGCGACTCGGATTCTTCCCGCCCGGTGAGCGCCGCGCCTGCGACGGAGGCGCATCCACTGAGGTTTTGGGTTTCGCTGGGAGCAAGCGCGATCGTTCTTCTTGCACTCGGTTTAGGCATCTTCGAATGGACGCGGCAGAGGGAAGCGGGCCCTCCGCCCGCCTCACAGGAAAGCTGGACGCAGGTCACCGATTTCGCCGATTCGGCGATCGAGCCTGCTCTTTCGCCGGACGGCCGCATCCTGGCTTTCATCCGGGGCGACGACACGTTTATCGGCAACGGACAAATCTACGCCAAAGTGCTTCCAGGCGGCGAACCCGTGCAGCTCACGCACGACGACCGGGCGAAGATGAGTCCGCAATTTTCGCCGGATGGTTCCACGATCGCCTACACAACAGGCGGATGGGATACATGGGAGGTGCCGGTGCTGGGCGGCGACGCTCACCTGATGTTGCCCAACGCCGAGGGGCTTACCTGGATTGACGCCAACCACCTGCTCTTCTCCCAGATCAAGTCGGGCATCCACATGGCCGTGGTCACGGCGACGTCCACGCGCGCAGATAGTCGCGACGTCTACGTGCCGCCTCGGGAGCGCGGCATGGCGCATCGGTCGGCGCTCTCTCCGGACCACAAGTGGGTGCTGATCGCGGAAATGGACAACAACGGTTGGCTGCCGTGCCGCCTGGTTCCCTTTGATGGGAGTTCTTCCGGCAGGCGCGTAGGGCCGCAGGATGCCGCATGCACCTACGTCGGTTGGTCTCCCGATCAAAAGTGGATGTTCTTCAGCTCCGATAAGGGCGGGCGCTTCCACATCTGGCGGCAGCGCTATCGGGATGGCGATCCGGAACAGCTCACGTCCGGAGCCACCGAGGAGGAGGGAATTGCCGTCGCGCCGGATGGCTCTTCGCTGATTACATCGGTCGGTTTGCGCGAGAGCACCATCTGGGTGCGCGACCGCGAGGGCGAGCGGCAAGTGTCGTCCGAAGGATTCGCGCAGAACCCGCTCTTTTCGCCCGACGGCAAGAAGCTCTACTACCTCACGCAGCCGCACGGGGTCTCGGGCGAGTTTGTCAGCGGCGAACTCTGGGTGGTCGACCTGGCGACGAATCGCAGCCAGCGTTTGCTGCCGGACACGCTGGTGACGGGCTACGACGTTTCGCTCGACGGTTCCGAAGTTGCGTATTCTGTGCGAGACGAGAGCGGCCGCTCGCGGCTCTGGCTCGCTTCGCTCGATTTCAAGTTTCCACCGCGTGAGTTCGCATCGTCCGAAAACGAAGACGAGCCGCGCTGGGATCGTGCAAATCACATCTATTTTCGTGCGGCCGAAGGAAAGTTGAATTTTCTTTACCGGATGAATGCGGACGGCGGCGGGCGCGCGAAAGTGATCGCCGACCCGATTCTGGAGTTCTTTGCCGTTTCCCCGGACGGGCGCTGGGCAGCGGTTGGCGAGACGATCGGCGAGAATCCGACGGCGCCTGTGCTTGCGGCCTCGCTCGACGGCGGAGCTCCGGTCACTGTCTGCGAGGCTTTCTGCGTACCGAGTTGGACGCCGGATGGCAAGACTTTCGCAGTGATCAATTATTCGATGGGCGGTACGAAAACCTACGTCTTGCCCGTTTCGCAGGCGACCGGCCTGCCGGCGTTGCCGCCCGCGGGAATTTCGGCGCCCGACGTGCTGCATAGCATGAAAGAAGCGAATGCGATGGCTGGCACCGTCACCCTGGGACCTATACCGGGGCTTTCGGCCACCGAGCGCGAGGAAGTGCACCGCAATCTTTACCGCATCCCGCTGCAATAACAGGCGAGGTTTATCGACGCCTCTCGCGGCAGAGCGCATCGATCGCAACGCAGGCCGCGTGAACCTTGCCATCCCGGATTTACGAATCTTTTCTTTGGCCGATATTCTTTCGAGGCAGGGCGTCCCTCGCAGCTCACGACGGAGCCCCCGCCGAAGCCGAATTCCAGAAAATCCTGGACCATCCCGGCGCAGCCGGTAACGTTTCGATCGTGCCGCTCGCGCACCTCGAGATCGGGCGCGCCGAAGCGCTTCAGGGCGACAAGGCCAGGGCTCGCGCGGCGTATCAGGATTTCCTTGCGCTTTGGCAGCACGCCGACGCGGATATCACTATCCTAGAGCAGGCCCGCGCGGAATGCGCCAAGTTGCAGTAGCCGCCTGTGCCCCTCAAGCTTCGCTCCAATGAGAGAGACACCGGAAGGGCATCCCGGCAATCCCTATCCTGGTCACTGCGTGCTGTGGAATGCCCCTCGAAGTAGTGCGTTTTTTGTACGGCTCAATAGTTTCGACTGCCGCCGCTGTCCCTGTTCTCGCCAGCGGCGCCAATCACTGCGAAAAGGTTATTGCACACTGAACAGCACTGGTTCGACTACGGCCTGCGCCTCCGGGTTGTAGTAGTCGTACAAAACGGAAGGCGCGCTGAGCGCCTTCAGGCCGAACCGCGGCTTGAAAGTGAACGAGAATTTCGTCCCGCCCGGGCGCGGCCAGAGATACAGGACGACGCGATCAGGCAGCACATCGTAACTTTGGATTTCCCAGCCGGAATTCTTCACGGCTTGTTCTAACGACGAGCGATCCACGTCCGCGCCCGGCGGAAGACCGACTTCGGCAAGCAACATGCCGTAACCGCGGAATCCAATCCGCTCGGCATCCACGCTGCACTCGATATTTTCGCCGACCGACGCGGTCTGTTTGTCAAACTGCACTGCAAGCCGCAGCGCCTCCGAGGAATTGGGCTCACGGTGTGAGCCGTGATCCGACGCGGCCGAAGTCCACGGAATGTAGTAGACGGCGACGAGTTGCGCCGACGCGCGCGCCGACCCGGCCGGACGGCGAATCTCGACATGATGAATGCCGGCCATAACGTATCGCGACAAGTCGACAAATACAGGTCCCGCGATTGTATCCGCCGGCGGCAGATCGATCGTGAGCGCCTGCTTGCCATCCACCAGGACCGTGGCCTTCGACGCCTGGCCTGCTGGGTTCCCCGAAGAGTTCGCGTCCTCCCGCGAGGTCAGCATCGCCATCGCGTCGAGAACGTTGATCGTTGTCTGTGTGGAGTACCAAATCCCGTAGCCATCCTGGCTATGCAGAAGGAAGAGCAAGCCACGCGAGACCTGCGCTCGAGATGCATCGTCTTGCGAAGAGGCCATGCCTGCTTTCGCGAAGGCCTGCAGAACGAGAGCGGTGGTTTCAACGCGTCCCGGCAGCCCCCAACCCCAGAAAGCGGTGTTGGTCTCCAATTCCCAATAGCCGGCATCGCCCTCGCGGTGCTCCAGGGAGCGCAACCGTTTGATGCTTGGATTGGCGGAAACTGTGTCGCCAACATCCAGAGCCGTCAAGGCATAGGAAGCAATCAGATAGGCGTCGTCCGCCGAATCCACCAACGGACGCAGGTAGGTCAGGGCACGCTTCACCGCTTGAGATGCGCTTGCCGCAGTTTGCCTGTCGCTACTGGAATCGCCAGACACCAATTTCGATTCAGCGAGCATGCGCGCGATGTAAGCCGTGATCACCGCGCTTCTCTGTGCGTCCTCGTTTCCGTTCCAGCCGAGCCCGGTCCAGTGCCCGTCCGATTGAGCCGTCGCGGCGAGCCAGGAGAACGCTTGCCGCTCCACCGAATCGTCCACGGCGACGAATTCACTCACATCGCCCAAGAACTTGAGGGCGTAAGCCGTGACGACAGGATCGGCGTTGCCGTGTCCCCAAAGCGAGAATCCGCCGTTCGCTTCCCGGTAGGAGAGCAGCCGCTGGTAACCAAGCTGAACGAAGTGCTGCGCGCGCTGCGCGTCTGCGGACTGCTCCAGGTGCGCCGCCTTCGCATATTTCAAGAGAAGCACGCTGGGATAGGCGGACGAAATCGTTTGTTCGGCGCAACCATACGGACGCTCCAAAATGGCCTCGATACTCTCGAAGACGTGCGCGGAAAGATTCGGATAGATTTTCAACGTGGCTTCATACGATCCGGGAATGGCCGCGTCCGGAATCCGCACCTCGAGGGATACGGCATCGTCGAAAACCTGGCTGGTGGATGCCGTTTGCTGCTCCCCATTGGGGCGAACGGTGACCGTCCGCGAAATGGCGTCGCTGGCTTCGGCGCCGATCGCCGTAACCTCTTGTTTTCCCTCCTGGATCGGATTCACCGCCCGGAAATGAAAAACCTCGGATGCCGAATCACCGGAGCGAACATTCGCCGACGCCGTCATTGAGCCCAGCGGCGTAAACCAATCTTCCGGCTTCATCTGGACACTCACTTTCAGGTCGTGATCCAGATAATTCCGCAGCACCACGGGGAGAGAAATCTCATCGCCCGCGGTCAGAAAGCGCGGCGGATCGTGCTCCACAAAAAATGGCTGAAACGCACGAATTTCTTTCGTGGCCGTTCCCAGCTCTCCATTCTGGTTCGAAGCAATTACGGACAGCTTCCAGGTCGTAATGTTGTCGGCCAAGGGAAAACTCACGTGGGCGCGCCCTTGGCTGTCCGTTACCAATTCCGGGTGCCACAGTAGCGTCTCCGGAAAGTATTCACGCAAGCGGGGGGTGGCTAGCTTCGGAAGTAGCGAAAGTCCCGCGAGATTCGCGCTGCTAGAGCTAATCTCGTTGCTGTCAGTCTGCACCGCGATGGGGTTGGCGCTGACCGTAACACTCATTTGCATGACTGTTCCCACATCCAAGGTGAAGTTCAAGCTGGTCACTTTTGACGACTGCACCGGCACGCGAACGATAACGCCGGGCCTGAATCCCTGCGCGGAGAACGTCACGGTATAAAGTCCGGCCGGCAAATTCCGGAGCAGGTAATCACCCTGCTTTTCTGTTTTTGCGGAGAATACTTCCCCCGTTACGATGTTTTTCGCGCGGACATCCGCGTTGGGAATTACCCCACCCGCAGGATCCTGCACCGTCCCGCCGATCGCGCCCGTGGCGCCCGACAAAACTGGAGAACCAGGAGTTGCGACGGGGGCAGGGTTCTGGCTGCTTTGCTCGGTCAAGACGCGAGAAAACGTCGCAATCTCGAAATCGTCCGATGTGCCCTGCACGCCGTCTTCTCCGGCGCTTCGCATGTGGATGAGCTTGACCTGCGCGGTCACCGGAACCGTGGTGGTGTGTTGCGTCGAGCTGTGCTCGTTCTCCTCGTGCTGTTCGTAGGTCTCGATTCTCTGTCTGTCGGAGTAACGAGCCTCCGTGTCGAAGGTCACATAGTAATTGCGTCCCCAAGGATCCTTCAGCGCGTCCCAATCGATCCCAGAAACCTTCAGCGCCGTCCGCAATTGATCCAGATTCTCGGGGAATATCTGACTGCGCGCGAAGTAATTCGCGAGCGCCGTATCGAGCTGTGCCCGCTTTTCCGCGAAGTAGTCGATACCGACGGTGGCCAGAACGACGTCGTCGTAGGAAGGCGCCGACGATGTGCCGAAGATGCCGTCGGGCCCCGCGCTGGTAACCTTTACCAGGAATTGCGATGCGTTCACATCGAAGGAGAACCGGTAAGGATGGCCCCAGGGATCCTTCAGAGAGTCCAAATCGATATTCGCGCGGGCAAGTTCCGCTTTTAGGGCCGGCAGATCTCGAATGAATTCACCGGTGCGACCGTGATAGTCGCTCACCGCCCTCCCAATCGCCTCGGAGTACGGCTTGAAATAGGGCCATTTCAACTGGGTCGCGGCAAAATCATCGCTCGTCCCAAATTGTTTGTCCGGGCCCGCGCTCCCAATCTCGACAACGTCATACTCTCCGTCCGCACTGAATTTAGCTTTGAACGGATTGCCCCACGGATCGCGCAAATCTTGAAAGTGAATCCCGGCGGCCGCGAGATCGCTTTCGAGCTGCTCCGCGGTCTTCGGGTATTCCCCATTTCTTGCATAGCGCTCGTCTAATGCGTCCCGAAGCGACTGCAGCTGCGGATACAGCTCTAGTGCAAAGAGCTTCTTAGGATCTTCGCTGTCGGAATCACTCGAAAATACGTTGCGTTCCAAGCCGGTCGATCGCAGAAGAATCTCGGCAACCAGGTCCAGCCCAGCTGGAAGCGGCTTGTCCAAATCAAGTTTATCCAAATCGCGCCGGGTCACATCCCCGACCTGCTGGCTTTCTCCCTCCATATCAACCAAGACGACATCCCAGGCGTTACTATCCCAGGAGTTTCTCCCGAACTCTTGTTCGGTTCTGAAGCGTTCGTCAACCGCTTCATCCACAACGGCCAGACCCAGGGCAACGCGACCACGCTCGTCATTGGGACCGCGCGTTTGAAAGTCCACTGTAGCGTCGGCCCCTGGTCGATAAGTCGGCTTTGCGGAATGAACATCGACGGTCAGCTCGCGATTCTTGGGAAATAGAACCGTGCGCGAGCCGGCCGGAACAGAAGAACTCTCATCCTCGCCGACGGCGGAGCCCAGTTCGTAAGCGGAAATCGTCACCTCGCCCTGGTATTTATCGGTCGCGGCGAACGTGACCTTCGCCCGGCTATGCCGCAAGTGGACCATCGTGGAGGCAACAGTTTGAAAATCTTCCACGGCATCCACCACGACTTCCGCGTCCTGATCGGTCGCGGCGAGATCCACCAGAATCGGTTCGCCCGGCTTGTAAAGTGCCTTGTCGGCGGTCACCCGGATACCGGAGTGGTCGGCATAATAATAGGAATAGAATGTTTCGGTGTGGTTGCCCGTCGACCCTTTCCCGTCCCGCGCCATGAATCTCAGCTCATGATCCCCGGCCGATCCCGTCGACACAAATCCCGGGGCGTTCACTTTCGCGACACCATATCGGTTCGTGTGAACTCGCACGAGGAATTGGTGTGGCGCGGGCGAATTGCCAGCTTCGCCGCCGGTGGCCGGTTCGCCGCCGCGCGAGATGTCGACGTCGCATTGCGCGGGCGAACCGTCCGCGTAGTCGGTTGAAATGTAGAATTGTAGCGGGAGTCCCGTGACCTGGCCGCTCTCGCCGCTGATCACGTAAATATGAATCCGATCCTTCGTTAACCGAAGACTGAATCGCCGCTGTTCCGTCTTGCCCGTGGAAGAGTCCGTAAAATAAGCGGCGAGGGTTAAGTCCCTAAATCGCTCGTAGTCGTCCGCCGCAAGTTCCGATTGCGCTTTGGAAAGGTCTATATGGGCTGTGTAGGATCCTTGATCGTCGGCGTCTCCCTGGTAAACTTCGGCTTCTTGGATGTCCCACTCTTGCTCGCGAAAATTCCACTTGCGATCGGTCTCTCGGACGACGCGAACTCGTCCGTGTTTTACAGGCTCGCCATATAAGTAGTTTGCGCGAACTTCGACCGCAGCTTCTTGCCCCGGCAAATAGTAGGCGCGATCGGGCTTTACGGAGACGCTGAACGTCGGTAAATCGTACCGGCTGATTTGAACGCTGGTGCCGACGTCCAGAAGGCCGTACTGATCGCCATCGAAGTCCGCTTCAATTTCGTAATCTCCTAGCCGTAAGTTTTCGGGGATCTGCCAGTCGGCAGAGGCGACTCCAAATCGCGAAGTCCGGACCTCGGTGCGCTGTACGAGCGTTTGTTCCGGGTCCTTGATCTCGATCGTTGCCGCTTCTCCTGACAACGCCTTCCGGTCGGGGCCGAATGCCAGCAGACGCATGTGCAGCGTCTGTCCCGGCTGGTACAGCGGTTTATCCGTGGTCAGCGATGCGTGCCCTGCGTATCCCTGGTGGAAATCGTCGCTTTCCGCTTCGGCCGAACCAATCCCCTTTCTCCCTTTGACGGTAAGGCCGGCGTCGTCCGGGTCGAATGGGCGGTCCACCGTGAGGTCCAACGTGGCGAATCCACGTGCGTCCGTCAGAGCAGGCTTCGATTGCACGGGTTTTCCGTTTCCCGTACCTAAATCGAGCGAGGCTTGAACCGTCACCCCCTCCACGGGACGGCCCGTCACTGGGTGAATCGCCCTCACGCGAATCGCGCAACTCCCTGCCGCACCTTTGAGAATGGCAGGCGCGGCAACATGCAACTCGAAAAGGTCCGGCGTGATTTCGCCCACGGCGATAATTCCTTCAGCGAGACGGCTCTCGGCCACTGGATTCCCCGTGGTCGTGAGCGTGTATCGCAATCGGTACCAAAGCAAAGTCTTGCTGGGCGTTTGCTCGCCATGCGTGAGCAGCGTCGGCAACGACAGTGCAACGGAATTCACGCCTGGGCGCAGTGAAACATCCGACTCGGCTTTCACCTGAGCCTGCCCATTCGTGCCAAGCAATTCCAAAAGTAAGTGGGCGGGAAGCATCGCGCGCGAAGAATTCTCAATCGGCAACTGGACCTTCGTGGCGTCCGCAAGAAATTGGATCCGCGCGGCTCTCTCATCCACCCGAAGGGTTTGCTGGGCGGCGGCGAATCCGGCACAAGTAAGAACGCAGACCACCGCTGAGACAACACATCTGGATGTCTTGTTCACGGCGACCACCCCTTAAGTTTTCTTGATGCGACACTCCCATCATTGGTTATCCGGGGGCAAGCTCAAGAACCTACGCGGGCGTTGGGCAGTGACCCATTCCGCCAGTCACGGGGGATATTTGGTAGCGATACCGGGACTCGAACCCGGATTCCGGCCTTGAGAGGGCCGTGTCCTAACCTTTAGACGATATCGCCATCGGTCCTGCCGCGGGTTCCAAGTAGAGCCCGCACCCGCTAGCGGCGGGTTCCAAACAGAGCCCGCAGCTGGCGTTCAAAGGGTAGCTACTCTTATAGCGTGCGCCGCGCAGGACAGTCAAGGCGCGCCGGAGCACACCATTCAGGACGCTGGTCGTGATTCTGCAAAACTAACTATTGACTGACGGGGATTCCTTCTTCGTGGTGCTGGTGCGTGGGCTGCTCCGCATTGGGCACGATCCGGTGGTAGCGGAGGACGGAGAAGAACCGGTTGCGGCAGGGCGCGCAGCGATACGCCGGAACGTGCATGCTCCGGAAAATCCAGGCGAACATTCCGTCCACGTACTCGTTCGATATTCGCTGCAAATCCAAATTGCCGCACATTCTGCAATGCACGAAGGAGAGATATTCCATCGGCACCGTCCATGCGTAAAACCGCAGGTCGCAGGAGCGGCAGCGCCACGGACGCATCTGAGGAATGCTGAGCGCGAAATCGCGGAACCCTTTTCGGCGCGATCGCCGGCAGTTCTCACTTCGGCACTGAGGACAAAGCATCGGTCGTGTACCTGGCTCCCCTGAGTGGAAAGAGTAGCCAGTGCTCCGGCGGGGCGACAATCCACAATTCGTTTAGCGTGTCCAATGTGTACAATAGTCCCGAGGCGGCCATGCCCAGCTATACCGACGAACACGCTCGCGCAGGCGTCCGGACAAAACTGCCGAAGCTCGAAACTTGGCCGAACCAGTTCCCCGGCTACCGCATCGTTACGCGCTATCCGGAATACACGTCTGTCTGTCCCAAAACGGGCCTTCCCGATTACGGCACGATCATGATCGAGTACGAGCCGCGCAAACTCTGCCTCGAGCTGAAAGCCTTGAAAATGTACTTGCTCGGCTATCGCGATCTGGGAATCTTTTACGAGAACGCCGTCAATCGCATCCTTCGCGACGTCGTCGCCGCAACGCATCCCGTCTGGTGCGTGGTGCGCGGCGAATTCACCCCGCGCGGCGGACTCACCACCACAGTCGAGTCTTGCTGGCCTCGCACACACCGGCCCCGCCGGCCGTAGACAACCCGGCGGGCCTCCTTGATAATCGAACCTTCCGGCGGCTTACTTTCCGCCGCTCTCTCCAGGAGGAGTGATGAGTATCGACGAGACACCGACTGAGTCCAAGGATCACTACGTCTACGAACCTGCCGCCCTGCCGCGTTGGGTCCACTTCGCGTTCATCGGCCTCGCGTTGCTCGTTGCGGTCCTCTTCTACATCGGGTATTCCGAGCACACCAAGCTCGAAGCGCAGCTTGCCGACCAGAGTCATCGCGCCGACGTGATCACCGCCGAGATGGATCAGTCGAATTCGCGTGTCGCCGATCTGCGCGGCAAACTCGAAGTCACCACACAGAAGCTAGGCCTCACGCAGGATGAACTGGCCCGCGCGCGCACGCTCGCCGAAGGCATTCGCCAGCAACAGCAGGACAGCGATCAGAAACTCGCCGCGCAGATTGGACAAGTGCAGCAGGAGACCAACGACAAGATTGGCGCCGTCTCCACGGATCTAAACGGCACGAAAACCGATCTCAACGCCACCAAGCAGGATCTCGAAGCCACCAAGGCCCAGCTTTCTACCGCAGTCGGCAATATCAGTGGCCAAGGAACCTTGATCGCCCGCAATCAGGAAGAGGTCGAGGCCCTCAAGCGCCTCAACGAGCGCAATATCTACCAGTTCAACCTCACGAAATCGAAACAGCCGAGCAAGGTCGGCCCCATTCAACTCAAGCTCGAAAAAACCGACGCGAAACACTATAAGTACACCGTGACCGTTATTGCCGACGACCGTGCGGTCCCCAAGAACGACCGGACGGTGGACGAACCTGTCCAGTTCGTGGTCAACGGCGTCACCGGCTACTATGAACTCGTCGTGTTCGACGTAGGCAAGGACACGATCAAGGGTTATCTCTCGACCCCAAAGGAAGGCGGCCCCGCTCCCGCCGCCCCCACGCCGCCAACAACGCAGTAGTCTCCCTAGTATTCATGGGGGAAGTGTGCATGAGGGCCGCGCTCGTCATTTCAATCGCCGCAGCCCTAGCGGTTTCCGGGCGGGCCCAGAATCGTCCGCCCCCACCGCCGCGGAGTACTCAGCCCATAGTAATCGGTGGTCCTTACCTCAGGCTGGTTGTCGTACCTGTAACTGTGGCGGATTCCGGTGGCCATTTCCTCAATGGCCTCGAGGCGCGCGACTTCCACGTACTCGCGGACGGCGTCGAGCAGCAGATCGAAACGTTCGACCGACTGGAAGGGCCCGCGCAGGTTCTCATTCTCATCGAAGAAAGTTCGGCTTCAAATCGCATTCTCAAGGACCATCTGGCCGCCTTTGAAGCGTTGCTAGCGGGACTTGCGCCAGATGATCCCGTCGCACTCGCCACGTACAGCGACACGCCCAAGCTCGTTTTTCCGCTCACCGTGAACAAGTCTTCCGCAATCGGCGCAATCGAGGCGCTTAATCTTTCGGACGGTTCGGCTGAAATCAATCTCGACAAGAGTCTTTCTGCGTCCTTGGACTGGCTTGCGGGGCCCTCGTGGAACAAAGCCATTATCCTGCTGGCCACAGGCCTCGATACGTCACAGGGCCGCGATTGGCCGGAGCTTGAGCGCCGTCTGCAGAAGTCCTGGCCACTCGTTTACCCGGTCGCGCTGGGCGAATCCCTGAGCAAGCCTCCGATACACGAGTCCCCGGAAGGGACGAGCTTTCCTCAAGGCGATGCGCTATTGCGAAAGATTGCCGAGCTTTCGGGTGGTACTGCATATTTCCCGCAAGAGCCGACTGATTTTCAGACAATCCTCTCTCAGATAGCAAACGCAGTACATCGCACCTATGTTCTCGGCTTCATTCCCCCCTCTTTCGACGGCCGTGAGCACACCATTTCAGTCGTGGTCACATCGGTCTCCCCTGGTATCAAAGTGGAATCGCTCCACGTCCAGTTTCGACACTCCTACTTCGCCCCCGCCGCCCCCACACCCGCCACGACCCAGTAATCGCGGCGCAATTCCCAAGTTGCCGGAAGTCTCTGCTTCAGAAAGTCCCCGAGGTTCGAAGCATGTTAGCCCACCGCGGGAGCGGTGGGAAAAGGGGAGTAAGAAACCGAACCCTATCCGAAATCCTTCAGCGCGTGCGCCCATTCGTGGAGACGCTTGTCAACCAGCGCAAACACTGTGTCCG
>Ga0209415_10003849_pt1 | contig 27758 bp, 28 predicted proteins | sample PeaSoiSIISIP2007_FD_187696 | JGI IMG/M metagenome (GOLD analysis project Ga0209415, IMG submission 187696) | Peat soil microbial communities from Weissenstadt, Germany - SII-SIP-2007 (SPAdes) (version 2) | ecosystem: Environmental > Terrestrial > Soil > Wetlands > Peat | place: Germany... | reverse complement strand
GCGTCGTTGACGATCTCGTTGACGTCGGCGGTCCCGCCCACGCCGGGATTCCACGGGTGCTTGTCCATCGGGATGCCGGGAGCCGTGTAGCCGAGCGTGCCGTCGTCGCCGAGGTCACCGCCGATCGCGGCGTAGTAGAAGGACCAGCCGGTCATCGTCGTCCACAGGCCGTTGGCGTTCAGCAGGCCTTTGCGGTAGAGCTGGTAGAAGCGCGGGGCGTCGTAGCTGACCGTTCCCGGGCTCGAGCACGGGTTGTTCGCGGTGCCGGCGCTCGCGCCCCAGCCGCAGCCGCCGCCGTAGGTTCCGGTCGGGTTCGTATTTTCGTAGCCCAGGTATGCGTACGTCGGCCCCCGGGTGTCCGTCGAGAGATCGACGAACTCCCAGTTGTAGCGGTTCTGGTACTTCGCGTCCGCGTAAGGCTCGAAGCGCGGGTCGCCCATGTACTGATACTTCTCGGTCACCGGCGGCGTGCTCCCGACCCAGATATAGGTGTTCGACTGGTTCGAGCGGTGGTTGCCCACCGAGGCGAAGCCGGTGGTCAGGTCCGCTCCGATGCGCGTCTGGACCTGGAACTGGCCGTTGGCCAGCGCCCCGGGCGCGAATTGGATCACCCAGCGCGCGGTGTTCTTGGCGACCGTGGAGACGTCGGTGAGATCGCGTATCCCCTCCGCGAATTGGGTCGTTCCCGCGGTCAGGCCGTTGACCGCCGTCGCGGACGGGATATACTCCATTCCGTAGAGTCGGCGCTGCCACATCAATCCCGTCCCGTCGAGCGCCGCCGTCGACGTCGACTGGCGCACGGGGGTGTTGGCGAGCACGATCTCGGTGCCCATGGTCGACACGTAGACGCAGTACGTGTTGCCCGGAGTCGGGACGACGCCCCCGGCGCCCGACACGCAGGTCGCCGCCGTGGCCAAGGGCGGCGTGCCCGAACCCCAGCTGTAGTGGCCGAAGCCCCCGGCGTTGACGAGCTGGCGCACGTTGATCGCCGACGCCGGGATCGGCGTCCCCGCGACGAGCGCCGGATTCGAGATCGGCAGGAAGACGCTGATGGTCGAGACCACGACGGTCGTCGGCGTCGCGTCGACGAAATCCGGGGTCATGTAGGCGTAGACGCGCAGATTGACGCCGGCGCCCGAGGCGTACTGCAGCAGCTCCGGGTGCGTGACGACGCGCTGGCCCGGGAGGTTGATGGGGTCCTTGGCCGCGTCCGAGTAGTTGCGCACCGGCGGCATCGGCAGCATCTCGCCGTGCAGGTTCATCAGGAGCAGGTTCTGCACGGGGCTCGACGACGCGTTCATCTCCTCGAGCAGCATGCGCAGGCTGACCTCCGGCGGCGAGATGCCGGCCGCGACGTCGCTCGAGTAGATGGTGTTGTAGAGGGCCTGCTCGTCCGGGTAGCGCACCGCGTGGTTGAACTCGTCGGCGTAGTTGAACGAGCCGACGTTCGTGTTCGGCCCCATGCCCAAGCTCGGGCTCGCCCCCACGCTCAGCTGGCCGTACATCTTCGTCGGGTCGTAGTAGTACTCGGTGCCCAGATTCGTGTTGGTCGTCCAGCCCGCATACAGATACACGTACGGGAGGGTCGCGGACTCCGCGGTGCCCCAGGTCGCCTTGTTGATCCACGGGGTGTAGTACGGGTCGCGGCCGTAGGACATGGTCGTGACCCAGTGGCTGCGCAGGACCAAGCCGGGATTGACCGCCTGGAGGTTCTGCAGGACTCCGTCCAAGATCGGCTTGAGCTTCGCGGTCAGGATCCACCAGCCCGGCACGTTGTCGACCGCGATGAAGTACACGTCGTAGACCTGGGACGGGGAGAACGCGCTCGGCAGGGTGCGCAGGACGCTCATCGCCTGCGCGAGCACGGTGTTCGAGGCCGCGTCGTAGACGCGCACGTACACCTGCCGCGCGGTCTGGTCGTTGGCCATCGGCACGACCGTCACGATGCGGTACAGGAGGCCGGCGCCGTTGCCGCTGGACGGATCGGCCGGGTCCGTGACGGACAGGTTCGTGGTCAGCACGGGATTGTGCTTGAGGCCGTCGTTGTAGGTGTCCAGGATGGCGATGCTGCCGTTGCCGGACACGACGCTGCGCAGTTCCTCCATCATCTGGATGACCTTCTGCGTGGCGAACTCCTTCTCCCGGGTGCGGGTGCCCTGCGTGGAGAAGAAGGAGATCGCCTGGGCGATCGACAGCGCGACCAGCGCGAAGACGGTCATCGCGAGGACGACCTCGACCAGAGTGAAGCCGGCGCGTCGGCGCAGGTTTTTCATTTGAATGCCGTGAACGTGTAGTACTCCGAACGGCTTTCCCGGTACTGCGCGACCTGCTGCTGGGTCATGATGATCACCGGATTGTTGTAGACGAGCTGAGCCGAGTCGCCCGCGCCGGTGACGGTCAGGGCGTTCGCCGCCGTCGAGCCGACCATCACGCAGCCGCTGATCAGCGCGGGGCCCGTGATGAGAGCCGTCCCCGTGGTGTAGATCGCTCCGGCGAAGTTGACGTTGCCCGAGGTCGGGAACGTGAGGTTCCCGTTGACGTAGAGGATGCCGCCGCCGTTGACCACGCCCGAGCTCATGAAGACGGCGTTGCCGTTGACGTAGACGATGGCCTGCGCCGGGTACTGCGTGGGAAGCTGTCCGACGTTCGTGACCGAGTAGTCGGCGAGAAGGCTCAGGTCGTGGCCGCTCATGCCGAAGATCGTGACCGGGTTGATCGCGCCGGTGCTGATGTACTGCGTGGGCGGAGTCCCCGAGGGAGCGCCCCCGCCGACGATGAGGGAGCCCGAGTTGACCCCGTAGTAGGCGATGCCGGTGTAGGCGGTCCCGCCGTTGATCTGTCCGTTGTTGACCAGCTTGACGATGGGGTTGGCGCCCGCGTTGACGACCGTGGCGGCCTCGGCCGGCAGCGACAAGGTCACGCGCCGGATCTCCGTCGAGATCTTCGAGCTGCCGAGGACGACGTTCGGAGGCTGGTTGAACGGCACGGCGGGATTCAGGCTCTTGTAGATGTAGCCCGTGCTCTGGATGTACCAGACCGAGCCGGCGCCGGCGACGGCGCCCGCGATGCGCAGGTTCGAGATGTCGTGGACGGAGCTCGCGTCGGCGGGATAGGTGGTGCCGACCGTCGCCTTGTGGACCTCGTAGCGGCCCCAGAGAAGCCCCGTCGTGTCGATCTGGTACTGCTGGACGATGCCGATGTTGGCGTCCATCGTGTCGCTCTGCGTCGTGTTCGTGCTGATGACCGGCTGGAAGGCCGCGTCCGGGTACTGCGGCAGGACCTGGCTGTCGGCCACGGGCTGGATCGGCTGCCGGCGGAACCAGTTCTCCGCGTCGAGCAGGCCCGCGCGCGCCATGTTGTTGGCCTGCGCCACGGAGGAGAGCTGGACCTGCGAGCTCTTCTGGTTGGTCGTGGTCAGCTGCATCATGATCGGGATCGAGGCCAGCAAGGCCATGAGGATGAGCACGATCATCAGCACCGAGCCCTTCTGTCTCAGGACTGCGCCCGCTTTGGATCGCATGACGCTCCAGTATAGGCCGCGCGTGCGGGGCCCGCAAGAGAAGATTGGATGAACGGGGCCCTGACAGCCCCCTCCAAACCTTGTAAAATGCGCGGATGCGGCGCCGCCAGGGCCTTTTCATCGTTTTGGAGGGGCCGGACAAGTCCGGCAAATCCACGCAGGCCCGCCGCCTGGCCGCGGCGCTGCGGGCCGCGGGACGCGACGTCCTGCACACGCGCGAGCCCGGCGGCACGGCCGTGGCCGAGGCGGTGCGCCGCGTGCTCCTGGACCCCGCGCTGAGCGTGGACCCTTTGACCGAGCTCTTCCTTTATGAAGCCTCCCGGGCCCAGCACACGCGCGAGAAGCTGCTCCCCGCCCTGGCCGCCCGCCGGATCGTCGTCTCCGAGCGCTACACGCTCTCGACCGACGTCTACCAGGGCCTCGCCCGCGGCCTCGGCCTGCCGCTGACGCGCGCGCTCAACCGCTACGCGACCGAGGGCCTGCGCCCGGACCTGACCTTCGTCATCGACCTGCCCGACGCCGAGTTCGCGCGCCGCGACCGCGGCCGCGCGCACGACCGCCTGGAGAGCGAGCCCGCGGCTTTCCGCCGCCGCGTGCGCGCCGGCTACCGGCGCCTCGCGCGCCGCGCGCCGCGCACGATCCTGCTCGACGGCCGCCGCGGCGAGGACGAGCTCCACGACGAGATCCTGGCGCGCGTGCGGCGGAGGCTCGCGTGAGGCTCGAGAAACTCCTCGGCCAGAGGCGCGCGGCGAAGACCCTCGAGGGCCTGCTCGCGAGCGGCCGCATGCCCTCGGCCCTGCTCTTCGTCGGCATGCAGGGCGTGGGCAAGCGCCTGGCCGCGCTCGAGTTCGCGAAGGCCCTCGTCTGCCGCGAGAGACCGTTTACAGGAGAAGCCTCGTGCGGCGAGTGCGCCGACTGCCGCGGCGTGGACGCGCGCACGCACGCCGACGTGCGCGTCGCCGACGAGCACTACCAGGCGGCTCTCGAGGAAGAGGAGCCGTCGAAGCAAAGGACGCTGAAGGTGGACACGGTGCGGCACCTGCGCGGCGAGATGGAGATGAAGTCCTTCCTCGACGGCTGGAAGGTCGCCGTGATCCCCGACGCCGAGAAGATGGGCGCGGAGGCCGCGAACGCGCTCCTCAAGATCGTCGAGGAGCCGCCGGTCTCCACGCTGTGGATCCTGTGCGCGTCGGCGCGCGAGCGCCTGCCCAAGACCATCGCCTCGCGCTGCTTCACGGTCCCCTTCGGCCCCCTGCCCGCCGCCGTCGTCGAGAAGATCCTGACGGCTCGGGACATCCCGCCGGCGCGCGCGAAGACCTTGGCCGCGCTCTCCGACGGCTCCGCCGGACGCGCGCTCGAGCTCGCCGAGGACGAGCCCCTGCCCGAGGGCGGCGGCCCGCTCGCCGCGGTCTCCGCCGGCGACTCGCTCCCGCGCGACCTGGCGACGGCCCGCGCGCGCGTGGAGCGCGCGCTCTTCGCGTTCGGCCAGCGCCTGCGCCTCAAGCATCTCGGGGGCGAGCGTTCCTTCTCCGAAGTCGAGGCGCCGCTGCGCGAGCTCACGCGCCTGCGCGCGGCCCTGCGCGCGAACGCCGACCCGAAGCTGATCCTGACTCTCGCCGCCCTCGAGGCCGAAAGCGTCCGCTGACCGGATCCCGATGAAGAAATACTACCTCACCACCCCGCTCTACTACGTGAACGCGGCCCCGCACATCGGCCACGCCTACACGACGATCGCCGCCGACGTCCTCGCGCGCTTCCACCGCGGGCGCGGGACCAAGGTCCACCTGCTCACCGGCACCGACGAGCACGGCCAGAAGATCGAGGAGGCCGCGAAGGCCGCCGGCAAGCACAACATCGATTTCTGCGACCTCACCTCCGCCAAGTTCCGCGACCTGTGGAAGCACCTCGACGTCGTCTTCGACGACTACATACGCACCACCGAAAAGCGCCACGAGGACAAGGTGCAGGAATTGTTCTCGCGCCTGCTGAAGTCCGGCGACATCGTCAAGGGCCGCTACGAGGGCCTCTACGACGTGGTCAGCGAGTCCTACGTCAAGGAGTCCGAGGCGGTGAAGGGCCCCGGCGGCGTCCTGCTCGGCCCCGAGTCCGGCAAGCCCCTGCAGAAGCTCTCCGAGGACACCTACTTCTTCAAGCTCTCGAAGTACGGGCCGCGCCTGCTCGCGCACTACAAGGCGAACCCCGGCTTCCTCGCGCCCGACTCGCGCGCGCCCGAGGTCATGCGCTTCGTCGAGGGCGGGCTCGAGGACATCTCGGTCTCGCGCGCGAAGGTCAAGTGGGGCGTGCCGGTCCCCGGCGATCCCGACCACACGGTCTACGTCTGGTTCGACGCGCTGATCAACTACTGGTCGGCCACGACCGGCCGCGACGACCTGTGGCCCGCCGACGTGCACATCGTGGGCAAGGAGATCTTCCGCTTCCACGCCGTGATCTGGCCCGCCATGCTGATGGCCGCCGGCCTGCCGCTCCCCAAGAAGGTCTTCGCGCACGGCTGGTGGACCGTCGACGGCCAGAAGATGTCGAAGTCCCTCGGCAACTTCGTCGACCCGTACGAGGTCACGCGCGAGTTCGGCGTCGACGCGTTCCGCTACTTCCTCCTGCGCGAGATGCCGTTCGGCAACGACGGCGACTTCTCGCTCGCCGCGCTCAAGAAGCGCTACAACGCCGAGCTCGCCAACGACCTGGGCAACCTCGTCGCGCGCGTCGTCAACATGACCGACACGTACCTGCACGGCAAGCTCCCCGCCAAGCCCACGCTCGCCGACGACTTCTTCACCACAACGGTCGCCCGCAGCACGCCCGAGATCGCGGCGAAGATGACGGCGCTCGACTTTCACGGGGCGCTCGATCTCATCTGGGGCGTGGTCCGCGCGCTGAACGGGCGCGTCAACGAGAAGGCGCCGTGGAAGCTCGCCAAGACCGACATGGCCGCGTGCGAGCTCGCGCTGTTCGACCTCGTCAGCTCCCTGCGCATCGTCGCCGGCTGGATCGAGCCGTTCATGCCGCGCAAGGCCGCCGAGATGCAGATGCAGCTCGGCGTGCGCCAGTTCCCGGAGCCGCTGACGCCCGAGGACGTGCTCGCGGGCGTGAGCTCGCGCGTGGGCCCCATCCAAAAGGGCCCGGTCCTGTTCCCGCGCAAGGAGTGAGCGCGTGGGCCCCGCGCGCCGCGCGGCGCTCGCCGCTCTGCCGGCCGCCTTCCTCGCGCTGAGCCTCGACCGCCTCGCCCCCGACCCGCCGCCGAGCCCGCGCGCCGTCGCCGATTGGCGCGGCGCCGCCGCGGAGCTGCCCGCGCGCGACGCCGGCCGCTTCGGCCGCCCCGGCGACCCGCTGAACCTGCTCTTCGTCGGGACCCCCGAGGCGATCCGCGCCGCGCTCGCCGCGGCCGGCTGGACCGAGATCCCGCTCACGCTGCGCGCCTCGCTCGCGGCGGGCTGTCTCGAGCTATTAGAAGGAAGGACGCTCGCGTCCTTCCCGCCGATGAACGACTACCGCGTGGGCGGACGCCGCCAGGACATGAACTGGGCGAAAGTCGTGACGCCGATCGCGGCGCGCCACCACTTCCGGCTCTGGCGCTCCGGCGCGCGCGACGCGCGCGGCCGCGAGCTCTGGTGGGGCAGCGGCAACTACGACCGCTCCGTGCGCTGGCGCGATCTCTCCCACGTGCCCGATCCGGACATGGACGCCGAGCGCGGCTTCATCCTCAGCACCCTCGCGGGCTCCGCGCGCGTGGAGTCGGCGGCGCTCGCCGCCGCGCCGCAGGTCCCGCGCGCGGGCGTCAACGACAAGGGCTACGCGTTCGCCGACGACGGGAACGTCGCGGTCGTCGTGTTCGCTCCCTAACGGCGAACGGATAAACCACAGAGACACAAAGACACAGAGAACGGCGAAGATAAAATTTTATTTTCTCCGTGTCTTTGTGTCTCTGTGGTTAACGCCGTTCTTTCGGAACCGCGCCCGCGGCCGGGCGCGGCCTACGCCGCGGCCCCGTAGAGAGCCTCGAGGCGCCGACGCCGGCGCTGGCGCAGGCGCCACGCCGCGAACCCGGCGGCGACGGCCAGCAGAGGCGGCAGGAGGACCAGCGTCCAGCGCACCGCGGCGCGCGCCGAGGCCGGGATCTCGGCGAGCGGCGTGAAGGCGACGGATTTCGTGCGGATCGAGATCAGGTCGTCGTCGGCCGCGAGCCAGTCCGCGGCGTTCAGCAGAAAGACGTAGTCGCCCTCCGGGACTCCGAGCCCCTGATCGATGAAATGCGAGGAGCCGACGACGAGGAGCCGGCCGGGAGCGGGGACGAGCGCGGGAAGGCCGCGGCGCACGCCCTTCGGCGGCGCCTTGAACAGCGGCTCGAAGGCCCCCTCGACGGCGGCCGCGAGCGCGAACGGGCCGCGCGCCGCGGCGGGCGCCGGGGGAGCGATCTCGAACGGCGACACGTTCGCGACGGGCCGGCCCTCCGCGGCCAGCCAGCTGTAGGCGGTCGAGCGCATCAGCGGAGTCTCCTTGAGCCCGGCGCGCGGAGCGGTCTCGACCGGCGAGACGAACGGAAGGACGAGGGACCCGAGCCCGCGCGTCGCCGGATGCGCGGGGAAATCGCTCGCGACGACGAACGGCGGATAGTGGACCAGATGGGCGGCGAGCGCGCGGCCCTCCGGGACCGAGATCTGGATGGCCTGGTTCTGCGCGTCGTAGACGAGCGCGTCGCGGATCGAGACGCCCTTCGAGGCGGTCCACGACGAGAGGCCGACGTCGCGCGCGTAGGCGCGGAAGGCCTGCAGGTCGACGGCCTTCGCGTCCGCGGCGAGCAGGACGGAGCCGCCCCCGACGAGGAAGCGGTCGAGCGCGTAGAGCGAGCGCGCGGAGAACGCCGCGCTGGGCCCGACCACGGCGAGGACCTTGAGATCGGGCGCGAAGCCCGCCTCCGCGGCGGACGAGAGGTCGACCGTGCGGACGTCGAAGCGCTCGAAGAGGCGCTGGCGCACCGGCGGCGGCAGGCGGTCCGCGCCGGCCGCGCCGGCGTCGCGCGCGAAGCCGAGCGCGGGACGCGAGTCGTCCGTCATCTGGCGCACGCGCCCGACGATGTCGTACTCGAGCGACGCCGGGTCGGCGACGAACGGGATCGCGCGCTGGGCCTTCCCGTAGAAGAGCCGGACGCCGAGACGGCCCTCGCGGGTCTCGAACTTGTCCCGCTCGACGACGTCGAAGCGCACCGCCGCGACCCCGGCGCGGTCGGCGCGCTCCGCGGCCTCCGGCGAGTCCACCGGGATGCGGATCACGTTCAGCTTGCCCGCGGCGCCGACGCGCAGCTCGTCGAGGATGTCGAGCAGGTAGTCGCGGGACGCCGCGGCCTGGGGCGGCAGGTCCGGCGACGCGTAGACCTCGGCCGTGACCGGCCCGCGCAGGGCGCGCAGGGTCCGCAGGGACGCCGCGCTCACCGAGTAGATCCGGCCGCGGCTGAAGTCTCCCCGCAGGCGCGCGCCGTGCAGGACGAGGTTCGCCGCGACGACCGCCGCGACGGCGGCGCCGAACCCCCGCCACGCGCGGCGCTCGTCGCGCTCGCGCGTCACCGGCGCCACCGCTCCGCGCGCAGGCGCGCGGCGTAGACCAGGAGCGCGGCGCCCGAGACGAAATAGGCGACGTCGCGCGCGTCCAGCGTGCCGCGCGCGAGCGTCTGCAGATGGGAGTCGATCCCGATGAAGCCCGCGAGCGCGGCGGGCCCCGGCGGCAGGAGCTCGGCGAAGTGTCCGACGAGCGCCAGCGCGAAGCAGAACGCGAAGCCGACGATGAACGCGACGACCTGGCTGCGCGTGAGCGTCGAGGCCAGGACTCCGGCCGCCGTCATCAGCGCCGCGGCGAGAGCCGCGCCCAGGTAGCCGAGGGCGGTCGCGCCCCAGTCGAGGCGGCCGAGCGCGCCGACGACGAGCGCGTAGGGCAGCGTCAGCGCGAGGGCGCCGAGCACCACGGTCAGGGCCGCGGCGAACTTCGCCGCGACGAGCTCCCACTCCGTGGCCGGCAGGGCCAGCAGGATCTCGATCGTCCCGGTCTTCGCCTCCTCGGCGAAGAGGCGCATCGCCACCGCGGGAGCGAAGAACGAGAGCAGCACCGGCAGCGGCGTGAAGAACGAGCCGAGGGACGCCTGGTTGTTCAGGAAGAGCGGCGCGGCGAACAGCCAGCCCGCGATCAGCAGGAACGCGGCCGCGACCACGTACGCCGCGGGCGTGAAGAAGTACGCGCGCGCCTCCTTGGCGTAGAGCGTCCGGAGCATCATGACGTCAGGCTCCGGAACGCGTCCTCGAGATCGGCGCTCTCGCGCGCGATCTCGAGCAGGGGCCAGCCGCCGCGCGCGGCGGCGGCGAAGACGGCCGCGCGCAGGTCGCTCCCCGGCTCCGACTCGAGCGCGACGATCCACTCGGCCCCCTCGCGCCGCGCCTGGGCCGAGCGCGCGCCGGGCAGGGCGCGCAGCTCGCGCGCGACCGCCTCTCCGTCGGCGGAGCCCGCGAGCGAGACGCGCAGGCGCGCGGCGACGGACGCCGCGATCTCGGCGGGGCGCCCCGACGCGGCGATGCGCCCGCGATGGATGATGATCACGCGGTCGCAGATGTCCTCGGCCTCGGACATCAGGTGCGTGGAGAGCAGGACCGTCTTCGACGCCTTGAGCTCGACGACGAGGCGGCGCACGTCCGCGGCTTGGTTCGGGTCCAGCCCCGAGGTCGGCTCGTCGAGCAGGAGGACCGGAGGGTCCGGCAGGATCGCGGCGGCGAGGCCCGCGCGCTGGCGCTGGCCCTTCGACAGCGCGCCGAGCGGCCGCGCGGCGAGCCCGCCGAGGCCGCAGCGCTCGATCGCCGTCCGCACCCGCAGCGCGGCTTCCGGCCCGCGCCAGCCGTGCGCGCGCGCGACCCACTCCAGGTGCGCGCCCACCTCGGCCTCCTCGTAGAGCGGGTTGTTCTCGGGCAGATAGCCGACCGCCCGCCGCGCGCCGATCGGGTCCTCGTCCGCGTCGACGCCCGCGACGATCACGCGCCCGGCGTCGGGCCGCAGGGTGCCGGCGAGCGCGCGCAGGGTCGTCGTCTTGCCGGCCCCGTTGGGCCCCAGGAAGCCGACGAGCGCCCCGGCCGGGACGTCGAAGCTCACGCCGTCGACCGCGACGACGCTGCCGAACCGGTGCGCGAGGCCTTCGACGCTGAGCATCGGGAGGAAGATAGAACTTTACATCAAGGCTCGGCCAGGAGGTAGCCCCGGCCGCGGACGTAGGACACCCACCGCTCCGCGTTCCAGCCGAGCTTCAGGCGCACGCGGCGCAGGTGGACGTCGACGGTCTGCAGGCTCATCTCCGACGGCGGCTCCATGCCCCAGACGCGCTGGTAGAGAACGGTCCGCTCCACGGGCTCGGGGCTGCTCAGCGCCAGCTCGTAGAGCAGGCCGAACTCCGTGGGGGTCAGCTCGTCGTGCTCGCGCCCCGCGAGGACGACGACCTTGCGCGCGTAGTGGAGCTGGAGCGGGCCGAGCGCGACGACGTCGCGCGGCGGCGCGGACGCGCCGGCGCGGCGCAGGAGGGCGCGGACGTGCGCGAGCAGGCGCTCCGTCGCGACCGGCTTGGTCAGGTAGTCGTCGGCGCCGACGTCGAGGCAGGCGACCTCCTGCCCGTCCTTGTCGTTGCCGGTCAGGATCAGGATCGGGATCGACGCGGTCGCGGCCTCCCGCTTGAGCCGCTGGCAGACCTCCAGGCCCTTGAGCCCGGGGAGCACCATGTCGAGGATGACGAGGTCGGGCCGGCTCTCCGCGGCGAGAGCGAGCCCGGCCTTGCCGGACGGCGCCTCGGCGACGGCGTAGCCGCCGCGCGTCAGCACGCGCGAGACGGCCTCGCGGAAGGCCGCGTCGTCCTCGATCAGAAGGACGCGTTGTTCCGTGCCGTTCATCCCGATATATTATTCAATTATCGGACGAGAGACTCGATGCCCGAGACGAACCCCCCCGCCGGAGCGGGCGCCGCGGCGCAGGAGCGGTTCCTGACCGCGGAGCGCAGCCTCCTGAGGCTGGACATGGGCAGCGCGCTCGGCTTCCTCGTCGTCCGCCTCGCGCTCGCGGTGAGCCTCCTGCTGCAGATCACCGCGATGCCCTTCCGCCCGCCGTGGTGGCGCTGGCTCGGCTTCATCCCGGCCGCCTATACGGGGGCCGCCGGGATGATCTACTGGCTCCGCTCGCGCGGGAAGCTCTCCGACGCGCGGAGCCTAGGCACGTTCCTGCTCGACATCGTCGCGAGCCTGGCCGTCCTCTACATCACGCGCGCCGAGTCCGGGAGCACCTACACCGCCCTGCTCCTTCTCATCATGGGCTCCTGCCTCCTGCAGAGGCCGGCCCTGATCTTCGCGGTCACCGCGGCGGCGGTCGTCCTCTCCGGCGTGCTGGCGCCGGCTCCTCCCGTCGACGCCGCGCGCGTCTACCTGCTGCGCCTGTCGCTGTTCCTGCTGATCGCCCTGTTCACGATCCACATCGCCGACTACGCCGCGCTGATCGAGCGCGAGACGGCCAAGCGCTACGAGGAGCGGCTGGCGTGGATGCAGCGGCTGTCGCTGGTCGGCAAGGCGATGGCGGCGGTGCTCCACGAGGCCAAGACCCCGCTCGGCACCATCGTCCTCAGCGCCGAATCCGCCGCGTCGCTGAGCCGCGAAGGCAAGGACCCCGGCGAGGAGCTGCGCGTGATCGGCCAGGAGGCCGACCACGCGCGCCTGATCCTGCAGAACTTCCTCGACTTCGTCAAGCCGACGCGCCTGGACCTCGAGCCCCTGCGCCTGCACGAGCCGCTGGCGCAGGCGCTCGGGATGACGCGCGTCCGTCTCGACGAGCGCGACGTCGAGCTGTCCGTCGCGGCGCGCGAGGACTGCGCCGTGCGCGGCAGCTCCCGGCACCTCGTCCAGGCCTTCACGAACGTCATCGACAACGCCGTCGCCGCGATGCCGGGCGGGGGCCGCCTGTCGATCCGCATGGAGAAGAGCGGCGGCACGGCGCTCGTCCACTTCGACGACACGGGCGTGGGCCTCGACGCCGAGGACCTCGCGCGGCTCTTCGAGCCGTTCTCGACCTCGAAGGCCGGCGACGAGGGCCACGGCCTCGGCCTCAGCATCGTGCGCTGGATCCTGCGCGAGCACGGCGGGGACGTCGCCGTGAGCAGCGCGGGCGCGGGGCGCGGCGCGCGAGTCACGCTCTCGCTGCCGCTCGCGGCGTAGCGCCGCGCGGGGCCCGGCTTACCGGCCGGTCGAGCCGAAGCCGCTCGCGCCGCGCTTCGTGTCGCCGAGGTCCTCGGTCTCCGTCGGGGCCGGCGTCGCGATCGGGATCACGAGCATCTGCGCGACGCGCTCGCCCTTCTTCACGGTCTGCGGCTCGGGCGAGATGTTCCAGACGACGACGCCGATCTCGCCGCGATAGCCCGCGTCGATGACGCCGCCCGCGGTCTTGAGGCCGCGCTTGGCCAGCGACGAGCGGTCGCAGACCAGGCCGACGTGGCCGGCGGGCACGGCGACGGCCACGCCCGTGCGCAGGACCGCGCCCTCGCCGGGATCGACGACCATGTCCTCCAGGCCGTAGAGGTCCAGCCCCGCGTCGTCGGCGTGCGCGCGCGTGGGCAGGACCGCCTCGAGACTCAGGCGGCGGACCGGAAGGACCCCGCTCACAGATGCTCTCCGGTGTAGCCCTCGGCCACGGGCGCGGGGCGCCAGCCGAAAGCCCGGCCGACGGTGCGCAGCAGCCACGAGACCGGGCCGATCAGGACGTAGACGAAGAACACGACGAAGATCGCGTTCTGCGGGAACCACATCACGAGGAAGCCGACGACGAGCAGGAGCAGGATCACGGGGACGGACCGGGGCCGGAGCACGCCCGGCTGCTTGAACGCCGGGTACGGGATCGTCGAGACCATCAGCAGCGCGATCGCGATGGTCATGAACGGCGCCAGGCCGTACAGCGACGGGATCTGGTCCATCAGGAACTGCCAGGTGTGCGCGGGCCGGCCCTCCTCGATGATCTGATACAGCAGCACGAAGCTCGCGAGGAAGCCCGCGCCGCCCGGGATGGGCAGGCCGGTGAAGTGCGTCTTGGAGCCCAGCCCGTCGTGCGCCATCGCGTTGAAGCGCGCCAGGCGCAGGCCGCCGCACAGCGCGTACAGGAACGCCATCGGGTAGCCCCAGGGGTCGTAGTCCTTGAGGATGAACGCGTACATCATGTGCGCGGGCGCCACGCCGAAGGAGAGGAAGTCGGCCATCGAGTCGAACTCGACGCCGAACGACGACTCGCCGTGCACCAGCCGCGCGACGCGCCCGTCGAGCGCGTCGAAGACCATGCCCGCGATGATCGCGTACGCCGACGAGACGAACTCGCCGCGCACCGAGGAGAGCAGCGCGTAGAAGCCGCACGCCATGTTGCCGAGCGTGAAGAGCGAGGGCGCGAGCACGCGCCCGCCGCGCTTGATTACTTGGCGGTCCATTCGCCGATCTCGGAGAGGCCCGCCGCGACCGTGTCGCCGGCCTTCACGGTGCACCTCGCGCCCGCCGGGAAGTGAACCGCCGCCTGCGAGCCGAAATAGATGATCCCGTAGCGCGCGCCCGCGGCGACCGCGTCGCCGGCCTTCGGCCAGCACTCGATGCGGCGGGCGATGAGGCCGGCGATCTGCTCCACGATGACGAGGCCTCGACCCGCGCCCGGCTCGAGCGTCATGACCACGCGCGCGTTGCCCTTCGCCTCGTCCTTCATCGCGGCCGCGAAGGAGCCGGGGATCGTCTCCACCTTCGCGACGGTGCCCGCGCAGGGCGCGCGCTGGACGTGGACGTTGAAGATCGACAGGAAGATGCGCAGCGTGACCTCGTCGCCGGCGCCCTCGCGCGCGACCGACAGCACGGTCCCGTCGCCCGGGGAATAGATCTTGCCCGCGTCGGTCGGCAGCGGGCGCTCGGGATCGCGGAAGAAGTAGAGCGTGAAGGCGGCGAAGCCGAAGGCGAGGACGGCGAGGACGGCGCCGGGCGCTCCCATGCGGTGCCCCGGCAGCGCGGCCGCGGCGCCGACGGCGGCGGCCGGAACGACGAAGCGCCACGCCTGGGGAGCGATCTTCACGCGAACATCATACCAAACGCGAAATCATGGGCAGGGTGGGACTCGAACCCACAAGACCTTTCGGTCGACGGATTTTAAGTCCGTAGCGTTTGCCAGTTTCGCCACCTGCCCGTCGGAGAAATGATATCACTTCGCCGTCAGAGCCCGATGTCCTCGTTCCACAGGTCGGGCTTCTCGCGCACGAAGCGCGCCATGAGCTCGATGCACTCGGGGTCTTGGAGCACGGCCAGCGTCACGCCGCGCGCGGCGAACAGGTCCTCGGCGCCGACGAAGTTCTCGTTCTCGCCGACGATCACGCGCGGGATGCGGTAGAGCAAGGTCGTGCCGGTGCACATCACGCAGGGGCTCAGCGTGCTCACGAGGGTCAGTTCGGGCCAGTCGCGCCGGCGGCCGGCGTTTCGGAGGCAGACCACCTCGGCGTGGGCGGTCGGATCGCCGGTCTGCACGCGCAGGTTATGGCCGCGCGCGACGACCCGCCCCTCGGCGTCGGCCAGCACGGAGCCGATCGGCAGTCCGCCCTCGTCGCGGCCCTTGCGGGCCTCCAGGTACGCCTCGTGAACCAGTTCGCGCTCGTTCATGATCCCCGATGATCGCACATCGCGCGCCGAAAAGACAAAGGGCCCCCGGCGAACCGGGAGCCCCCGTCTTTTTTCGAGGCGCCGTCGCTTAGGACGAGCGCAGTTTCGAGATCATCCCCTGCTTGGCCTTGATGTCCTCGCGCAGCATCCGCGTCTCCGATTGCCGCTTCGCGTGGGCGTCCTTGAGCAGCGCGGAGTACTTCTGGCGCAGCGCGGCCCGCGCCGCCTTGCGCGCGGACTTCTTGCCCGGAGCGGCCGCGACCTTCGCCAGCTCGGCGCGCTGCTGCACCCCGAGAGCCTGGCGCTCGGCCTTGGCGGTCCGGCGCTGCGCGGCGAACTCCCCGCGCTCCTTCTTGATCTCCTGACGCAGGATCTTGATCTGTCCCTGCGCCGAGAGGCTCGGCTTGGCCTTGGCCGCGTGCTTCTTCGCGGCATGGACCTTGACCTTCGCCGGCGCGACCGCCGGGACGTTCGTCTGAGAAAAAGCCGCGGGCGCGACGAGCGCGAGCGCCAGGGCCAGCATCGACGTCTTCATTCTTTGCATCCTCCTGCCCCATTGGGGGCAGGGAGTATACGCGGACCCCCCCGAAAAAGTTCCACTGGCGAACGCGCCGCGCGGCTGTTATCCTCCCAGGGATGGCCCCTCTCCCCGTCGCCGTTCTCCTCTTGGCGTCGCTCGCGCGCGCGGACGACGCGCCCCCCGCGCGCGATCAGGCCGTCGGCGCGGCCGTCACCGGCGCCGAGGCGACGCAGGCTCCCACGATCGAGCAGTCCCGCGGCGCGGCGGGCTCCGCCTTCACGGGCGACCTCGTCGTCGCGCCGGCGACGCGGGAGGGACCGGGCGGCCCGGGACTGGGCCTCGCTCCGTCGACGGGCGCGCACCCGCTCGCGCAGGCGGCGCCGCCCGCTCCCGCGAGCGCCCCCGCCGACGACAAGAAGAAGCCCTCCTCCGCGCTGATCCTCGGCGGGGCCGCCGTCCTCGGCGGGCTCCAGGGCGGCCTCGCGGCCGGCCTGTTCGGCGCGGTCGCGGGCGCGGGCCTGGGCCTGGCCGCCGCGTGGCTCTTCCAGAAGAAGGACTACGGCGGCGCCTTCGGCGCGGCGGCCGGCGGCGTCATCGGCGCGGCGCTGGGCGGGCCGCTCGGCGGGATCGTCGGCGCGGTGGTCGGCGGCCTGCTCGGCCACTTCCTCGGCGCTCACTTCCTTTAGCGCCCTGGCCGGGATGCCGCGCCCGCGCCGCGCGCCCGGTCACTTCTTGGCCGCGGGTCCCGCGTCCAGCTCGAGGCGCACGAAGACCCGGCCGCCCCCGGCCTCGTAGAACGCGACGGCCTGCGCGCCCTTGACCTGCGTCTTCGGCACGTCCGCGCCCGGCGGCAGCCCCCCGATCAGCCGCGCGATGTCCGCCCGCGCGCGCTCCTCCGCCGCCGACCGCGCGAGCGGGATGTTCTTGTCCGTCGCCTCGCCGACCGCGACCGCGAACCGCCGCGCGCCGCGCGTCTCGTAGTGCGGCTTGGCGCGCGTCCAGCGCGGCCGCGTCGCGTGCGGCCGCGCCTGCGCCGGCGCCAGCGCGCACAGCAGCAGCGCCGCCGCCGCGATCGCGCGCGCGGCCGTCTTCGTTCGAGGCTCGGCCCGAATCATGCCCCAAGCATACCTTGGCCGCGGCTTCCGCGCCAGTCATGCCGCCCTCTCGACGAGCCCCTCTGGAAATCCGTCGACGGCGGGGCTATGCTGATGGTCTCGGCGCAAGAATGGACTGCTCCCGAAAGATGTTCAAGCGCTGGCGCAAAGCCGGCGAAGAGCGCATGGCCGCGGCCGGCGCCTATCTGCCCCGCGCCCGGCGTCATCGCCCCGCCAAGAACGGCCGCCTGCTGCTCGCGGAGAGCGACGGCCCCACGCGCGCGCGCCTGGAGCAGGAGCTCGCCGGCTACGGCTTCAAGCTGCGGGCCGTCGACAACGGCGTCGACGCGCTGTGCCTGGCCAACGAGGGCTACTACGACCTCGCCGTCGTCGACAGCCTCGTCCTCGAGAGCTTCATGGAGACCGGCGCCAACCTGATCCTCGAGCTGCGCGCGAAGAACCCCTGGCTGCGCTTCGTCCTGATGCTCGACGCCCACGCGCCGTCCAGCCGCTTCTTCGACCAAGCCATGCTGGGCCTCATGAACCCCATCGTCATCGACGAGACCGTCTCCAAGCCCGTCGACCCCTCCGTCCTGGTCAAGGCGATCCTGTTCGCCCTCTGAGCCTCGGGGCGCCGTCCGCCCTTGACGCGCCGCGCCGCGCGCACAATACTGCGGTCGCGCCGGCCGTTCCGGCAAGGAGCGAACATGAGATACCGCTCGGGTCTGCTTCTGCTTCTGGCGATGTGCGCCTTCACCTCCGGCTGCTGCGGCTGGGGAGGCCGCTGCGACGACGGCCACCGCTGGTGGTGGCATCATCACGACCACCGCTGAGCCGTCGGTCGCGCCCGGCGCCGGGCTCTAGAGCCCCTTCTTGATCGCCTGCAGTTGGGCCAGGTGCAGGCCGCTGTGCCCCGCCAGCAGCCACGTCCACTGCAAAGAATTGAATCGGCCCATCCACGGGTGCAGATGCGTGGGCCCCGCGTCCGCCACCGGCGCGGCCTTGAGCCGCTCCACCGTCTCGTCGACGAACTTCTTGAAGTCCGGCCGCGCGTCGCCGCCCGCGTACTTGCCCTTCGGCTTGAAGTTCGCGATGTCCACCACGTAGTCCAACGTTTTCCCCGCCACCAGCGCCTCGATCAGCGCGCGCATGGGCTCGCCCGTGATCAGCAGGTGCTCGAGCACCTCGTTGACGCACCAGAACCGCGAGCTGTCCTCGATCCCGCGCATGCGCGGCACCAGCACCTTCACGTCGCGCTGGGACGCCGCCACGCCGTCGGCCTCTTTCAAGACGCGCGCCCCCAGCATGGCGAACAGCCGCAGGTTCTTGTCCTTGTCCGCCTTGCGCGACTGGAACGGCGCCACGTAGTACCGCACCATCAGCGCCTCGAAGAACGGAAGCCCGGCGCCGGGCTTGTCGAGCTGGGGCTGGTTCATGCGCCCATCTTGCCAAATCGGCGCCCCCGATGGAACGAAACCGACCCCCAATCCGTATACTCCCCATGCCGATTCGCCGCCCCATTGACATACAGTGTTATACGCGCCATACTGTATGCGGATAGACTTCCTGCTGTGCGACGCCGAGGCCGAGCTGCACATCTGGTCGCGCCATCGCGTGGCGGTCCGGGAAGCCGAGGAAGCCGCGTACCAGCACGGCCTCGCCGTTCGCGGACGATCGAAGGACGTCTACGAAGTCTTCGGCCGCTCGGAGGCCGGCCGTTATCTGCTGGTCGTCGTGCGGTACTTGGGCGGCGCCGTCGCCCGTCTCATTACCGCGCGCGACATGAGCCGGACCGAGCGGCGCCGCTACGACAAGCACCGAGCGCACTAATGTTTATGACCAAATCGAAAACTCACCGGGCCCCCACCGACAAGGAGCTGCGGGCGTATTATGAAAAACACTCCGCGCTGTCGGCGCGCGGCGCTCTCCATTCGGTCAAGATGAGCTTCCCCAAGCCCCGGCGCCTCGTTGCCTTGCGGCTGGAGGAGGAGACGCTGGAAGCCGTGAAGCGCCTGGCCGCCCGCAAAGGCCTGAACTACTCCACCTTGATGCGCATGTGGATCACGGAGCGCCTGCGCCGCGAAGGCGCTTAGGCCGCTGTCGTTTGATGTTCCAATTTGGAACATCAAACCCGCTCCGGACAAAAAATGGATATCACAATCTGTAATATCCAATCTCGAAGTGCCTGTCTTAGTAGCCTTGCCGATTAATCCGCTTCTGGACCCACCGGAATTATCAGCCGCGCAACGCCGGATCGGTCTGCAGCGCGGTGACGCAGGCCATGTTGACGATGTCGTCGACGGAAGCGCCGCGGGACAGATCATTGACGGGCTTGTTGAAGCCCTGCATGATGGGGCCCAGCGCCTCGGCGCCGGTCAGGCGCTGGACCAGCTTGTAGCCGATGTTGCCGGACTGAAGATCGGGGAAGACCAGGACGTTGGCGCGGCCGGCCACTTTGGAGCCGGGGAACTTGCGGAGGCCGATCTCGGGGACCAAGGCGGCGTCGGCCTGCATCTCGCCGTCGATGGGCAGGTCCGGCGCCTTCTCCTTGGCGATGCGCACGGCGTCCTTCACGGCGGAGGCCAGCGGGTGCTCGGTGGAGCCGTTGGTGGAGAAGGAGAGGAAGGCCACGCGCGGGTCGATGCCGCACAGGACCTTGGCCATGCGCGCCGAGGAGATGCCGATGCTGGCCAGCTTCACGGGGACGGGGTCGATGTTGATGGCGCAGTCGGCGAAGATGAGGACGCCGTTGTCGCCCTGCTGAGGAGAGAGGAATATCATTATGAAAAAGCTGGAGATGGTGCGCACGCCCGGCGCGGGCTTGATGATATGGAGTGCCGGCCTGACTGTATCAGCCGTCGCGTGGTCAGCGCCCGATAAGTAGCCGTCCACACGATCGTTGTGCAGCATCATGACGCCGTAGGTGAGCGGGTCCAAGCACGCCTTGCGCGCCTCGTCTTCCGTGATGCCCTTGTGCTTGCGCAGCTCGAAGTACTGCGTCACGTAGTCCTTGAACTTCGAATCCTTCTCGATATCGACGATCTCGATGCCGGAGATGTCCGCCCCGTTCTCCGCCGCGACCTTCTTCGCCTTCTCCGGGTTGCCCAGGAGAATGGGGACGCACAGGCCGTCTTTCTTTAATATGGCGGCGGCCTTCAGCGTGCGCTTCTCTTCGCCCTCGGGCAGGACGATCTTCTTCTTGAGCGCCGCGGCCTTCTTGCGGATGTCGGCGACGATGTTGGTGGAGCGCGAAAGCTGTTCGGTGGCCATGCGCCCACTGTAGCGAATGGGGCCGCGCGGTTCAATAGAAGCGGCGCTTGCCGGCGCACAGGCCTTCCCAGCGCCGTTCGCGGCGGCGCTCGGCCTCTTCCCCCAGCAGGTCGCCGGCTTCCTCGCACTGCTCTTCCACGCTGAGCACCAGCGTGTAGCCGAGGCCGTCGAAGATTTTTTCCCAGGTCGACAGCTTCGCGTCGCCGCCCAACTCCGCGCGGCGCACGACGGAGGCGCGCACGCCAGCCTCATCCGCCAGTTGGAGCTGGGAGATTCCGCGATCGGCGCGCAAACGCGCCAGCATGTCGGCCGCCTCGGCGACGGCGATCGGATTTATCATCGCGAAGTATACGCGGCGACCCGCCGAAAAGTTCCCCGCTCCCCCATTGGTTCTGTGCTCCAAAGCACAATGGAGGCGCAACGGAAGAATTTAACGCATCTCTTTCGATCGATTGAGCTTTGGAGCACAGAACCAACGGAGGGACCCGCGGCCGCGGGACGCCGCGCTAACGCACGCCGGCGTTGTACAGGCCGCGGTCGGCGCCGAGCGGGATGAAGGCGGGCGCGCCGCTCGGAGACGCGTCCGCGGCGGCGCGGTAGGACTGCGGGCGCGCCAGGCGGTCGGTCTCCTCCTCGTCCTCGTCCACGAACTTGCCGCCGGTCTGCGTGAGGGAGAAGGCGCGCAAGGCGCGCTTGGTCAGCTCGCCGGCGAGCGTGCCCCAGGAGCCGGGCGCGTTCATCAGGCGGCCGGGGACCAGGTCCAGGCCGTCCACGTGCGCCTGGCCCACGAGCACCACGGCCTTGCCGCCGCCCTTGAGCGCGTCGGAGAGGAAGCCGGCCATGGACTCGTTGCGGCGCGTGAGGTAGACCTCGGCGACGGCCTCGTTGTAGCCGGGCTCGTAGCCGGCCTGGGCGCGCGCCAGCTGACGGGACGTCGAGCCCGCGAAGGCTCGCGCCGGAAGGCCCGTGTTCTTCGCGGCGAGCGCGGCGGCCTGCGCGGACCACTGCTCGAGCGGGACGCCGAGCGCCACGACGCGCACGCCGTGCTCGCGAGCCGCGGAGAGCAAAGCGGCGAAGGCCTCGATGCGGCGCGGCGAGAACATCAGCGCCTCGGTGGGCACCACGACGGTCTTCTTGGACACGTAGGAGTCGACCGCGTCCTGGTGCGGGCGCTTGAGGCCCTCGATGCCCACCGCGGTGACGCCGGCGCGGGCCAGGCGCGGCATCTCGCGCGTCAAGGTCTCGATGGACTCCAGGGAGCCGTGGTTCTCGCCGACGAGCAGGACGTCGTGCGAGCCGAAGATCTGCTCGATCGGCGCGCCCCAGGAGCGGACCGCGGCGGAGACGCGCGCCGCGACGCCCGCGGAGCTGCGCGCCGAGTACGCCGAAGCCGCGACCGCCGTCGGGGCGGCGAACGAGGCCGACGGAGCGGAGAAGGCCGGCGCGGGCGTGGCCGAGAGCGCCGCCGACGGAGCCGACAAGGACGGCGCGGAGAGCGAGAGCGCGGTCAGCCGCGGGGCCAGCGACGCCGCCGCGATCGCGGGCGCGGCCGCGAAGAAAGTCGGCGCCGCCTCCACGCGCACCGCCTCCACCGGGGCGCCGAAAGACGGCGCCGCGACGAGGGCGGCCAGCAAAGCGGCGGCGAAACGTCGCGTCATAGGCTCAGTATAAAGGAATGGACCGGCCCCGTCGGGGGGCCGAAGGCCTACGGGGCGGTAGGTCCGCCGGCCTGGCGGGCGGCGAAGGCCACGTGCTCCGTCTCGTCGGCGGCGATGCGCGCGAAGAGCGCGGCGGTGACCGGGTCGCGCTCGGCCAGGCTCTTCGCGAAGCTCTCCTCGGCCGCGCGGCCGCGCTCCTCGGCCGTCTTCATGTAGGCCATGAAGCCCGCCGTGGTTCGGCAGGCGCGCAGGGACTGCCAGAGCCGGTCCGACACCGGGCGCTCGTCGGGGCGCACGCCCAGCTCCGCCATGCGGCCGAGCAGGAGCTGGAAGTGGCGGTCCTCGTCCGCCGCGAAGCGCTTCCAGACGAGACGCAGCTCCGGCGCGGCGTCCAGCAAGGTGTCCGCGGCCCAGCGGAACGCCTCGCGCGCCTGCAGCTCCGCGAAGGCCGCGATGCGCAGGCGGTCGCCCAGGCCCTCGATGGTGCGGATGCCGCGCGGCGCGGCCGCGTACTCGTCGGGCTCGCAGACCGAGAACGGGGACCAGTTCATCGCCGTCATTATATCGGATCGCGCCCCGGGCCCACCGGCCCCGTTTTCCGCGCCCCGAAGGCCCATGAGGCGCGCGGGCCGCGGTCGTATAATTGCGTCGATGCGCCTGATCCTCTCGGCCATGCTGGCCGCGACGGCCGCGCCCCCCGCGGTCGTCGCGCCCGCGCTGCGCGCCGCCCCGCTCGGCGCCGCGACGGCGCCCCTGCTGGCGGCGCCGCTCTCCGCGCCGGCCGCGGCGCTGTCCGCGCCCGCCGCCGCCGCCGCGGCGCCCGCGACCGAGGCCTTTTTGCGCGAGGACCTCAGCTACGTCCCGTCCGCGCGCCGCGCCGTCCTGGGCGACGCGTCCGTCGTCGAGGCGGAGGCGCCGGGCATGGCGCCCGACCGCGTCTCCTTCGACCATCCCGGCCTCGTCCGCCTCCAGGAGCGGATCGCCGAGCTCAAGGCCCGCGCCGCCGCGCCCGACGAGCTCTTCGCCGGCCTGCGCGCGCTGGTCCGCGAGGAGGCCGCGCGTCCCGGGGCCGCGGCGGCCTCGCGCGCGCTGACCCGGCGCGCCACGCGGCGGACACGAGCGGTCCAGCTCGGCGAGGCGCTGCAGTCCGGCGCGCTCGACGCGCGCCGCGCCGCGCTCGCGGCCCACCTCGCGCTCAAGTTCGCGGGCTTCGCGCCGAAGCTGGCGCGCCTGCGCGCGGCGGACGGCGCGGAGCGTCTGGTGAACCTGATCCACGCCGACGGCGGCCAGACGGTGTTCGCTCCGCTGGCTCCCGCGCTGGACGGGCGCCGGCTCTCGGACCTGCTCGAGTCCGGCGCGGCCGAGGAGCTGGACGGTCCGCGCGCGTTCACGCCCGCGGGCAAGCCCAAGACCAGCGGAGTCGAGGCGCGCGCGCCGGGCCTGCCCGCCTTCGCCGTCACCGGCCGCTCCGCCGCCGAGCGCCAGTTCAAGGAGGACGCCGCGCGCCTGAGCGCCGCAGCGCCCGACGAGCCCGTCGCCGTCGAGTGGCTCTACATGCCGTTCTACGCCGACGGCCACGCCGCCCTGCGCGTCGGCGACCAGGTCTACGAGTGGCGCCGCAGCGGCTGGCGCGTGCAGTCCGCGCGCGCGTTCCTGTTCAACAACCCCTTCTTCGACGCGCAGTACCTGCGCCACGCCGCCGAGGGCATGCCGCCGTTCAGCCTGGGCCTCACGCTGTCTTTGCCCAAGCGCGCGGCCGACGCCCTCGTCGCGCGCGTGGCGCGCGAGCGCGAGTCCGGCTGGCCGCGCTTCTCCTACTTCCTGAACAACTGCACCCAGCGCCCGCTGAAATTCCTGCGCGACGCCGGCGTGGCGGGCCTGCCGTCCGGCCGCTTCACCAGCTTCTCGACCATCCGCGCCTTCCGGCTGCTCCTGCTGAACCCGCCGCCCGGCGCGGGCGCCGCGCGCCTGTATCCGCTGCCCGGCCGCGTCGGCTCCGCCGAGCCCTACGGCCTCTCGATCCCGCGCGAGATCCGCGAGCCGCGCTCGCTGTGGCGCGACGCGCTCGGCTTCGCGACCCTGTGGCCGAAGTTCCTCAACGACAAGCTCGCCCGCCTCAAGCGCCTGCCCAAGACCGACCCGCCGTCCGGCGGCTGACTCCGCGGGCGCCGCGGAGAGTCCTCTTTCATCGGCGTGATGGGTTTCTCCCATATTGCCGTCAAGATTCCGCGTTATGTTTATTTTTTCCGCACCGTTATGAGAGAAACCCATCAGGCCGATCGAGGACGGATCCGCCGCCGAAAGGCTAGAATCCTCGCGTGAGACGCGCGCTCCTCATTCTCGTTCTCGCTGCGGCCGCCTGCTCGCGCGAAGCCGCGCCCGCCGCGGAAAAAGCGCCGGAGGCGAGGGGTCCGGTTGCGCTCTTCGTCGGCGACTCGCTGACCGCGGGCTACGGCGTGGACCCGGAGGACGCATGGCCGTCGGTGGTCGAGGCCGGCTGGCAGCGGCGCGGCCTCGCGTGGCGCGCGCGCAACGCGGCGATCAGCGGGGCCACCTCGGCGGGAATACGGCAGGAAGTCGCCTGGGCGCTGACGCCGGACGTGAAGCTCGTCTTCGTCTGCGTCGGCGGCAACGACGGACTGCGCGGCGTGCCGCCGGCCGAGACGCGAAAAAACATCGACGACCTGATCGTCGATCTGAAAAATCGCGGCCTGCGCGTCGCGCTCGCGGGGATGCGGATTCCGCCGAACTACGGGGCCGACCGCGCGCGCGAGTTCGCGGCGATCTTCCCGGCCGTGGCGAAGGCGCGGAGCGTGCCGCTGATGCCGTTCCTGCTCGCGGGCGTGGCCGCCGATCCGGCGCTCAATCAGCAGGACGGCATCCACCCGAACGCGGCGGGGCATCAGCGCGTGGCCGCGAACGTCGCGGCGTTCCTCGACGCGGAGGGACTGCTGAAATGAGCGCGCCGCTTCTGGAGCTGGCCGGCGTCGCGAAGGATTTCCCGTCGGGGGCGGAGACTTTGCGCGTGCTCGCGGGCGTGGACCTGGCGGTCGCCGCGGGCGAGAGCGTCGCCGTGTCCGGGCCCAGCGGCTCGGGCAAGTCGACTTTGCTTTCGATCATGGCCGGCCTCGAGCGGCCCAGCGCCGGCCGCGTGCGCCGCGACGGCGAGGACGCGACGGATTGGGACGAGGAGCGGCTCGCGCTCTGGCGGCGGCGGCGCGTGGGCTTCGTGTTCCAGAGCTTCCGGCTCATGCCGACGCTGACCGCTCTCGAGAACGCCTCCTTCCCGCTCGAGATGCTGGGCGAGAAGCCCGCCGCGGCTTCGGCGCGCGCGGGCACGCTGCTCGCGGAGCTGGGCCTCGACGCGCGCGCCGGGCACCGCCCCGACCAGCTCTCCGGCGGCGAGCAGCAGCGCGTGGCGATCGCGCGCGCCTACGCGCACCATCCGGCCCTGATCCTGGCCGACGAGCCGACCGGGAGCTTGGATCGCGCGACGGCCGCGCGCGTGCTCGACGCTTTGCTCGCGGTGCACGCGCGCTCGGGCGCGGCGCTCGTGGTGGTCACGCACGACCCGATGGTGGCCGAGCGCCTGGGCCGCCGCGTCCGGCTCGAGGCCGGGCGCCTCGCCGCGTGAGCGACAGTCTCGACGCCGCGGCCCTGCGGCGGCTCGCCGCGCGCCTGTTCTGGCGGCGGCGCGGGACGATGCTGTTCCTGGCCTCGTGCCTGGCGATCGGCATCGCCTTCCTGTCGGCGGTCGGGCACCTGCTCTCCGCCGTCGACGCGGCGATCGCCGCGCGCGCGCGCGACCTGCTCTCCGGCGACGTGCAGGCGGCCTCGTCGCGGCCCTTCGCGGACGCCGAGAAGGCGGCGCTGGCCGCGGCGCTGGCGCCGGGACGGCGCGTCTCGGAGAGCGTGACGCTCGCCTCCATGCTCGCGCCCGCGCGCGGCGACGCGCCGTTCCTGGTCGCGGTCAAGGCCGTCGACGCCGCGTATCCGCTGCGCGGCGTCCTCAAGACGGCGCCGCCCGCCGCGCGGCCGGGGCCGGGGCTCTGCCTGCTCGAGCGCTCGGCCGCGCTCCAGCACGGGCTCAAGGTCGGCGACGCGGCGCGCTTGGGGGCGCTGCGCCTGACGGTCGCGGGCTTGATCGACGAGGAGCCCGACCGGGACTTCCTCGGCTTCTCGTTCGCGCCGCGGCTGATGATCGCGCGCGAGGACCTGGGCCGCGCGGGCCTGCTCGGGCTCGGCGCGCGCGTGCGCTACGCCTGGACGCTGGCGCTCGCCGGCGCCGAGGACCCCGGCCCCGCCGCGCGCGCGGTCAAGGACGCGCTCGGCCGCGCGCTCGGCGACCCGCACGTCTCGCTCGCGACGTACCTGGACGGCGAGGCCTGGGCGCGCGACGGCCTGCGCCGCTCGGCTCTCTTCTTCACCGCGCTGTCTTTGGCCGCGCTCCTGCTCGGCGCGGCCGGACTGCGCGCGGGGCTGGCGCTGTTCCTCGACGCGGAGGCCGAGACGATGGGTCTCCTGCGCTGCCTGGGCGCTTCGGCCGCCGAGGTGGAGCGGCTCTACGCGGGGCTCTGCGTCGCCGTCGGTCTCTGCGGCGGCGGGGCGGGCGCCGTCGCCGGCTGGGCGCTGGCGGCCGTCGCGGCGCGCGCGGCCGCGCGCTTCGGGCTGACGCTCTCGGCTCCGCCGCGGGCCGGGATCTTCGCCGAGTCCTTGCTCTTGTCCGGCGCGCTGGCGTGGGGGCTGTCGGCCGCGCGCGTGCGCGCGCTCGCCGCGCGCGCGCCGCTCGACGCGCTGCGCGAGCCGCCGCCGTCCCCGCGCGGCCTCGCCGCCGCGGGCTGGGCCGCGGCCGCGCTCGCGGCGGGATTTTCCGCCTGGCGCCGCGCGCCGACGCCGAAGGACGCCGCCCTCCTCGTCGCCGCGCTCGCGGGCGGGGCGCTCGCGGTCGAGCTCCTCTCGCGCCTGGCGCTCTTCGGCGCCGAGCGCGCCGCGCTGTCCGCGTCCGGCCTGCCGTTCCCCGCGCGCCACGGCCTGCGCCGGCTCGTGCGCCGCCGGCGCGAGAGCCGCGTGATGCTGTTCACGCTCGCGGGCGGCTTCGCGCTCTTGGCCGCGGTCGGCGCGGCGCGCGAGGGATTTTCGCGCGCGCTCGCCCCCTCCCAGTCCGAGGACGCGCCGGACCTGTTCCTCGTCGACGTTCAGCCCGGCCAGCTCGCGCGCGCGCGGGTCCTCGCGGCGCGGCGCTCGCGCGGGACGCCGGCCTTCGCGCCGCTCGTGCGCGCGCGCCTGGTCCGCGTCGACGGCGAGACCCTGCGCCGCGGCGACGCGCGCCGCGCGGGCGGCGACGGCGAGCGCGGACGCTGGCGCTCGCGCGAGTACAACCTGACCTACGCCGACGCGCTGAACCCGTCCGAGACCTTGACCGCGGGGCGCTTCTGGGCGCCGGGGTCGAGCGTCGCGGAGGCGAGCCTGGAGGCCGACTTCATGGACCGCGCGGGCCTCGCGCTCGGCTCGCGCCTGGCCTTCGACGTGTCGGGCCGCGAGGTCGAGGCGGTCGTGACCTCGGCGCGGCGCGTGGAGTGGGCCGCGATGCGCCCGAATTTCTTCGTGACGCTGAACCCGTCGCTGCTGAGCGCGGCGCCGCAGACCTCGATCGCCTCCCTGCGCGCGCGCGGCCCGGCGGACTCGGCCGCTCTGCGCCGCGAGCTGTCCCGCGAGCTGCCCAACGTCTCGGTCATCGACGCGGCGTCCCTGCTCGCGACGGCGCGGCGCACGCTGAGCCTGATCCTGACCGCCGTCGGCGCGCTCGCCGGCTTCTGCGTGGCGGTCGGCGCGCTCGTCGTCGCGGGGCTGGTCGCGCTCGGCCGCGGCGAGCGCGCGGCCGAAGGCGCGCTCGAGCGCGCGCTGGGCTGGACCGAGCGCGACGCGCTCGCCGCCGACGCGGCGGAGCTGCTCGGCCTCGGCGCGCTCTGCGCCGCCTGCGGCGCGGCGGCCGGATCGGGGCTGTCCTGG
>Ga0209415_10003848_pt1 | contig 27760 bp, 25 predicted proteins | sample PeaSoiSIISIP2007_FD_187696 | JGI IMG/M metagenome (GOLD analysis project Ga0209415, IMG submission 187696) | Peat soil microbial communities from Weissenstadt, Germany - SII-SIP-2007 (SPAdes) (version 2) | ecosystem: Environmental > Terrestrial > Soil > Wetlands > Peat | place: Germany... | reverse complement strand
TCGACGACGATCTCGTTCCAGACGCCGGCCCCGAGCTGCGCGAATGGGGCGATGGTTCCATCCGCCTCGCGCCGCAGCAACTGGCCGGCCTGGGCGGCGACGATCAGCATCCGCCCCTGGGCGTCGAACTCGAACGACAGCGGCGGGGCGGCGGCGAGAGCCATCACCTGCTCCGCGCCGCCCTCGCTCAGCGCCAGGATCTCGCCGGCGGTCCAGTCGGCGAACCAGAGCCGGCCGGCATGCCAGCGCGGCGACTCCACCAGGCCGCGGCCGGTGACGAGGGTGGTCAGATCGGTCATGAAGCGGCGCTCTTCGCACTAGGGCTGCGGATGCCGCGAACGGTGTCGAAGCCGAAGCTGTCCGACTGCCGGCCCGAGGCGGCGTAGGCGGCCAGGCCCGGGCGCCGGTACATGCGGCGACGGTAAGCGGCGAGATTGGCCGCGCGCTCGACCGCCTGCGGGAAGAACGCCGCGGCCTCGTCCACGACGGTCAGGACGAAGTAGTCGGCGAACAGCGGCCTCGCGCCGCCGACGAAAGGCGCATCGCCCCACCAGCTGTTGAGCTTCCCCAACTCCTGCGCCAGCTGACCCGAAGCGAACGTCTGCGCCGCCTCCGGCTTGTCCGAACCGGGCATCCAGAAGAAGTCCCACAGCCGCTGCTGGACATCCCGCGCCGCTTCGACGCCCGTATCGCAGCGCAGCCGCTCGGCTTCGGTATCGCCGGCGAGGCCGTTGGCGCGGGCGAGGTAGCGCAGGATCGCGTGGCTCTGGAACAGCGTCAGCCCGTCGATCTCGAGCCGGGGCAACTGGCGGAACGGCAGTTGCGGCGCGAGCTTCGGCCACACCTCGCTCATCAGGTCGATGCGGCGGTCCTCGTAGGCGAGGCCCAGGTCCTCCAGCAGTAGCCGGATCGGCTCGCCGAGGCCGCGGAACTGGAAGTAGGTCAGGATCGGATCAGGCATGCTGATATCTCCGCGAAACGGATGCTGTCGGCACTAGGACGAACGGGCCTGCCCAAAGTCGACAGCAGCGCACACTTTGCCCCCGCCGCTAATGGTCGTCCTCCGCTAGGAGGCTGCCGAGGGCGTCCAACCGCCGCTCCCACGTCGTGCGATGCTCGGCGGCCCACTGCTCGACGGCCCTGAACCCGGCGCTCTCCAGGCGGCAACTGCGCACCCGGCCCGCCTTCTGGGTGCGCACGAAGCCGGTCTCCTCCAGCACCTGCAGATGCTGGCCAATGGCGGTGACAGTGACGCCCAGGGGTTCGGCCAGCTTCGAGACCGACTGCGGCCCCAGCGACAGGCGATCCAGGATCGCCCGCCGCGTCGGATCGCCCAACGCCTGAAACACGCGATCGATGTCCAGGGCCATCGCTAGGCCGCCAGCGCCTCGCCCAGCCGGTCGAGCAGGTGCTCCCAGCCGCCTTTGCGCATCTGCGGTCCGTCCGAGCCCTCGAAGAAGGCGCCCTGGTGGGTCAGGATCAACTGCGTGGCGCCGTCCAGCTCCAACAGCTCGATGGTGATCAGGCTGGACGAGATGCGCCGCTCGGCCAGGGTCATGCTGGTGGCCAGCACGATGCGCCGGCCCGGCACGATGTCCTGGTAGGTCCCCTCGTTGGCCAGCACCGCGCCGGGGAACGGCGTGCGCTCGTTCATCCGGTAGCGATTGCGCTCGGCGCCACCCTCGCGGAAATCCATCTCGAAACAGTCCACCGCATGGGACTCGCTCTCGGCATACCACCGGCGCTTCTTGGCCGGGTCGGAGAGGACCGCGAACACGCGCCCGATGGACGCAGGATAGGTCCGCTCGATCACGAAGGTGTCGTGGATGACGGTGGGCTCGGCCATGTGCGGCTCCTGCGCGGTCAGTGAAGCGATGACTTCAGTATTTGGCAGGCACGGGATTAGTCAAGCGCACACTTCGGTGTTCGGGCTCCCCAGTCGTTGGTTGGGGGTCCGTTGTCCGCGAGCCCCCGCATCGACGGCAGGGTAGGCTATTGTGGGCCGCCGGCACGGGGGACGCAGATGCGTGGGGAAGATCGAGCGACGCTGCAGGCCGCGGCCCACGCCGCGATCGCCTATCGCCAGGGCGTCGCCGAGGCGGCGCAGACGCCGGTGGCGGACTATGCGCAGGTGCTCGCGGCGTTCGCCGGACCCACCCCGACGACAGGCGTGGACGGCGCCGTGATCATCGACGACCTGGTCCGGCACGCCACGCCGGGCATCCGGGCGATGACCGGCCCGAGGTTCTTCGGCTGGGTGATCGGCGGCTCGCACCCGACCGGCGTCGCGGCCGACTGGCTGACCGCGGCCTGGGGCCAGAACGCGGGCAACGTGCTGGCCTCGCCCGCATCCTGTGCGGTCGAGGCCGTGGCGGCGGAGTGGCTGCTGGACCTGCTCGGCCTGCCGCCGACGGCCTCGGTCGGCTTCGTCACCGGCGCGACGGTGGCCAACTTCGTCTGCCTGGCGGCGGCGCGCAGCGAGGTGCTGCGCCAGGTGGGCTGGGATGTGGAGGCAGACGGCCTGTTCGGCGCACCGCCGGTGCAGGTGCTGATCGGCGCCGACGCCCACGCCACGGTGTTCTCCGGATTGAAGTATCTCGGGCTCGGCGCTCAGCGGGTGACGACCGTCGCCACCGACGACGCCGGTCGCATGCTGGCGACGGACTTCGAGCGGGCGCTGAAGGCGGCGCGCGGGCCGGTGATCGCCATCGCCCAGGCCGGGCAGATCAATACCGGCGCGTCCGATCCGTTCGCGCAAATCGCGCCGCTGGCGAAGGCGCACGGCGCCTGGCTGCACGTCGACGGCGCGTTCGGGCTTTGGGCCCAGGCCTGTCCGACCCGCGCGGCGCTGACCGCGGGCGTCGAACTGGCCGACTCCTGGGCCACCGACGGCCACAAGTGGCTGCAGACGCCGTACGACTGCGGCTACGCCATCGTCCGCCACCCCGAGGCGCACCGCCGCGCCATGGCCATCTCGGCCAGCTACCTGCCGCCGCCCGAGGGCGCCGAGCGCGATCCCACCGCCTATGTGCCGGAACTGTCGCGGCGGGCCAGGGGCTTTGCGACCTGGGCGATGATCCGCCAGCTCGGCCGGGAAGGCATTGCCGAGATGGTCGAGCGCTGTTGCCGTCTCGCCGCGCAGATGGCCGCGGACATCGCCGCCGAACCGGGCGCCGAGCTGATTTGCCCGGTCGAGCTCAACCAGTTCATGATCCGCTTTGGCGGCGAGCGGGGCGGCGAAGCCGGAGATGCGGCGACGCTGGCCACGGTGCAGCGGGTGCAGGCGGACGCGGTCGCGTTCCTCGGCGCGGCGCAATGGCGCGGGCGCTGGGTGATGCGCTGTTCGGTTTCCTCGCTTTCGACGACGCCGCGGGCGGCCCGGGAGACCACCGCCGCCGTGATCGGGGCCTGGCGCGCGGTCCAGGCCGCGCAGGCGAACCAAGCGTCACTGCAACCTTAGGAAAAACAACAAGCTTTACATCGTGACGCAGGCGTCACGAACGCCTTGCTTTTGCCTAAAGCCTGTCTTTGAAGACGCAGGCCGTGCGGTGACTCACCCGCGGCCGCGCCCAAGGGGCTGGCGCGCGTAGCGTGCCTGGTCTTTGCGAGGATTAGCTTGGTCGACATCGCGCGGGATGACCCCCGGCTCGAGGCGCTGGAATTTGCGCCTCGATGGCGGGGCGCCTTCTCAGGTCCGGACATCAGAGCCCGGCGCCCCCGCGACCTTGCGAGGACCGCGGCGGCGCCGGCCGCGCCGCGCGAGGCGCCGCAGCGCGCCCCCTATCCGGCGCTCGCCGCGACGCCGGGCGCGCACCGCCTCGCCATGCCGAAGCAGGATCTGGCGCACGCATCGGCCGCGCCACGACTGGCGGGCGGTCTGGCGTTCCGCCGCGTGGTGGTGCTGGCGGGCGCGCTGGCGATCGCCGCAGTCGTCGCGGCGGTGCTGTTCCAGGTGCTGCGGCGCGGCGGGTTCTCCTTCATGGAGTGCGCCACGATCGGCCTCTCGACCGTGCTGGCCGGCTGGGTCGGGTTCGGTTTCACCAGCGCCGCCGCCGGCTTCGTCGCGGCCTTGGGAACGCGCGCCGAGGCCGACGTGGTCGCCGCAGCCGCGCCGATCACCACCCGCACCGCGATTCTGCTGCCGACCTACAATGAGGACCCCGGCCTGGTCCTGGCGGCTGTGCAGGCGATCGGCGAAGACCTGCGCCGGCTGGGGCTGGCCGCGCTGTACGATGTCTTCATCCTCAGCGACACGCGCGACGAGGCCGTCGCCCGCGCCGAGGCGACCGGTTATCTGCGGCTGCAGCTGCGCCTGGCGGACGGGCCGAGGGCCTACTACCGCCGCCGCGCCGCCAACACCGACCGCAAGGCCGGCAACATCGGCGACTGGGTCGAGACCCACGGCGGCGGCTACGACTTCATGCTGGTGCTGGACGCCGACAGCCTGATGTCCGGCGAGACCATCGCCGCGCTGACCCGCACCCTGCAGCAGGATCCCGGCGTCGGGCTGGCGCAGACCGTGCCCACCATCATCAACGCCGAGACGCCGTTCGCGCGGCTGCAGCAATTCGCCTCGCGCCTCTATGGGCCGATGTTCGCCCGTGGCCAGGCCTGGTGGTCGGGCTCGGAGGGCAACTACTGGGGCCACAACGCGATGATCCGCGTCGCCGCCTTCGCCGGCAGCGCCGGCCTGCCGCACCTGAGCGGCCCCAAGCCGTTCGGCGGCCACATCATGAGCCACGACTTCATCGAGGCCGCGCTGCTGCGCCGGCGTGGCTGGGCGGTGCGCACCCTGCCCGACCTCGGCGGCAGCTACGAGGAAACGCCGCCGACCCTGCTCGACACCGCGCTGCGCGATCGCCGCTGGTGCCAGGGCAACCTGCAGCACGCCCGCGTGCTGGCGGCGAAAGGCCTGCACTGGGTCAGCCGGCTGCACCTGGTCTGCGGCATCTTCGCCTACCTGGCGCCGGCGCTGTGGCTGGCGCTGGTGGTCTGCGGGGCGATCATCTGGCCGGCGCAGCGCGTGACCGTGCATTCGGCCGAGTTCGGCGAGGTGCTGGCGCTGTTCCTGTTCACGCTGGCGCTGCTGATCGCGCCGAAGACCCTGGCGCTGGGACTGGCGCTGACGTCTCGGCGCACACGGGCCAGTTTCGGCGGCGGCTGGCAGCTACTGATCGGTTTCGCGGTGGAGAGCTTCGCTTCGCTGCTGATGACGCCGGTGATGATGGTGATGCAGTCGGTCGCGGTGGCCGAGGTGCTGGCCGGCCGCGACAGCGGCTGGAGCGTGCAACGGCGCGAGGGCGCCGCGCTGACCGGCCGCGACGCCTGGCGCGCCCACCGCGGCCACGTGGTGCTGGGGGTCGGCGGCGCGATCGGCGCGCTCTTGGTCAGCAAGTACTTCCTGATGTGGGCGAGCCCGGTGTTCCTCAGCCTGACGCTGTCGGCGCTGCTGTCGCTGCACACCTCGCGGCCGCGGCTGGGCTCGTTCCTGCGCCGGCGCGGCCTGTTCGAGATCCCGGAGGACGAGGACCCGCCGCCGGTGCTGGAGCGCTCGCTGGCGCTGCGCCGCGCCTACGCCGACGAGGCCCCGGCGCGCCGCCAACTCGACCTGCTGTTCCGCGAGCCGGCGGCCGCCTATCAGTTCAACACGCCGCGGCCGCGGATCGGCGCCAGCCAGCCGGCGACGCGGCCGCTTCAGCTGGTGACCACCTGGTAGATCCAGGTTTCGGTCAACGCCGCGCCGGCCCGCCGCAGCACCGCGCGCATGTCCAGGGTGGTGCGCGGCGCGATGTCGTAGTCGAACATCAGCCGCCAGCGACCGGCGATGCCCGCCACCGGGTAGGCCACGACGGCGCTCGGCTGGCCGGCGCTCAGAGTGACGACCGCTTCGACGCCGTCGTCCCGCTGCAGCGTCCCGAGCAGGGGACCGGCGAAGTCCACCACCATCTTGCGCCGTCCGGGCGGGATCGGCTGACCGGGCCGGCCGCCCTCCCCTGACCGGGTGGCGATGACCCGCGCCAGCGATGTCGCGGCCGGCGCCTCGTCACACCAGTGCAGGCGGTAGCCGACGCTCAGCGCTTGCCCGGCCTTCACCGGCGCGGCGGGGACCCAGAAGGCGACGATGTTGTCGTCGGCCTCGCCGGTGGTCGGCAGCTCGACCAGCTGCACCGATCCCGGGCCCCAGTCGCCAAGCGGCTCGACCCAGGCGCTGGGGCGGCGGTCGTAGAACACGCCATCGTCCTGGTAGTCCTCGAAGTTGCGGTCGCGCTGCATCAGGCCAAAGCCCTTGGGACCGCGATCCATGAAGGCGTTGACCTTGACCAGCGACGGATTGGCCAGCGGGCGCCAGATGCGCTCGCCCGAGCCGGTCCAGATCGCCAGCCCGTCGCTGTCGTGGATCTGCGGGCGCCAGTCGTCGGCCGGAGTGCGGTCGGACTGGCCGTACCAGTACATGCTGGTCAGGGGCGCGATCCCGAGCCGCGAGACCGGCCGGCGGAAGCAAAGCTCGGCCTCGACCTGCTGCACCAGACCGGCCGCCGAGCGCTGATGGCCGATGCGGTAGGCGCCGGCGACGCTGGGGCCGTCGAGCAGGGCGTAGACCACCAGTTCGCCGGCCGGATCGCGCTCCAGCCAGAACGCAGTGAACACCGGGAACTCCTCGGGCCCGGTCGTGGCCGTGTCGATCGCCAGGCCGCGCGCGGAGAGGCCGTACTGGTTGAACGGGTCGGCGGAGCGGAAATAGGAGGCGCCGAGGTAGGCGATCCAGTCGGTGCGGTGGTCGGCGTTCAGCACCTTGAACCCGGCGAAGCCCGCGGCGTCGCCGAGCTTCCGAGCCGGGGAGTCGGCCGGCATGTCGAACAGCGAGGCCGAATAGGCGACGGCGCGCGCCTCACCCGCGCTCACCACGTGCACGGCCACCGGGGTTCCGGCGGGCCGGCCGATCGGGAAGAAGCGCACGCCATGGTCGCCCGCCTCGTCACCCCACAGCGTCGCCTGTGGCCGGTAGGCAATCTGGCCGAACACGTCGTAGTCGATCGCCCGCACCAGCGCCGGCGGCGGACTGGGCGGCGGGCGGTAGGGCCGGCGCGCCAGCGCGCGCGCCTCGGCCTTCAGGCGCTCGAACGAGAACGGCTGCGGCGGGCCCAGCGGCGCTTGCGTCGGCCAGGCGGCGGCGCCCGCCACCCCCGGCGCGGCAAGGGCGCCGGCGAGCAGCGCCAACAGTGTGCGCCTGCTGACCTGGGCTGGATCGGGGGCGGTTACGGCATATGTGGAAGAGCCGGCTGCGAGGTCGGGGCGGTGACGCATGTCGCACGCTTAGACTGCAATTTCGGCCGCAGATCGACCTTTTGTGACAGGAGCTCCGCCCCATGCCCAGCCGCCAGACCGTCGACGCCTTCGTCGCTCAGGTGGTCGCCGGCGACCACGTCGGGGCCATCCGCGACTGGTACCACGACGACGCCTGGATGCAGGAAAACCAGGCCCCGCCGCGCCAGGGCGGCCGCGAGGCGCTGATGCAGCAGGAGGCGGCGATCATCGCGCGGAGCGAGAGCGTGGTCACCGAGCTCGTGGGCGGCCCGTTGATCGACGGCGACCACGTGACCATCCGCTGGCGCTTCAGCTTCGCGTTCAAGGACGGGAGCCAGATGCGGATGGAGGAAGTCGCCTGGCAGACCTGGCGCGGCGACAAGATCGCCGAGGAGACCTTCTTCTACGATCCAGGACAGCGCAAAGGCTGACGGCTTGAGCGGATCGCCGCAAGAGCGGGCGGCTGGGCGAGACCATCCCAGATCCTCGCCGCTGATCTTCTTCATCCTGGTCTTCGTGCTCGCCGTGCCGTTCTGGGTGGCCGGCTGGGCGAGCGGCCTGCAGCTAATGCCCGGCTTGCCGATCGCCGGGCTGATGTTCGTCTGTCCCGGTTTGGCGGCCTTGATCCTCGCGTTTCGCGAGGGTGGCGCGGCCGCCGCGAAAGCGTTGGCCGGACGCGTGTTCGACTATCGCCGCATCGGCTCGATCCTCTGGCTCGGGCCCGCGCTGCTGCTGGAGCCGTTGGCCAAGACGCTGGCGTTCTTCGTGCAGCGCTGGTCCGGATCGCCCGTGCCGTGGCCGCAGTTCGCGCTCGCGCCGACGGCGATCCTCTGCGCCATCTTCTTCATCTCGGCCTCCGGCGAGGAACTCGGGTGGAGTGGATACGCGACGGAGCCGTTGCAGGCGCGCTGGGGTGCGCTGCGGGCCAGCCTCATCCTCGGCGCCGTCTGGGCGGCGTTCCACTATGTCGCCCTGCTGCAGGCCCATCGCTCGGTATCGTGGATCGCCTGGTGGACGCTGGGCACGCTGGCCTACAGGGTCATCATCGTCTGGCTCTACAACAAGACCGGTCGGAGCGTCCTGGCCGCGTCGCTGTTCCACATGACCATCGATGTCACCTGGCAGCTGTTTCCAATCAGCGGATCGTTTTTCGATCCGCGCGTGTCGGGGTTGATCTCGGCGGCGTTGGCGATCGTGCTCCTGCTGGCCTCGCCCATGCGGGCGAAGACGAGCCCGCAGAGCCCCACGTCATAGACGTCCGCGGCCCATCGCTGCCCGTGTCACGCGCTACTCGTCCAGCGCCGCAGCCACGCGGCCGAGGCCAATGCGGGTGGCGTGGGGATCGCCGGCGATGCCGATGCGGATGTGGCGGGTGAGGCCGAAGTAGCGGCCGGGCGCGATGCTGGTCTCGAACTTCTCGGTCAGGCGCTGGAAGAAGTGGTCGCCGTCGCCTTGGCCCAGGCGCGGGAACACGGTCGTGCCCTGCTCGAAGATCACCTGGGTCAGCTTCGGGTGCCCGCCGAGCACGGCCTTGTAGGCGGCGCGGCCGGCGTCGATCAGCGCGGTGGCCCGGGCGCGCAACTGCGGCAGGCGCTCGAACGCGACCACCGCCATCCGCTCGGCGATGTGCGGCGGGTGGACGCCGTAGAGATCGTTGAGGCGGCGCATGCGCTGGGCGACGATCGGCGGGGCCAGGATCCAGCCGCAGCGCAGGCCGGTGACCCCGTAGGCCTTGGTCAGGCTCGAGGTGACGACGACGTTGCCGTCCTCGCGGAAGGAGGTCTGGGCCACGCCGTCCTCGAACATCAGCTCGCGGTAGACCTCGTCGACGAACACCCAGGCGCCGACCTTCGCGGCGGCCTCGGCGATGGCGTGCACCGTGGCGTCGTCGGCGAGCGCACTGGAGGGATTGTGCAAGTTGGTCAGCACCACGAGCTTGGTCTTCGGCGTGATCGCGGCGGCCGCGCGGTAGGGATCCAGCCGCCAGGCCTCGTCGAGGCGGCGCTCGAAGCGGCGCACGTCGGCCTGCAGGTAGCCGAGGGTCGAGTTCAGCAGTTCGTAGGAGGGCCACTCGACCACGACCTCGTCGCCGGGCGCGACCATCGCCGCCAGCGCCAGGTGGTTGGCGAACGAGCAGCCGCCGCCCGGCATCACCACGCAGGCCGCATCGACGCCGAACCGCGTGGCCACCTTCTCCACCAGCGGCGCATAGCCGCCGGCGTTGGGGCCGTGCAGCGCCAGGTCGCTCCAGGTCAGGCCGAGATCGGCCAGATCGGCGTCGGCGACGCCGCTGGTCGCCAGGTTGTAGCGCGCGTCGGCGCCGAACTTGGCGAAGTCCATGTAGTCGGACTGCATCTGCCGGGTCATGCGCCCGCAGATAGCACAGAGGCGGCCCGGCGACGCCAGAGCAGGCTCGCGCGTATGCTCCCCTCCCCCTTGCGGGGAGGGGGATGACCGGTGCGCCGGCGTCGATGTCCCGCTACTAAGGTCAAGATGACCGCCGTCGCCCCGATCCTTTCGGTCCAGAACCTGTGCAAGTCGTTCGGCGCGCTGAAGGCGGTGGACGGGGTCGGTTTCGACGTGGCGCCAGGCGAGATCGTCGGGCTGCTGGGACCGAACGGGGCCGGCAAGACCACCACCATCAACATGATCCTGGGCGTCTTGGCGCCGACATCCGGGCGGATCGAGATCGAGGGCGTCGATCTGAAGACCCAGCGCACCCGCGCCTTGCAGAGCACCAACTTCGCCGCGGTCTACGCCCCGCTGCCGGGCAACCTCACCGTCGAACAGAACCTCACCGTGTTCGGCATGATCTATTCAGTGAAGAACCTGCGGGCGCGGATCGACGAACTGCTGGCCGACTTCGACCTGGCGCGCTTCCGCAGGACCAAGGCCGGCGTGCTCTCGAGCGGCGAACAGACCCGGCTGAGCCTGGCCAAGGCGATGATCAACCGCCCGCGCCTGCTGCTGCTCGACGAGCCCACCGCCTCGATCGACCCTTCGACCGCCCGCGACATCCGCGCGGCGATCTCGGCCTATGTCGACGCCGGCCACTGCGGGGTGCTGTGGACCAGCCACAACATGTACGAGGTGGAGGCGGTGTGCGACCGCGTGATGTTCCTCTCGCGCGGCAAGGTGCTGTTGCAGGGCGATCCGAGGCAGCTGACCAAGGATCACGGCGCGGCCAGCCTCGACGACCTGTTCGTGCAGGTGGCGCACGAGGCGCTGCACGACGCCTCGCTCGTGCCGCCGCCCCCGGTCGCCGCGCCATGAGCCCCAGCCGCATCGGCGCCATCGTCATGCGCCAGCTCTATCTCTACCGCGGCAGCCCGCAGCGCATCCTGCCGATGTTCGCCTGGGTGGCGATCGACATCCTGCTGTGGGGCTTCATCACCCGCTACCTGAACCAGGTCTCCCATTCCGGCTTCAACTTCGTGCCGGCGCTGCTGGGGGCGGTGCTGCTTTGGGATTTCCTAACCCGCATCATGCAGGGTGTGACGATGGCCTTCTTCGAAGACGTCTGGTCGCGCAACTTCCTGAACTTCTTCGCGACCCCACTGCGCACCTCCGAGTACCTCTCGGGGCTGGTGCTGATCGGCGTGACGACGAGCCTGCTGGGCCTGGCGGCGATGCTGGCGCTGGCGTGGGCGGCGTTCGGGCTGTCGTTCCTGAGCCTCGGGGCGGCGCTGGCGCCCTTCCTGATGGTGCTGTTCCTGACCGGCATCGCGCTGGGCATCTTCGGCGCGGGCGTCGTGCTGCGGCTGGGGCCGGCCTCGGAATGGCTGATCTGGCCGATCCCGACCGTGCTCTCGCCGTTCGCCGGGGTGTTCTACCCGATCACCGTGCTGCCGGCGTGGATGCAGCTGGTCTCCAAGGCGCTGCCGCCGTCCTACGTGTTCGAGGGCATGCGCCGGGGGGTGGCGGGCAAGCCGATCCCGTGGGACCAGCTGGCGATCGGCGGCGTGCTCTCGGTCGCCTACCTGCTGCTCGCCTGCGCCTTCTTCGCCGCGATCTACCGCTACGCCATCCGCACCGGCCTGATCGCCCGCTACAGCGCCGAGTCGGTGGCCTAGTTCCGCAACGCGTCACCCCGGCTGGAGCGAAGCGGAAAGCGGAGCTTCCAGCCCCAGATCTCCGCGCTGCGAGCTTCGTCCGGGGTGACGGACTAACTCGGTGGCGGACCCCCCGGCGGCTGCCCGCCAGCTCCCACGGCATTACGGCCGGGGGCCATCCAGGTGAGCAGGTCCCAGGCGTTGCGGATCGCCACCAGTAGCAGCACGAGCATCCCGGCCGCGAGCAGGTAAGGGGCCCAGGCGGCGGCGCGCCAGACGCCGAACGCCGTCGCGCCGAGTAGCAGATAGACGCCCGCCGGCGCCGCGCCGTAGCCCCAGAAATCGGACCAGTGCGGCGGATCGGCGCTGCGGTGGAAGTCGACGATGCCGAAACAGGTGCGCATCGCCGCACTGAACCCCAGCGTCGCGAACACCGCGATCAGGATGGCGTGCTGCGGCGGCGTCAGGCGCGGGACCAGGGCGCCGGCGCTGATGCTCAGCACGACGCCGAAATGCACGGCGATCGGGGTCATGTAGATGCCCCCTGCCCGCAGCGCCTGGGAACGATCGAAGCTCGTGGTCAAGGTGACGACCACGAACAGCAGGCCGATCAGCCCGGCCGCCGCCGTGCCAAGCAGCACGAAGTAGTTGTCCCAGCCCTCGAACATCGGGCGAGCCTAATCGGGAAGACGGCAGAGCGCTATTCGTCGGCGCCGAGCCAGCGGCATGCCCCCTCCACCCCTTCGGGGTCCCCCTCCCCCTACGGGTGAGGAGATCAGCTCGCCAGGCGCAGGACTTCGGCCAGAAGTTCGGTCGGGGAGAAGGGCTTGGGGACGAAGCCGTTCATGCCGGCGGCGCGGTAGGCGGCGGTGTGGTGGCTCATCACGTCGGCGGTGAGCGCGATGATCGGCGTCTGCGCCCGCTCGCCGCCGAGTTCGCGGATGCGGCGCGTCGCCTCCATGCCGTCCATGCCGGGCATGTTGATGTCCATCAGCACCAGGTCGTAGGCGGTGACGCTGATGGCGGCGATCGCCGCCTGGCCGCCGTCGGCGGTGTCGGCCTCGGCGCCCAGCGCCTGCAGGGTCTTCATGCCGACGATGCGGTTGGTGCGGTTGTCGTCGACGATCAGCACGCGCAGGCCCTCGAGCGGCGCGTCCGTCAGATCGGCCGGCGGCGCGGGCTCGAGCGCCTCGGCCGCCGGCGCCGCGATTTCGAACCAGAAGGTCGAGCCCGCGCCCTCGACGCTGTCGAAGCCCATATTGCCGCCCATCATCCGGGTAAGGCTGCGCGAGATCGCCAGGCCAAGCCCGGTGCCGCCGAACCGGCGCGTGGTCCCGGTGTCGGCCTGCGCGAAGCGGTCGAACAGAGCTTCCTGCGCGGCGGTCGGGATGCCGATGCCGGTGTCCTGCACCTCGCAGCGCAGCTTGCGGTGGTCGCTCTCTCCCACCAGGCCGAGGCGCACGGTGACGCCGCCGTCCTGGGTGAACTTCACCGCGTTGCCGATGACGTTGAACAGGCACTGACGGAAGCGCAGCGGGTCGATCAGCGACCAGCCCATCGGCTCGGCCTCGGCCCGCAGATAGAGGTTCTTGGCGTCGGCCTGGGGCTGGAGCAGCGCGACAACGCTCTCCATCACTTCGGCCGGGTCGCTGGGCAGCGGCGTGATCTCGAGCTTGCCCGCTTCCATCTTGCTGAAGTCGAGCACGTCGTTGATCAGCTGGGCCAGCATCTCGCTGCAGGCCAGCGCCTCGCTCAGCAGATCGCGGCCCTCGCCGCTCAGCGGCTCGCGCTTGAGCAGGTTCAGCACGCCGACGATGCCATTCATCGGCGTACGGATTTCGTGACTGACCGAGGCGAGGAAGTCGGACTTCGAGGCCGTCGCGGTCTTGGCCTCGTCGCGCGCCTGGGCCAGCGCGGTGACGTTCTGGCTGATGCCGTACATCATGTAGCGGCCTGACGGCAGCTGCGCGCCGCCGCGGTAGTGGACCTGCAGGTGGCGATAGGCGCCTTGGCCATCGCGGTAGCGCATCTCCGACTCGGCGAGGCCGCCCTCGCGGGTCAGTCGATCGCGCACCGCATCGTCGATGGCGACGTCGTCCGGGTGCTGAATCTGGCGCAGCACCGCCAGCGGCACCGGCGGCCCGGCGTCGGCGTGCCCAAGCGAGAGCTCGCTGGAGAACTGGTAGAGCTCCGTATCCGGATCGTAGCGCCAGACGCCGACTTCGGCGGCGTGCATCAGCTCTTCGCGGGCGGCGTAGTCGGCCTTGAACCGCTCCAGCAGCGCGTATTCGGCGGTGACGTCGAGCAGCAGGGCGATCGTCCCTTCGGAGCAAGGCTCGCTCTGCACACGGATCCAGCGATCGCCCGCGTCGGTCCGCAGGCAGTAGACGTCGCCGCCGTCGCCATTGTGGATCTGGTCGGCGGCGGCGCTCAGCAGGTCGGTGAGGGTCTCGTGGCCCAGCATCGGCCGTCCGGTCACCCGAACCAGCGCCTCGCTGGCCTCGACGATGGTCAGGTCGTGGTCGAGCAACGCCACGGGCAGCGGCGAGGCCACCACCCAGTGCGCTTCGCCTGCGCCTGAGCGCGCCTCCCGCTGAAGATCGGCTGTCTTCATGGCCAAGGCTTTACGGGGTCCGGCTGAACAAAGTCCTAGTCACCCATGACCAGAGCGCGACCAAACGCCGCTCCGCTTGTTTCGCTCAGCTAGGGCGTCCCGGCCTTGACGCGGGTCAGCTCGATCTTCGCGTAGCCGAGGAAGGTGTCGGCCCGCAGCGAGATGAACACCCAGGGGCCGCCGGCGCCGACCTTGCCGAAGCGGGCAAGGAGCTCGCCCTTCAGCCAGTCCTCCTTGTGGTCGCCGGCGCGGTGGGTGAAGCCGGCGATCTCGGCGTAGCGCACCGGACAGGTCTGCGCGGCGGTGAGGCCGAGCGCGCGCTCGGCGGCGCTGGGGTCGGCCGCCTTGCCGGGCTGAAACTGCAGCTCGTAGATCTGGGCGCCGTCGAAGAAGCGCCAGTTGCGCTCGCACAGCGCCGGGCCATCGACCGCATAGGGCGCCCGCGAGAACACCGTCACCGGGTCGGCCGCGCCCAGCTTCAGCGCCGCGGTCGGCGGCGGGTGGCCGCCGTCCTTGTGCGGGGGCGTCTGCAGCACGTCGCTGGCGGTCCAGGTCATGGTGACATGCTTGGTCTTGCTGCGCTCGAAGGTGGTGAACTCGAAGGCGCGCGGGTGCGGCGCGCCGGCCTCGACCGGCCCGGCCGCGTCGGTGCTGATATCGACGGGTTTGAACGCGCGCAGCAACCCGAAGGTCTTGATCTCGGCGCCGGTGGCATAGTCCGATGGCCCGGCGCGCTCGACCACCGTCATCGTCAGCACCTTGGCCTCGCCGGGCAGGTGAAGGGCGTTGAGCACGCCGGCGTAGGCCATCTCCAGCTTCACCGGCGCCGCCGGCTGGGCGGCGGCCGGGGTTGCGGCGAGGGCGGCTCCGAAGAGAGTTGCGGCAAGCTTCATGCGGCCTCCTTGCCGGTGAGATGGGCCGATCTGGGACCGCCGGGGTGTGTGGCCAGTTACGGTAAACGACCTGGAAACGCTAATCAGCGCATGGTTGCGGCGGGAATCGCCGGGGCGTCTGCGTTGTGAGTTCAATCGATCCAGAGCGGCCTGCGCGCCGCCTTTCTGCTGGTGGCGGCCATGCTTCTGACCGCCTGCGTCTCGATGCCGAGGCCGCTGCCGCTCGCCTCGCCCGGCGAGCGCCACGCCGCCGGCACGATGAAACCCTACGAGGTCGGCGGCCACTGGTACTATCCGGCCGAGCAGCCGCACTACAACGAGGTGGGCCTGGCCTCCTGGTACGGTTACGGCGACGGCTACGGCTGCCGCGTCACCGCCGACGGCGAGATGATGGACCCGGGCGCGCTCACCGCCGCCCACAAGACCCTGCCGCTGCCTTCGATGGTCGAGGTGACCAACCTGGAGACCGGCAAGACCATCAAGGTGCGCGTCAACGACCGCGGCCCGTTCGTCGCTGGCCGCATCATCGACCTCTCCCGCGCGGCGGCCGAAAAGCTCGGCATCTTCGGCAAGGGCACGGCCAAGGTGCGGGTGCGCTACGTCGGGCCGGCCGGACCGAAGGAGGCAAACTGGCAGCCGGCCGCGTTCGGGCGCGGGGAGTGCCGCTAGGCTGGGAGGTCAGGGCGGATCGAACCCTTCCCCCTCTGGGGGAAAGCGGCCCGACGCTCCGAAGGAGCGAGCGGCCGATGGGGGCTCTCGCCGCAATCCGCGCCGCAGGTGACTCCCCCCATCGGCGACGCGTGCTTCGCACGGCGCGCCGCTTTCCCCCGGAGGGGGAAGGGTTGGGCGCTACTTCGGCGAGAGGCCGTAGCGGTTCGGGCCGGGGGTGCCCTCGAGCAGGCCGCACTCGAGGAACGACCAGAGCCAGCCGACAAAGGGCACAACCCCGATCAGCACCCAGATGGCGGACTTGTCGCGGTCGTGCCAGCGCTTGATCCGCAGGCACGAGCGGATGCGCACCGAGACCAGCGCGATCGGCACAGCGACCAGCAACGCCTGCGCCGCCGGCAGGGTGACGAAGGCGATGATGAGCGCCAGGACCGCGGTCATCGAGGCGGCGATGTTGAACGTCCAGTAGTCGCGCCGCCTGACCCGGCCTTTGGAGCTGAACAGCATGGTCATCAGGCCCGGCGCCGGGGCGGTCTCGCCGCGATCGATCGCCACCGCGCCGCCGGCCGCCATCGACTGGTTCAGCCTGGCGATGGCGTCGGCCATGTCCGAGGGCACCGCCGGCGCCGAGCGGTTCCAGCCGGTGGCCATCTGCAGCGCGGTCGAGGCGCCGGTGGCTTCCGGACGGCGCGCGGCGCCGCCCTGCGCCTGGCCGACGCCGCGCCGGCCGAATTGCGATGTCGTCGTCCCCGCCATGGCCGCCGCAACCGTGAGTTCCGCCGAGTAGGATGACGCAGGCCGGTTGCCAGGCCGTGAAGGCCGCGCCAGCGCGCCGACCTGTCCGACTTAGTCGCCGACCTCCATCGGCATCGCCGGATCGCCGCTCCATTCGGACATCGAGCCGTCGTAGACCGCGACCGCGGGGTGACCGAGGCGGGTGAGGGCCAAGGCGTCCATGGTCGCCGAGATGCCGCCGCCGCAGTAGCAGATCACCCGCTCGCGCCCGAGCGCGCCGACGGCCTCGAACAGGGACCGCAGCTCGGCGTCGTCGCGCCAGGTCCCGTCGGGCCGCAGCAGCGCGGCGTAGGGCACGTTGCGACTGCTGGCGATGTGACCCTTGCGGCCATAGTTCGTCGCCCCCTCGCCCCGGTGGACGCTGGGTGAGAGCGCGTTGATGGTGCAGACGTCGCCGTCGCCCACCGCCGCCAGCACCGCCGCCTTGTCGGCCCAGAGCTGCGGCCTGGCGGAGAGCGTCAGGGCGGCCGGCGGATAGCGCGCCTCGCCGGTCTCGACGAGACGACCCTCGGCCTTCCATTTGGCCAGGCCGCCGTCGAGCACCGCCGCGTTATCGAAGCCGCTGGCCCGCAGCATCCACCACAGCCGCGTCGCCCACATCGGCGTGGTGGTCGAATAGGCGATCACCCGCGACCCCTGCCCCACCCCGGCCGCGCCCAGCGCCTGCGCCAGCCGCTCGACCGTTGGCATGGTGAAGGCGAGCGGCGAGCTGGTGTCGGAGAGGTCGCGCGGCAGGTCGAGGAAGCCCGCGCCCGGCAAATGGCCCGCCAAGTAGTCCGCACGACCGCTCTCGATCTGGTAGGGGCCCCCCGAGGGGCTGGGCCGCAGGTGCACGGTGACGTCGAAGATGCGCACGGCGGAGTCTTCCAAGTTCTCGGCCAGCCATTCGGTGGAGACCAGGCCCCGCCCGTCGAAACTCGCGCTCATCTTCGACCTCCCGACAGCCGATCGAGACCTCGCCATCGATCGCTTGGCGGAGCGTGATTCCGAGATCGGGACCCAGTCAAGGATCGAGACCGCGCAGCGGCGGCCCTGCGGGCCGTCCTTGACTGGGTCCCGATCTCGGAAAAACTGGCATCCGAGCGATCGACGGCGGAGTATGCGTCGAAGCCAAGCCGGCGAGGCGCTGACCACAAGAAGCGGAACGCCTTGATGTCACCGACAATCCAGCTTGCTCTGCTCTTCCTCGCGGCAGCGGCGATCATCGGGGTCGTAGGCGTGATTGCCTTGCGTCGCGCAATTCAGCGGCTCCGCGACATCGACAGCAATTCAAGCTGAGACACCACCTACCCCCCGCTTGCATTCCCCCCACCCTTCCCCTACAAGCGCCGGCTTCGTCGAGCCGCCTGGCCCATGGCATGCCAGGGCGGTTCATTCTGCCATTCCCTAGAGGACGGGTCCGCAAGGGTCCGATGCAAAATGCCGAAGTTGAAGACTAAATCCGGCGCCAAGAAGCGCTTCAAGCTCACTGCGTCCGGCCTGATCAAGGCCGGCGTCGCGGGCAAGCGGCACCGGCTGATCAGCCACAGCGCCAAGTACATCCGCCAGAACCGGGGCACGAAGGTGATGGCGGCGTCCGACGCCAAGACCATCCGCACCTACATCCCCTACGGCTTGAAATAAGGAGCCGATGACATGGCGCGTGTAAAACGGGGCGTCGTCGCCCACGCCCGGCACAAGAAGGTGCTGGAGCAGGCCAAGGGCTTCTTTGGCCGCCGCAAGAACACCATCCGCACGGCGAAGGCCGCGGTCGACAAGGCCGGGCAGTACGCCTACCGCGACCGCAAGGTGCGCAAGCGCTCGTTCCGCTCGCTGTGGATCCAGCGCATCAACGCCGCGGCCCGCACCGAGGGCTTTACCTACTCGCAGTTTATTCACGGCCTTGGCGAGGCTGGGATCGAGATGGACCGCAAGGTGCTTGCGGACATCGCCGGATCGGACCCAGCCGCGTTCAAGGCCATCGCCGAGCAGGTTCGCGCCGCGCTGGCCTAGACGAGATTGCGTCCTCGCACTCGAAAAGCCCTCCGGCGGAACCGTCGGAGGGCTTTTTGCTGACCACACTCCACGCTAGAGCAGGTTTAGAAGAACCACGAAAAACACGAAAAGCACGAACGGGACGGCGCCCTTCAAGCGGTGTCATCCCGGAAGGCCGCGAAGCGGCCTGTCCGGGACCTACTTCCCCGGTCCGCGACAAGTAGATCCCGGCTCTACGCTGAGCTCCGGCCGGGATGACACTGAAAGGGAAGCTCCGTTCGTGCTTTTCGTGTTTTTCGTGGTTCCCAAACACATCGATCCCAATGACCGACCACACCGAACTACAAGCCGATCTTTCGGCCCAGATCGCCGCCGCGCCGGACCTCGAGGCGTTGGACCAGATCCGCGTCGCCGCGCTCGGCAAGACCGGGGTGATCTCGGCGCTGCTGAAGAGCCTGGGCCAGATGAGCCCGGATCAGCGCCGCGTCGAAGGGCCGGCGATCAACGGCTTGCGCGATGCGATCGCCGCCGCCGTCGCCGCCCGCAAGGCCGATCTGGAGGACGCGGCGCTGGAGGCGCAGCTGGCGGCCGGGCGGCTCGATCTGTCCCTGCCCGCCCCGCCGCGCCGCAAGGGCTCGGTGCATCCGACGCTGCAGGTGATGGACGAGATCGTCGCGGTGTTCGCCGAGATGGGCTTCGGCGTCGCCGAGGGGCCGGACATCGAGGACGATTTCCACAACTTCTCGGCGCTCAACTTCCCGCCCCGCCATCCGGCGCGGGAGATGCACGACACCTTTTTCCTGAAGCCGGACGCGGACGGCGAGCGCAAGCTGCTGCGCACCCACACCAGCCCAATCCAGGTGCGGGTGATGCGCCGCGCCAACGTCCCGGAGGGCGCGCCGCAGTTCGCGGTGCACCAGGCCCCGCCGATCCGCATCATCGGGCCCGGCCGGGTTTATCGCTGCGACAGCGACGCCACCCACTCGCCGATGTTCCACCAGATGGAGGGCCTGGTGATCGACCGGGCGATCCACATGGGCCACCTGAAGTGGACGCTGGACGCGTTCGTGCGCCGCTTCTTCGAGATCGACAGCGTCGTCACGCGCTTTCGCCCGCACCACTTCCCGTTCACCGAGCCCTCGGCGGAGATGGACGTGCAGTGCGACCGCTCGGGCGACACCGTGAAGATCGGCGAGGGCGGCGATTGGCTGGAGATCCTCGGCGGCGGCATGGTGCACCCCAACATCCTGCGCATCTGCGGGCTCGATCCGGACGAGTGGCAAGGCTTCGCCTTCGGCCTCGGCGTCGACCGGCTGGCGATGCTGAAGTACGGCATGCCCGACGTGCGCGACATGACCGGCGCCGACACCCGCTGGCTGGCGCACTACGGCTTCAGCGCGTTCGCTGATCCCAATCCGGCCTCGGGGTTGTCGTGATGACCGTAGGTCAAGAAATGAACCGCGGAGATCGCAGAGATACGCGGAGCTACGGCGCCAACTCTGCTCGCCAAGCGAGAGTGAGAACTCACAAGCTTGGCCCCGCTGTCGCGGGGAGAGCGCTGGAGGCGCCGGGCGCTCCGCGTATCTCCGCGGTTCAATGTTCTTTCTTGGGCGACGCTCGATGAAATTCACGCTTTCCTGGCTGAAATCCCACCTCGACACCGACGCCACCGTGGCCGAGGTGGCCGAGGCGATGACTATGGCGGGGCTCGAGGTGGAGCACGTCGAGGACCCCGGCGCGAAGCTCTCTGCGTTCTCGGTGGCGCGCGTGGTCGAGGCCGGGCAGCACCCCAACGCCGACCGGCTGCGGGTCTGTCAGGTCGAGACCAGGGACGGGATGAAGGAGATCGTCTGCGGCGCGCCGAATGCGCGGGCGGGGCTCTTCACCGTCTACGCGCCGATCGGGACCTACATCCCGGGCAGCGGCATCACCCTGGAGCCGCGGCCGGTGCGCGGCGTGGTCTCCAACGGCATGCTGTGCTCGGCCGCCGAGCTGCAGACGGCCGAGGAATCGGACGGCATCCTCGAGCTCGCCGAGGCGCCGGTGGGGACGCCGGCGGCCGAAGCGATGGGGCTGGAGGCGGTGATCGACTTCGAGGTGACGCCGAACCGGTCAGACTGGCTGGGCGTCGCCGGCATCGCCCGCGACCTGGCGGCGGCCGGGCTGGGTGAGCTGAAGGACCTGTCGGTGGCGCCGGTTCCGGGCAAGTTCCCCTGCCCGATCGACATCCGGGTCGACGGATCGGACGCCTGCCCCGCCTTCGCCGGCCGGGTGATCCGTGGGCTGAAGAATGGGCCCTCGCCGGCCTGGATGCAGGACCTGCTGCGCGCGATCGGCCTCAGGCCCATCAACGCCCTGGTCGATGTGACCAACTTCCTCGCCTACGACCGCGCGCGGCCGCTGCACGTCTACGACGCGGCCAAGATCAGCGGCGGCTTTGTCGAGGCGCGGCTGGGCAAGGGTGGCGAGCAGGTCGCGGCGCTGGACGGCAAGACCTACGAAGCGACGAGCGAGATGTGCGTGATCGCCGACGGCTCGGGTGCGATCGGGCTGGGCGGGGTGATGGGCGGCGAGAGCACCGGCTCGCGGCTGGAGACCACCGAGGTGTTCATTGAGAGCGCCTGGTTCGACCCGATCCGCACCGCCCAGACCGGCCGCGACCTGGCGCTGGTGTCGGACGCGCAGTACCGCTTCGCCCGCGGAGTCGATCCGGGCTTCGTGGTTCCGGGGCTGGAGCTGGCGGCGCAGCTGATCCTGGAGATGTGCGGCGGCGAGCCGTCCGAAATCCTCGTCGCCGGCAAGATCCCCGCGCCGCCACCGGCGATCGCCTGGGACCCCGGCTACGTCGAACGCCTGGCCGGCATGTCCTTGCCGAACTCGCGCATACGGTCGATCCTGGAGACGCTCGGGTTCGTCATCGAAGGCACCCACGTGCGCCCGCCGACGTGGCGGCGTGACGTCGAGGGCCGGGCCGACCTGGTCGAGGAAGTGGCGCGCATCGCCGGCTACGATGCGCTGCCGGCCGAGCCGTTGCCGCCGATGGCGAGGCCCGCCAGCGGCGTGCTCACCCTGCGCCAGACCCGCCTGCGCGCCGCGCGACGGGCGCTGGCGGCGGCGGGCTACGCCGAGGCGCTGACGTTCTCGTTCGTCTCACAGGCGGCGGCGAAGCTGTTCGGCGGCGGCGCCGAGACGTTGGTGCTGGCCAACCCGATCAGCCCCGAACTCGACTGCATGCGCCCCTCGGGGCTGCCCAGCCTGATCGAGGCGGCCGGCCGCAACGCCCGGCGCGGCTTCCCCGACTGCGCCCTGTTCGAGATCGGCCCGGTGTTCGCCGGGACCGAGCCGGGCGACGAGCGCACCGCCATCACCGCGATCCTGGCCCCGCACGGCCCGCGGCGCTGGGATCGCAAGACAGATTCCGGGGGCGCGGACGAGGACGTCTTCGCCATCAAGGCCGACCTGCTGGCGCTGCTGGACGAACTCGGCGCGCCAGTGGCCAACCTGCAGGTGGCGCAGAACGACACCGCGCCCTGGTGGCGGCCGGGCCGGGCGGCGCGGCTGCAGCTGGGGCCTAAGGCGGTGCTGGCCGAGTTCGGCGAGATCCACCCCAAGGCGCTGGCGGCGCTGGACGTCGCCGGGCCGATCTACGCGTTCGAGATCTGGGTCGAGGCCATCCCGGAGCCGAAGAAGAAGGCGGTGAAGACCAAGCCGGCGCTGACGCTCTCGCCGCTGATGCCGCTCAGCCGCGACTTCGCCTTCGTCGTGGGGCGCGACACGCCGGCCAGCGACATCGTGCGCGCCGTGCAGTCAGCCGACCGGGTGCTGATCGCCGGCGTGCGAGTGTTCGACGTCTACGAGAGCGCGGGCGTGGCCGAGGGGAAGAAGTCGGTCGCCGTCGAGGTGACCATCCAGCCGCGAGAGAAGACGCTGGCCGACGCCGAGATCGAGGCGCTGTCGGCGAAGATCGTCGCCGCGGCCGCGAAGTCGGCGGGGGCCACACTGCGCGCCTGACCTGCCAACGGCTCTCCGGACGTCGCCGCACGCTCACACGAAGAGCGATCGCACGGTTCCCCTCCCCCTTGCGGGGAGGGGTCAGGGGTGGGGGTGCAAGCTGGATATTCGGTGTGAGGGCTGCGAGAGGTCAAAGCGGCCCACGCCGAGCTGGCACCCCCATCCCCGACCCTTCCCCGCAAGGGGGAAGGGAGATTGCGCTCCGTCCGAGAGTTGGGCTGGAACTCGACTCGCGCCGGGCGGCATGAAAGTCTCTTAGGCGGGAGGCGTGTCATGACCCGCGGAGCCGTTTTGGCGATGACACTCGCCTTCATTGCAGCAACGGCCGCGCAGGCGGCGACACCATCGCCCACGCAGATCGTGCGCGGCATCTACCAGCGCCTCGTCACGGCCAACGCCACCGGCAAGGGGTATGAACCCTCCGACGACGCGATCCTCTCGCCGCGGCTCCTGGCGCTGGAGGCGGCCGCGCGCAAGGCGGCTGGCACGGACGTGCCGTGCGGGCTCGATTTCAGCATCTGGTTCGACGGCCAGGAGTACGACCTCCAGCGCGCCGACGTGACCGTGGCGCCAGGCGCGACCGCCGACGCGCAAGAAGTGGTCGCCAAGTTCGACAGCCTCGGCGCCGCGCACGAGCTGCACTTCACCTTCCGCTACATTGCCGGCCGGTGGCGGCTCGACGAGGCGCAGAGCGTGATCGGAACCAAGTGGGTGTGGTCGCGGCTGCTGCAGTGCAAGGACTGACCTCCCTTCCCCCTTGAGGGGAAGGGCCGGGGATGGGGGGCTGCTGACATCCGCTCGCTGCCGACAGGCTTGCGCCGACCGCGACCGCTCCGGATAGAGCCCCCCACCCCCCGACCCCCTCCCCTCAAGTGGGAGGGGGGGCGCTCAACCCCGTTTCGCAAACGCGGCCGTATCGACTTGGAGTAGGGCGCGTGAGAGCGTCCGGGTCAAACAAGCGGAGGCGGCGTGATGCTGCGGAAGATGCTTCTGGCGGGCGTGGCGCTCGGTCTGGCTGTGGGTGTCGCCAGGGGAGCCGACCAGCCGGGGCTCGAGGTCACCATTTACAACGCCGACCTCGCCCTGGTGCAGGACGCGCGGCAGCTGGACATCGCCCAGGGCCGCCAGCGGCTGGAGTTCAAGGACGTCTCCTCCGCCATCCGCCCCGAGACGGTCTCGCTCACCGCCGACGGCGTCGACATCGTCGAGCAGAACTTCGACTACGACCTGCTCACCCCCTCCAAGCTGATGGAGAAGGCGGTCGGCCAGCAGGTGACCATCGTGCGCACCAACCCCGGCACCGGCGCGCAGGTGACCGAGGTCGCCACCGTGCTCGCCGCCAACGAGGGCGTGGTGCTGAAGATCGGCGATCGCATCGAGGTGCTGCGCGACGACGGCGTGCCGACGCGGGTGATCTTCGACAAGGTGCCGGAGAACCTGCGCGCCCAGCCGACTCTGTCGGTCACGGTCGACAGCGACCACGCCGGGGCGCGCCTGGCCAAGCTCAGCTACCTGACCACCGGCCTGTCGTGGAAGGCCGACTACGTCGCGCTGTTCGACCAGCCCAACGGCAAGCTGGACCTGCAGGGCTGGGTGACGCTGACCAACCAGTCGGGCACGCCGTTCGTCGACGCCGACACCAAGCTGGTGGCCGGCAACGTGCAGGTCGCCGGCAATGAAGTCGGCGGAGAAGACAACGGTACGGAGGGCGTCACCGCCGCGGGCGCCGAGACCAACACCGGGCCGGGCAAGGCGCTGGGCGACTTCTACATCTACTCGCTGCCCGAGCGGACCACGATCCAGCCCAGCCAGACCAAGCAGGTCAGCTTCCTCGACGCGCAGGGCGTCACCGCCCACCGGGTCTACCAGTGGAACGCCGAGGACCTGGTCAGCGCCAGCGAGCCGGCGCACGCGGTGGTCGGCGTCGACTTCACCAACTCCACCGGCGGCGGCCTGGGCGCCGGCCTGCCGGCCGGGACGGTGCGGATCTACCAGCGCGACGCCGACGGCTCGCCCAAGTTCGTCGGCGAGGCGCCGATCGGCCATGTGCCGCAGGGCTCGGAGCTGCTGCTGAAGATGGGCGAAGCGTTCGACGTCACCGTGCAGCCGACCCTGACCGCTCAGACCCGGGTCTCCGATAAGCGCACGCGCTACGCGATGAGCTACGTGATCCGCAACGCCAAGAGCGAGGCGGTGACGGTGGAGATCCGCCAGAGCGGCTACTGGGGCCGCGACACCAAGGTGGTCGACGAGAGCCTGCCGAGCCGCAAGATCGACGCCTACACCCTGGGCTGGTCCGTGCCCGTGCCCGCCAACGGCCAGACGGTGCTGACCAGCACCGTGGAGACCGGGTGGTGAGGCGCTGAGGTCAGGGGGCCGGTGATGGCAAAGCACGCACGGCTCCCCTCACCCTTGCGGGGAGGGGTCGGGGGTGGGGGTGTCGGCGGGATGCTGGCCGGGTTGGCCGGCAGCCTTCTCGGCAAGCGCCGAGCTTGCACCCCCACCCCCTGCCCCCTCCCCGCAGGGGGGAGGGGGTTCATGCTGGCCCTGATGCTATCGACCCCCGCAGCCGCCGACGTCGTCTCCCGCGCCCCCGACGCCGTCGCGGTCACGGTCTATCGCGACCATGCGGCGACCGCCGCATCGCTCCGCAGCGAGAGCGGGGACACGGCGGGGCTGGCGATGATCGCCGAGACGCGGACGGTGGAGCTGCCGGTTGGGCGGACGCGGATCAGTTTCGAAGGGGTGGCCGATGCGATCATCCCGGCCAGCGCGGCGCTGACCGGGCTGCCGGGGCGGCTGGTGGAGCGCAACTTCGACTACGACCTCTTGGACCCAGGCTCGCTGATCGAGAAGTCGGTCGGCCAGAGCGTCACCATCCGCCGCACCAACCCCAAGACCGGCAAGGTCACCGAGGAGCCGGCGATGCTGCGCTCGGGCCCCGACGGCGTGGTGGCGGTGACCCGCGGCGGCGTCGAGGCGCTGAACTGCGGGACCGGGCCGCAGGCGCTGGTGTTCGACCACCTGCCGCCGGGCCTGGCCGACCGCCCCACCCTGTCGGTGATCGTCGATGCGCCGCACGCCGGCCGCTACACCCTGACGCTGAGCTACCTGGCGGTGCGGATCGACTGGTCGGCGGACTATGTCGCCCGGCTCAGCCCCGATGGAACCACGCTCGACCTGACCGGCTGGCTCACGCTCTCCAACCGCAGCGGCGCCAGCTTCGCCAACGCGCCGACCTCGGTGGTCGCCGGCGCCCTGGCCCGCCTGCCGCCGGACCTGCCGGACATCGCACCGAAGCAGGTGGAGAGCGAGTGCTGGCCGATGGGCACGACCTCCGACTTCATCCGCCGCGAGGCAGAGGGCCGGCTGCAGGACGAGGTGACGACCGTGATGCCCGCGCCGCCGCCGGAGGCGCCGGCGGCGGTGGCGGCGTTCGGCGGGGTGATGAAGTCCGAGGCGCGGCGCGCGGTGCAGACCAACCTCGGCGATTACAAGCTCTACTCCCTGGTCGAGCCGACCACGGTGGCGGCGATGCAGACCAAGCAGATCCGCTTCCTGCACCAGAGCGGGGTGAAGTTCGAGACGCTCTATGTGGTGCGCGAGGCAGCCTACGTCGGGCGCGGCCAGCCGGCGCCAAACCCGGCCACGGTGGTGCTGCGCTTCCAGAACAAGACCGCGGACGGCCTTGGCCTGGCCCTGCCGGCCGGCATGGTCTCGATCCGCCAGCCGCAGGGGGGACGCGAACTCTACGTCGGCGAGCACGGCGTGCGCGACGTGCCAATGAACGAGGAGTTCGAGCTGGAAGCCGGCGCGGCCTCGGACGTGGAGGCGCAGGGCGGCGTGGTGTCGGACCAGACGGTGGGGTCAGGTTCTGCGCGCCGCCAGCGCCTGGGGCTGCAGTTCACCCTGACCAACGCCAAGCCGTCGCCGGTGACCTTCGAGCTGCGCCAGTCGCCGGCGCGCGAAGGGTTTCGGGTGGTGGCGGAGTCGAGCCCGCACGGGCTGAAGAACGGCGACGACGTCTGGCGCGTGGTGCTGCCGGCCAACGGGACGGCGACACTGAGCTACGCGTTCGAGGCGCGCTAGCGCCCTGGCCCCGCGCCCCCTCCGTCACGTCGCGCTTGCAGCGCGCCGCGCCACCTCCCCCGTGTCGCTGCGCTCACGGTGGAGGAGCTAGGTAAGCGCGATTTGCTCCTCCACCTCATAGCGAAGCGACGCGGGGGAGGTGGCAGACCGCGAAGCGGGCTGACGGAGGGGGCGCGGGGCCGGGACTCTAGAGCGGGATGATGTTGCGCTGTCTCGAGTAGGCCAGGTAGCCGAGGCTCGCCCCCAGCCGCAGGCCCACGCCGGCCCTCACCGGCGCAAGGGTAATCCCGTCGGCGCGCTGGTAGTTCACCCCCAGGCCCCCGACCAGATAGGCGGAGCCCTCGACGCCGGGGAAGCGGCGGAAGATCGCGTCGGGGTATTCGAGATCGTAGCAGAGGGTGAAGACGCGGCTGGCGTTGCCGCCGAAGTCGAAGCCGCCGGTCGGGCCCTGCCAGAAGATCGGCAGGTGCGGGCGATCCTTCATGTACATCAGCCCCTTGCCGTAGCGCAGGCCGAAGAAGAACGCGCCCGAGCCCTCCTGGCCGGCGATGTAGGCGGTGGGGCTGCCGTTCTCGTGGAACAGCTTCTCGATCAGCCCGCCGGCGTTCTCGGCGGTGACGCCGAAGAAGTCCGAGACGTTGTGGTAGATTTCGTCGCGCGTATAGGGCTCGGGGTGGCGGTCGCGCGGGCCGTAGTCGTGGCGATCGCCGTTGTCGTCGCGGTAATAGGCGCCGTCGCCGCCCTGATCGGTGCGCCGGTTGTCACCCCCCTGGTCCTGGGCGAGCGCAGGCCCCGCGACGGCGGCGAGCCCTGCGGCGATCAACGAACGGCGATGCATAGCGAATCACTCCGGAGTGCGGCGTAGAATAATCGCAAGTGTTCGTCGGGATTTAGGCGGAAAGGTTAACGCGTTCCCCCTCCCCCTGGAGGGGAGGGGGTCAGGGGGTGGGGGGCTGCTTCAGGCAAGCCCAGCACCGCCGACGCCGGCGCGGCGTCGAGAGCCCCCCACCCCTGCCCCTCCCCTCGAGGGGGAGGGGTTCTGAGTGGGCGCGAATTCGTCTATACGCCGCCGCTCCCATGACCACCGCCCCCAGCCATATCCGCAACTTCGCCATCGTCGCCCACATCGACCACGGCAAGTCGACGCTCTCGGATCGCCTGATCCAGGAGACCGGCACGCTGACCGCGCGGGAGATGAAGGAGCAGGTGCTGGACTCTATGGAGCTGGAGCGCGAGCGCGGCATCACCATCAAGGCCCAGACCGTGCGGCTGGAGTACCGCGCCGACGACGGCGAGGACTATGTGCTCAACCTGATGGACACGCCCGGCCACGTCGACTTCGCCTACGAGGTCAGCCG
>Ga0209415_10003847_pt1 | contig 27762 bp, 28 predicted proteins | sample PeaSoiSIISIP2007_FD_187696 | JGI IMG/M metagenome (GOLD analysis project Ga0209415, IMG submission 187696) | Peat soil microbial communities from Weissenstadt, Germany - SII-SIP-2007 (SPAdes) (version 2) | ecosystem: Environmental > Terrestrial > Soil > Wetlands > Peat | place: Germany... | reverse complement strand
GATCGGACGCGTCCGATTGTGCTCTCGTGCGCTGGACAAACACGAGCAGACCCAGACACGCGCATATCAGCGTGATTGAAATCGTGTTCAGTGCCGATCGCATCCCGGCATTATCGCATCGGCCTTGCAGGCGGCCTAACCTTTGCCAGGGTCGTGATGACGGCCTATCTTTAGCTAGCGTCCCCTATCACGAATCCGATGTATCCTATTCGGCAGGTGAACCGTGGATGATCTATTTGACGGGTTCCAGAGACGGGATTCCGCGGCAGCGAAAAGGAGAAACAATATGCCAAAGTACGGCAAGGCCGCTGGAAAAAGCGTCAAGAGCGCTCTGCACCGCGAGAAGCGAGGAACACTCCTCTCCGGCAGGGGAGGAAAGGGCGGCAAAGTGACCAGCCGAAAGCAGGCGATCGCCATCGGCCTCTCCGAAGCACGCAAGAAGGGCGCCAAAGTTCCGAAGAAAAAGTCGTAACAAGATCTTTAGCCGTAACGGTGCGCCGCGCATCGCGGTGCCGTTTTATTCCTCTGCCTCCTCTGACAATCCGATGAGGATTGTCATCCCGAGCGAGGCCGCGTTTGGGCCGACGATGGGTCTCTCCGCTGCCTCGTTTTCATGCTTCCCGGCCAGCATGTCCACCTGTACTTTTTCTATCCCTCGGCACAGTCGCGGCTCCTCTCGCATCGTGCCAGCCTGAAATTGGAGTCTTAATATGACAGACCCGAGATTGGCCGCGACAAGCACGAAGCCGGTGACGAGACGGCGCGTTCGTCCGCCCGCTGCCTTGCGCGTCACCAATCACCACTCACTAATCACCTATCACAAGTCACGAGACACGAGTTACGAGCCACCAGTCACGAATCACGAATTTCTAATCGACACTGCGGCGATTAGAAACGCACCTAACCCGTTTCAATCGAACGCCGACAGCATTCCTAATCGACACAGATCGGGACCCTAGTCCGCGCCGTTTTTCTCACCCCGCACCCCTCGCCCCACGCCTCTCGCCGAATTCGCGCGCTTCGGTGCTATAAACGTGGAGAGGAGTTTCCGCCATGAATCCTAGCCATCCGGGCGATCGCCGCGAATCCCAGCCGTTAAGGCCAACCACAAAAGTGCTGACGCAGGGCTTCGACCCCAGGTTGTCCGTAGGCTCGGCGCGGCCAGCCGTTTTTCGCAGCTCGACGTACGTGTTTCCGAGTCCCGAGGCGGCGGAGCGCGCGTTTGACATCGCCAGCGGACGTGCCCACATCGCCGAAGGCGAAGGGACCGACCTGATCTACTCCCGGTTCAATCACCCGAACGCGCAAATCCTCCAGGACCAGATCGTGAACCTTGAAGCGGACGCGACCACCGCGCTGGCGTTCAATACCGGCATGGCTGCGATCATGACTTCCCTGCTTACTTTTCTGCGCCCGGGACAATCCGTCGTTTACACAATTCCCATCTATGGCGGCACGCAGCACTTCATCCAGGATCATCTTTCAAAATGGGGCATCGCCGGGATTCCCATTTTCTCCGGGCGCGGCGATTTGCTCGCCGCCGCGATTGCGTCCGCAAGAGACCTCGGCGCCGTTTTGCTCGAGACGCCCGCCAACCCCACGCTGGTGATGACGGACATCCGAGAAGTCTGCGACGCCGTCGCGGCCCTGACAATTTCGTCCGGCGAGACGCGCCCGCTCGTGATGGTGGACAACACGCTGCTCGGCCCCGCATTCCAGCATCCGCTCACGCTCGGCGCCGATCTCGTCGTTTATTCCGGGACGAAATATCTTTCCGGCTTCAGCGACTTGCTCGCGGGCATCGTGCTGGCGAAGGATCCAGCTCTAACCAAGAAAATTGGACCGATGCGCGGGCTTTTCGGCACCATTCTTCAGCCCGATGAATGTTGGATGCTGACCGGGCGCTTGCCCACGGTGGGCCTGCGAATGACGCGCGCGAGCAAGAACGCGCAGCGGATCGCGGAGCATCTGGCCGAGCATCCGAAAACGAGCCGCGTCTATTACCCGACGCTGTTCACCGATCCCGAGCAGAAGAGAATCTGCAAGGCCCAGTGCGACTACCCCGGCGCGATGTTTTCACTGGAACTGAAGGGCGGCAAGCCCGCCGCGTTCGATTTCCTGCGCCACCTGCAGATCGCCATGAACGCGGTTTCGCTGGGAGGCGTCGAAACGCTGGCGTGCCATCCCAAAACCACCACGCATTCCGGTTTCACGGAGCAGGAATTCGCGCAAGCCGGGATCACGGACGGCCTGGTGCGCGTGTCCGTCGGCATCGAACACTGGCGCGACCTGTTGAGCGACTTCGAGCAGGCTCTGGACGCAATCTAAACCGTGAACGGGACCCTTGAATTCACGCTGCTGATCGCGGCCGGATCGTTCCTCGCGGGATTGCTCGGATCGCTCACGGGATTGGGAGGCGGCGTAATCATCGTGCCGCTGCTCACGCTGGCCTTCGGCGTGGATATTCGCTACGCGATCGGCGCGTCGCTCGTGTCCGTGATCGCGACATCCTCCGGCGCCGCCGCCGCGTTCCTGAAGGAAGGCTTCTCCAATATTCGCGTGGGAATGTTCCTCGAGATTGCCACGACCGTGGGCGCGCTGTGCGGCGCGTACCTTGCCACGCGCATCCCCACCGCGGCGATCGCCATCATCTTCGGAATCGTGCTGTTGTATTCCGCGTGGACGTCCATCAAACCGGTTACCGAAGTGCCCATCCAAGAGACGGAAGGCCGGTTCGCGCGGCTGCTGAAATTGGACGGCACGTATCCAACGCCCGAGGGCATTCATGCATATCACGTTCGCGGCGTGCCGCTTGGATTCGGACTGATGTATGTCGCTGGCGCGCTGTCGGGGCTGCTCGGTATCGGATCGGGCGCGGTGAAAGTGCTGGCGATGGATCGGACGATGAGCATTCCGTTCAAGGTCTCGACGACCACGAGCAATTTCATGATCGGTGTGACCGCGGCGGCAAGCGCGGGAATCTACCTGCATCGCGGGTATCTCGACCCGGGACTGGCGATGCCCGTGATGCTGGGCGTGCTGCTCGGCGCGCTGGTGGGTGCGCGCATTCTGCGGAGGGCCCGCGTGCGCACGTTGCGAATAGTTTTCAGCATCGCTATTGCCGCGGTAGCGGTCGAAATGATCTTCAAGGGCGTGAGAGGAAATCTCTAAAAATGTCCGAATCGCACGGTTTGAGCGAGAAGCGCTTCGAGAGTTTGATCGGAACACTGCTGCGCGCCGGCGTGGTTCTGGCCGCGGCGGTGGTCTTGGCCGGCGGAGTCCTCTATTTGAAAAAGTATGGGAGCGTGAAACCCGACTATCGAATCTTTCAGGGCGAGCCAATCGAACTTCGTTCCTTAAGCGGAATTTTCGGCGACGCCGTGACGTTTCATTCGCGTGGATTGATCCAGCTCGGATTGCTGATTTTGATCGCGACGCCTATTGCGCGCGTGGCGTTCTCGGTCGTTGCCTACGTGTCCGAGCGAGATTGGCTCTACACCGCCATCACGCTGCTCGTTCTCGGAATTCTGATCTACAGTCTGACCAGTGCATGAAAAACCGGAAATGCTGGACCGTGGAGTGAACCATGGCCGTGAAAATCGAAGTCGAACAAGTCGGCTCGGACGAGTTTCACGTTGGCCTGACCGAAGGAGAGACCGAGACTCGGCACGTCGTCACCATGAAGACGTCGGAGTACGAGCGTATCTCGGGCAAGAAAGTTTCGCCGACCGAGCTGGTGCGGCGCGCTTTCGAATTTCTGCTCGCACGGGAACGAAAGGAAGAGATCCTCCGCAAATTCGATTTGACGATCATCGGGCAGTATTTCGCCGAGTTCGAGCAGGCCATCAAGCGCAGCCTCGCGGACAAGAAGTAGCCGGCGAGCGGCTGCCGTTCACTCCATGGCGAAAAAACCTGGAACTTTTGCCGCGGCTGGCGGGAACTCTAATGGAAGGTTCGATATCGCCGCATGCAGGAGGGTAAATACATGCTAGCCCACACGAAGGCTGCGCTGATTGCTTTGGCTCTAGTGCTGAGTTGTTCTACGGCGTTCGCCCAGGATGATCCGCCGGGTCCGCCTCCCGAAAGTCGCGGAATGGACGGCGGCATGGGACCGCGCGACGGCATGCGGGGCGGCCCGATGCGCGACGGCGGGCAGTGGGGAGACGGACAACGGGACGGCGGCCACGGGCGCGACGAATGGGGCCATTCCCGCGGACGCTTTGGCATGGGCGGGCAGATGGGTATGGGACGCCGCGAATTCGGTCTCTCGCGGCTTCTGCGCGACCCGAATGTTCGCGAGAAACTCGGCGTTACCGCCGAACAGGCCGCCACGATTCGCCGGCAAGAATCGGAATTCCGGAAGTCGGAGATCCGCATCCGCGCGGAGGCCGAAGTGAAGCGAATTGATTTGCAGGAACTGCTCGCGGCCGACAAGCCCGATCGCGCCGCCATTGACAACAAGCTTCAGGAAATCAGCGCGGCGCGCCTGACCCAGGAAAAATCGGCGGTGGATTACCGGCTGACCATGCGGGATGCGCTGACCCCGGCGCAGCGCGACAAGCTACGCCAGCTGATGAGCGAGCGGCGCGGTCACCGCGACGGCGACGGCCAGCGCGGTACGCAACGCGGGTGGCGCGACGGACAGCGCGGCCAGCAAGCTTCACCGCCCAACCCATCGAGCCCGCCACCGGCCAGCCACTAAGCAAACCAAACTAAGGGCCGGACACATCGAACTGCATGGGCGAATGGCCTTGCCTGGCGCGGAAGGCACCGTTCGCCCCTGCTCATCCCGTGCAAACAAAACCAACGCAACCTGCGCATGGCCACAAGCAAACGGTTCGCGGCCGTATTGCAGCTCCTCCCATGTCCAGGAAATGGCTGGCGCTCGGACTTTCGCTATCTTTCGCGCTGGGCCTGATTCCCTTCTTCGCGGCGGGCCAGAATCCGCAAAACCCACCGAAGCCGGACATCATCAGCGTGGTCAAGGTGGTGAACGTGCTCGCCACGGTGCGGAACAAAAAGGGCGAGATCGCTCCCAATTTAACGAAGGACGACTTTGTCCTCGAGGAAGACGACCATCCGCAAACGATCAAGTACTTCCTACTGCAGAATGATCTTCCGCTCACGCTCGGGCTTCTTGTGGACACGAGTTTGAGCCAGAGGCGAGTTCTCGACGCGGAACGGACCGCGAGCTACGGTTTTCTCGACCACATGCTGCGCGAGGATAAAGACAAGGCGTTCGTGATTCACTTCGACCGCGAAGTGGAGCTCCTGCAGGACTTGACCGGGTCCCGCAAGAAACTCGAGGATTCGCTGAAACTTCTGGAAACGCCGGATGAAGGAAGCTCGGGCGGCTACGGGCGTGGACACGGCGGCGGGACGTTGCTCTACGACGCGGTTTACCTGGCGTCGAACGAGCTGATGCGCAAGCAGCACGGGCAGAAGGCGCTGATCATTTTGTCCGACGGCGTGGACCGCGGCAGCAAGGAAACTGTGGAGGACGCCATCGAGGCGGCCCAACGCAGCGATACACTGGTCTATTCGATTCTCTACGCCGACGAAGAACGGCACGAAGGCGGAGGCCGAGGCGGATTCGGAGGACCACGCATCGGCATGGGCGGAGGAGGTCCGATGGGTGGCGGGGGACCAATGGGAGGCGGTGGCGGAGGTGGCGGCGGCCGCAGAAGAGCTCCTGAAGAAGATCGGCCGGACGGGAAGAAGATCCTGGCGCGGATCTCGAAGGAAACGGGCGCGCGGATGTTTGAAGTTTCAAAGAAACTGCCCGTCGGCAAGATTTACGCGCAAATCGAAGAGGAACTGCGCAGCCAGTACAGCCTCGGCTATACACCGGAGGGATCGGACGCCGACCTCGGCTACCACAAGATTCATTTGACGACCAAGAAGCCGGACCTTGTCGTGCAAGCGCGGGACGGTTTCTACGCCGACCGCTAACCCGGATTATGGCGAATTTGCCGGGCGCAGCGGGCCGCTGAAGCGGCCGGGACGCGGCGCAGGAATCTGGCGAGCGAGATGGGCGGGCGATGGATGGTTTACCTTGGAAGGCCTTCCCTGCTCGACCATGCGGCGGTGCGCCTCCTGCCACGAGGGAACGTCCACGAGTTCCTGCGTCCAGTGCGCGACCGATGCTTCGTCGCACCAAACCAGCAGCCTCGGCATCACGCTGCGATGCACGCCCTGCGTGCGATAGGAATTCATCGCTGCGTCGTCCTGCCAGGCGGTGATCGTCCAGAAAACGTTCCCCGCTTCACGCATCAGCCGGCCACCAAGAAAGCCCGGCGAGCGTTGCGCCTGGCGCGCACTTCTCAGCGACTGAACGACAAACTGCGGCAGATAAACGAAAGACCGAACCCGCAGACGAGTCACAGATACGAACGCCACAGCGCCTCCGCCGACCAGATGACAATACACTCGATTGGATGTTCGTCCTAGCGATCCAGTCGCGCGAACCCCAGGCTAGGGCAGTTAACCCCACTTGTGGAGGCGGTCGCTATCCTCTTCCCAACGGTCGCCGATGTCCGTGCGCTGCTACATCGTGGGGATCAGCACATTCGTGATTCGTGAATAGACCTGCGCCTGGGCCTGCTTCATGGTCGGGCCAAGACCGACCACGCGTCCTCGATGTGAATTCCGTCGGCGGGCGGCTTCTTGAAGACGGTGGCCGAGTTCTTGGAAAGCGAGTCGAAGGTTTCGTCGTCAAATGTCCGAGACTTAATAGCGGACTTCGTGCCCTTCCTTGGAGACTTGGCAGGCAATATCGCTGATCAAGCCGGTGAGCGAGACAAATAGGAAGTTCTTTTTGCCCATGCGACGAGGTTACCTCCAGTACCAAGCCAAATACTGCACGCCGGCGGCCCGCAGGAGTATTTCTCTAGGGTCAAATTCGCGGCTAAGCAGGCATGTTTACAATAACATCCACGGTGACGCCAAGGAACAAACAGGACCCGATAGATCGAAAGTACCTGGTCAAAGGTACGGGCGGACCATTCGCGGAGGAGTTCCAGACCGGTACAGTTTGCGTGGGGAATCGAGCGCCACAACTGGGCAGGCGAAGCAGACCCGGCGCTCACTCTCACGATGACGCTGACACCACTGAGGAAGTCCAACCTCCGGCTGCGGACGAAACTTGTGCTTTCGTTCGTGCTGATCATTGCGGCGCTGAGCTGCGCCACATTGCTGGCCGTGCGTCACGTCGCGAAGAAGCACCTGCAGCAGGAAATCGTCGCCGAGACCCAAACCTCCGTTCTGACCTACCTGGCAATGCTCCACGAGCATCAACTCGCCCTGGGCCGCAAGGCGGATCTGCTGGCGACTCTTGCGGACTTGACCTACTGGGACGCGCCCACTTTTCAGCAATCCACCGACAATCCGCTGGAGACGGACGGCAGCGATCTAGTGATTCTGGCGGATGACAACCACCAGATCATAATGCTGCATACAACGAATCCGCGATTTACGCCTGCCGTTGCGCAGCAGCTGGTTCTCAGCTCTCTCGGCAAGAAAAGCACCTCCGATTGGTGGTACGCCGGGGGCGCACTCTATCAGGTGGCAGTTCAGCCGGTTCACCGGCGCCCGTCTCCGGATAACATGCAGCTCGGCACGGTCGTAGTGGGGCGGGAAATCGGCTATTCCGCGACTCACAATCTGGGCCGTACCCATTCGGCCGAGCTCGCCTTCAGCTACGGCGGGGATGTTGTCAGCAGCACATTGAGCCCGCTCGACGAACAGGAACTCGGTCAACAAGCGCACGATCTGCAGTCCTCGGCGGAAGTCCGGATCGGGAATCAGCAATTTTACGCGATCTCGGTCGGGCTCACGGATGATCCAGGGCCAACCGCGCGGCTGATTACCTTGAAATCGTACAATCGGGCCGCGGAATTCCTGGCCGAGCTGAATCATTTGCTGATCGGACTCGGACTGCTGGCGCTCGTGACCGGGGCGTGGCTGGCGCTGTTCATCTCCAACGCCTTCACGCGTCCGCTGGAAAACCTGGACAAGGGCGTGCGGGCGCTGGAGCGCGGCGACTTTGCTTTCCCGCTCGAAGCAATGGGCGGCGACGAGGTGGCGCACGTCACGCGCGCGTTCGATCAGATGCGCGGCACGCTTCAGAAAAACGAATCACAGAAGCGGCAGCTCGAAGAAGAGCTTCGCCAGGCCCAGAAGATGGAGGCGCTGGGCCGGCTGGCGGGCGGTGTCGCTCACGACTTCAATAACTTGCTCACGGTGATCAAGGGACACTCGGAACTAATTGTCGAACGCCTGCCCGCAAAGGACCCGCTCCTCGGCAGCGGCCAGCAGATTCGCAAGGCGGCGGACCGCGCCGCTTCGCTCACGCGTCAGATGCTGGCGTTCAGCCGGCGGCAAGCGCTGGAACCGACCGTCTTCGACATAAACTCGCTGGTTGCGGACATGTACAAGCTGCTGAAGAGGCTGATTCACGAGGATATCGAATTCACGTTTCGCGCCGGAGAGTCCCTCGGCCGGGTGAAGGCGGACACGGGCCAGATCGAGCAGGTGCTCCTGAATTTGGCCGTGAATGCGTCGGACGCCATGCCGCGAGGCGGAAAACTGGTGATTGAAACCAAAAACGTGGTGGTTAATCCGGACGCCGCCAAATCCCGGCCGACCGTCGAGCCCGGCTACTATGTGATGCTGGCGGTAACCGACACGGGCCACGGCATGACACCGGAGACGAAGGCGCGCATCTTCGAGCCGTTCTTCACGACGAAGGAGCAAGGAAAAGGCACGGGGCTGGGGCTTGCGACCGTGTACGGCGTGGTGAAGCAGAGCGGCGGTTTCATCTGGGTGGATTCGACGCCCGGAAGCGGAAGCCGCTTTGAAGTGTATCTGCCACGCGTGGAGCAAAACATCACGCCCAATCCGCAAGAGGAGCTTGCGCCGCCGCGCTCGAGCGCGGTTGGAACGGTGCTCCTCGCGGAAGACGAAGAGGGCGTGCGCACGCTGGCCTTCGAGTTTCTGACTGCGGCCGGGTATCGCGTGTTCGTGGCAAGCGACGGCCAGAAGGCGCTGGAAATTGCCGAGACGCTGGGTGAGCCGATCCACGTGCTGGTCACCGACGTCGTGATGCCGAAGATGCGCGGGCCGGAACTGGCCAAGCGGATGCGGAATGCCCGCCCCGATCTGAAGGTTGTCTTCATGTCCGGATATCTGGAGCAAAACGAGGGCGGAGAGGATTTTACGGGAAGCGCCACGTTTCTTCAGAAACCGTTTTCGAAAGACGTCCTCGTACGCCAGGTGGGCGCGGCGCTCCGCGGCGAATCGTCTTCAGTTCCCGCACTGCACATCGCTTGATTCTGGCTTCGTCGGCTCGAGCTGCGTCGCTCCGTTGACCTTTCCTACATTGCTGTGGCCCAACAGAGATTCTTCTAGTGCGTGACCGGCCGTCCCGCTCGTGCGGGACGAAAACAAAAGTCCGGTCACTCCGCTAGAATGACGGAGCGTTGAGACGGAGTCCCGCGACGGAGCGATAATGCGCGCGTCGCGACTACCGCTGCGCCCAAGATCCTAATGCACGGTGATGTTGATGGTGGCGGTGGTGCGGCCGAACGCATTCGTGGCGTGGAGCGTATAAGTGGTGGACTGCGAGGGCGTGACGATGACGCTCGTGCCGCGCGTGGCGCCGATATCGGGGGAGACGATCAGATACGACGCACCGCTAACGCTCCAGCTGAGCGTTACGGGAGTGCCCGCCGATACGGACTGCGAACTCGCGGTGAAGTTCGCGATCGAGGGAGCGGAACCCTGCGGGAAGCTTGAGTTCGTGTAGATCGCGTCCATTTTCACGACTTCAAAGTCCTGGTTGGTGACGCTGCCGAGGTTGTGCAGGTCGTCGTTGCTCCAGCGATCGTCGGGCGCGCCGCTGATGTACATGTTCGAGCCGTTGTCGGCCATGATCAGGCCGTACTTCTTCATCGCCTTCAGGATGATCTGATTCGTGGCGGAATACCCGGAGATATCAAAGTTGGATTTGAGACGCAGACGCATGCCCATCGGCGCGGCGTTGGCATTTGATGAAGTCGCGGCCAAATGCGACGCCGGCGGAGTGAACGCGTCGCGGCTGTTCTGCAGCGTGAAGCGCAACGCATGATTGATCGCGCCCGCGGCGATTTCATCGTAGCGCGCGAGGCCGGCAAAGATGGGAAGGCCGGCGGCGTCGGCGGAAGTCCAGGTGTAGGGGCGCTGCTCATCAGCCGTAAGGTCCCAGACGGCGGCGGAGCCCGCATTCCACGTCGATCCACTGGGAGCCGCGTTGTAGAGCTCGTAAAGAAAGCAGTTCGCGTTGTCGAGGATCAACACATGCTGATCGCCGCTGGGATTCGGGTCGCCTTCGATCGGAGCGTTCAGCGGAATTGGCATCGGTCCGGGATCGCTCTCGTCGCCAAAATCGGTGAAGTTGACGGTGATGGGGCCCTGCGTCGAGTCAACAACCTGGTACGGGATACCGATGATCGAGCCGGCAAATTGGCCGGAGCCGAAATCGGCGTGCAGGCCGACGCTTGTGCCGATGAAGTCGATGAGCACGGCGGAATTCGGATCCACGGCCGCGCCGGAGATATCCTGATTCCATGAGTTGTCCGCGGGGAACGGCACGAAGCCGCCGAGGCTGCCTCCCTGCCCCGGCTGCATCACGTTGCACGCGAGGGGCGGCGGAGGCGGTGGATTGCCGCCACCCGATGAGGTTACCTGCAGAGTCAGCGAACTGGACGCACTACCGCCGGGATCAGGATTCACTACGGTGACGCCGAACATGCCTGCCGAAGCAGAGGTGCCGGTCGCGTGGAGCTGCGTCGCCGACAAATAAGTTGTCGTGAGCGGCGAGCCCGCGAGCTCGACCTGCGCGCCGCTGACGAAGTTACTGCCGGTGACTGTGATCGCAAACGCGCCTGCCGGGACGGACATCGGCGAGACGCTTGCGAGCACCGGGATCGGATTCCAGAGCGTGACGGCGCTTTGTCCCGCCGCGCTCGAATCAGCCATGCTCACGGCCTGCACGGTGACGGAGTTCGGGCTCGGGGCAGCGGACGGCGCGGTGTACATACCCGACGCGCTGATTTCGCCCGTAGCGCTCGCGCCGCCGGTGACGCCATTCACTTGCCACGTCACGGATATATTCGATGAGCCCGTAACGGTGGCGGCGAACGGCTGCGTGCTGCCCGCACGAAGCGTGGCTGTGCTCGGTGAAACCGAAACCTTCACTACAGGTGGCGGCGGAGGCGGAGGCGCACCGGGATTTCCCGAAGGCCCGCCAACCGTGCCCGTGCATGCGGCCTGGAACATTACCGCGAGCAGAACAAGAAATGGGAGGATTCGTCGCATGATGGGCACGCTCTTGTAGCTGGCAATTTTCGCCCAGTGGGCCGCCGGGAACTACTGTACGGAGGTACAGAATCGGGCCGGGGCGAAAGACGGGGATGGAAGAGCTATTGATTCAGGAGCGGAATATTCGCGGCGGGCTGGGGCGGCGGAAACGATTTGAGGTACGTGTAGATATCAGTGAGGTCCTGGTCGGAGACCACTTTCGCAGTGTAGGGCGGCATCTGGCCGGTGGGCGTGCGGACATAGCGAAGCACCGCCATGAGCGAAATCGCGGGTGGGCCGATGCGCGCGCCAGTGCTGGCGCCGGCTCCCTGGCGGCCGTGACATTCGTAGCAGCCGTAGGCGACGAAAAGGCGCTTGCCGTTTTCGGCGTTGCCTTTGAGCGATTCGCCGGTAGACGCCGGAGCGGCGGATTGCAGAAAGGCGTAAACGTCGGCGAGCTGCTGGTCGGACGCGGTGGCGGCCGGAACCGGCGGCATCTTGCCGGTCGGCTGGCGGACATAGGCGACAACGGCCGCCAGTTGCATCGGCGGAGGCGCAATCTGTGGAGCGAGAGTCGTGCCCTGCCCCTGTGCGCCGTGGCATGCGACGCAGCCGGTTGCTTCGAAGACGCGCTTGCCGTTCGCGATGGTCGCTGCGAACGCGTCGCCTGATTTTGCGGCCGGCGCTTGGGCTTCGATGCCGCGAGCGCTGAGCATCAATGCGAAGACGATTGCGATCAAAGACGAGTAGCGCACAGGCCTCTCCTTAACGCGGCTGCGTGAGCACGTCAATCAGTGCGGGATCGCCGCGCTTGACGACTTCGATCGCGCGGCGAATCGCCGGCGCGAGATCTTTCGGATCGCTGATCGGGCCTTCGGCGTGCAGGCCCAAGCCCTGCGCGAGCTTCGAATAATCGATAGGCGGATCGACGAGCACGCTGCCAATGCTCGTGTTCGTAATTCCGCGATTGTGGCGGTTGGCCATGATTTGCACCTGCATGAGCTCCTGATGATACGCGCGGTTATTGTGCATCACGATCAGGAGTGGAATGCGGTGGTGCGCGGCGGTCCAAAGAACGCCTGGAGCGAACATGAGGTCGCCGTCGTTCTGGATGCTGACGGTGAGGCGGCCGTGCTTGCGATTGGCGAGAGCGGCGCCGACCGAAGCGGGCGCGCCGTAGCCGACGCCGTAGCCGCCCTCGGTGCCGATGTAGTGATAATGCTTGTTGAAATCCCACAAGCGCAGCGGCCAGCGGCTGACGAACTGGCAATTCGAAACGAGCGACCAATCTTCGTCCTTGATCTGCGCCCAGATTTCGGCGGACATGCGCGCCGTGCTGATCGGGCTGGCATCCCATCCCGATGTGGCCGCTTCGCGCTGCGCCTGCATGACCTGCTGGTGAGCGGTCGCAAGTTTTGCGCCGCGGTCGGCGAACATGCGTTTGCGGTCGTCCGTAATCTGGCGCTTCACCGCCTCGATCAGCGACGGGAGCGTGGCTTCGGCGTCGGCGCCGATCGAGATATCAACGGGCGCGTAGCGCTGGAAATCCTGATAATTGCTCTTCATGAAGAGATCGTTGGCGGTAATGCTGACGAGCTTCGCGCCGGGCTTGGTGGCCGGCCGCGTCGTGGGATTCACCTGCCCGTGTACGGAGTTCACCGTGCTCCAGAAATCGGTGAGCTCGAGACCGGCGATCACGTCCGCATTGGCGATGGCCGCGCCGCCGCGTTCCGTGTGATTCAGCGGATGGCGCGTGGGGAAATTCATTCTGCCGTTGCGGTCAACCACCGGCGCCTGCAGCGCTTCGGCCAACTCGATCAGGCTTGCGAGGCCGGCGGGAGTGCGCGCGACGCGATCGGTGACCAGCACCGGATTCTCGGCGGCGACGAGCAGGCGCGCGACTTCAGCGACGGCGCCGGAATCGCCGACGGGCGGCGACGTCATCGTCAGCTTCGGCACGCTTAAATTCGCGCCGTCGGAAACCGCGTACTCCTGCAGCTCGTGATCGGCGACCAGGGCGACCGGCATCATCGGCGGAGTGGTCGCAATTTTGTACGCGCGGACCGCCGACTCCGAAAATCCCTGGAGCGAGACCGGGCGGTCGTCCCATTTGACGAAATCGCGAATCATCGCCGCGGGGTCCTGCGCGCTGTGCGTCCAGTCCACCTGGCCGAAGCGCTCGGCGGCGTCGCCAAAATTGCCGAGAATGATGTACACAGGCACGCGGTCGCAAAAGGCGTCGTAGATGGCCATGGAGGCGTGCTGCAAACCGACCGTGCCGTGGACGCAAACGAGCAGAGGCTTTCCTTCGATCTTCGCGTAGCCGTGGCCCATGGCGACCGAAGATTCCTCATGGCAGCAGGTGATGAATTCCGGAGCTTTGTTGCCGCCGTAGTTGATGAGCGATTCGTGAAGGCTGCGGAAGGTGTTGCCGGGGTTGGCGCAGAGATATTCGAAATCGAGAGTCTTGAGAACGTCCACCATGAAATCGGAGCCGGGGCGATCGACCGTCATCACCTCTGCGGCCGCGGGAGAATCCGGCGGGGCTTTCAGAAGCGGCGGTGCGCCGGCGCTGCGGGCCGGCTGGGGCGAAGAGGCGTTTGCGGCCGCGGGACTGACGACAAGCGCAGCCGTGCCTGCTGCCGCGGCCCTCAGGAAATCGCGGCGATTCACCGAATCTCTTTTCGACTTTCGCACCACGGCACCCCCTGACTTACGCGGGAGAGATTACTCCCGTACGGGAATTTGCGCATCATTCACTTCAAGGGCACTTCGCTGTCACTTCGCCGGCCGCATGCCCGCGCGCTGGTCGGCCACCCAGTCGAGGAAACGCTCCATCCGGGCTCGCTCGCGCCACATCAGGTGACAAAACTTCCCGGCGGTGAGATCGGCGGCCTCGTGGCCGAAGAATGTCTCCATGCGCCATTGAATGTAAGGCGACTTCCACGGAGTCAGCCGATGGCCCTTCGAGATGATCCAGTAGTAGCGCAGTGCGTTGAACATGCTGGTCGCGCAAGCGTACCATGACCGTCCAGAGGTCTAAACGATGAAGAGGATCACGTTCGTGTTTGCCGCCTGCCTTCTGACCTCAACACTCGTAGCGCAACAATTGTCGGAGCCAATTCTACAGTCGGCTCAAATGCCGATGTATCCCGTAATCGCGCGCTTCGCTCGAGTGACTGGCGAGGTGGTGGCCGAGTTCACGCTAGATGATAGCGGTAGCGTGGCATCTGTTCAGATCCTCTCCGGTCCACAACTTCTCTGGAGGGCCACTCAAGAAAACATCCAGACATGGAAATTCCAAATCCCCAAGAAATCCACCGAAGCCAACCAAGAATACAAGACAACGTTCACTTACCGATTCTCAGGCCGCGAAGTGGAGGGAGACGAAGAGAGTGGTAAGGCTCTGAAATTGACCGTCACCGTCAGTTCATTCCACGAAATCGAGGTTATCAGCGACACTTACAAACCCACAATGCAATATTAGAGCCCCAGCGCCGCAACCTACTTTCGAAGTTCAAGCGGACTGATTTCCCAAGAGAATCCGTTTACATTGTCAAGCTAGACGCCGGACCCACAGGCGCTCGGTGGCGGGCTTGCCGAGATGGATGCGCCCGGAGCCGTGCCCCGCGACAGTGAGCGACATCGTCTCGTCGTATTCGCGATCGAGGACGCGGACGCGCGCGGTGGGACGCAGGTGGCGCTGCTCGAGGAACTCAAGGAACGCGGGATCCCTCTCATACACGCGCAGGATTTCGTAGCTGTGCCCGACTTCGGTTTCCGAAAGTTTTACGGCGGCGTGTTTGCGGCGGAGACGCGACATCCCGCCGAAGAGCGGCACGCCGTGCGGGCAGCGCGTGTCGCGGCCGAAGCGCGCGAGAAGTAGCCGCACCACTTCGGGCGAAATGCCGTGCTCGAGGCGTTCGGCCTCTTCGTGCGCGCGCGACCACTCCAGGCCGATGATTTCAGTGAGAAGCTTTTCGGCGAGCCGGTGGCGCAGGACCAGGTGCTGCGCGGCCCCCTTCCCTTTTGCGGAAAGCTCAATGCGTCCGCCGCGACGCACGTGGAGGTATCCGGCGCGAGTCATGCGCTTGAGCGCCGCCGTGACGGCGGGAGGCGTGACACTAAGATCCTCGGCCAGCCGCGCGCTGATCGGGACCTGCTCTTCCTGAACAATCTCCCAGATCGCTTTTAGGTAATCTTCTTGCGAGACGCTGGTTTGTTCGCGGCGCATGGCGTTGTAGTGGGTAAGTCTACCTCATCGAGGCACGCTTGCCGAATGGCCCAAGCGTCGTCAAGAATGGTCCCCGGGCGTAGCGGTGCTACGCCCCTACGGAATCGACAACACGACCTTGCCGAACTGCTCGCGGTTTTCAATGCGCTTGTGGGCATCGGAGGCGCGATCGAGTGGCATCACGCAGTCGATCACGGGCTTGAGCAAGCCGCGCTTGAAAATCTCAAGCGCCGAGTAAAGTTCCGACTTGTGTCCCATGAACGAGCCGAGAATCGAGAGCTGGCGCGCGAAAAGATAGCCGATATTTATTTTCCCCTCGAAGCCGGTCGTCGCGCCGCAGGTGACCAGACGTCCGCCGGGCTTGAGGCTGAAGACGCTCTGCTCCCATGTTGCCTGGCCGACGTGCTCGAAGACGACGTCCACGCCGCGCCCGCCGGTGAGGCGCTTTACTTCGCGGGCGAAGTCGCCGGCGTGTAGCAGAACTTCATCGGCGCCAAGCGCTTTCGCTTTCGCAAGCTTGGGCTCTGAGCCGGCCGTGGCGATCACTCGCGCGCCCGTCGCCTTCGCGAGCTGAATCGCCGCGCTGCCCACTCCGCTGCCAGCCGCGATCACCAGCACTTCTTCCGACGGCCGCAGCTGCGCGCGGGTGAAAAGCATGTGCCAGGCGGTCAGAAACACGAGCGGGATCGCGGCGGCTTCATCGAACGTGAGATTGCCCGGGATCGGGATGACGTTGACCGCGGGCGACCGCACGAATTCCGCGTAGCCGCCCGGAATCGTCGAGCCGAAGAGCGTGTATTCCTTGCAAAAACTGTCGCGGCCGGCGATGCACTGCTCGCACTGCCCGCAGGAAACTCCCGGCGCAAGCAAGACCCGATCGCCAACCCGAACGTTCGTCACGCCCTCGCCGATTTTGGCCACTTCACCGGAAATGTCGCTGCCGGGAATGTGAGGCAGCGGAACGTTTCTGCCGGGAAGGCCGCGTCGGATCCACAGGTCGAGGTGATTGAGGGCGCAAGCACGCACGCGAATCAAAACGTCGCGGGCGCCGATGGCCGGCTCGGGCACGTCGGTGTAGCGCAGGACTTCGGGACCGCCGTGCTCGGAAAAAATCACCGCCTTCATGAATGCCTCCCGTTCGAAGCGCGGCATAAATTAGCATCGCGTGCGGAGCGTGTCCAGATAACAGGCGTTCACGGCACAATGAATTGACAGCGCTGGCCGGGGCAAAGTACGCTCGACGAATCGACATGGACATCTTCGAAGAGATCGTGCGGATGCGGCGGGCGGGCGAGCGCGGGGCGCTTGCGACCATCGTCCACACCAACGGCTCGATCCCGAGCTATGAAAGCTCGCGAATGCTGGTGCGCGAGGACGGCTCGATTGCCGGAACGATCGGCGGCGGCTGCGTGGAAGCGGACGTGTGGGCCGCGGCCAAAGAAGTGATCCAGATCGAGCAGCCTCGGAAGATGACGTTCAACTTAAATCACGAAGCGGAATACGACGCGGGTTTGATTTGCGGCGGCACGCTGGAGATTTTCGTCGAGCCGATTCTGCCGCAACCGACGCTTTACATTTTCGGCGGCGGGCATGTGTCGTCGGCCGTGGCGCGCGTAGCGAGCTCCGCCGGATTCTCCATCGGAATTGCGGACGATCGCACCACATTCGCGAACCAGGAGCGGTTCCCGATGGCCGGGGAGATCTACACGACGTACGAAGAAGCGTACGAGAAGATCAAACCGAACGCTTCAAGCTACTTGCTGATCGTGACGCGCGGGCACAAGGACGACATGCGCGTGCTGGCGTGGGCCGTTCGAACCGGGGCGCGTTATATCGGCATGATCGGCAGCAAGCGCAAGGTGCTTTCGGTTTACAAGGCGCTGGAACGCGAAGGCTATTCGGCGGAAGAGTTCGCGCGCGTGCATGCGCCCGTGGGACTCGATATCGGCGCGCTCTCGCCGGAAGAAATCGCCGTCAGCATCGCGGCGGAATTGATCGCCGTGCGCCGCAACGCCAAGAATCTGCCGCACAAATCCGTGAAACTGGCCCAGGCCGCAAGCCTTCACCACGATTGATTTCTCCATGAACTCCTCCGCGGTCGAACACGCGAGACCGCTCGCTGCAATCATCCTCGCCGGCGGTGAATCCCGGCGCATGGGCATCCCCAAAGCGCTGCTTCCCTACCGCGGAAAAACCTTTGTCGAACACCTGCTTGAAGTGACGCGGCACCCGCGCGTCGGCGTGACTCGCATCGTCGTTGGCGCGCACGCGAACGAGATTCGCGAGAAGCTGAGCGCCCACGCCGTCGAGATCGTGGTGAATGCGGACTGGGCGAAGGGGCAGCTCTCCTCCATTCAGGCCGCGATTCGCAGTCTGTCCGAGGGCGGCACGGAGGGGATGATTCTCTGCCCCGTGGACCACCCGATTGTTTCGGCTGCGCTCATCGCGCACCTCATTGAGGAATTCGATTCGAGCGCCAAGGCCATCGTGCTCCCCACATTTCACGGCCGCCGAGGGCATCCCCTGATCTTTCGCGCGAGCCTTTATCCAGAACTGCTGCAGGCCTCTCCAGAGGTTGGCGCACGCCAGGTTGTCTGGGCGCACGCGGACGACGTGCTGGAGGTGCCCACGGAAGAGGAGGGCGTGGTCCTCAATATCAACGATCCGGCGTCACTGGAGCGCGCGCTGGGTTCGCCCGACCGCCAATAGAATTCGCAGTTTTGGGCCGATCTAAAGCTTTCGAGCGATCGCGGCCACGACATCAACACAAAGCTGCGCGGCGTGAAATGACGCGGGTGGGAGCCCTCCAAGATCCTCGGAAATCTGTTGCGGAGTAATGCCGCTCGCTTCCGCGAGCGTCTGCCCGGTCAAAAGTTCGGTGAGCACGGAACTCGCTGCGATCGCCGCGACGCAGCCTTGCGTCTTAAACCGCGCAGCGACGATGCGGCCTGCCTCCATCCGCACGGCCAGTCGCAGCACGTCCCCGCAGACCGGATTCGTGACCTCCACGGTGGCAGTGGCATCGGGCAGATCGCCCGCGTTACGCGGTTTCCCAAAATGGTCGAGAACGACTTCGTTGAACATCGGCGACAGTATAGAGCAGGGCGGCCATCGCCCGAGACGCGTATTAGAAGGGCATGGTCCGTGAATGGCTCTCCGCAAATTATCCGCAACCTTTCGCTTTTTCTTTGAATCTGATTGACAGGAAGGGGCTTAGCGCGATACCTTGAAGGTCCTAGCCTATGTTCCTCGTCAGGGCGCGGGGGACATCGTTTAATTCGCCTACATATTTTTCAGGAGAGACTACAGATGCGACGACTCGGATACCTTTTCACCCTTGCGATAGCCCTCGCGATGTTTGCGACCTCCGGCTTCGCGCAGGATGGAAAGCTGAAAATCAAGGTCACGCCGAAACAGGCGTACGTTTTCGTGGATGGAAACGCGATCCGCGAAGGAAACCAATCCATATCCCTCAGCCCAGGGAAACACACCGTGGTCGTAGTGAACTACGGCTACAAGATCTCGACGCAGGACGTCTCCATCGAGGCGGGAAAGTCCACGCCGCTCGAGGTGAAACTCGATTCCTACGGCGGGACGGTTGCCGGTCCTTTCGGCGACGTTCAATTCTCGGGCGATGAACGCGCGGCGGTCCTCTCCAATGGCGCCACGCCCGCGTATTTTGTCGGACACGTCGATGAATTCAACTGGGATTGGATCTGGCACCAGAATTTGCTGCTGCCTGCGGGCACGCACCACCTCACGGTGACTCACGCGGGAAAGACGGTATGGTCCGGCGATGTGACCGTGGTCGTGGGTAAGAAGGTTGTGGTTGACCTCTCCAAGGGCACGCAGAAGACGGTCGAATGGAAGCGCGGCGAGAGTCTGAAGGACGTGCCGCGGTTCAAGGCCGGAATCGCGAGCGCAACGGTGGCTGTGGCCCCGGTGACGGGAAGCTTCAGCTCCTCGACGGCTAACATCAACTGCGGGCAGTCCTCGACTCTGACGTGGCAGACCTCGGAAACCGTGGACGCCAACATCAGCGGAATCGGCACGGTGGCCGCGAGCGGCAGCCAGTCGGTTTCACCGCACGCGACGACCACGTATGACTTCACGTCAGCCGGCCCCGGCGGAATCGTCAAGGGATCGAGCACGGTGAACGTCAACACAAAGGTTGACGCCAGCCTGACCGCGAACCCTGCTGAAGTTCACTACCGCAAGATCGGCGAAAAGGTCATCACCCAGGATTCTTCGACGGTGACCTGGACAACCTCGAACGCCGACAGCGTGACCGTAGACGGCCAAAAGGTCGAGCTGAACGGCAACGAGACCGTCAAGGCCGAACCCGCGGATTCATCGCAGGTACCGGACGGCGGCCAGCCGCGCACGATCGACGAAACGAAGAACTTCACGCTGAACGCCACGAACGTCTGCGGCGGATCGGCCACGCAAACGGCGGGAATGCACATCACCGGCTCGGTTGAGCCGATTCCGGCAGTCACGCTGCAGAGCGTTTTCTATCCCACGGATTATCCCGACAAGAAGCATCCGCAGATCGGACTTGTCCGCAGCCAGCAGCTCGCGCTTGCAACTCTGGCCGGTGGATTCAAGAAGTATCTTGAATACGATCCGGACGCGAAGCTGTCGGTGGAAGCTCACGCCGACGACCGCGGCTCGAAGCCCTTTAACCAGGACCTGAGCGAACGCCGCGTCGAGCGGATCAAGCAGTACCTCGTTGACCAGGGCATTTCGGCCGACAAGGTGCAGACCGCGGCTTATGGTAAAGACCAACCCCTCGACAAGGCCACTGTCGGCACACTCGAAAGCACGAACCCGAACGCCCCGCCCAAGGCGCGGCTCCGGGACAAGCGCTCCGATTGGCTGGCGTATAACCGTCGCGCGGATATCGTGCTGCTGCCGTCCGGCAAGAAGTCGGCGCAATTCTTCCCGCACAGCGCCGACGACTCGAAGCTGATCTGGCAGATGCCGAAGCCGCCGCTGGCAAAGGTGCAGGCCGATCAGTAACCGATCCTGAAGTTAACCAGCGCGCCGGGGAGCGAAGGCTCTCCGGCGCGTTTTTGTTTTTGCTCCCCCCCATGTAACTCAGGTCTTCACGACGCCTTCTGTCGGGAAGCCCTGAGGCTTTTCGGCTCTCTTGCGTTCCTGAATTTGGTTTCTAGGGGGTCGGAGCTTTAGCTCCGACATCCCGAAGCAAAGAAATGGGGCTTCAGCCCCTGAGGTCTCGATGCTTACCGTTGTTGCCGCCCTAATTCAGCACCACGGCAAGCTGCTGGTCTGCCAGCGGCGGCGCGGCTCCCGATTCGAACTGCAGTGGGAATTCCCCGGCGGGAAATGCGAGCCCGGTGAAACGCTCGAGGCCGCACTCGCGAGGGAGGTGCGAGAGGAATTGGGCGTCACCGCGCGGATCGGCCCGGAAATGCACCGCTTGCAGCATCAATACGGAGAATCGGGCGTGCCCTTCGAATTGGTCTTCTTCGCCGCAAGCGCCGCGCCCAGCGACATCCAGAATCTGGAATTTGAACAAATCGAGTGGCGTGAGCCAAAATTGTTGCCGGGGCTGAATTTTCTGGAGGCCGACCGCGATCTGATTGCCAAGCTTGCGAGTGGCGAAATCCAACTGCCGCGAGCGGGCAGTTCCGGCGATTTCCGCGAGGGCTAGGTGTTCTTCGCCCCGAAAATCTTCCGCACGATCATCGTGACGGGATCGTAGAACTCATCCACCACGCGTTCCTTGAGCGGGATGATCGCGTTGTCGGTGATGTGAATTTCCTCGGGGCAAACTTCCGTGCAGCACTTGGTGATGTTGCAGAAGCCGATGCCCAGCTCCTCTTTCAGCAGGCGGGTGCGATCCAGACCGTCGAGCGGATGCATCTCCAGCGCCGCCACGCGGACGAAAAAGCGCGGGCCGCCGAACTGTTCCTTCTTATCGTGGTCGCGCAGCACGTGGCAGACATCCTGGCAAAGAAAGCATTCGATGCACTTGCGGAACTCCTGCACGCGGTCTACGTCGCGCTGTTCCATTTTCCATTTCACGCCCGGCTGCGGCTGGAACGGCGGAATCTTCTTGTTCACTTTGTAATTCCACGAAACGTCGGTCACCAGGTCCCTGATCACCGGGAACGCCTTCATCGGAGATACCGTAATCGGCTGGTCCAGAGGCAGCGCGTCCATGCGCGTCTTGCACATCAGCCGGGGCTTTCCATTTACTTCCGCCGAGCACGACCCGCATTTCGCGGCCTTGCAGTTCCAGCGCACGGCGAGGTCGGGAGCCTGATGCGCCTGGATCGAATGAATGGCGTCGAGCACAACCATGCCTTCGGTGACCGGCACTTGATAGTCCACCGCCTTCCCGCCTTCCCGGTCGCCCCGGAACACCCGCAAGGTTGCGTCTGCCATCAAGAGCCTCCGCCCTTCCCTACTTATCTTCCGCCATAATTTGCGCCAACTCCGCCGGCATGGCGGTGCGCGGCACCTCAAACAGAGTCATGGCGTCGCCCTTTTTCACGATCACGTGGTTCTTCTGGCCCCACACGTCCTCGCTCTTCGGAAAATCCAGACGGCTGTGCGCGCCGCGGCTTTCCTTGCGCGCCAGCGCCGCGTGCGTGCACGCCTCGGAGACGGTCAGCATGCACTGCAGATCGCGCGACAAATGCCATCCGGGATTGAACAGGCGCGAGCCTTCGACGCGCATCTTCTTCGCGCGCTCCCTCAGCTTCTCCAGTTCGACCAGCGCCTGCCGAAGATCCGCGTCCGTCCGGAAAATTCCCACCAGACGCTGCATCATGTCCTGCAAATCGTGATGAATCGTGTAGGGATTCTCACCCTCGGCGCGGTCGAATGGCGCAAGCACCTGGCGCTCGGCTTCGTCGATCTGCGCGTTGTCGAGCGACGGCGCCGCCGTCTTTTTCGCATGCTCGGCGGCCGCCAGCCCCGCCCGCCGGCCGAATACGATCAAATCCGAAAGCGAATTGCCGCCCAAGCGGTTCGCGCCGTGAAGACCGCCCGCCGCTTCTCCAGCGGCGAAAAGCCCCTTCACGGACGACTGCCCCGTTTCCGCATCCACGCGAATTCCACCCATCATGTAGTGGCAGGTCGGCCCAACTTCCATCGGCCCTTTGGTGATATCCACGTCCGCCAGTTCCTTGAACTGGTGGTACATGCTGGGCAGCTTGCGCTTCACGTATTCCGCGGGCTTGTGCGAGATGTCGAGATACGCCCCGCCATGAGGAGTGCCGCGCCCTTCCTTCACTTCGGTGTAGATCGAGCGCGCCACCACGTCGCGCGTCGAAAGCTCCATCTTCTTCGGATCGTATTTCTCCATGAAGCGCTCGCCGTTCTTGTTGCGCAGGAGTCCACCTTCGCCGCGCACCGCTTCGGTAACCAGAATTCCCTGCACTCCCGGCGGCCAGACCATGCCGGTGGGATGAAATTGCACGAATTCCATGTCCAGTAGCTCGGCGCCTGCTTCGTAGGCCAGCGCCATTCCGTCGCCCGTGCATTCCCAGGAGTTCGACGTGATCTTCCAGGATTTCCCGATGCCGCCGGTGGCAATTACGATCGACTTCGCCTTGAACGTGACGAAACGTCCGGACTCGCGCCAGTACCCGAATGCGCCTGAAACGCGGTCGCCGTCTTTCAGCAGCTTCGTGATCGTGCATTCCATGAAGACGTCGAAACCCATCTGCACGCCGCGGTCCTGCAGCGTGCGGATCATCTCCAGGCCCGTGCGGTCGCCGACGTGGCACAGCCGCCTGAACGTATGGCCGCCGAACGCGCGCTGCAGAATGTCGCCGCTCTCGGTGCGATCGAAGAGCGCGCCCCATTGCTCGAGCTCGCGCACGCGGTCCGGAGCTTCTTGCGCGTGAAGCTGCGCCATTCGCCAGTTGTTGACGAGCTTGCCGCCGCGCATCGTGTCGCGGAAATGCGTGCGCCAGTCGTCGGCCTTGTCCAGGTTGGCCATCGCGGCGGCAAGTCCGCCCTCGGCCATCACCGTGTGCGCCTTACCCAGCAGCGATTTGCAGACCACGGCCACTTTGGCGCCCTGCGCCAGCGCCTCGATCGCGGCCCGGAGGCCGGCGCCGCCCGCGCCGATGATCAACACGTCGTGTTCGTGGGTTTCGTATTTGGAGTTCGCGGTCACAGCAGTCGGATGTCCTTCAGCGCACCGCTGGCCACCAGACGGATGTAGAGATCGGTCAGGCCCACGGAGATCATGCTCACCCAAGCCCAGAACATGTGGTGCTCGTTCAGTTTCGTAACCCCTTGCCATGCCGTGTGGCGCGGCCCTCCGGCCACGGAGCAGGAAAAGCAATCGAGCTTGCCGCCGATCAGATGGCGCAACGAGTGGCAAGAAAACGTATACGTCGTCAGCAGGACGATGTTTACCAACATCACCAGCGTGCCGACGCCGATCCCGAATTTGCCGTCGAAATCGAATGCCACGATGGCGTCATACCAGAGGAACACGACGAATATCACTGCGATGTAGAAAAAATAGCGGTGCACATTCTGCAGGATGAATGGAAAAGCCGTCTCGCCGCGATACTTGCGGCCGCCGCCCTCGCTGACCGCGCACGCGGGCGGGTCCAGCAGGAATCCGCGGTAAATCGCTTTGCGATAGTAATAGCAGGAGGTGCGGAAGCCCAGCGGCCCCGCGAGAATCAGAATCGCCGGCGAGAATGGCCACCAGTGATGTTGCGGATCAATAAGCGGTGAATAGAACGGCGAGAGATAAGGAAGCCCGAGCTGAAAACATTCGTAGAACTTGCCTTCGAAGGCGCGCCAAGTGGTGTAAATGCCGAAAGCGCTTATGACGATGATGAATGGCAGATTTTCGATCCACCACGCATCGCGGCGCTGCGTACTTCCAAAACGCGTCAGTCCCTTGACACTAGAAGAATCCGCCACCCGATTGCCTTCCCCCGATCACCCATAGAGTATTCCACAAAACAGTTTTTGCAAATAACAATCGCATCGTCGCTCGACTGCGAGTGGCGGAACAATTGGAATACAACTGTCATCATCGCACAATTCGCCGCTCGCTCGACACATGCGTTGACTAGTAGATCGAGTATCCGCCGTCAACCACGAGCGACGCGCCGGTTACGAAATCCGAGGCCGGAGCAGCCAGAAACACGGCGGCTCCCGCGCACTCGTCCGGATTGCCCCAGCGGCCCGCGGGCGTCCTTTGAACGACTTCCTGGTAGAGAGGCATCGATTTTATCGGCGCGGTCAACTCCGTCTCGAAAAACCCGGGAACGATCGCGTTCACCTGAATATGGTGCGGGGCAAACTCGATCGCGAGCGATTTGGTGAGCTGTACCACCGCGCCCTTCGACGAGCTGTACGCAGGAACCCCGCCCGATCCAAATAGCGAGTACATGCTTGCGATATTGATGATTTTCCCCGCTTTCCGTTTCAACATGGAAAGAGCCGCCGTCTTCGAGAGCAGGAACATTGACGTCAGATTGATCTCCAAGATTTCCTGCCACCCTGCTCTGGTCTCCTCGAGGGCCGGTTTGAACACGCCAGCACCGGCGTTGTTCACCAAGATGTGCACCGGACCGAGCGTCTTCTCGACTTGTGCGAAAGCTGCGTCGCGCTCTGAGTCCTTGGTCATGTCAACGCGCAATGCCACGGCGCGAACCCCAACCGCTTGAAGTTCCGCCAGCACCGCCGCATTTTTTGCCTCTTTGCGCCCGAAGATCGCGACGGACGCCCCTGCATTCGCAAAACCGAGGGCCATGCTCCGGCCGAGACCGCCGTTGCCGCCGGTGACCAGCGCCACCCGGCCGGTTAGATCAAAAGGATTCTTTGCGCTCATCAAATCGCTCCTTGGTCTCGAATCAACTAAACGAGAGCTCGCCCGCCGTCAACCACGATCACCTGCCCGGTAACGAAATCAGCGGTTGCCAGGTACGCGACCGCGCCGGCGATGTCGTCGCCCGTGCCGGTGCGATGCAATGGAACTCGGCGGATGTATTCCTCATCCGGTGGCTCGCCCGGAAACTGTATCGTGCCCGGCGCGACGCTGTTCACCAGAATCTCGGGCGCGAGCGCCCGCGCCAGGCAGCGGGTCAGCATGATGGACCCGGCCTTCGAAACGCAGTAGTGCGTGTAACTGGGCCACGCGAGCAGACCGCCGAGCGACGATAAATTAATGATCCGCCCGCGGCCCTGCCGCTTCATGATCCGCGCTGCCGCCTGGGCGCACAGGAACTGCGATTTCAAATTCGCGTTCATAATGCCGTCCCACTGTTCGTCGGTAATGTCCTCGAATTTCGCGGAGAAGAACTCTCCGGCATTGTTGACGAGGATATCCAGCCGGCCGAACTCTTTCTCGATAGACGCGAAAAGTTTTTCAACCTCGGGGCGACGCGACACATCGGCTTCAATCGCCACTGCCTTCGCTCCCAGCGCTTGAATCTCGCGCACGGCGGACTCGGCTTCGGCCTTCGACGTTTTGTAATTCACCGCAATCCCGGCGCCTTCAGCGGCAAGGCGCAACGCGATGCTCCGCCCGATGCGCTTTGCCGCGCCGGTCACCAGCGCCACTTGTCCCCCGAGCGGTTTCGCCGGCATCTTCTGGCCCTCCAAAATGCAGACGCACACATTAGCACTAGCCGGCCCTCGCCGAACACCCGCCGTTTTCCCGAGCACTGTGGTCTCTGTGTCCGCTCAGTGTCCTCTGTGTTTAATGCAGCGTTCAAAGTTTGCCGCGCGGGTCAAATCGTATCCCGGTTTTGCTCGGCTCCGATTGCGTGGCGGCCCCGCCTCGGCCATAATGCGCCGGGCATTTGGAGGCGAGCGTGGCGACATCGGAAGTGAAGAAACCGTCGGGAGACATCGCGCCGCTGGAGCCCGATCTCACTCCTTCCGAGATTATCCGGCGCGCGGAGGCGATGCGTCCGATGCTGCGCGAGCGCCAGAATGCCTGCGAAGCAGCGGGCCAGGTCTCGGAAGACACCAACGCCCAGTTCATCGCGGCCGGCTTCTATCGCATCCTTCAGCCCCGCTGCTTCGGCGGCTACGAGTTCGACCTCCCCACTTTTCTCAAAGTGATGATTGCGATCTCGCGCGGCTGCTCGGATAGCGGCTGGGTGCTGGCCCTGACCGCTGGTCACGCATTCCTGATGGCGTCGTTCCCGGAAGCCGGCCAACGCGAGGCCTTTGGCGACAAGGGCGAATTCCGCGCGCCGAGCGTGGCGATTCCCGGCGCCGTCGCCGTTCCCGTGGACGGCGGCTACCGCGTCAAAGGCGCGTGGGACTATACCTCGGGCTGCCATCTGGCCACGCATTTTATAGGCAGCTCCATCATCAAAACAGGTGGCGCAATCCCGGACCTCGGTGCGTTCATCCTCTTCGACCGCGATCAGTATCGAATCGAGGACAATTGGTACGTGATCGGCATGCAGGGCACCAGTTCCCGCCGCGTGATCGTTGACGAGATTTTCGTGACCGCGCATCGCGTCCTGCTCGTGTACGACGCCACCGGCCAGTACATCCATCCGCGCCCCGGAAGCCTGCTCCACGCGAATCCCTTCTATCGCGGGAGGATCACCTCGCTGTTGGTTTCTGAAGTTGGCGCGGTTTCCGTTGGGATTGGACGCGGCGCGCTCGACATCTACGAGGAAATCCTGCACAACAAGAAGACAAGTTTCGCGCCGTTTCACGCTCGTTCCCAGGAACTGGAATACCAGCGCCATTTTGGCGAAGCCCAATCGCTCGTGGATACCGCCGAGGCCGCGTTGCTGAAGATGGCGTCTGACTATAGGGAGTGCGCGCGTCGCGATGCCGAAGAAGGAATTCTCTTCACCGACGAGGACGACCGCAGATTCCTGCAGATCGAGCAGCAAGTCATCAGGCTCTGCTGGGAAGCAGTGGATTTAATGTTCCGCACCAGCGGGACTTCCGCCGCCGCGAAGACGGCCCCGCTCGGGCGTTATTTCCGTAATCTGGCCGTGATCCGAACCCATATCACCATGCAGCGCGACCATACCGCGGGCAATACCGGGCGCTTGCATTTTGGCTTGGCTCCGCTGAGCCGCCTCTAAGAAACCAAAATGATGCCATCGAGACGCGACTTCCTGAAAACGGTGGGTCTCGCCGCGGGAGCAGTATTCTTGCCGGACACGGCGGGGTTCGCACGCGCCCCGGCGGGCACGCAGCCTGCG
>Ga0209415_10003846_pt1 | contig 27768 bp, 29 predicted proteins | sample PeaSoiSIISIP2007_FD_187696 | JGI IMG/M metagenome (GOLD analysis project Ga0209415, IMG submission 187696) | Peat soil microbial communities from Weissenstadt, Germany - SII-SIP-2007 (SPAdes) (version 2) | ecosystem: Environmental > Terrestrial > Soil > Wetlands > Peat | place: Germany... | reverse complement strand
TAGTCCGTGCACCAATCATACACGTAGCGCGACGGGGCGTGAATCACTAGGGAGACACGCACCGTAGTGGTCCCGTAGATCCGGTGGCCCCGTTCGGGCATGTGCCGGAAAACCGGTGGGACGACTTAAGCCCGGTGTCCGGGAACGGCCGCGAAGCGGTCCCGAGTGCCGACGGCTTTGCCCGAGAACCAGTTTCTGTTCACGAGTTGTTGTGCGGGCCTTTTCGTTTCTGTACGCCCATCGCGGTTTCTGTGCGAGCGGACTACTTTCTGTGCGGTCCGGTGTGCTCAGGCAAAGCCGGTCGCCGCGACTTTCCACGGACATTCGTTTCTGCACCAGTATCGGCGTCCCTGTGCAAGAACCCCATGAATCGGCGATCCGCTGACCTCGCGGACGCTCCGGGTCGTGGGTAGCCCGCCGAGGAGACTGCGGGCTACCTGGGGCAGGTATGGTCGTCGCGCGCGCAGTGCTCCTCCGAGGGCTGGTGCGCTCAGGGCGCCGCCGGTTGGGTTTTCCCTCGCGTTATATCCGCAGGTCGGTGTCCAAGCCGATGCCGGAGCCTAGCGGCTCGAGGGGCCCCCAGTCGTTTCTCGGGCCTACGGTCCGGAGGTCGCTTCGAACCGGCCGCATTGTTCTCGTTATCGGGACCGCATGGTCCATCATCCTGGGTGTATCGACCGCTATCGGGAGCGCCTCCGGTTTCTCCTCTAGCTTCCCTCTCATCGTGCCTATCTTCGGGTCGATGGCGGCGGTCGGTGCGCTCACCGTCTTTACGAGCGACCGGACGAAAGGGGTCCTCGAGTATCTCATGGCGTACGGGGTCTCCCCTCGCCGGCTCTTCGCGAACTTCCTCGTGGCCGCGCTCGCCGCTATCTCCATTGTGGTCGTCATCGCCATCGGGGTCGGCGTCGGCGCGTACCTCGCCGTGGGAAACCATGTTTCGACCAGCCTCCTCCTCCTCCTGGTGGGCTACGCGATACCCATGAGCTACGTGTCCGGGTCGTTCGCGATCACCGTGGGGATGTACTGGTCGGCGCTCTCATCGCCGCGCGAGGGCATCGGCACGACCATCGGGTTGGCCCCCATCTTTGGCATTCTTCCACCCGTGGCGACCCTGGTCCTGATCGGGGTCTTTGGCGCCACGACCGGGATCACCACCAATGGATTCCTGCTGGTCACGGGAGCTGCGCTTGCCTTGATCGGCCTAATCGTCCTGTACCTGCTGGCAAACCTGGGCCACTTGCTGCGTCGGGAGCGGCTCCTCTCAAGCTCGTAGGTGAGAGAGCCATGGTTTCCTCGACCTTGACCGACGCCGAGAGAGAAGCGTCGCACGGCGTTCCATCGATCTCGTGCCGCTCCGTCTGCTCGGGGTACCTCGGGTCGGAGGTCCTCAAGGACATCTCGTTCGAGATCACGGCGCCCTCCGTCTACGTCGTGCTCGGTCCGAACGGGGCGGGGAAGACCACGCTCTTTCGGACGATCGCCGGGATCCTATCCCCGAGCCGGGGCACGGTGGTCATCGGGGGTACTCCAGGGGACGGCCAGACCGCGCGGGACCGTATGCACTACTTGTCCCACCTGGACGGGCTGCCGGATGGGCTCACCGTCCGGGAGGCGCTGGATTTCTACGCGCGGGCGGTGCAGGCGACCGAGGCCGACATCGACCGAGTGCTGGACGAGCTCCAGATTCGCGAACTGAGCCTGCGCTACCCGGGACAGCTGAGTGCGGGCCAGAGGAAGCGGGTTTCCATCGCGCGGATCTTCCTCCAGCAGCGAGACATCTACCTCTTGGACGAGCCCACCGCGAATCTGGACCCCAAGGTGGCCAAGGAGATCCGCAGCCTCATCCTGGAACTCAGCCGCGACAAGATAGTGCTGTACTCATCGCACAACCTGTACGAGGCACGCGAGATCGGCCGCCACGTGATCGTGATCAAAGAGGGGCGCCTGGCCATCTTCGACCGCATCGAGAACCTCCGCGCGTCGAGGTTCCGCTTAGGCGTTCGGTTGCTGAATCCCTCGGACTCGCTCGAAGGGTGGCCGAAGGAGGGCGAGTATTTCGTTCGGGAGCTTGGCGGGCCCGAGGAGGTCCAGGGCGTACTCCACGATCTCGATGTCCGCGGCGTACGGGTTCGCGAGGCGCGCGAGATGGACAATCCGCTTGAGGACATCTTCGCTTAGATCCGGGGCATCCGATCCATCTACGCCTTCCGCCGATCGAGTGCGCCAATCCCGCCGACGAGCTCCAGCTTGGATTCGACTCCGACCTAGAACGGGTTTTCCGGCCGTGGCCCGAGTCTTCGGGAACGGGCCCGCTCTCGAGCAAAGCCGGCCACCGTGGCGTTGCCCGAAGGGCCCCCTTCGCCCGAGAACGAAGCGCAGACTTCCGTTGTCAAGGAAGCAGCTCGGAAAGGTCGCGGACCACGCCGCACCGCCGACGCCTCCGACGGTGGGGGCCTCGAAGAGCCGAGTGATCGGCCTGCGCAGCGGTTCGAAGGTCTCGTGACGCTCGTTGCTTGATTTGAATCGAGTGCGGCCTAATACGGTCACCGAGCCTCCACCGACCATGGGCGTAATTGGTTGGGTCGTCGTACTCGTCGTAGTGGTCGTCATCCTGAGCTGGATCGGCTTCTTCCGCTGAGCGTCGGACCGCCGAAAGGATCTCGGAGACGACTCCAACTCCTTCCGGCACCGATAGCGCGGAGGCGGTGGATTCGTTCCACGCGGGGCTCGGCGGCCGATCGCGTATCCGCCCGGCACGATGCGGCGGCCGGTCGACCACGGAGCGAACGGACCCCGGGACCGATGATCGGCCACCCGACCGGGCAACGACGGGCCTCCCTCGAGGAGCTCCGACGGCCGGGTGGAATCGGCCGTGGTGGCGCGACGGTTACTGTCTCGGCCAAAGGTGATATTCTCGGCCGCTCGCACGCAACCTCAGCCCCTCGCACGGTGACTCGGCCATGGCGATCGAATCCTCGAACAACGGCGATGGCGAGGTGGCCGTCGGTCTGAAGGACGCGCCGATCCAGGTGCCCGTCGTCGAGTTCGAGGTATTGATCGTAGTCGGGATCCTGCTCGCGTTGTTGATGGGCGCCCTCGACAATTTCGTCGCGCTCACCGCGCTCCACACCATCCTGGTCCAGTTCGGCCAGGTCAACGGCGGAACGTTCGTCATCAGCGCCTACGTGATCGCCTCGACGATCAGCATACCTATCTTCGCCAAGCTCTCGGATCTCTGGAGCCGGCGGAACGTCTTCTTGGGTGGACTGGCCATCTTCATCGTCGGCTCGGTGCTCTCCGGTCTCAGCCAGAACCTCACCGAGCTGATCCTTTTCCGGGCCGTCCAGGGCTTCGGGAGCGGGGGGTTCTTCCCGGTGGGGATCGCCATCGTCGCGGTCACCTTCCCCCCCGAGACGCGCGCCCGTGTCATCGGTGGCCTCTCCGGGGTCTTCGGCATCGCCGTGGTCGCCGGGCCGCTGATCGGCAGCTTCATCGTCGACCACGCGAGCTGGCGCTGGGTATTCTACGTCAACATACCCTTCGGCATCGCGGGCTTCCTGATCATCGCGACCGTGCTCGGGCCGCTCCGGCCCGAGCTCGTCCGGCGCTTCGATATCGTCGGCGCCGCCCTCTTGGCCGCGTGGGTCGCTGCGTTGATGTTCCCGCTGTACGAGATCGCCGACGCGGGGTGGAACTGGACCGACTCCCGAGTGATCGGCCTTCTCGCAGCCGCCGCGATCACGGCTGTCCTCTTCGTGGTCTGGGAGTACCGCGCGGAGAATCCGCTGGTCCCGGTCCGGCTCTTCGCGCATCGGGTGATCGCGGCGGGCGGCGGGGCCACCTTCTTCATCGGCATGGTGTTCTTCCCGGTCGCGACGTTCCTCTCTCTGGTCGTCGCCAGCGCCCTCGCCCACGGGGCCTCCAATGGCCCGGATATCGTTCGGGATATCCTCTACGCGCTCGTGATCCCCCTGGTCGTCGGGGCCGCCCTTGGCGGACAGCTGCTGACGAAGTTCTCCTACCGGATCGTGGGCGTCGTCGGGCTGGTCACCGGTATAGTCGGGATGGCGGGGCTCACCCTGCTGTCGACGAGCACCCCGCTCTGGACCTTCTATCTCGGGGTGGTGCCGACCGGTGGGGTGATCATGCCGCTCATCCCCCTCGGCTTCGGGATCGGCATGACGTTCCCCGTGTTCCTGCTGGCGGCCCAGAACGAGGTCGCCAAGGTGGACGTCGGGGAGGCCGGCGGTCTCATCCAGTTCCTGCAGTCGCTGGGCGGAGCGGTCGGACTCGCCGTGCTGGCCTCGTTCGAGCAAACACGGTTGAGCGCGCTCGACCCCCTGGGATCGCAGGTCTGTCTCGCGACCTACCCGCCGCCCCCGCTCCCGGGCTGCTCGACGTATCTCACGTCGTTCATCAGCTCCTACGATCTCACGTTCGCGGTCATGGCCGTCCTCCTGGTGGTGGCCCTCGGGTTCATCCTCATGCTTCGCGGACGACTCCCGGTGAAGAACCGATCGAAACCACAGTAACGCAGCTGGTCCTCGGTCCTCTCCCTCCTCGGGCGATGCGGAAAAGTTTAGCCCCCGAGGGCGTTCCCGCGTCCCGTGCCCGGCCGGCGACGTCGGTTCTTTGCCGAGGTCCTCCGAAGGATCTGGAAGTTCGTCGCGCTCTTCTTCTCGGTGTACTTCCTTTCGGCTCTGCTCTTCTACCTGTTCCAGCCGAGGACGCCGATCGGCACCTCGCTGTACTGGGCGATCGTGACGCTGTCGACGACCGGGTACGGGGACGTCGTCCCGGTCACGAACGGAGCGAGGGCCATGACCTCGATCCTCCTGTTCGGCCAGATCTTCCTGGGAGGTTACCTCGTGAGCGTGATCACCTCGACGGTCATCGATGAGTCCCAGAAGGAGGCGCTCGGAACGCTCGGGACGGATCTCTCGAACCACATCGTGGTGCTCGGCTACGGGGGGGTCGGACAGTCGGCCGTTCGGGAGCTCCTCACGCAGGACCAGCTCGTGGCGGTCGTCGCGGACTCGCCGGACCAGGTCGCGAACATCCGGAGCTTGGCGCCCGCCCACCGGCTCTTCGCCACGTACGGCGCGGCCGCCGAGCTGGACATCCTGCGTCGGGTCAACGTGCCCCAGGCGCACAGCGTCATCGTCTGCACGATGGACGACGCCACGAACATGATCGCGGCCCTCAATGTCCGGACGCTCGCCCCCAAGGCGCGCGTCGTCGTCAGCGTGCAGCGGTCCGAGCTTCGGGAGACGCTCCGGAGCGCGGGGGTCACGTACGTCGCGTCTCCGTCGGAGATGGGCGGACGGCTCTGCGCGTCCGCCGCGTTCGAGCCGGAGGTCGCCCACGCGCTCGAGGACATCACGGCGGCCGACATCCAGTCGGACATGCAGGAGTACGTTCTCGGCCCCGGCTCCCCGCTCGCGGACGTGACGTTCGAGGAGGCCGAGCGCCGGGTCCGGCAGGCCTCCGGCGCGATCCTCGTGGGGTACGCCCGGAAGGACGCCCAGGGCGAATATGCGACCACGGTGAACCCGCCCCCGTCGACCCGCCTCCAGGCCGGGGACGCGGTCCTGGTGCTCGGGCAGATACCCAATCTGAAGCGGTTCCGCGCGTGGTTCGGCGTCGACCAGGGCCGGTAGGCCGATCGCATCGCGTTCCGGTCCCGGGCTTTATAGCGTCATGCGTACGGACCGTCGGGGTGCGCCATGGCGGTCTCGGCCGACACGGTCTCGTACGCCCTGCTCGAGATCTTCATCCTCCTCGCGGTGGCGCACCTTTTCGGATCGATCACCCAGCGCTACGGATACCCCAGGATCCTCGGAGAGGTCCTCGCCGGCCTCGTGATCGGGAGCTACGCGCTCGGCGGGGTGATCAACGGTCTCTTGGGCATCCAGCTGTTCGACATCTCCGACTTCGTCCTCATCTTCGCCGACTTCTCGGTGATCCTGCTCATCTTCGCCGCGGGCCTCGAAGGCGGGCTCGCCTCGCTCCGGAGCGCCGGGCCGTGGGCGGTCCTCGCGGCCGTCGCCGGGGACCTGGTGCCGTTCGCCGGCACCGTGGCCTTCTTCTCGTTCTACTATCCGCTGCCGACCGCGCTCCTCCTGGGCGTGGCGGCGGGGGCCACGAGCACCGCGGTCGTCGCCTCGGTCCTCCAGAGCGAGGGGCTCTCGGGCCGCGCCACCGGTCAGTTCCTCCTCTCGGTGGCGGCGATCGATGACGTCGTCGGGCTCATCCTGCTCTCGATCGTACTGACGATCCGCGGTGGCCAGATCGATCTCCTCGCGATCTCGGGCGGCGTCGCCTACTCCGTTGTGGCCTGGCTGATCCTCTTGGGCGCTTCGGTCCTCGTCATCCCGCGCGTCTTCCGGATCCCGTGGGTCCACGAGTCCCGCGACGCCCCGTTCGTCGTCCTTTTCGCGCTCGTGGCCGTCGTCGGGGCGCTCGGCTTCTCGGCCCTCATCGGCGCCTTCATCGCGGGACTCGCGATCGCGGAGAGCCTCGCCGCATCGCGGACGCGCCAGACGGTGGAGCTTCTGCTCGTCATCTTCGGGGCGCTGTTCTTCGTCGTCATCGGGGCGCAGTTCGATGTGGGGTTGCTCCTCGACCCACGGGTCCTCGCCCTCGCGCTCGTCCTCTCGGGGATCGCGGCGCTGGGCAAGTTCGTGGGGGTCGTCGGGTTCGCCCACGCGCGCTTCCGCTCGTGGCCGATCGCGCGGTCGATCGGCGTCGGGCTGATCCCCCGCGGTGAGATCGGCCTCATCGTGGGCGCCGTCGGGCTCTCCGTCGGCGCCTTCAACCAGCCGATCCTCGGCGCCGTGATCCTGATGTCGATCCTCACGACGCTGCTCGGAGGCTCCCTGTTCCGCCAGATGCTCGCACCGCTCAAGGGGCGCGACCCCACCGCCCACGGCGAGGCGGTGGTCGCGACTAGTCCCCCGTGACGTCGAGGAGGAACTCGCGGATGTTGCTGAGGAACTCTTTGGGCTGCTCCAGGTGCGCCATGTGGCTGCTCCGCGGCAGCACGCGCAGGTGGGCCGGGACGATCCGGTCGGCCATCTCGCGCGACGCCTCGAGGCAGAAGTCGTAGCGGCCGACGAGCACGAGCGTCGGGAGCTCGATCTTCGAGTAGTATTTCCGGCCGTCCCACTTGGCGAGCGTGCCGTCGACGGCGAACTCGTCGCCGGTCTTCGTCATCATCGTCCGGTAGACGTCCCGGCTCAACTTCGACGCCTCGAGGTCCTTGGAGCCTCCCTCGAGGAAACGCTGGCTGAACGGTCTCGTGACGGCCTCCGCGAGGGCGATGTACTCCTTCGAATCGAACGCCTTGGCCCTCTCGAGCTCCTTGAGCCGCTGGCGCTGTCCCGGGGTCGCGAGCGACCGGATGAGCCGGTTCGCGGAGCGGATCTCTTCCGCGCTCCCCGCCGTATCGCAGAGAAGGAGCGAGGTGAGGTTCGACGGGAACCGGTGGGCGTACTCGAGCGCGACGAACCCGCCCGCCGAGAACCCGAGGAGGTGGAGCTCGCGGATGTGGAGGGCGCGCCGGATCGCCTCGACGTCCTCCGCCATGTTCGCCACGGTGTAGGCGCTCGGGCGCTGGGGCGTCCACGAGTCGCCGACGCCGCGGGGGTTGAACAGGATCACGCGGAGGTGGGCGTTCGCGAGCTTGAGCAATGGCCTCAGATAGTGGTAGGTCAGGCCGGGGCCGCCGGGGTGGACCAAGAGGGTCGCGGGCCCACGTCCCTGCGAGACGTACTCGAACGACCGCCGGCCGCCGACCGTCACCCGACTGGCGCGTGCCACGGATGCGGCAACGCGGACCGGCTTAAAACCCGGCGCGTCGGCCCCGTCAGTAGTTGTCGAGGAGGAGGATGCCCTGCTGGGGGATCAGGTAGGACGCGGGGAGCGGGACGGAGCGGACGGCGAGGGGGGCGGCGACGGCCGGCCCCCAGATCCAGTACGACCCCGTGCTTTCGATCGGGAAGACCGAGGCTGGGACCGGCAACCGGATCGCGAACGTCGTGTTCGTGTTCACGATCAGGAGCGACTCGTGGCTGCCGTTCTGGATCAGGATCGAGAAGAGCCCCCCGACCCCGGAGGCATCGACGTTCGTCGCGTAGTCCGTCCCCATCGTCATGTTCGCGAGGATCCGCTGGTAGAGCATCCCCTCCGGGAGCGGCCGCCCCGTGCTCGCGTTGACCAGGTTTCCGCCTTCGAACACGGTGAACGTCGAGACGTTCGCGCGGAGCGCCTCGATGATCGACGCGGCGAGGAACGGCGCGCCGGCGTACGTGTTCGAGAACGGGCTCTGGGCCTCGGGTGGGCCGGCCTGGTACTCGCCGACCTGGAGAGGGAGGTTGGCGCATGTACCGCAGAGATCCGTCACACTCTGGCGGAAGCCGGAGACGCTCGACGTGAGGTTGCCCGGCGAGCCTAGTATGCCGTAGTACTGCGCGAGGTCCGAGCTCGATCCGCCGATCGCCGGATACGAGTGGTAGGCCATCGCCGCGACGCTCCCACCATCGATCTCGGCCGTGGCCCCCGTGAGCCCGTCGTCGTATCTCGCCTGGGCGGACTCGATGCCGATGAACTGGTCCGACGGGTAGATCGTCCGGACGGCCGCGATGTAGCTCCGGACCATCGTCGCGTAGCCGAGCGCGGTCGGAGCGCGCTGATCGAGCGTCGACCAGTTGCTCCAGTTCTCCCCGTAGTGGGTCCATCCTTCCGGCTCGTTGTCGAACTCCCAGTCCGTCGGCGCGAATCCCACCTTCGCGTGGAACCATTCGGCCACCCGGACCGCCTCTTGGGTGTTGTTCAGCTCGCCCGGCAGGTTTCCGAGCCATATGCACGGCGGCACCCGGGTCTGGCACCAGGCCTTGAGCCAGGGGAAGTTCCAGTTGGAGGCCGGGACCGGCGTGGCGACGAACTGCGTGCCGACCGAGGGAGCCTCGTACCGGGTCAGGGTCGTGGGGTCGTAACCCTCCCACGCCCCGATGATGCGGAACACGCTCACCGGGGTCGAGTTGTAGAAGGACCCGAGGGTCGTGAGCGCGTGGATCCCGGCCCCATCGAGCAGGAAGTCGACCCCGAAGAACGGGTCTGCCGGGTGCACGCCCACGGACGGCCCGAGAGTGAGGGTCGCCTGTTGGATCGGGCCGGTGACGCCGTACCCCGAACCGCCGCCCGGGGCCGGGGGCGAGACCAGGCCGGGTATTGTCACTAGGGCGACCAGGAGGACCGCGAGGGCGACCGCCCAGAACCAAGAGGACGGGGCCTTCCAAAGGTCCGATCCGGAACGGGGGTCGTCGGTCACGTCTATCCGTCGACCTGGTCCCATATACTCCCTCCGAAGTAGACTCGACCCCGCGGCGACCGGACCGTGATTCAGGGCGTTGAAGCCGGTGGAGGATCGACGGGGCGGGGGCGGAAACGACCGTTGCCAAGGCCGTACCGGAGGAAAGGGGCGGAGAATGCGGGCACCGGGATTTGAACCCGAGTTGCAGACTTGGCAAGCCTGCGTGATAACCAGACTACACTATGCCCGCAACCTAGGGGAACTTGCCCGGCGGCGGCCGAGCCACCGGGTTCCGCCATATAACGGTAAGTCTGGCCGCGGCGTCTCGGCCTCCGTGTTATAACCCGCGGACCGCTCGCGCGCGTGGTTCCGTTGGAGAGGGACCGGACCCGAACCGTGACCGACCCGGAGCCGCTAGCGGAGGGCGACCCCGTGCTCCTGCGGCGGCGCGAACAGGATGCGATCCTCCTCCGCCTGCGCCGCGGTCCGACGACCCTCGAAGGACGGGGGATCCTTGACCTTACCGACCAGATCGGCCGTCCCCCGGGAGGCACCTTGGCCTGGGCCGGGGCGACCTACACGATCCTCCGCCCGTCGCTCTCGGATCTCTTGGGCCAGCTGAGGCGCCGCGCCCAGATCGTCACGCCGAAGGACTCCCAGTACCTGCTCTACCTAGCCGGGGTCGGCCCCGGAGGCCGCGTCGCCGAGGCCGGGTCCGGGAGCGGAGCGCTCACGATCGTCCTGGCCCACGCCGTCGGTGCGACGGGTCGGGTCTATTCGTTCGACCGACGCGCCGACTTCCTGGAGGTCGCACGACGGAACGTCACCGCGGCCGGGCTCGATGGGCGCGTCAACTTCGAAGAACGGGACGTCGCGAGATCCGGCCTCGGCGTGACGGACCTGGACAGCGTCCTTCTGGACCTGCCCGAGCCATGGGCGGTATTGGCCCACGCGAAAGGGGCCCTCCGGGTGGGCGGCTACGTCGCCGTCTACGTGCCGACGTATAACCAGTTGGAGGAGTCGGTCCGGCGGCTCCGGACCGAGGGGTTCGAGGACGTTCGCGCCCTCGAGCTCCTCGAACGAGCGCTCCACGTCGGCGAAGGCGGGACCCGACCGGAGTTCGAGATGCTCGGGCACACCGGGTTCCTGGCCTCGGGCCGACGGGTGAGCTAGCGATGGTCAACGGGGCGCTGAGTCTCGGCGGGTTCGTCGGGGTTCTTCTCTCGGGGGCGTTTATCTTCTGGGAGGTGGGGCGGTACGCCACCCCTCAGGTCCCGCGGTCGCTGTTCGACGAGCGAAAGGAGGTGTTCGCGTACACCGCCGGCCTCTTCGCCGGCGTCCCGATGGCGTTCCTCCTCCTGGTCCTGACGAGCGCCATCACGAACGGCGCCCTCATCGCGGCGGTCATCGACATGGTGATCCTCGTGCTCGCGATCGAGGTCGCGCAGTGGCTTCTGGGCCGATCGATCTACTTTGGCCGGTCCGAGGCGACGCCCTTCTACGCCCTGGGGTTCCGCGCGGGGATCGGGGGGATCCTGATCCTCGGCGCGGTCACGGCCTACCTCGGCGGGCCGACGATCACGTGGGGGGGGATCGCGTTCCTCGCGACCGAATCGCTCGCGCTGCTCGCGATCCAGGTCAACGGGGCCCTGGTCTCCTTCCCGCGCCCGGGCGAGGCGACGGGAGGACCCCTCTCCGGCATCGCGGTCGGTCTGGCCGGGATGACCGTACTCTCGCTCGGCCTGGCCGTCACGGGGTGGACCGGAGCCGCGGCCGGCCTTCTGGTCGTGGGCGGTCTCGTACCGTCGTACCGCCGGCTACGTCGACGGGTGCTGAGCCGCATCCGGAGCCCGGAGGACGCCGTCCGCACCGACGAGGGATCGGCGACGGGCCGAGAGGACCGGCCCTTCGGCCGGACCGGTCCCTGACGCGCGACCGGCGCGCCGCCGGTCGGGGGTCGGCGGGGGGCTCCCGACGCCGAGTCTAGAACCCGGCCACCACGGACCAGCCGAGGAGGGCGAGGAGGATCCACACCGACAGGAGGAAGACCAACCCGTTAAACCAGCGGTCGGCGATGATCCACCGGCTCTCCTCCTTCTGGGCGGAGGGGTTCGATTGCAGGCTGAAGTGGATCTTCATCGCGGCGCCGAGGCCGAGGAGGAACGCGCCGATCGCGAACATGATGTGGCCGGCTAGGATCGCGTTGGCCGCGCCGGTCTCGTAGGTGGACCCGAGTCCGCAGGCGGGGGGGGTCCCGGAGCTGAAGCACGCGCCGCCGGGCGTGGCGAAGGCGGTGGCGACGAGCGCCGCGACGAAGAGCAGGGTGAACCCGAGGATCCGCAGGAGGAGCGAGAGCATCGGCATCATGTTCCGCGACGCCATCGGCGGCGGAACGCTGGAGGGCATCCAGAGAGGCGGGTTCGGCGGTGGAGGAGGGGGCGGCGATCCCATGGGCGCAGGTCCGGCCATGGGACCTAATCCCCTCGGCGTGAAGGATAATCCTTCCGTTGCGCCGGCATCGCGCCGGCGGGCCCCGCCGGGGGCACCGGCCCTCGCCCAATAGCCTCATATCGCGTCCACCATGAGGGGCCTCGCATGGTCGAACAGGAGCGGCCCACGTTCGGCCACCGTGTGCGGGTCTTCCTGAGGGCCCAGCGGTTCCCGCTCTCGGTCCTGGTGCTGGCGATCGGGATCTTCCTGACGATGCTGGCGCTCGGCGACCTCACGCCGTTGAGCCACGGCCCGGTCTTCCCGTCGATCAACCAGTACACGGACCAGTCCTCTAACGGCGGGACCAACTACAACCTCGCCTTCGTGATCCTGGGCCCGATCATCACGGTCGTCGGGGCCTATCTCGTGGGCGCCTACTACCTGGCCCGCCGGCGGTTCGAGCACCTCATGGTGACCAAGAGCAAAGCGGAGTTCCTCCGGAACATCCCCGACCTCGAGGACCTCCTCTGGGACCTCACGCCCTCGGACGAGGCCCGCTACGAGGAGAAGAAGGGCGAGCTGCGCATCCGCCGCTGAGCCCCTCCGCCGTTAAGTACGCCCTCCCGGTCGACACGCCCGTGTCCGCGCCGGCGTCCCGGGCCCGCGAGGAGTTCCGCTTCCGCCGGCTGGCCAAGCCGGAGGAGTTCCGGGCCGTCGAAGAGGTGGAACGCCTCGCGTTCGGGCTCAAGACGGACCACCCCACCTCCCCGTCGCTGCAGCGGGCCCTCCAGGACCACGGTGGCCTCGTGCTCGGTGCGTTCAGCGACATCTACCTCGCCGGCTTCGCCGTCGGGTTCTTGGGCTGGGACGGGACGACCCTCTACCATCTCTCCCACCTGACGGCGGTGCGCCCCGAGTACCAGAATCACCGCGTGGGGTTCCGCCTCAAGGCGTTCCAGCGGGACGAGGTGATGCGCCAGGGGCTGGGCGAGATCCGCTGGGCCTTCGACCCGCTCTCGAGCCGGAACGCCGCGCTGACGGTCCGGAAGCTGGGCGCGTCGATCTCGGGCTACAAGGTCCACTACTTCGGCCAGATCGACTCCGAGGCCGACGGGGGCACGGAGACCGACCGCCTCACGGTGCGCTGGACGCTCGCCGATCCGCGCGTCGAGCAGCGTCTCGGCGGGAAGCGACCGACCCGCGAGGACGACCTCGCCCGATACCGCGGCTCCGCCGCGATCGTCGAGACCGAGGTCGGCGAGACGGGGCTCCGCGTGCCGACCGCCGTCGCCGAGCCGAGCGCGGACCGTGTCCATCTCGAGATCCCCTTCGACGTCGGCCTCGTCCGCGCGCACGAGAGCGCCGGGCTCCGGACCTGGCGCCACGCCGTCCGGGACGCGTTCCGGGCCGCGCTGGACCTCGACTACGTCGTCGACGACTTCGCGGTGATCACGACGGACCACGAGCGACGGAGCTTCTACCTGCTCTCGCGACGCCCGCCCGCCGCCGCCCCGCCGAAGCCCTAGCGACACCGAGCCCCTCTCCGGGCGGGCATGAAAGGCGGATATCCCCGCCCGGGTATTCGACGGCGTGGCGCCACCGAGACGGCGGGGGTGGCAACGACCTTCGCCCATCGTCGTCGCCGTCCTGGTCGGATCGCTCATCGCGGGGATCGCTGCGACGTTCCTAGCGGCCCCGGTCACGCCGAACGTCCCCGGCGGCCGCGGACCCGTGTCGGAATCCCCTACGCCGGTGCTCGACTTCGCCGAGGCCCTGGTGCTGTTCATGCTCGCGGGCGCGGTCCTCATGGCCCTCCGGGCCGATCGGACCCGCCGCATCCCGGGGGTTCCGGCCACGATGATGGCCGTGTTCCTCGTGAGCCTCGCCTTCATCGTTCTCGTCCGTCTCGTCGTGCCCGTCAACTTCAACACCGCGGTGAACGGGACCCGGAACTCGAGCTCGGGGACGCCCCCGCCGGGTAGCAACGTCACCCTCCCGAACGGGACGTTCGGGGCCCTCCCCTTCAGCCCCCCCTCGTGGATAGCGTACCTCGGGTTGGGCATCGCCGTCCTGGTGGCGATCGTCCTCCTTGCGCCGGCGCTCCAGCGCCGGTTGAACCCCCCGGCGCCCGAACCCGCTCCGACCGCCGAGGTGCGCCGCTCCCTCGAGTCGGCGCTCCGGGCGCTCGCCGAGGAGAATCCCACGGAGGCCCGCCGGATCATCATCGGGCTCTACGCCCGCCTGCTCGAGACCGTCGGCCCGTACCTCGAGAACCTCGACACCGCGACCCCCCGTGAGATCGAGCGCGTGTGCGTGGACCGGTTCGGGATCGGATCCACGCCCGCGGGCGAGCTCACGCGATTGTTCGAGGAGGCGCGCTACTCCAGCCACCCATTCACGGAATCGCAGGTCGGACGGGCGCGCCGGGCCCTCGAGACCGCCCTGCTCCACGTGAAGGTGCGTTCCTACTCCGGAGGCGCGTGACGATGCAGGGCCGGGACTGGATGCTCCTCCTGATCGTGGCCGTTGCCGGGATCGCCGCGATCTGGGCCGGGGCCAACGTGGCCGTCGCGGAGCCCGCAGCCGCGATCGCGATCGGCGTCGCCGCCCTGTGGATGGCCCTCGCGATATTGCCGCGACTGCGCCGATCAGGCCCGTCGGTCCACCCAGCGCAGTTCGATCGGCTCGTGCTCCTCAACGAGACCGTCGAGGAGGGGGCCATGGGCCGCCAGACGATCATCGCGACGATCAGCGGCCTGGAGTCCGAGGTGTTCGGCTCCCGGCGCGCGGGCCTGACCCTCGATGAGGAGCTGCGCCTCAGCCGGGCCCCGCCCCAAGAGTTCCGGGAGTGGGCCGATCGCCACTTGACCGAGCTGGAAGGGGCCACGTGAGCGCGACCGCGGCATCGGGGACCCGGACCCTCCAGCCGGTCGCGCTCGTCGTGCTGTTGGGCGGGGGGATCCTTCTCGCGCTGGCGGTCCTCTCGGGAAGTCCCGTCCCCGTGTTCGCGGCCCTCCCGCTCCTGCTGGCCCCGGTGGCGGCGCTCGCCGCGGGACCGAAGGCCGATGCCGCCGCGGACCTGTCCTGGGCGATCGAGGGCGGCGGGGCCGCGATCGATGTCCGCGGGACCCTGCGGCCCCGAGCGCCGCTCGACGCCGAGAACCTTTCGATCCGATTCTACCGGCCGCCGGCGCTCGAGGAACTCCGGCCCCCGAAGATCGTTCGGGCGCCGGACGCGATCGAGTTCGAGCTGGCGTGGCGCGCCCCGTTCCCGCTCCTCGCCACGATCCCGCGGCCCGAGGTCGTCTGGCAGGATCCGCTCGGGCTCGTCGCCTTCGGGGTGACGCTCGACTCGCCCGCGCTCCGGCTCGAGCGATTCCCGCCCGAGGCGCGCCGGCTCGGCTCCGTGCGCCTCCCCCACACGACCCTCCAGCCCGGGGAGATCCGGTCGCGGAACGTCGGGCCTTCCGGCGACTTCTTCTCCGTGCGCGCGGCCGGACCGACGGACACGCCCCGGCAGATCAACTGGCGCGCGACGGCGCGGACGGGCCGGTTGCTGGCCAACGATTACTACCTCGAACGTACCGGCGACATCGTCCTGCTCCTCGATCTCCGGCCGTCGAGCCTCGGCGTCGTCCGGGACTCGACGCTCCTCGCCATCGCCCGGGCGGGCGCCCTCGGGATCGCCTCGGGGTTCCTCAGCGAGAAGGCGCGGGTCGGCTTGGGCCTGTTCGACGAGTTCTTGACGGCCGTCCCCTTGGGCTCCGGCCGGATCCAGCGCTACCGGATCGCCCAGGCCCTTCAGAAGGCGACGCTCGCCGAAACGCCCGGTCCGTCGGAGCGGTTGGCGGTCTCGATGCGCCGGTACTTCCCGTACGGCGTGACGACGGTCCTGCTCTCCCCGCTGGCGGACGACGAGGCGCTCCTCGTCGTGACGCACCTGCAGCGCCGCGGGTATCCGACCGTCGTGCTGAGCGCCTCCCCGATGCCGCTGTTCGCCTCCCCTTCGCCGAACGCGAGCCCCGAAGCCGAGGCCGCGCTGAGGCTCATGCGCCTCGTCCGGCGTCGGCGCATCGGCGAGGCGTGGCGCGTGGGCCCCGTCGTGGACTGGGAGGACTACTGGTCCCTCGCGCCGTTCGTCCGGTTCCTGTCGACGCCCGCGCGCCCGTCCCGGGGAGGCGCATGAGGCCCGTCGGCGTGCCGGTCCCACGGCTCCTCGCCGCCGAGCTCCCGGCGCTGGTCCCGCTCGCGCTCCTCGCGGTTCTCTGGGCGTCCGACCCGATCGCCGCCCTCGGGCTGGTCGCGGGGGCCGCGGCTGCCGCGATCGTGATCCGGAGGCTCGTGCCTGACGGCGGCCGAGAGTTCTCCGCGATCCCGCTGCTCGGGGCCGTGGCCTACCTCTCCATCACGGTCCCCATCGGCCCCGCGACCGACGGGCTGGTGGGCATCTCGGCCCTCGGCGTGCTCGCGTGGTTCGCTCTCGCCGACGCCCAGGAGGTCCGCCCCGGGCCGTTGCTCGGGGCGATGGTCCTCCCGGCCCTGGGGCTGGGGATCGCCCTGTCGGTGTCGATCCTCTTCCCCGTCGCGCGCCAGTCGGTCGGGATCGCGGCGGTTCTCCTCGTCGGGGCGCTCGCCCTCCTCGCCTGGTCCCTGCTCCAGGGGGCCCCGGAGCCGGCCTCCGAGGCCGTTCCGCCATCCCTATAGGGAGGGGGGGCCGTTGGTAGGTCGGTCGGGCCTTGGGTCCGGCCCGGGCGCCGACGAAGGGTCCCTCTTGACCAAACGCGGACGGGTCGTCCGCAGGGATGAAGTGAGGACAACCCCGGTGTCCGAGAGCCCCGGCCGGGGTCAGGACGCCGAGAGGGCCGATCGGCCTACGAGGACGCAGCGCCGTTACGGCCGGGGAATAGCGCGCGCCCGGCCGGTCCGTCGGCCTACTTATACCGAGGCGGCTAGACCGGGCCCTCGGGAGCCGATGGGATGAACGGGGCCGAGGCGCGCGAGAAGATGGCCCTCGTCCGGGCCGCCGTGCACCAGGCCGTCGTCGGCCGCGAGGTCGCCCTCGACCAGATCGCGACCGGGATGGTCGCCGACGGCCACCTTCTGATCGAGGACCTGCCGGGTCTCGGCAAGACCCTGATGGCCAAGTCGTTCGCCCAATCGCTCGGGCTCGAGTTCCAGCGGATCCAGTTCACCGCCGACCTTCTTCCGCACGACATCACGGGGGGCGAGGTCTACGACGCCTCGAAGGGCGAGTTCTCGTTCCGGAAGGGGCCGCTGTTCACCAACCTCCTCCTGGCCGACGAGATCAACCGGGCCCCGCCGAAGGTCCAGTCGGCGCTCTTGGAGGCGATGCAGGAGCGCCAGGTTACGACGGAGCGCGGCACCTACCCGCTCGGCCGTCCGTTCCTCGTCCTCGCGACGCAGAACCCCCTGGAGCTCGAGGGGACGTACCCGCTGCCCGAGGCCCAGGTCGACCGGTTCATGATGCGCCTCGCGGTCGGCTACCCGACGGCAGAGGAGGAACAGCAGATCCTCGCGCGCCGCCGGGCCCGGAAGGTCGACGACGTCGTGGTGCCGACGGTCCTCAGCGCGGAGGAGTTCCTCGGGATCCAGCGGGCGGCGGAGGAGGTCGAGGTCGATACGGCCATCGAGAAGTACGCGGTCGAGCTCGTCGCCGCGACCCGCGTCGACGCGCGTGCCGAGGTCGGGGCGTCCCCGAGGGGCTCGCTCGCCCTCCTGAAGCTCTCGCGCGCCCGGGCCCTCCTCGAGGGCCGCGACTTCGTGCTCCCGGACGATGTCAAGTCCTTCGCGGTACCCGCGCTCGCCCACCGGGTCATCGTCAAGCCCGAGCCGTGGATCCGCGGTATCCGCGGCATCGACATCGTCCAGGTCGCCGTCGACCACGTGACGGTGCCGAAGCTCCCCTAAGCCCGCGCCCGCCGAGGGGCCGGCCCGCGGCAATCGTTTTCAAGGCGCCCAGGGTCCGCGCGGTGTGTCCGAACCCCGCACCGTGGTGGTGGCCGAGTCGATCGATGCCGACGCCGTCGCCGCCCTGCGGCGGGGACCCTGCTTCGTCACCGACGCGACGGCCGAGGGGGCGCTCGACGCCTCGCTGCCGACGGCCTGGGCGCTCATCGTCCGCAGCAAGACCAAGGTCACGAAGGAGCTCCTGGACCGGGCCCCGGAGCTCCGCCTCATCGCGCGCGCGGGGGTGGGCGTCGACAACGTCGACATGAAGGCGGCCACGGCCCGTCGGATCCGCGTCGTGAACGCCCCGACCGCCGCCACGGCGAGCGTGGCCGAGCTGTCGGTCGCGCTCTACCTCATGCTCGCCCGGAACCTCTCCGCTCGCGTGGCGGCCACGAAGGCCGGCCAGTGGAAGCGCGGCGAGAACGGTACCGAGCTCGCGGGGAAGGTCGTCGGCTTCGTCGGCTACGGACGGATCGCGCGCGAGATCGCCCGGCTCCTGAAGCCGTTCCAGGTCCACGCCATCGCGACGGACCCGTTCGTCCGGACGACCGCCGACGGGACCGAGCTCACGACCCTGGACGATCTGCTCGCGCGCGCGGACGTCGTCAGCCTGCACGCCGCACTGACCCCAGAGAACCACCATCTGTTGGACGCCGCGCGCCTGGGCCGGATGAAGAAGGGCGCCTACCTCGTCAATGTCGCGCGCGGCCCGCTCGTCGACGAGGAGGCGCTCGTCGCCGCCCTCGACTCCGGCCGACTCGGCGGGGCGGCGCTCGATGTCTTCGAGGTCGAGCCGCCGACCCGAGCGGCCCTCCTCCAGCACCCGAAGGTCATCGCGACCCCGCACCTGGGGGCGTCGACGCACGAGGCCCAGCGTCGGGCCGGCCAGCAGGTCGTCGACGAGGTCCTCCGGGCGCTCCGGGGCGAACCGTTACAATCTCTCGTGAATCCCGAGGTGGGAGGCTCCCCATGACGTTCGATCCCGAGACCGCCACGTTCCTGATCGCCGGCCCCGTCCGCATCCATCCGCGGGTCCTCCGCGCGATGTCGATGCCGTCGGTGAACCACCGCGGCGAGTACTTCCACTCGGTCGTGGCCGAGATCCGCGAGCTCCTGCCCGTGCTCTTTGGCGCGAAGGGCCACCAGGTCATCCTGAGCGGGAGCGGCAGCGCCGGTCTCGAGGCGATGTACTCCTCCCTCGTCCGGCGCGGCGAGCGCACGCTCGTCCTCTCGAACGGCAATTTCGGCGAGCGGGCGGACCAGATCGTCCGACGCTACTGCGACACTGTGACGACGCTCACGGCCCCCTGGGGCCAGCACATCCCGATCGACGACGCCGCCGCCGAGCTCGAGAAGGGGGACGTTCGGGCCGTCTGCGTCGTCCACAACGAGACGAGCGTCGGCCTCGTCAACGACCTCGCGCGGCTCGCGCCGCACATCAAGAAGTCGGGCGCCCTCTTCCTCGTCGACGGGATCTCGGCCGTCGCCGGCATCCCGCTCCCGATCGAGAGCTGGGGCGTCGACGCGGTCGTCGCCGGGAGCCAGAAGGGGCTCGCGGCCCCGGCGGGCCTCGCGCTCGTCCATCTCTCCGACCGGGCGGTCCGCGAGCTGGGACCGGGCACCTTCTACCTCAACCTCCCGGAGCACCTCAAGAACCTTGAGAAGAACGACACGCCGTGGACCCCAGCGGTCCCGCTCTTCCTCGCGCTCCGCGAGGCGCTCCTGATCCTGAAGGAGGAGGGGCTCGAGCACCGGCTGCGTCGGACCCACGAGCTGGCCGAGGCGACGCGGGCCGCGTGCGCGGCGCTGGGCTTGGAGCTGTTCCCCGACCCGGCCCACCTCTCCGACACGGTGACGGCGATCCTGAACCCGAAGGGGATGGCCGACGAGCAGGTCCGCAAGGTCCTCAAGGAGACCTACAACGTCGAGGTCCAGGGGGGCCAGGGCGCCCTCAAGGGCAAGATCTTCCGCATCGGCCACATGGGGATCGCGAGCTGGGCGGACCTCCTGGTCGCGTTCGCGGGGCTGGAGCGGATCCTCGACCACGCCCATCGGCTCCCCCGGTCCGGCGCCGCCCTCGCGGCGATCGCCGAGCGGATGCCGCCGGCGGCCTGAGGTCGTCAGATATCGACGATGACCCGGGCCCGGCCGCGGGCCGGGTCGAAGAGGAGCTGGTGGAGGGTGATCGCCTTCACCTCGATCCGCTGGGGATGGCGCGCGGGGTCGTACGGCTCCCCCCGGACGGTGGCGAGCACCGACGTCGGCGGCGCGCCGACGGCGCGCGCGTGGATCGACCGGACGAGGAACCCATCGACCTGCTGGAGCAGGACGAGCTGGCCCAGGAAGGCGACGACGAGCGATTCGGTGTCCGGCGCCGACGCCGCGACGGTCCGCTCCTGGGACGGCCGGACCGTCCTAAGGTCCGTCACGAGCGAGAAGAGGCCGAGCCCGAGCGCCTCGAACAGCTCGGAAGCGTTCGCGCCGGTCGCGCGGATCCCCATGTCCGCCGTCGTCGGGAAGCTCCCCCAGGACCTGGTGGGACGCTCGCGCTTCGCCATGCCGTCCTCCCGACGGCCGGTCGAGGGGGCCATGGGGCTTAAGCAAATCCCCGGCTCTCCACACGCCCATGCGCGCCACCCTCATCGTCCCGACGCTCAACGAGTCGGTATCGATCGGGCACGTGCTCCGGAGCTTCCGGGCCGCCGCGACGGCGGCCAACGCCAACCTGTTCGCCCGCGATCCGCTCGACTGGGAGATCCTCGTGGTCGACGGGGCGTCGACCGACGGGACCGGCGCCCTCGCCGAGGCCGAGGGGGCGAGGGTGATCGTCGAGACCCGGAAGGGCTACGGGCGGGCCTACCGGACGGGGTTCGAGGCCGCCCAGGGGGAGATCGTCGCGACCCTCGACGGGGACGCCACGTACCCCGTCGAGGAGGTCCCCCGGTTCGCCCGCATGCTCCTCGACGAGGATCTCGATTTCATCACGTGCAACCGGTTCGCCCACCTGGACCGGAAGGCGATGACGACGGAGCACCGGATCGGCAACTGGCTGCTCAACACGTTCGTGGCCCTGGCCTACGCCCACTACCTGCGCGAGGCCGGCGACCTCGTGATGCGCGACAGCCAGAGCGGGATGTGGATCTTCCGGCGCTCCGTCCTCGCGCGCGTCCGGCTCACGCAGGACGGGATGCCGCTCAGCGAGGAACTGAAGCTCGAGGTGATCCTCAACGGCCTCAAGTTCCGGGAGGTGCCGATCCAGTACGCCGAGCGGTGGGGAGCTCCCAAGCTCTCGAGTTGGCAGGACGGGCGCAAGAACCTGACGTTCCTGGTCCAGAAGCGCCTCGACGTCGCCCGATGGCGCCAGCAGATCGAACGACGAGGCGCGACGGCCTCGGCCACGCCGGCCCGGGGACGCTGAGCCCGAGCCCCTACTGGGTCTTGCCCGAGCGCTCGCGCGACTTGACGCGCAGTCCGTGATAGCCGCACTTGCGGCACTGGACGGCCTTCGGTGGGTTGCGCGCCGAGCAGTTCATGCAGATCTTCTTCATCAACAGGCGGTTGACGGCCTCGGGGAACGGCATGGACGGGGCGCGCCACCACCGGCGGGGTATAAAGCGTCCCCGCGGGACCCTCCAAACGCTCTTGGACCTCGGAGGGCCTTCGCCCGACCGTGACGGATCTCGCCGAGGGGACCCGCGCGGTCCGGATCGCCCGGACGGCGATCGAGGCCGCGCTCTCGTCGGACCCCCCCAAGGACCCGGCCACGCCGTTCCGTTCCGTCGAACTCCCTAAAGGGTTTGACGAGCCTCGGGGCGTTTTCGTGACCCTGACAGAACGTCGCGACGGCGCCCTGCGCGGGTGCATCGGGTTCCCGGTCCCGGTCTATCCGCTCCGCGCGGCGATCCCGAGGGCGGCCGTTGCGGCCGCGGTCGAGGACCCCCGGTTCCGGCCCCTTGGGCGGGCCGAGCTGGGACGGACCCTGATCGAGGTCTCGCTGCTCACGGTCCCTGAACCGCTGGACGTGGCGGACCCGTTGGACCGGCCGGGCGCCGTGCGGATCGGCCGGGACGGGCTCATCGTCGATGCCGAGGGAGCGAGCGGCCTCCTGCTCCCCCAGGTCGCCCCCGAGCAGGGGTGGGACGCGCGCACCTTCCTCGAGGAGACGTGCCGGAAGGCGGGCCTCCGCGGCGACGCGTGGCGCTCTCCCCGCACCCGGTTCCGGCGCTTCCAGGCCGAGATCTTCGACGAGACCGAACCCGGCGGCGACGTCGTCCGCCGCCCGGACCCAGCGCGCCGTTGATCCCGGAGCCGAGGGACCGCCGGCGTTCCCCCGGGGGACGGGACCGCTTCGACCCGCGTCGGTACGCCCTGGGAGCGGACACGACGACCCTGCCGGCGCTCCCGGGAGCGGTGGGGGCGGGGAGGTCAGCGCCCGGCGCGGACCCTGCGGCGGGACTTCGCCCGAGCGCCGGGGCGTTCGTTCCTCGCCGAAGGCCGGGCCGAGGGGGTCCGGTCCAGCGCCGCGATCTGACGAGGAGTCCCCGTGAACCTCGTGCTCGCCTCGACGAAGCACAGCGGATTGCCGGAGGGATCCGACGCGTAGAAGGAGCGCTCCCCCCACGGCCGGACGACGATCTCCCCGGCGGGATTGGCGGGGTCGTTGTGGATCAGCTCGTGGGACAGGCAGCGAAGCCTCCGGGCCCGGCGGTGAACTCCGTCGAGATCCTCGGTCGAGAAGTAGATCGCCTCGGTCGGGGCCGTCCGGTCCTCCGCGGCCGCCCGCGAGCGGTCGAGAACGCCCAGGATCACCGGGCCGCAGTCGAAGTAGACCCTACCTTCGGCGACCGGTCGCCCGGGGATGCCCAGCAATCGTTCGTAGAAGCGACGGGACCGGCCGAGGTTCCGGGCGGGAACGAGCAGGCGAAAGATCCGCGGGGCCGCTGGGCGCTTCATCGGCACCTCCGCCCGCAGGCGCCGCGACCGATTAACTCTCCGGAACGGCGGAGGCCGGGGCGGATAGCGAGGACGGCCCGTGGGGGGGCCCTAGACGGCGACGACCGGTCCGGGGGCCCGGTAGATCTCCAGTTCCTGATGGCCGATCTTCTGGGTCGCGAGGACCGGCCGGAACCCGAGCTCGCCCAGGGAGCGACGGACGTCCTCGGTCCGGGTGAACTCGGTGTAGACGAACACTCCGCCCGGGACCAGCACCCTCCGGATCTCCGAGAGCGCCTTCGGACGGTGCTCGTAGGCGGAATGGCGCTCCTCGACGTGATGGAGCACTCCGATCGCGAAGACGCAGTCGAACGTCGCGTCGGCGAACGGGAGCGCGAGGGCATCGGCCGGCCGGAGGTCGAAGGGGGGAGGCACGGCGTCGAACCGTTGCGCGAGATAGCGCCGGGCCGCATCGACCTGGCGCTCGTCGAAATCGGTGACGGTGACCTTCCGCGGTCCGTATCTCTCGAAGAGAAGCGCCGAGAGCCCCCCGATCCCGGCGCCGAGCTCGAGCGTGCTCGAACCCGGTCCGAGGGTGAGGTGCGGGGCGACGAGGCGCAGGAGCTGCGCGGACCGGTGGACGTTCCGACGGTTGATGAGCCAGACCAGGACCCGGTTCATTCGTGCCATATCGTGGGCTCCGAAAGGTCCGACCGACAGCGATCGGTCACGGCCGCGGCGGCGCGCGTTCGACCCGGGCGGCGAAGCTCAGGTCGTCGATCTCCCAGCGTCGGTACTCGGCCCCTTCGGGGGCCGGGCCGTCGACGAGGTCGAGCGTATCGCACAGGAGCTCTTTCGTGACCGTTTCCCGGCGCGCGAGGAGGGCCCGGTACAGGTCGCCCGTGGCGTACAGGCGCACCTCGATGTGATCGGCGTACGCGAGTCCCATCTCCTTCCGCGTCCGCTGGAGGCGTCGGAGGACCTCGCGGGAGAGCCCCTCGACGAGGAGCTCGGGCGACGGCGTACGGCGGAGCGCGGCGCGGAGGACGCCGACGTCCTCGCGCCGGACCCACTCCGACTCGGGGAACTCGGGCGGGGGGGTGCCGCCGTCCCATCGGCGGATCGCCCGCACGTTCAGCTCGTCGGCGAGCAGCCGCTCTCCCTCGGCCCCGAGAGCGGCGATCGGGCGGGCCGTGTCGTCGAAGGCGAACTCGTCGAGCGGGATCCGCGACCGGACCGACGCCCGCTGTCGGAGCTCCCGGCCGACCTCGACGAGCGCCCTGAGCTCGGTCATCGCGGTCGCCAGCGTACCGTTCGAAGGGGGACCCGCTTCCGGCCAACGGGTGAGATGGACCGAGGTCTCCGACGCGTCGAACGGAGCCCCGAGGAGCTCGCCGTAGAGGTGCTCCGCGGTGAACGGCGCGTACGGGGCGAAGAGGCGGGCGAGCGTGACGAGCGTGAAGGAGAGGGTGTCGGCGGCCGACGTCTTGTCGTCGCCGGGGTCCTCCGACCAGAACCTCGGTCGGGACCGGCGAAGGTACCAGGTGCTCAGGTCGTCGACGAACGAGCGGAGCGCGAGGGCGCCCCGCTGCGCCTCGAACGTGGCGAGGGCCTCCGTCACTTCGCGGGTCGTGTCGTCGAGCCGGCCGAGGAGCCACCGGTCGAGCTGGGCCGTCGGGGTCGGTCGCGCGGTCGTCGCGCGATGGCCGTCGAGCCGGGCGTTCTGTCGGTAGAACTCGAAGACGTTGAGGAGCGTCCCGAGGGTGCGGGCCGACGTCTGGCGGATGTGCGCCTCGGTCACGCGGACGGGCTCCGTGTGATCGAGGACCAGGAACGACCAGCGGACGGCGTCGCCGCCGAACGTCTCCAGCAGCGCCACCGGGTCGACGGCGTTCCCCTTCGATTTCGAGATCTTGAGACCCTTCCCGTCGACGGCGTGGCCGTTCGCGACGGCGACCCGGTAGGCGGGCCGATGGAAGAGCCCCGTGGCGATGACGAGGAGCGAGTAGAACCAGCCCCGGGTCTGATCGATCCCTTCCGCGACGTGGTCGAGGGGCTGGGCGGGGTCGAACGGCCCCGGCTCGAACGGGTAGTGGAACTGCGCGAACGGCGCCGAGCCGCTGTCGTACCAGGCGTCGATCGTGTACGGCTCGCGCCGCGCCTCGGCCCCGCACGTCGGGCAGGGGAACCGGATCCGGTCGACGGTGATCCGGTGCGGATCGAACCCCTCGGGCAACGGCGTTCCCGTCCGCTCGACGAGCTCGGCGAAGCTCCCGATGCAGTGCGCGTGCCCGCGTTCGCACATCCAGACGGGGAGCGGCGTTCCCCAGTACCGGTTCCGGGAGAGCGCCCAGTCCTTGGCCTCGGTGAGGAAGTTGCCGAACCGCCCCTCGCGAAGGTAGGCCGGGTGCCAATCGACCTGCGCGTTGTTGCGGACGAGCTCGGACGTGAACCGGGAGGTCCGGACGAACCAGGAGTCGATCGCCCGGTAGATGAGCGGGTTGTCGCACCGCCAGCAGAACGGGTACGTGTGGCGGACGGTCTCCGACCGGACGACGGCGCCGGCCTCCGTGAGATGCGCGAGGAGCACCCGGTCGGCGGCCTTGAACCCCTTCCCGGCGACGATCCCGATCTCGGGGCCGAAGTGGCCCCGCGAGTCCAGCGGGTCGAAGACGCCGACGTGCTCGCGCTCGCCCACCCGTGCGTCGTCGAGGCCGAAGCTCGGCGCGATGTGAACGAACCCGGTCCCCTCCTTCGCGTCGACCATCGTGTCGAGGACGATGCGGTAGCGACCGGGCCCGGGTCCCGCGTAGTCGAAGAGCGGGCGGTACGATCGGCCGGCGAGCTCCGATCCCGTGAAGCGGCGAAGGACCCGTGCCTCCGGGAAGTACCGCGGGAGGGCGCCCTCGGCGATCAGGTACTCGCTGCCGTCGCGGCCGGGGACCGCCACGTACGCGAGATCGGCCCGGGCGGCGAGGAGGAGGTTCGAGGGAAGCGTCCAGGGGGTCGTCGTCCAGACGAGGACGTACGTCGCCGGCTCGCCCTCGCGGACGTCGAGCGGGATCCGGACCGTCACCGAAGGGTCGGTGGCGTCGGCGTAGCCCTGCGCGACCTCGTGGGACGAGAGCGGGGTCTCGCATCGGGGGCAGTACGGGAGGACGTAGTGGCCCTTCTCGAGGAGACCCTTGTCCCAGAACTGCCGGAGCGACCACCAGACGCTCTCGATGTACTGGGGCGTCATCGTGTAGTACGGCCGGTCGTAGTCGAGCCAGTAGCCCAAACGGCCGCTCATCTCCTGCCAGGCGGCGATCGTCTCGAGCGTGCTCGCCCGGCACTCCTCGCAGAACTTCTCGACGCCGAACGCCTCGATCTCCTTCTTCGACTTGAGACCGTGACGCTTTTCGATCTCGAGCTCGACGGGGAGCCCGTGGCAGTCCCAGCCGGCCATCGGCGAGACGATCTGGTGGCCGCGCATCCGCCGGAAGCGGAGGTAGGTGTCCTTCAGCGTCCGGCCGATGACGTGACCGATGTGGGGGAGCCCGTTCGCCGTCGGGGGACCCTCGGTGAACCGGTAGATCGGTCCGCCGACGTGGCCCCCGCGCGCGAGGCGGGGGACGCCGGTCCGGTCCCAGTAGGCCCGCACCCGCTGCTGGATCTGCGTCAGGCCCGGGGGCGCCGAGCCTCCCTCCTCTGGCGGCGTCACGGGGCGGCGCGACGGTCCCCCGGGAGATAAAGGGCGCGCGGCGGCGACTATCGCATGAGACCGTAGGGAGGCGGGGTCTGCGAGACGGGCCCGACGTGCGAGCTCGGGTGCTGGCGCGAGATCGTTCCGTCGACCCTCGCGATCTGGCAGCCGGGGCCGAGGACGACCTTGCCGGCCTTCACGTACTGCGCGTGCACGGCCTCGAGCTCGACCTCCTGGGCCTCGATCGTGAGGACCTCGAGGTGGCCGCCCCCGAAGAGCCGGGCCGGTCGGGTGAACCGGACGCGGTCGGCGACGATCGAGCCGATCTTCGAGTCGCCCCGGAGGCGTCCGTCGAGCGATCGCGCGACGACGGCGCCGGCGATCGCCCCGCGACCCTCGAACTCGACCCGGTCGGCGGCGATCCCCTCGGTCGTCTCGAGCGAGCCCTTCCATTGGACCCGGCCCGTCGCCCGGACCGGACCGTGGACGGAGACCGAGCCCGAGAGATCGAGCTCTGCCACCTGGACGCCTTGGGCGATGGTGATGGTCCCGGCGGCCCGGAGCGTCCCGGTGAGCCGGACCGATCCCCCGAGGTCGAAGGTCCCGCTGGCGGCGACCGAGCCGCCGGTGAGGTTCCCTCGGACCGAGGCGAGCCCGGACAGGTTCGCGTCGTCGACGTCCACGTCGCCGAGGACCTTGACCGCGCCGCTCGCGGTCCATCGCTGGGCCCGGACGGAGTCCCTCCGGACCGCGCCCGTGTCCCGGATCTCCCCGGACCTGGGCGGAGATGGAGGGGCGGCGGCATTGGGGGGAGCCGGAGGCGTCGTCGAGGCGGACATCGGCGGGGTCGGACCGTTCGGGAGAATTAAGCCTGCGGGGGCACCGGCGGGATCCGCAGCCGCCGATGCTGGACCATGATGCACAGGTCCTGGAGGACCGGCACGCCCCGGAGCTCGGCCTTCGCCGCGGCCTCGGCGTTCGAGACCCCGAGCTGCATCCAGATCGCGCCGGCGCCGATCGCCAGGGCCTCGTCGACGACGGGACCCACCTGGTCGCTGCGCCGGAAGACGTCGACGATGTCGACCTTCGTCCCGGGCGGGAGCGCGGCGAGGGAGGGATAGGCGTGCTCGCCGAGCACTTGGGTCAGCATCGGGTTGATCGGGAGGATCCGGTAGCCCTGGGACTTGAGGTAGCGGGCGACCTCGTTCGAGTCCCGCTCGGGCTTGTCCGATAGCCCGACGACGGCGATGGTGCGCGCAGTGCTCAGGAGGTGCACCAGCCCCTCGTCCGTGAGCGTCATCCATGGGACGACCGCCCGTCGGTACAAAGCCCTGGCGCGCGACCTCCGGACCCCTAGCCGTGAGTTTGGCAGTTTATAAGCCCGTTTCGACCCCCGGGAACTGACCTCTCTCCGCGAGGGAGAACACCTGCACGA
>Ga0209415_10003844_pt1 | contig 27781 bp, 18 predicted proteins | sample PeaSoiSIISIP2007_FD_187696 | JGI IMG/M metagenome (GOLD analysis project Ga0209415, IMG submission 187696) | Peat soil microbial communities from Weissenstadt, Germany - SII-SIP-2007 (SPAdes) (version 2) | ecosystem: Environmental > Terrestrial > Soil > Wetlands > Peat | place: Germany... | reverse complement strand
CAGTCCACGACGGACGGGGCGATTGGCGGGACAGTGACGGATCCATCAGGCGGGGTGGTGCCGAACGCCACGGTGGTCACCGAGAATCTGGGGACAGGCGCGAAGGAAACGGGAACGACGGATGGTGGCGGGCGCTACCAAATCATTCACCTGCAGCCGGGATTGTATTCGCTGGAAGTGACGTCGGATGGTTTCGCTGCGTTCAAGGCGCTGAAAGTAACCGTGGAGGTTGGACGGACCACGACGATCGACGCAAGACTAGAAGTAAAGACGGCGAGCGAAACGGTGGTAACGACGGCGGAAGCGCCAGTTATGGTGACGGACCGGGCGGATTTTTCGACGAACATCAACAACACAACGATTGAGAACCTGCCAGTCAATGCCAGAAGGTGGTCGTGGTTTGCGCTGAGCACGCCCGGAGCAGTGCCGGACGGGGGATTCGGACTAGTGAGTTTCCGTGGAATCTCGGGGTTGCTGAACAACAATACGGTGGATGGCGCGGATAACAACCAGGCGTTCTTCAGCGAAGAGCGAGGGCGGACACGCATCAGTTATTCGAGCAGCGAGGCGTCGATTCAGGAGTTCCAGATCAACACGTCGAACTATTCGGCGGAATACGGGCGCGCTGCTGGCGGAGTGGTGAACGCGGTGACCAAGAGCGGGACGAACCAGATTCACGGGCAAGCGTTCTGGTACGACCGAAACAGCGACTGGGGCGCGATCAATCCCTTTCAGACGCACCTTGTGAACGGCGTGGCTACGCCATTCCTGCCAGAAGATAAGCGGCATCAGTTTGGCGGAGGAATCGGCGGAGCGATTCTCAAGGACAAGTTGTTCTGGTTTTTCAGCGCGGACCAGCAATTGAGACCGTTTCCGGCGGTGGCGAATTCGGGAATACCCGGAGCGGTGTTTGCCCCAGCGACAGTGTCGGCTCCGGTTGCGCCTCTCACGTGCGCCAGTAAGGGCTTGACGGAAGGAAATATTCTCTCTTGCCGTGGGGTCACACAAACACAGGCTAACGACGCGGTCGCGTTCCTAGAAAACCTTACGGGAACGGTTGGACGGCGAGGGGATCAGTTGATACTGCTTCCTAAGATCGATTGGAATGTGAACTCGAAGAATCACGTCTCCTTCACGTACAACCGGCTGCGATGGAATTCGCCGGAGGGCATCCAGACAGCGGCGGTAGTAAATCGAGGGATCGAAAGCTTCGGCAACGACTACGTGAAAGACGATTGGGGAGTGGCGAAGCTGATTACGACGGTCTCATCGACGATGACGAACGAGTTGCGCTATCAGTACGGGCGGGACTTTGAATACGAAAACGGACAGAACGGAATCACCGGAGAGCCGGTGTCGCAACTTGGACTTTCCGCCCAGATTACGGTAAACGGAGTAGGCGGCTTTGTGTTTGGCATGCCAAACTTCTTAAACCGCCCGCAATATCCGGACGAGCGCCGGAACCAGATAGCAGACACGCTGGCCTGGAACCTCGGCACGCACCTTTTGAAATTCGGCTTCGATGTCAATCACGTCCACGACACCGAAGTAAACCTGTTCGAAGGATTCGGAGCGTATTCCTACGCAAGCCGTGCGGACTATATCTCCGATTTCGCAGCAGCCGAGGCGAAGACGGCGCCACTCTGCGGAACTGCCGCTGCACCGGTGGGCTGCTATTCGAGCTTCGCGCAAGGGTTCGGGACGCCCGGATTCAAATTCGTGACGAATGACGTGGCATTTTTTGTACAGGACGACTGGAGAATCCGGCCAAGGTTCACGCTGAATCTTGGGCTGCGCTACGAAACGGAGCTGATGCCATCGACACAGCTTCCGAATACGGCATTACCAACGACTACCCAGTTTCCATCGGACCGAGCGGACTTTGGACCGAGAGTCGGAGCGGCGTGGGATGTGTTTGGCAACGGGAAAACGATCGTGCGGGGAGGATACGGGATTTTCTACGGCCGCATCATCAACTCAACGATTTTCAATGCGATTGCGAACACGGCGACGCCGGCTGGACAGAGTACGGTTTCTCTGACGCCGACCTCTGCGACGGCGCCAATCTATCCGAACGTGATTCTAAACGGCAGCGGAAAAGTACCGTTTGGAGTTACGGCCGTAGGATTTGCGCCGGGCACAAGCTTGCCGATGGTGCATGAGTTCGACGCCGAAGTGGAAAGGCAGATTGCAAACAACACGGTTGTTTCGGTGTCCTACATTGGGAGTCTCGGACGGCGGCTACCACGATTCGTGGATACGAATCTAGTGGACTCAACGCTAACCACGACCTATACGGTGCAAGGACCTACGACGACGATCATCAGCCCGTTCGCAAGCCGGGACTTTGTGGGCCAATCGTTTACGCTGCCGTACTTCGGAGTACCGACGACACTGACCGGGACGAGGCGACCGAACTCCGCGTTTGGAGCCATCACCAACATCAGCGACAGCGTGCAATCGAAATACAACGCGCTGGTGGTGAGTGTGAACCGGCGGTTATATAACGGTTTGCAGATCCAGTCTTCCTACACCTATTCGCACTCGACGGATTATGGACAGAGCTCGCAGACGTTCACGACCTCGAACAACGTACTCAATCCTTTCAACCTGGCAGGGGAGCTCGGACGATCCAACTTCGATATCCGGCACAGGTTTGGGGCGGGAATCGTGTGGAAGCCCGATGTGTACAAGGGCGACAGCCGCATTCTGCAAACCCTAGTGAATGGATACACGATTTCGCCTCAGGTCAGCGCCGCTTCGGGAGCGCCATTCACACCAGTAATTTCTGGAAACGCGCCGAACCCGACAGGATTTACGTCGGTCACGGGAGGTACGGGAGTGCTGGCCGTAGGCGGCACGAACCGAGTGCCGTGGCTCGCGCCGAACTCGTTCCAGATGCCCAGGACGGCGGACGTGGATTTGCGTCTGCAAAAAGAATTCGTCGTACACGAAAGCTGGAAACTGTTGCTGAGTGGGGATGCGTTCAACCTTTTCAACCACAACAACGTGACGGGTGTGGACTCGCAGATGTACACGATCTCGGGGCCTAGCACCGCGGCGAACCTGAATTTCAATCCGCACTTTGGAGTGCCAACGGCGTCGAGCAACACGTTGTCGGCGCAGCGACAGATTCAAGTGGGGATACGACTGAACTTCTGACGGTGACAGAAAAATAACTTCAAACAGTTCAACGGGCGTTCCGGATTTTTCCGGGGTGCCCGTTTTGATTTTGAGAGTGTGTTAATTAGTGCGTGCGCGTGTGTCAGGTCAAAAACGGTTGCGGACTAGGCGTGGGGGTGGGATTTGTCGTAGATGTCCATGAGCTGGCGGATGGACGCGTGGGTGTATTTTTGCGTTGTGGAGAGGGATTGGTGGCCGAGGAGTTCCTGAATGGCCCGAAGGTCGGCGCCATCGGCGAGGAGATGCGTGGCGAAGGCGTGGCGGAGCGAGTGAGGGTGGAGGTCCCAATTCACGTTGATGAGACGGACGTATTTTTTGACGATGCGGCCTACGGAACGCTGGGTGAGACGGCGACCGGCGTAGTTGAGAAACACGGCTTCGGTGTGAGGGGAGTCGCGATGACGGCCGCGGGTGGCGGAAGTTTGCAAGAGGAGCTGCTCGCGGAGCGGCCAATATTTGTCGAGAGCTTCCTGGGCTTTGGAGCCGTAGGGGACGATGCGTTCCTTGTCGCCTTTGCCGCGGACGCGGAGGATGCGCTCTTTCTGGTCGAGGTCGGGGTAGTTGAGGCCGGTGAGTTCGCTGACGCGAAGGCCGGCGGCGTAGAGGAGTTCGAGGAGAGCGCGATCGCGTCGGAGGAGGAGGGCTTCATCCGGAAGTTTGGATGGCGAGCGCGGCGAAAGATTCGATTTCGATGGCGCTACTTTTTGGGGAGGCTGACCATCCGTGCCTGATGCCGGACCCATTTCTGCGAGTTGATTTAGGAAACCGTTCATCTCCTCGGCAGTGAGGACGGAGGGGATGCGTTTAGGGAGCTTGGGAGTGGGAACGAGGCGCGCGGGATTTTCCTGCAGGTGGCCTTCGCGAACACAGTATTTGAAGAAGGAGCGGAGGGCGGCGAGTTTACGAGCAATGGAGCTTTTTTGCAGATGGTGATCGTGCAGGTGGCCGACGAATTCGCGAATGGTATTGTGGGTGACGGCAGTGAGAGCGGGCGGCTCGAGACCGGGCGGGGAGAGATAGTCGAGGAATTGGCCGAGGTCCTTGCCGTAGTTGGAAATGGTGTGCGGGGAGGAGTTTTTTACGGCGCGAAGATATTCGAGATATTTGGCGATAGCTGTCTTCATTGTGTGCCGGGGACGCGGCTACTTTTTCCGTTACTGAGTATAGGACAGCTGTGTGCGGGTTAGGCGGGCAATCGGCGCTTCCGGCCATCATGCTAATACCGACGCTAACCTTTTCCGCTGTTTATAACTTGGTTTTTTTCGGCGCGTCGGTGTATCCGTCGAAACCTGGAGAGTGATACTCTCGTCTCACTTAACAGATATCTAGATGGCAGCAGGTCGGCGCCCTGGTGAAACGGGTGAATAACCCGAGCCCTATTCAATAGACACTGACAGGAGAACTCTATGCGACTCAGGACTTTGGCAGGCGGAGTGGGTCTGGTGTTGTGTTTCGGCTCAGTGGTTTTGGCGCAGGATCCGCAACAGCAGCCGCCCCCTACGCCGAGCGTGGCGCCTGCGCCTGTGGCGGCTGCCCCGGCGGAGAAGGTGATCCTTAAAGAAGGCGCTGACGTGAATTTGAAATTCGCGCAGGACGTGAATTCGAAAACCGCGAACGACGACGACCCTGTCGCGCTGGTGCTCGATCAGGATATAAAAATTGGAGACATGGTGGTGGTGAAAGCCGGGGCCAAAGCGGTGGGAACGATTACGCATGCGAAAAAAGCGGGGATGCTGGGCAAGGCCGGCGAGTTGAACATGCGCCTGGATTACTTGATTACGGATTCGGGACGGCTAAGACTGCGCGGAACCAAAGGCAAAGAAGGAGAAGGAAAAGTGGGAGCGACCGTGGCGCTGACGGTTTTGTTTGGGCCGATCGGATTGATCAAACACGGAAAGAACGTGGAGATTAAGCAGGGAACGCCGCTGCTTGTCTATACGGACGAGAATTACGAAGTTCCCGCGCCGAAGCAAGCCACTCCGGGAATCAGTTAAGGCTTGGCGCCGACGGGTGTGGGTTCTTCGGGTTGAACTTGGGGTGCGGCGGCGGGTTCGGGAGCGAGCTTCTCCCAGTCGCAGCCTTCTTTCAGACAGGTGTGGACAACGCCGATCTTGGATTTCTTTTCTACGATGAAGGGCGCGCCGCACTTGGGGCACGGCTCGGGCATCGGCATGAACGGCGTCGTGAAATCGCAGTCGGGATAACGCGAGCAGCCGTAGAAAATGCGGGGACGGCCGCGGCCACCTTTCCCAGCGCTGCCGCGGCGGACGAATTCACCTTCATGACATTTCGGACATTTGATGCCCAGGGTGATGGGGCGCGTGTATTTGCACTTGGGGTAGCCGGTGCAGCCGATGAATTCGCCGAAGCGACCGTGCTTTTTGACGAGGCCGTTGCCGCACAGCGTGCATTTTTCGTCGAGGAGCTCGTCGGGCTGCATGGATTTGCGCGTGCCCTCGACGAGGCGGCGCGTCGTCTGGCAATCCGGATAGGCGGAGCAGGCGAGGAATGGTCCGAAGCGGCCCGCCTTGATGACCATTTCCTTGCCGCAGTTGTGGCAATACTCGATTTTTGCTTCGCCGGGGGCCGCATCGGGAACAGCCGGCGAGAGATCCTGAATAAAATCACAGTCCGGATAACGTGAACAACCCAAAAAGAAACCCAAGCGGCTGATGCGCTCGAGCAGTTCGCCCTCGCCGCATTTTTCACACTTTTTGCCAGTGGGAATGCCCGCTTTGTAGGAGAGCATTTCGTCGTCGGCGCGATCTAGATCGACGATGAACTTTTCCCAGAATTCTTTTACGGCTTCGCGCCAAGGGAGTTTGCCTTCCTCGATTTCGTCGAGCTCTTCCTCGAGACGGGCGGTGAAGGTGACGTCGAAAATATCTTCAAAGCTTTTGACCAGCAGCAGGCTGACGCGCTCACCAAGCATGGTGGGCGAAAAACGGCCCTGCTCTTTGGTGACGTATTCGCGCTCGACGATGACGGAAATGATGGAGGCATAAGTGGAAGGACGACCGATACCTTTTTCTTCGAGGTCTTTGACGAGCGTCGCATCGTTGTAGCGGGGCGGCGGCTGCGTGAAGTGCTGATCGGGACGGATTTTGTCGAGCTTGAGCGTTTGGCCTTCGGCTACGCGAGGAAGCGCATTGCCCTCGCCTTCGTCGCTCTTTTCGTCGTCGGCGGAATCCACAACTTCGGCCTGGTAGACGGCCAAATATCCGGCGAATTTCTGGACCAGGCCAGTGGCGCGGAAGGTGTAGTCCGCAGCGGAAATATCGATCGTCGTTTGATCGAAAACTGCGGGCATCATTTGAGAAGCGACGAACCGCTGCCAGATCAATTGGTATAGCTTGAATTGGTCTTCTTTCAGGTATTTGCGAACGTCTTCCGGAGTGCGAGTCACGTCGGTCGGGCGGACGGCTTCGTGTGCTTCTTGCGCGTCTTTCTTGGATTTGTAGTAGTTGGGCTTTTCGGGCAAATACGCGGAGCCGAATTTCTCGGGGATGAGTTCGCGGACTTGCGTGAGGGCATCCTGCGAAACGTTGACGGAATCCGTGCGCATGTACGTGATCAGAGCAACGGAACCTTCGTCGCCCAGTTCGACGCCTTCATAAAGACCCTGGGCTACACGCATCGTATTTTTTGCCGAGTAGCGCAGCCGGTTGTACGAAGCCTGCTGCAGCTTTGAGGTCGTAAAGGGCGGAGGCGGATTTCGCTTTTTTTCCCGCTGCGTGACGCTGGCGACCTGCCATTTCGCCTTGCTGACCGCGGCGACGATCTTATCGGCGGCTTCCTGGTTTTTGACTTCGATGTCTTCGCCCTTGTGCTTGAAGAGCTTGGATTCGAAGAGGGGCGGCTGGCCGGAATCGAGCATGGCGTGGATCGTCCAATATTCCTGCGGGACGAAGGCGCGGATTTCCTGTTCGCGCTCGACGATCAGGCGGAGAGCAACGGTCTGCACGCGTCCGGCGGAGAGGCCGCGGCGGACTTTATTCCAGAGAAGCGGAGAAACTTTGTAGCCGACGATGCGGTCGAGGACGCGGCGGGCTTGCTGGGCGTCGACGAGATTGGTGTCTACTTTGCGCGGATGCTCGAAAGCAGCGCGAATTGCTTTGGGCGTAATTTCATTGAACGTGACGCGAAAGATTTTCTTCGGATCTATGGCTACGAGTTCTTTCTTCGGTTCGTCTTTCGGCTTTTCTTCCACAACTTCGGGCTTGGCGCTCTTTTTCTTGAAGCGCGAGACGGTGGGTTCCTGCTCAGGGTACTTGGACGGCTTGGACAGCACCATGGCGAGGTGCGCGGAGATGGCTTCGCCTTCGCGGTCGGGGTCGCCAGCCAGATAGACGGCATCGGCAGCGTCGGCGGCTTTGCGGAGATCGTTGATGATCTTGCCCTTGCCGGAGATGATTTGAAGCGTTGGCTCGAAAATTTTTTCGTCGTCGAGGGAGATCGGTGGGCGGAGCGGCTTTTCTTTAACCTTTTTTGCGCCCTTCTTCGCGCGCTTCTTTTTCTTTCCGTTATTCTCTTCTTCGCCGGGCAGACGGATGCCGATCGTCTTCTTGGGCAGGTCCATCACGTGGCCAATGGAGGCCTTGACGAGATAATTTCGCCCCAAGTACTTATTAATTGTCTTCGCCTTGGCAGGCGACTCAACGATCACCAGCGAACGTGCCATCTAGTCTTTGTAACCTCTTACTGTGCTGCTGGAAGGGCTGAGAGCGCGGCGTGTGTCCTTCTCGCTAACTTACTGTAGATGCTGCAATCGGCCTTTGGGATACTCGCAGGCTTTAGATGCAGGACCGGGGCCGGGCGATTCGCGGCGTATCTGCCGTTAAAACAACACTTTGCTGAACTGCTTCCCGGGCGACTGCCGCACGATGCCTTTCATTTCCAGATTAAAAAGCGTAGCGAGAACTTCGGAAGAGTTCAAGCCGGATCGCTCGACGATTTCGTCAATGTGCCTGGATTCGTCGGCGTGAAGGAGTTCGTAGAGCTTTTTTTCGGAGGGGTTGAGGGAGGCGGCGACGAGGAGATTTCGTTGCTCGGCTTCGGGTTGTTCGGCCTTTACGAGTGCGGCGCGGACGGGCGTGGGGAGCTGTTCGATTACGTCTTCAGCGTTGGTGACGAGCGTTGCGCCCTGCTTGATGAGCTGGTTGGGGGCGAAGCTGACGGGTTGCGTTACGTTTCCCGGCACGCCAAAGACTTCGCGGCCAAACTCCATGGCGAGGCGGGCGGTGATGAGCGAGCCGCTGTACTGTGCGCCTTCGACGACGATGACGCCCAGGGGCATGCCGGCAACGATGCGATTGCGGATAGGAAAATTTTCCGGAGCGGGATGGGTGTGCAGCGGGAATTCACTGATGATAGCGCCGCGCTCGAGGACTTTCTCGTAAAGCTTTTTGTTTTCTTTGGGGTAGCAGACGTCGATGCCTGTGCCGAGGACGCCGATGGCCCGGCCGTTTGCGGTCATGGCGCCTTGGTGTCCGATGGCGTCGATCCCGCGAGCCATGCCGCTGACGATGACCAGGCCGCGGGCGGCCAGGTCGCGGCCCAGAATTTGCGCCATTTGCGTGCCGTAGAGAGTGGGCTTTCTCGTGCCGACAATGCTGAGGCAGGGGAGATTCAGGACCTCGGGATCGCCGCGAACGTAGAGAAGGACTGGAGGATCATAAATTTGCAAGAGCGTTTGAGGGTATGCGGGTTCGGTCCAGTTGATGAGGCGGCAGCGGTCGATGTTGCGAGTGGCGGTAAGTTCTTTTTCGGCGCGCTTGAAGGATTCCTTTTTGTAAACGGCTTGCGCGACGGGAGCGGGCAGGCGGCAGCCTTCGAGTTCGGTGAGCGGAGCGCGGAAGACCGCATCGGGCGAGCCGAAACGCTTCAGGAGGCGTGCGGACAGACGGGAAGCGAGGCCGGGCGTGAGCGCCAGCGCAAGCCAAGAGAGGGAGGAATCCAGCTCCATCGCAGGACAAGACTATCCGCTTGATAACTTGGATGTCAACTAATACGTGTGGAAAATAAAAGAGCTGTCAATCAGCGGGGTTGGGCCGGGTCTTCGGCAAGGATTGCGTCCAGGGTTGTGACGAAAAGATCGGCGTCGGCTTGGGAAAAGATGAGCGGGGGGCGGAGCTTGATGACGTTGTGATGCGGGCCGTCGGTGCCGGCGAGGATGCCGCGATCGCGGAGGCGGTTGACGACGTAGGAAGCTTGCTGCGGCGCGGGCTCGCGAGTGCCCCGATCGATTGCCAAATCCAATCCGAGGAATAATCCTGAGCCGCGGACATCGCCGACCAGGGCGTGCTTCTCTTGCATCGACTTCAGGCGTGCAATCAAATAATTCCCCACGCTAAGGGCATTTTCCTGGAGATGTTCATCGTCGAGCACATCCAGAACCGCGAGGCCTGCGGCGCACGCGACGGGATTGCCGCCGAAAGTGCTGAAGAATTCCATCCCGTTGTTGAAGCTTGCGGCGATTTCGGGTCTAGTGACAACCGCTGCGAGCGGGAATGCGTTTCCGATGGGCTTGCCGAGCACAACGATGTCCGGGACGACGCCCTGCGTCTCGAAACCCCAGAAGTGCGTGCCGAGGCGGCCGAAACCAACCTGTACTTCGTCGGCGATGCACACGGCGCCGGCGGCGCGGACGTGCCGATAGGCCTCGACAAGATAGCCTGGTGGAAACACGATTTGGCCACCGACGCTGGGGAGCGTTTCGGCGATGAACGCGGCTACAGCGCGGCCTTCGAGACGGCTGCCATGCATGACTTCCGCGATCAATCGCCCATACTTCACACCGGCTTCCGAGTCGTCGCGGCGGTAGGGGCCACGATAATCGTCGGCGAGCGTAGCGACGTGCACCCAGGGCTTCTTGCCGCGGCCGCCGGGTCCATCGAATTTATACGGGCTGATATCAGTGAGCGCGGTGGTATGGCCGTGGTAGGCGTGTTCGAGGACGATGATGTCTTCGCGGCCGGTATGGGCACGGGCGAGGCGCAAGGCGAGCTCGTTGGCTTCGCTGCCGGAATTGACGAAATAGCAGACGCGCAGGGGGACGGGAAGAAGCCGGGTGAGGCGCTCGGCATAACGGTTCACATTGTCGTGGAGGTAGCGGGTGTTGGTGTTGAGAAGGGCGATTTGTTCTTGCACGGCGCGGACGACGCGCGGATGGCTGTGACCGACCAGCGGCACGTTGTTGTAGACGTCGAGATAGGCGCGGCCTGTGTCGTCGTAAAGGAATTGTTTCCAACCGCGGACAATTTTGAGCGGGTGTTGATAGGAGATGCTGAGATTCTTCCCGAGCAGTTCGCGGCGTGCAGACAATGTCTCCACGGGACTCGGTTCTGATTTTGGAAAACGCTCAACAGGAATGCCGAGCAGTAAATTGGGATCGGGGGAGAGAGAGGTCCAGATGCTACGCTGCGACGCGAGAGCCACGCCGGGAAAATCGGAGCGGTGATCCAGCAGATCGACGATGACCTGAAAGTGGAGGTGAGGCGCCCAGCCGCCGTTTTCGTGGACGTCGCCGATGTTGGCGAACTCCTGGCCGCGCGCGATCCGCTGGCCGGCTTGAAGGGCATTGAACGTGTTTCGCGCGAGGTGGCCGTAGAGCGTGAAGAACTCCAGGCCGCCGGCGGTTTTATGCCGGAGAATCACCAGTGGGCCATAGTCGAGCGGAGCGGTGTTGATGGCGACGGTGTGGACCACTCCATCGAACGGTGCGCGAATAAGCGTGCCGGGGGCGGCGAACAAATCTATTCCGAGATGAACGGTGCGGCGTTCGTCCGTAGGGTTTTCGCTGGCACCAAAGAGAGGCGAAGTGTAGAGCAGGCGAGGTTCGTTGTAGCGGCCGATTCCGACGGAAGCGTTCGCGTTCTTCAACTTGTGGAACACGGCCTCACTGAGATTCTGCGTTTCCGCCGCGCTTGGATCTGCGCCGAGGAATGTACTGCTTACGCTCAAATCGAAGACAACGCTGGCCGTAGTGCGCAAATCCGTATTGAGAATGGAGGACGCAGAGTATGCGCTCGAGGTGAGCCATCGCTGCACTTTTTCGCTTTGTGGCACAGCGGACAAGCCGCAGGCATCTCGAAACCCATAGTGCGCGAATCTGGGATGGATCGCGGCCAGTCTTTCGAGAGCCTCCCAGGCAGGGGCTTCGCTGATCGTGACGTAGGGGTCGTCGGGAACCAGAGACTGGCCATACGCAGAATTTGTGACGCTTACGGCGAGCCGCATGGCGATGAGCGGGTAGAGAACGCTGACTTCAGCTTCGCTGAGCGGGAACGCGCTGTGATAGCCGGCGACAACGGCGCAGGCTGCGGGCAAGGGATCTTTTTCGCCCAGGATCGCGTAGGCCGCGGCGATGGCGATTTCAGAGACAGTAAGGCCGTGATGCATGTCGCCGAAATCGATCACGCTGACGACTTTTCGCGGCAGCGGCCAGGGCGGGCTGACCAGGACGTTGTAATCGTTGGCGTCGCCGTAGATGACGCTGCCGCGGAGCGAAGGCAGCGCGGGAACCACTTCTGATTCATACGAACGGAGAAACCGCTCTACAAGCAAGCGCCGCTGGGAACCCTCAATATGCTGGAGATAGTCGCGAATCCAGCTTGCTCGCGAGAGATCCCATTTCAATTCGCGATAGGCGGCGGGGTGAGTGAAATCGACGAGGGCGGCGTCCATCTCGCCGAGAAATTGGCCGAGACTGCGCAGCAATTCCGGAGTGTGCGGATTTACTTTGGCGAGGACAGTTCCGGGGACAAAGGTGAGAAGCCAGAGAAGGCGCTTTGTTCCGTCAGCGAGCGTCGCAGTCGTAAAAGCGTTGCCGCCCGGCGCTGGGCAAACACGCGGAAGCGCGAGGTGAGGTGCCCGCTGGGCTAACTGTTGCAGCGCCTGGCATTGCATCTCGACAAAGGATTGCTCCCTGGCAGGATGCATGATTTTCAGAACAAATTCGCGCCCGTCAATCGGCTTGAGATGAAAATTGTCGTCGTACTCGCCGGGGAGCGCCTTGGCGGAGACTTCGAGGCTAAAAATTTCGCGCGCAACACGAACGGCTTCCGTTTCAGTGACCGGCTGGGCCACGCGCGCTTCTGGAATCATGCGGGGAATCTTATCCGCAAGGGATGGACGGCGTCCATCCTGGTTGATGAGCTATCTCAGAAAAGCAAAATACGAAATACGAAATACGAAATGCGAAATGTGGAAACAGGCCGTCGTTACATTTCTTCGTGCGCGGATTGAACCGAGACGGGCCCGTTCACGGTCGAAAGCCGGATCATGGCCGGAGAGCCGCCAAATTCGATGCGGCGATTGTTGTCGTCCCAGGTTTTCTGTGCTTTATCGCAGATGCTGGCGTGGCAGCTCATCGGCGAATAATTGCGCGACTCGACGCTGAAGCTGGACTTGTAGTCAGACGGAACGGAGAGCGTGAGAGGCCCGTTCTGTGCATCGGCGGTCAAGCCGGTTCCGGTCCACGTCGTGCCTTTGAGGTTGATGGAGATGGGGCCATTCTCGGTGTGGATGCGGACGTTGCCGCTGCTGCCGGTGATCGTGATCGGGCCGTTCGTCGCGCGGACGTCGGCGTCACCGGAAAAATCGCGGAGCGTGATGGGACCGTTCGTGGCGTGAGCGGTCAATTTGCCGTCGACGCAGTAGAGCGAGAGCGGGCCGTTGGCGGTTTCCAGGTCGATGACCGAGGCTTTCGGGGCGCGAATCAGCAAGTAGTTCGTCCAATCACTATCGTCATTTGGTCCGTTGGTCGAGATCTCACCGTTCTTAATGGAGAGCGACATTTGGGCCAGAAGGCGCTGGGCGCCTCCATCATAACTTGCGGCAAACTTGCAGGAGATCACGGAATAAGTGTCTTTGTCCCAGCCCTGTACCTGAACGCCACCGTTTTTGTGTGGACGAACAGTGAGAGTGGGGGCATCGGCCTTCGTTACTGTTCGCTCTTCCGATTCCATGAGGGCTTCGCGGTCGTCAAACCGAACGTGGAGGTCAGCGCAGTCGGTTACAGGCTCATGATGGCCGTTGGACATGCTCACTGAGCGGCGGTGGTCCCAATCAGGCCAACCCGGCTCGGCGGGGATAGCGGGTACGGCAGGGACGGCTGGCATCGCGGGCATGGCAGGCATCGACGGAGCCGCAGGCTCGGCTGGCGCCGCGCCGTAGAATGGTTGGCTCGGCGGCAAAGGTGGTACTGGCGGGACAGCGATAGAAGCCGGCGGCACGGGAGGAGTCGGAGGGTCCTGAGCGCCAGCCAAGGCAACCAGAGCGCAAAACCCGAAAACGATGGCTACCGCAAGCAAACAGGAACGAAGAAACGATTTCATGGACAGACCCTCCTGCTAGATAGACGAAAAAGATGTCCATCGGTTTGATGAATTCGTTGCCAAAAAAAGCCGGGGAGGGAGCGTCCCGATGAACCCGCCGATGACCAGCCGAATGTGCCTGGGGGAGAGGGATTCTCTATGATTTAAAAGGAGTTACTTCCTTGAGGATTGCGCTCGGAACAGGACGGGCGTACATTAGCCGCGAAAGTGCCGAAAATGGAGGCCCCCATGCGCAAACTGAATTGCACGCCCGCACGAGAGAGTCATGAGCCGCAGGCTTCGCCTCGGACGATGACGCAATGGGGACGACCGCGACTTTCACGACTCTTGTTGGCGGTCGTGGCGCTGGTTTGCTGCCTGGTACCTGGATGGGCGCAGACCTCGCCGCAATTGCCTGATGGGGCGGGCAAGGAAACGGTGCAGAAGTCTTGCGGGTCCTGCCATGCGCTGACTACGGTGACGAATGCGGGGCATAGCCGCGGGGAGTGGACGTCGGTGCTGAACATGATGGTGACGGCGGGCGCCCCCGTAGCGAAAGACCAGATCGGCGCCGTGACCGACTATCTGGCAAAGAATTTTCCAGAGAGGCCTGCGCCCGACGCGGTGGTGATTCCCGGCAGTGTAGAGGTTTCGATCAAGGAATGGCAGGTGCCAACGGCGGGCTCGCGGCCACACGATCCGGCATTCGCGCCGGATGGTTCGGTGTGGTACACGGGGCAAATGGCCAACTTGCTTGGACGATTTGATCCCAAGACACAACAATTTAAAGAATATCCGTTGAAGACACCGATGTCGGGACCGCACGGACTCGTACCGGACAAAGACGGAAACATCTGGTTCACGGCAAACTTCAAACCGTACATCGGCAAGCTCGATCCGAAGACCGGAAATGTGACCGAGTATCCAATGTCGGATCCGCAAGCCAAAGACCCGCATACGCTGCTGATTGCGCCAAACGGGAACATTTATTTTACGGTGCAGGGCGGAAACATGGTGGGGCGGCTTAACCCGAAGACGGGCGAAGTGAAGGTGGTCAGTTCACCGACGCCGAAGTCGAATCCTTACGGCATGGTGGTGAGTTCGAAAGGCGTTCCCTTTTTCGTGGAGTTTGGGAGCAACAAGGTAGCCAGTCTCGATCCAGACACGCTGGCCATTCACGAATATGTATTGCCGCATGTGGATTCACATCCGAGGCGCGTGGCGATTACTCCAGACGATGTAATTTGGTATTCGGATTATTCGCGCGGGTACCTGGGGCGGCTCGATCCCAAGACGGGCAAAGTGACGGAGTGGGAGTCGCCTGGAGGGCCGCGGTCCCGGCCTTACGGCATCTCGGCAATCGGAAACGTCATCTGGTACAGCGAATCGAACACTAAGCCGAATACCGTCGTGCGCTTCGACCCGAAGACTGAGAAATTCCAAACGTGGGTCATTCCGTCTGGCGGAGGCGTGGTGCGGAACATGGTGACCACTCCTGATGGCAACCTGTGGCTCGCTTGTAGTGGCGTGAATGGGATCGCGTTCGTCGAAGTAAAAAACTCCACGAAGATGTCTTCGCTCCCGTGAAACGAAGAGATGGAAGGTTTTTCCTATACTAATCTTCGCGGCTGAAAACTACGGCTGCCAATCACAATCCAGGATTCCCGCGCTGCCGATGGGAGGCCCGTCAGGCGGCTCGACAGGCGGAGTGAGATCGATGCGCTTGGGATCTTTCTCAAAGAGCTCGATACGATGGGTCGCGAAAAAGATGTGCGCTTTATCGAGGATAACCCCGCCGCCCGGGGGTTTGAGCAGCCAGTCGTGCAGTTCGTGCAGCTTGACTGCGGCAATGCCGCGGACTTCGTCGGCGGCGTGATCATTGGCGGCGAGCGCCATGAGGTCGTAGAGAACGACGTTGTCGACCGTCATGGCAATCTGTTCGTCGTAACCAGAGCCGTGCGGAGATTTCCAAGTGGCCGCAAGGATGCCTTCCAGAACGTCGTAAAGGCTGGGGTTCTCTTTGTTGCGCGCATGGAATTCGACGAGGCGGGCGGCACGTTCCGGATTGAACAGGAACTGAAGCGTGTGCTGGGCGGCAGATTCGGCGGGAGCAAGCGCATCGAAGGCCGGGCTGGTGTGAATCTTGAAATCTTCGCGGTCGCGCGGGTATTCCGGTGGGCGCGGCGGAATGATTTTTAGAAGCGATTCCGGCAGGGCGAGCGCTTCCGGCTTAAGTGTGGCGAGTACGGCAGCGAGTGCACGCCGCTGTTCAGCGGGCGCGACGATCTGCGTGGGGACTTCTCCATCGCCACGCACCGCAAACGTGTAGTCCATTCCGCCGACGAATTTGCTGGCGGCTTCTACTTGATAGCGATGCAGCATGTAGATGGGGGCGAGAGCGTCTTCGATGGTGGCAAGCGGCGCGCCTTCGCGAATGTTGTTTTCTCCGAAACGCTTCAGCGCTGCGGCACGAACCTGCATAAGGCGATTCAGCTCATCGACGGCGTTCGAGCCGCTATCCCAAAGATGCGCGACGCTACTCGAAGAACCGGCAGGGCGCGCATCCTGATCGGTGAGGTAGCGAAGGCCGCGGCCGAACGCATCGCTAAGGATTTTGTCGAGCGCGGCGTGCTCGTCGGTACCCGGCGCAAAATCGCTGTAACCCCACGTGATAGATACTTTATCCCAGTCGCCGATGCCAGTTGCATACACGTCGGAAAGATCGGGCGTGCCGTCGGAGGCGAGCTTCACGAGCGGCGGCGGATAGTCCATCACGGAAGAACGGTTCACCGTACTCGCCGAATAGTTGTGCATCAGGCCGAGCGTGTGGCCGACTTCGTGCGCGGCAAGCTGGCGGAGGCGGGCCAGCGCCATCTCCATCATTTTCGGCGATAGAGGCTTTCCCTTTTCGTAGGGAGCGAGCAGGCCTTCCGCGATCAGATAATCCTGGCGCACGCGCAGCGAGCCGAGCGTGACGTGTCCTTTGATGATTTCACCGGTGCGCGGATCGATGACGGCCGCGCCATACGACCAGCCGCGCGTTGCGCGATGCACCCACTGAATCACGTTGTAGCGCAGATCCATCATGTCTTCGCCTTCGGGCATGAGCTTGACCTGGAAGGCGTTTTTGTATCCGGCGGCTTCAAAGGCCTGGTTCCACCAACGCGCGCCTTCGAGCAACGCGGAGCGAATCGGCTCCGGCGCGCCGCGGTCGAGGTAATAGATGATGGGCTGTACGGGTTCGCTCAACGCGGCGGCGGGATCTTTCTTCTCGAGGCGGTGGCGCGCCGTGAAGCGCTTGACGATGGGCTCGCTGACCGGCGTGGCGTAATCTTGAAAGGCGATGCCGAAGAAACTGCTGCGCGGATCGTAAACCCGGGGCTTGTAGCCGGGCGGTGGAAGTTGCACGAAGGAATGATGCTCCCGCACGGTGATGGACTCCGGCGACGGCGTGACCTCGCGCACCCACGGGCCCGGTTCGTCACCGGCAAAGGTCAGCGTGGCTTCGACTTCTGTGTTGAGGGGAAAGCCTTTGGTTCGTGGGAGATAAATCGCGCAGCGCGAGGCATCGAGGTGGTAGGAGCCCTGCTTGGTGCGGCGGAGCGCGGCGGGAATTCCGTGAGCGTCACGCAGGAAGAAATCGGTGGCGTCAACGAGCGCGCGGCAATTCTCTTTGGCGGTGTCGGCCGGAGGGTTGCAATTCTCCTCGGCGGCAACGGTGAAACCCCATAGCGCGGACTCGGCGAAAGAGTCATGAACTGCGCGGCGCTCATCGGCATCGCTGGTCACGGCGCGATAGCCGAGATTTTCTTCCATAAGCAAAACTTTTGGGCCGCTGCGCTCGAAGCGGACGATGCCCGTTTTGCCAAGCTGGCCGCGGTCCAGGCCGATGTCATTCGAGCCGATGCCCGCGGGAAGGCCTGTCTGGTAGAGCAATTCGGTGTTCCACTTGTCGATTTCGAGCCATAGCTTCCCTTGCTTAGCGTCCCAGAAGAGATTGAAATAGCCGGGAAGCTTTTGCATGCCCGCGGTTTTCTCTGCAATGGTTTGCGACTGGGCGGTATCCCGAGCGCCCGCAAGACAGGACGAGGATAGAGCTAGCAAGCAGAGCGGATGTAGATACCAGGAACGTTTCACCATTTTCAGCGCCTCCGAATGGAGAGAACGTTTTACAACAAAAGACGGCTGGCGCGGAGGAAAATCCTGTCTGCTATACTGGGACGAAATCGCGAGACTTCCAACTTGCAAAAACTTCGCATATCGATTGTGCAGTACTTGAACACCGCACCGCTGGTTTGGGGCTTCACGAACGGTGCGCTCGCCGGAAAGTACGATTTGTCGTTCACTGTTCCGTCGCAATGCGCGGAAGCGCTTCGCAATGGGGCGGCTGACATCGCTATTATTCCGGCGATTGAGTATCAGCGCATTCCGAACCTGGTAGTCCTGCCGGATTTGGCGATCGCCTCGCAAACGCGCGTGCGCAGCCTTTTGATCATCGCGAAGAAACCTATTGAACAGGTCCGCAGCATAGCGTTGGACCGCAGTTCGCGCAGCACGCAAGCGCTGACGCGAATCCTGGCCTCGGAGCACTGGAAGATCGATCCTGAGTTTCTTGAAACTGAACCGGACTTGCACGTGATGCTGGAAAAGGCCGACGCCGCGATGCTTATTGGGGATCCCGCGCTGCGCATTTCGATCGCAATCGAAAAAAAGAGCACCGTTAGTCCGCAAGGGCGCGCCGTCTGCCAGGCAGCCACGTTGGGTATAGTGAGCTCTGAGATTTTTCACGTCTACGATGTGGTCGGTGAATGGCGCAAATTCTCGAGCCTGCCCGCCGTAATGGCCATCTGGGCGGCAAGGCCTGAAGTTGTTACTCCCGAGGTGCTTGCGGATTTTGCGGCTTCGCGCCTTTTCGGCCTGACACAGATCCCCTCCATTTGCCAGGAATCATCCCGCGAACTAGAACTGCCGCAAGCTGCGCTGGAGTCCTATTTACGGCAGAACATCGACTTCTCTTTAGGGGAAGAAAATCGCCGAGGACTGGAACGGTATTTCCACGAAGCCGCGAGACTGGGTTTGATTCCGCGCGAAAAGAAAATTGAGTGGGCGGTGGGAACAAAAGAGGCGGCCCAAGTTTCCTGAGCGTAGGAACACGGCCTCTACAGCTCAGGCCGAAAGACGCCAGGCCGACTGGCCATTGCATTTCGAGTTTAGGCAGCGCATCCGCTAGAATGAAAAGCGGCGACGCAAAGGAACAATGTGGGACTGACGAAACAAGAAGCTCTCGAAATGCTGCAATCCGACGACCTTGTGGGCATTGGCATGGCCGCGCACCAGATGCGCCTGAAGAAAAATGATCCGCGCGTAGTGACGTACCAGATCGACCGCAACATCAACTACACGAATTTCTGCACCGAGTATTGCTCGTTCTGCGCGTTTTACCGGCCGCTGGGCGCAAAGGACGGATACATTCTCTCCTTCGAGACGATTTACGAAAAAATCGAGGAGATGCTCGAACTCGGCGGAACGGGAATCTTGCTGCAGGGCGGCCTGCATCCTGACCTGCAGATTGGTTATTACGAGAATTTGCTGCGCTCGCTGAAAACGCGTTTTCCGGAGGTGCATCTGCACTGCTTTTCCGCGCCGGAGATTTTGTGCATCGCGGAAGTGAGCGACCTAAGCGTCAGGGAAACCATTCAACGCTTGATGGACGCGGGGCTGCAATCCATTCCCGGCGGCGGCGCGGAAATTCTCGACGACGAAATTCGCGGAAAAATTGCCCGCCTGAAATGCACCAGCGGCGATTGGGAAGAAGTTCATCGCGTCGCGCATTCGCTCGGCCTGCGCACCACGGCAACGATGATGTTCGGTTGCGGTGAAGAGCTCCGCCACCGCATAAACCACCTCGAGCGCCTGCGCCGCATTCAGGAAGATACCGGCGGATTCACGGCGTTCATTCCGTGGATGTTCGCGGCGGAAAACACGGCACTTGGAAAAAAAGTGCAGGAAGCAACCGCGGTCGACTACCTGAAAACGCTGGCGGTCAGCCGCTTGTACCTGGACAACATCGATCACATTCAATCGAGCTGGCTGACGCCCGGCATCAAAGTCTGTCAAGTCGGATTGCAGTTCGGTGCCGATGACGTCGGCAGCATCCTCATTGAAGAAAACGTGGTGTTCGCCGCAGGCGTGAAAAACCGTACCAATGAAAATGAACTGCGCCAGATTATTTCCGATGCAGGATTCATTCCCGCGCAGCGCGACACGCTTTATCGCTCCTACGCGCTGAAATAATTCCAAACAAATCCTACTGCTATTTTGGGGGAGCTGGGCGCTTCAGAGGACGAAGCACGAGCTGCACTTCGGTCCCGTCGGGAAGATCGATATCCTCGAGCGGATAGAGAATGCCGCTGCGGAATCGCGCGGAAATCCAGCGTGGGCCGGGTTTGGCGTCGGATGTCGCCGCCGCTTTCGCGGGCGCTCCCGCCGGACTCGCACCGCCAGAGGTCTCGTCGAGCGCTTCATTCGCAAGCGTATCGGCTTCACGGTTTTGCTCGCGGTAGACGTGATCGATCCGAAAGGATTCAAAACCGAGCGACATTTTCTTGGCGCGCTCGAAAAGCGGCCGCAGGTCTTCGCTCTTCACCTTGTACTGCCCTTGCATCTGCTTAACCATCAGCTCCGAATCGCTCTCGACGCGCAGCGCGCGTATCCCATTCGACTCCGCATAATCGAGGGCGGCGATCAATCCATAATATTCGGCGACGTTGTTCGTCATCCGGCCGATGTATTTTTTCAGCTTGGCGACAAGCACGCCGCTGCCATCGCGAATGACGACGCCATAAGAAGCAGGCCCGGGATTCCCCCGCGCGGCGCCATCGATATTCGCTCGATGGGCGGGCGTCGCGTTCTTCTGTTCTTCCGAAGAGTCTCCGAAGAGACCGTCAGCGGCGCCCTTAGCAGGTTTTGGAAGGCGGGGCATCAGGAATGGTTAGCTGCAGAAGTAGCCGAGTGCCCGGAACCGGTGGCAGGATCGGGCAGTGGAATCGGCTCTAGCGTATACAAAATCAGGCCGCAGGATTCACAGCGGTAAATCTCTTCATTGGGATCGCGGCGAAGTTCCTGCAAAGTGTGCGGCAGCACGCGCATGCCGCAACCGCGGCATTGTCCATCACGTGCTTCGGCGAGGCCGGAGCCGTTGTGGCGTTTGGCGATACGTGCGTAGAGTTCGCGCAAGTCTTCCGGAATCGGAGCCAGCGCGCGCTCGCGCTCGGCTAGCAGGCTCTCGAACAGCTTCTTTTTCTCGGCCTGCAAAGCTTCAATCTCTTTTTTCTCTCTGGTGACAGCCGTCTCGTCTTCTTTCAGGTTCGCTTCAGCGTGGCGGACGCGGCGCTCCGCCTCTTCGCCAGCCATCATCACTTCCAACTGCGCGTCTTCCGCTTTGGCAACCTCCGCCTCGGCATTCGCAATCTCATGCTGCAGGGCTTTGTAGGCTTCGTTGGTTTTGACGGCGCCGCTCTGGTCGCGGTACTTCTTCGCGCGGTCTTTCCACTGCTGGACGTCCAGCTCGAATTTCTTGCGCTCTTTTTGACTGTTGACGAGGCCCTCTTTGGCTGTGGCAACGGCGGCCCGCGCCCCGCTTAGCTTGGCGTCCGCTTCCTTCACGCGCTTCGGAAAAGTCTCAATTTCAGTACGCACGGCGCCGATCAAGTGGTCGACGCGCTGCAGTTCGATCAGGTGCGGAATGGCGGAATGCATGGATCTGTAATACTAGCACAGGGGACGGCATGCTTTGCCCGGCGCTGGGGTTAATCACCGGCGAGCGGAACTTCCGCCGCCTTGTTCAGAAGGATGGGTTACATCCGGTAGAATGCGCCAGTATTGCGTACAGGATTTCGGGAATGGCTCGTTCCAAGGAGGAAGCAGGATGCCGCATGTGCAAATTACGTGGGTCGAAGGACGAACGCCGGAAATGAAGCGTTCGATTGCCGAGCGCATAACTACCGTGCTCATCGAGGATGGCCGCGCCAAACGTGAAAACATCCACGTGTCGTTTCACGATCTGCAGGCGACGAACTACGCCGAAGCGGGTGTGCTGGTGGCGGATCAAAAACGCACGCCGTAAGGATCTAGTTCACTTCGCGGACCTGCATGGTCTGATCGATTGCGAGCGTGGGATATCGAATGGGCGAACCCGCAGCCGCCGCAGCGTGGCGAGCCGTGACACTGAAGTCCCCACCGGAGCACTCAAGTGAATAGGTATAGCCATCTCTCTCCGGGCGCGCCATGCTCAGCGAATTGGAGGAAGTAAGTTCATCCAGCGTCGCGCCATGGCCATTCTGTGCGATGTAAATCCGTTCGGCCTGCGCAATCTGCAAAAGGTCAGCGCGAACTCCCGTTAGACTGATCGTCTGCGTGGGAGCTGTGCCAACGTCGGCCACGGGCATTCGCCGCAGGGAGTATTGGTACACCCCAAACCCTACGGCGCAAGCTACAAGAATGGCGACCAGTGCTCGCATCCTCTGATTTTCTTCCTGCTTCCGGCGGCCTGCAAGCACGTTGAGCCGCTTCGTGTGGAAGGAGACACTGGGTGGGTCTTCGTCCTAAGTTGTTCAAACGGGGATGTAGTGACTGCGCAATCTCCCGCCGGTTTCCAATTGACAGAAAATGCGCCCTCCAGTAACAACAATAGATAACGCGTATCACGGCAATCTTATTAGGAGAGTCCCCGATGAAGACAAAGTCCCCCTCTGCCCTGGTCTTGGCCTTTTCGCTTTCGCTCATGATCGCTGTCCCAGCAGACATATCCGCCGAGCCTCAAGGCGCCGGACAAAAGGCCGGTGAAATCGCCCGGTTAATTCCGGCGGTGAGCATCGCCCGCGGCTCCAAGACGCTTAACGCTTCCGTGAAAACGGCGGTCGACTGGCTGGACGTGGTGAATACCAAAGCCGACGGGCGTGCGCGCATCGCCCTCGAAGATGGCTCGGTTTTGAACGTGGGTTCGGATTCATCGATCAAAGTCGTAAAGCACGATGCCGGAGCACAACAGACCGACCTCGAGCTGGCCTACGGCAAGCTCCGCACGCAAGCGCAAAAGATTTCAAAACCAGACGGGAAATTTGAAGTTCATACCGCCGCTGGCGTTGCCGGCGTAGTAGGCACGGATTTCTACGTTGGCTATGAAAATAATGTGATGAACGTGGTCGCCTACGAGGGCTCTGTGCGCGTCTGCAACCTGGCGGGAGCTTGCGTGATGTTGAAGGCCGGACAGATGACCAACCTGCGGAGCAACGACAATTCCGCGCCGGCGGAGCCGACGCAAGCGCCGCTCAACCTGCTAGTTGCTGACAGTAAGGACACGACCGTGGAGCCGCCACCGGGCCGAGGGCTCGAAAACGTGGGACACATCGGGAAAGCTTGGGGCGTTACGATTGGCGTCCTTGCAGTAGTGCCAATCGTTGTGTTTGGGGTTCTTGCCTCGCGTCACACCAACCCGCCCCCACCCCCGGTGAATACTTGTCCTACCGGCTGCGGCTAGGCCCGTCCGGTGCCGCGAAAAACGATCTATTCTTGGCCCTGGCCGCCATTAGGGCCCGGGCCTTTGCATATCGGGGCATGCAACTTGGCGGCTGCCGCAGCCGTCAAAGTACTGTTACCAATATTTGAGCAATTAGAGTGCGGCGTTTTGTGCCGCTACCCGCGGTAGCGTACACTGGATGTTTAGCTGTTCCGTCTAACTGCAAGTGAGGCAATCCTTGACTATTCCCGTCCGGCATCAACTGAGTCTCCTTTCGTGCGCATTTGCGCTTCTTTCTTTTCTGATCCCCATCGCCACGCCAGTGGCGCAAGCTGCGCCCCCTCCCGACACGCAAGCCAAGAAATCCCCGTTGCTTGCAGCGTTGCAGGCGGAGCTCGAACGCTCCATGAAGACCTTCAAGGCTCAGGATCCCCCGGCGTATTACATCGGATACACCATCACGGACACGCAGCGCGCGGACGTCTCCGGCTCCAACGGCGCGCTTCTAAATAGCGCCGAAGCACGCAACCGCTGGCTCGAAGTAACTGTGCGCACCGGAAGCTACGAAACCGATGACACGCATAAAGTGGGCGAGCGCACGCAGACTACCGCCGGGCCGGGCACTTCTGTCCCCCTTGATGATGATCCAGCTGTTGTTCGTCGCGCCGTGTGGCTCGAGACCGACAGCCAATACCGTGCCGCGGCGGAAGCTCTGATCAAGATCAAGACCGGCAAAGAAGTGAAAGTGGACTCGGTTGAAAACCGCGCGCCGGATTTTTCGCACGAGCAGCCGCACACCTCCATCGGGCCGCAGGCCTCATTCACGCTGGACCGCAAGCCCTGGGAAGATAAAGTCCGCGCGTACACACGCACCTTCCGCGAATCCGCCGCGATCATCAATTCTATCGTGACGTTTACCGTCCAGGCGCAAAACGTCTTGCAAGTCACTAGCGAAGGCACTCAGCTGCAGTTCGGCCAGATTCGCTACCGCCTCGAGCTGTTCATCCAGGGCAAGGCGCCGGACGGCATGGACATCGATCGCTACTACAATTTCGATTGGGTGAATCCGAGCGACGCTCCCGACGACAAAGCGGTGCTCGCCGCACAAACGACCATGCGCAAGGAACTGGAAGGGCTTGTCGTCGCGCCTATCAACGAGCCTTCGGTTGGACCTGCGCTTTTGACTGGCCGGGCCGCTGCCGTCTTTTTCCATGAAGTTTTCGGCCACCGCGCCGAAGGTCATCGCCAAAAAGATGCCGCGGAAGGCCAGACCTTCGCGAAAAAGGTTGGCGAACCCATCTTGCCGAGTTTTCTGAGCATCGTGGACGACACCACGATGAAAAAGCTGGGGAAGGAAGACCTCCTCGGTTACTACCAGTTCGACGACGAAGGCGTTCCGGCGCAACGAGTGACCCTCGTCGATCACGGAATCCTGAAAGGTTTTGAAATGTCGCGCTCTCCGCTCGTGGGGTTTCCTACCTCGAACGGACACGGGCGACGCCAATTGGGTGCCACTCCCGTTTCCCGCCAAGGGAATCTGCTTGTGGAAAGCAGCAAGACCGTAACAAACGCTCAGCTTCGCGCGAAATTGATCGAGCTCATAAAAGCGCAGGGCAAACCCTTCGGCCTGCTGATTGATGATATCGCCGGCGGTTTCACGTTCACAGGGCGCGGACAGCCGCAGGCGTTTCAAGTTCTGCCGCTTGTCGTCTACAAAGTTTTCCCCGATGGCCGCCCCGATGAATTGGTACGCGGCGTGGATATCGTTGGAACGCCGCTGGCGGCGCTCACAAAAATCGTGGCTACCGGCGATACTCCGGAAGTTTTCAACGGGTATTGTGGCGCAGAGTCCGGCTCTGTCCCCGTTTCCGCCGCATCACCCGCGATTCTGACGTCGGAATTGGAAGTGCAGAAGAAAGAGAGCTCGACGGACCGGCCGCCAATTCTCCCGCCTCCAGCGCATGATCCCGTCAAAACGGGAGGTCAGCTGTGAAGCGCGCACACGCATTTGCAGGACTCGCGATTTTCGCCGCGGCCTTAAGTTGCGGCATTTCTCTTCAGGCGCAAGCTCCCAAGGACAACGATCACACCCTACAATCGATGCGCGACGAAATGGCTCGCTCGAAGACGCGCCTCGAACTTCAAATTCCGGGCTCGCCGCAGCCTCAGCGTCCGTACTACTTGGAATACCGGCTGCTCGATCTCGACGTTCGCGAAGTCGTCGCCGAATTTGGCGCGCTGCAATCCACCAATCACACGCGTAATCGTTTCATGGATGTGGTAGCCCGGGTCGGCGACTACAAGCTCGACAGCTCCAATTTCGTCAGCGATGACGGCTTCCGCGGCTTCATCGGGCCAACCGGCTCCGTCGGCATCGACCGCGACTACGATTCCCTGCGCCAGGATCTCTGGATCGCCACCGACCAGGCTTTCAAGGAAGCGGTCGAGACGTATTCGCGCAAACAGGCTTATCTGAGCAGCCTTGCGCGCCAATCCGATATCGACGATTTTGCAAAAGTGGCGCCGCTCCAACTTATCGAACCTCTCGTTGCGCCCGACTGGAGCAGCCGCAACTGGGAGCAGGAAGCGCGCCAAACCTCCGCCGCTCTTCGCGCTTTTCCCCAAATTTACGAATCGCGCGTGACCTACTACCTCGTCTACGCCACCGAGTACTTGCTTACCAGCGAAGGTACGGAAATCCGCACGAACCGCTGTTTCGCCGCTATTGAAGCGGGAATGAACACGCTCGCCGATGATGGCATGCAAATCAACCATATGTATGCGTCTTACGCACCAAGGCCTGCGGACCTGCCAAACGTCGAGGCCGTTCGCAAGGCCTTGAACGTCACCGGCAGCGAACTGATGGCTCTGCGTGCCGCTCCGCCGGCGCAGGACTACAACGGCCCCGTGTTTTTTGAGGCGCGCGCCGCCGCTCCGCTTCTCGCGCAAGTGCTCACACCGGCGATCAACGGATCTCGTCCGCCGGTTTCGTTCACGCCTGTGATGGAACAACTCCTCACTGGCCTTGGCGGAAAAAGCGACTGGGTCGGCCGCATGGGCTCGCGTGTTTTGCCTGCGAACGTTTCGCTAGTGGACGACCCGAGCGTGAAAGAATCCAAGGGTAGTCCCTTGCTGGGCGCTTACTCCGTCGATGATGAAGGCGTGAAAGCGGAAAAAGTGACCATCGTGGACAATGGCAACGTGAAAGAACTCTTGATGTCGCGCCGGCCGGGTCCGGATTCCGATATTTCCAACGGGCACGGACGTTCGGCCTTCTTGAACGACGCCAAACCTACCATGAGCAATCTCTTTTTCAAATCGACGGAAACGCAATCGCCTGCCGATTTGAAGAAAAAGTTTCTCGATGAATGCCGTTCCGAAAAATTGCCATATTGCCTGGTCGTCCGGGAGATGGACAATCCGTCCATCAGCTTGCTTCACCAGGATGATTTCTCCGAATTGCTGGCGAGCTTCGGTGGCGGCGCCGGAACCGGCGACCGTCTGCCGCTCATTGTCTACAAAATTTTTCCCGAAGACGGGCGTGAAGAGATGATTCGTGGCGCGCGCATCATTGGCTTGAATACGCGCATGCTTCGGAACCTTGGCGGCATCGGCAACGACGACTTCGTTTACAACTACATGCAGAGCCAGGTGTCGGGCTTCGCCGGAACAGCGCTGGGCGCGTTTGGCTCGGCGCAGAGCGGATTGCCAGCATCGATGGTGGCTCCGTCGCTCCTCTTTGATGACCTGGAAGTGCGCGGCGCACGCGGCGAACCCAAGCGCTTGCCTTTGCTGCCCGCACCGTCACTCACCGCGGACTGACGTCAACCGCCAGTTGCACATTCACAGGCTTGCGCGCCTGCAAAAATCAGACACATGAACGACTTCACTCGCCGCGGCTTCATCTTTGGCACTGCCACTCTGGGGGCTTACGGCCTGCTCATAGGTGTTCAGCGGGCCTGCCGTTTTGCGCTTGCTGACGACAAACCCGCCAAGACCGATCCCGGTCCCTTACAAATCGTTAGGTTCGCCGATGATGGAACACGTTTGAGCGTGGAAACAGTTTCCAAAGTGAGCAAGAGCGACGCCGATTGGCGTAAATTGCTCGGCTCGGACGCCTTTGACGTAACGCGCAAGGCGGATACCGAGCGGGCCTTCAGCGGCGAGTACTACAACAATCACGAACCTGGACTTTACCGCTGCGTGTGCTGCGCCAACGCCCTCTTCAGTTCGGATACGAAATTCGACTCCGGCACGGGCTGGCCGAGCTTCTGGGCGCCCATCGCCAAGGAAAATGTCGTAACAAAAATTGATTTGAGTTTTGGGATGCGCCGCGACGAAGTGCTTTGCATTCTATGCGACGCGCATCTGGGCCACGTCTTTGACGACGGGCCGAAACCCACCGGCCTGCGCTATTGCATGAACTCTCTGGCTCTTCGCTTTATTCCGCGCACAAAATCCTGAATGCCAGGAATGAAAATGCTCCAGCCACAAGGCAGGTAGGTTTCCGTTTCTTATTGCTTCACGTCCGCCAGCAAATCTTCGTAATCGTTGATCGAGACGCGGTCGATTTTGCCGGGAATAGTGAAGTCAAAAGGCTCGTTTGCTTTTGTCACGCCTATGAGGCCCATTTTTAACGTCTTGTCTCCGATATGTGCGTAGAGCGGAACAGCATCTTTCCAGGTGTCTGCGACTCCAGCGCGATCAATCTCTCCCTTGATGTGCGTCTTCCCGTCGGCGGTCGCTTCCGTCGTGGCATGGAAGG
>Ga0209415_10003842_pt1 | contig 27785 bp, 29 predicted proteins | sample PeaSoiSIISIP2007_FD_187696 | JGI IMG/M metagenome (GOLD analysis project Ga0209415, IMG submission 187696) | Peat soil microbial communities from Weissenstadt, Germany - SII-SIP-2007 (SPAdes) (version 2) | ecosystem: Environmental > Terrestrial > Soil > Wetlands > Peat | place: Germany... | reverse complement strand
CCACGTTCCAGTTGCTTGACCTTGATCTCGACCAGCGTGCCCGCAGCCGAATCGCCGCTCATGACCGCGTAGCGCGCGGTCGGCCAGGCGAACACAAAGCGCGGATCGTACGCTTTCCCGCACATGGCATAATGTCCGGCGCCGAACGATCCGCCCACGATCACCGTGATCTTCGGCACCACGGAATTCGAAACCGCGTTCACCATCTTCGCTCCTGCCTTGATGATGCCGCTCCACTCCGCGTCACGCCCGACCATGAATCCGTTCACGTCATGGAAAAAAATCAGCGGAATCAGGTTCTGGTTGCAGTCCATGATGAAGCGCGCAGCCTTCTCGGCGGACTCCGTATAGATCACTCCGCCGAATTCGATGCGCTTGTGGCCCTCGTGATCGGTCTGCTGCGCGTGCAGTTTCTGATTGGCCACAATTCCCACCGCAAAGCCGCCAATGCGGCCGTAGCCACAGATCAGAGTTTTTCCGTACTCCGGCTTGTACTCATCGAATCGGCTGCCATCGAGCACGCGCGCCAGCACTTCCTTCATGTCATACGGACGCGCGGGAGACGAATCGTAGATTCCATAGATTTCTTCCGCAGTCAGCTCTGGCTCAACCGGCTTTTTCCGGTCCCACGGAGAAAGCCGCCGGTAGCCCCACTTCGACACAATCGATCGGATTCGCGCGATGCAAGCCTGGTCGTTTGGCTCGCGGAAGTCGACCGTACCGCTGATCGCCGAGTGCATCGCCGCGCCCCCCAGTTCGTCGGCAGAGACTTTCTGTCCAATCGCCGCCTGCACTAGGGCCGGACCCGCGAGAAACAATCCGCTGCCATCGGTCATCAGCACGTGGTCGCACATTACCGGCAGATAGCCTCCGCCCGCCACGCACATGCCCATGATGGCGGCAATCTGCGGAATACCCATCGCCGACATCACCGCATTGTTGCGAAACACGCGGCCGAAGTCGTCAGTGTCGGGAAACACATCTTCCTGCAGCGGCAGAAAGACTCCGGCGGAATCCACCAGGTAGATCGTTGGAATGCGATTCTCGAGGGCGATGTTCTGCGCCCGAATTACCTTCTTCGACGTCATGGGGAAGAACGCGCCGGCCTTCACGGTGGCGTCGTTGGCGATGATCATCACCATCCGGGACTCGACCCGCGCCATTCCAGTGATCACGCCCGCGGCCGGTGCGCCGCCCCATTCCTCGTACATGCCGTGCGCCGTGTAAAGACCCAGTTCGAAAAACGTTCCCGGATCGGCCAGCAGTTCGATGCGTTCGCGCGCCGTCAACCGTCCCTTGGCATGCTGGTTTTCGATGGCCTTGGCGCCGCCGCCTTCGGAAATCTTTTCTTCTTCATTGCGCACTTGCGACATCAAGTCCGCCAGAAAACGCATGTTGGCTTCAAAGCGCGCGGAAGTAGGATCGATCTTCGTCGTCAGCACGTTGTCCGGTGCAGTCGAGTTCGTGGTGGGAGATTCGTTACGCTCAGCCATTGGTCGAGAAAATGAAGATGCGGACTGATTACGGTATACCACGCGGGCAGAGCCGCGCAATGCGGCATCACCTGAATTTCGTTTTGTACGACACTTTAGAAAAGGGACCTGTTTCGCAGGTCATTGCCGGGTGCGACGCACTGCCTCGGCTACGGGATCCGCAACGACCGCGTCCACCAAACCGATCCGCAACGCCTGCGGGGCAGTGATTTTCTCGGCCGCCACAAACATTTCCAGCGCGCGTCCTTTGCCCACCAAGCGCGGCAATCGCTGGGTGCCTCCCCAGCCCGTGATCAGCCCCAGGGCCGCGCCGCGATGCCAAACACGGCATGCGGAGATGCGATCCGGTAACGACAGGCGAGCGCCAGGTCAAGCCCGCCTCCCATGCAGTATCCCGAAATAGCGGCATAGACCGGGGCAGGGAAGCAGTCGATCGCGTCCATCAAGTCTTGGCCCATCTTGGAGAATTCGTAGGCGGTTGGACCGTCGAGAGCAGAAATCTCTTCCAACTCCGCGCCTGCGGAAAAGAATCGGTCGTTTCCACCAAACACGACCGGCCGTTTTTCGCGGGCCAGTTCGCCAACCGCTTCTGTCAGGGCGAGCACGCACTGGCGGGTAAGGCTGTTGGTCCCATCCGTGGACTGAAGCCGCAGGAGGAAGACTCGCTCTTTGTCCTGTACCGAAAAGAATCGAGAAACCATTGAGGACCACTTCCTGAAACGGAGACGCACACGCTGGCCTCTCCCTCGGTACCGGAACCTAAGTAACCCGATGCTCGCAGCCTGATTTGCCGAAAGTCAAACTGGGCGCACGGTGCAGGTGCCGCCTGCGGGAGAGGGCGGAATCATGCACTCCCGCAGAGGACAATTATCTATGCTACGGGGTTCTAGCGCGGCGGTTGTATTTCTGGTGCTGACTACTTCAGTCTGGGCCCAGGACTCCGCTCCCAGCGATCAGAAAGCCATTGCACTTCTAGTGGAGCAAGTGAAAGCGCTGCAGCAAGAGACCAGTGACTTGCGGGACAAGGTGAAGAAACTCGAGGCGGATCGCGCGACTGCCTCGCCCGCCGTCCCCGCAACCGAAACTGCTGCGCCCCAGCCGTCCCAGGTCATGGCTGAGGCCGCGCCGCCCGAATCGTCCCCCGAACTGGCCGCCGCAATGCACGATCTGCATGGCATTCAATGGCGTGGTTTCGGAGAACTCAACTACCAGGGCCTCGATCAGCGTCAGCCGGAACTGGGTACCTATGGTTTCACACCCGGTTCGGCGGCAAATTTTTACACCGGAGACTTCGATCTGTTTCTCCACTCCCGGCTGACCGAAAAGACCAGCGTACTCGCCGACATCACTTTTGAGGAAGCCGACGCGCAGAGCTACAAGCTCGACCTGCGCCAAGCGCTGCTCCAATACGAAATGAATGAGCACCTGAAGATTTCTTTTGGCCGTTACCAGACCGGCATCGGCTATTACAACTCTGCCTACCGCAGCGCGGCCTGGTTGCAAACCACCGCCGATCGACCACTCATCATGGAGTATGCCAGCAACGGCGGCCTGCTCCCTACTCAGGCGGTGGGAGTTTTCCTCACCGGCGCAATCCCTTCGGGAAAATTCGGCTTGAACTACATCGCCGAGTATGGCTCCAGCGATACCATCCGGCCCGACCTCAACGGTTCAGGTACTTTCGACGATGAGAACGACGGCAATCATGTGCTTCTCGGCTGGTTTGCCCGCCCTGACTGGGCTCCGGGCCTGCAACTCGGCGGCTCGTTCTTTCACGACAAGATCAGCGACTCTGAGATTTCCCTGACCGACCGCTTTGGTCAAACCATCCTTAACTCCTATGTTGTCTATGTCGGCCACGGGATTGAATCTCTCAACGAGGTCTTCCTCATCCGAGAAACCCAGTTGGCGACCGGTTTTGTCTCCAACATGCCGGCTTTCTACTCGCAGATCTCCAGGCGATGGGGACGCGTGCGTCCCTTTGTCCGCTACCAGTACATCAATGCGTCCGACCGGAACACAATTTTCAACGACGTAGGCTTGCGGGCCGGTCCCTCTTTCGGTGCCCGTTACGACTTCAACGACTACGTCGCTTTCAAGGCTCAGTTAGATCACACGCAGCGCCAGGGTTTGCCCGACCTGAACGGCTTGCACCTGCAGGTGGCTTTTACCTTTTGACACGGCATGAGTGGACGATCCATCTCGGTCCTGTTGCTCACCTTCTTGGCCGGCTTGGCCCTTATACCGTCAGCCGCGGCCCAGGGAGATCTGGCGGTTGTAGTCAGTCCCGGGAATCCAATCGCTAACGTCAGCCTGGGTGACCTGCGTAAACTGTTTAACGGGGAGAAACGTTCCTGGCCGGGCGGCATGCGCGTCAAACTTGTCGTACGCGCCCCGGGCAGTCGCGAACGCATCGCTCTGCTGCAGTTTCTCAACCTGTCGGAGAGCGACTACAAGCAATACTGGACGGCCCAGGTTGTTCGCGGCGAGGCTGACAGCGAACCCTTCACCGCTCCTTCAATCGGTATGGTGCTGGAGGCCGTCAGGGTCCTTCCCGGCGCCATCAGCCTGGTGTATGCCGGCGATTTGAAGCCCGGAGTGAAAGTCATCAAGATCAATGGATTGTTGCCCGGCGCGCCGGGCTATCTGCTCCGCTGAGGTCTTCCCGGCTAGGCAGTCTTCTCCACCCATTCCGCCAGCCGGCAACCGTCTTCCTCCAGCAGAAACGTCCCTACCCCAAAGCACTCACCGACGATGCGATGCGATTCCGGATCGCGAGCGGCCCGCGTGATCCATTGCTGCCCCACGCGGTATTGCGCGGCGGTAAACCACTTCTGCGGCAGAACTTCCACCAGTCCAGCCTGCGGGTAGAAAACAAAGAGCGCAAACGCTGGATCGTCGTTCGACATTGCTTTGTAGCTGGTGGGGACGATCAATTCGTCCAAGGTGGCGAATTCTGTCGGCGGCTCGATCTTGTTCATGCCTGGGCTCAACGTGAGCGGCACTTCGAAATCGGCGAGGGGAGCCGTCGCCGAGTAAATGCGGTCGGCAGACGGTTTGAACCAGCCCGCGACCTCAGCCAGATCGAACGCCTTTACCTGGTCGGGATCGAAGCAGGCGAGGCGAATGTTGCGTCCCTCTGGGCACCAGATGCCGACGAAATGCGGCGGCACGAGAAATGGACGGCAGTAGGTGTTGAGGGCGAGGCGTGCCTTGTCCGGCTCCTGCTCGAGGCCTAGAGTGACGAGGTGCGCAATGGGCCCCTGATCCCCATGATGAGTCCACACAAAACGCTGCCCGGCCAGCGAGCGGAAAGCGGGAAATGTTTTCCAGTACCACGGCACCGGGCCGACGGTTTTGGAGAGGAGGTCCCGGACGCGGGACGCGCTAATTGCGGCCATCAGCTGGCCGCCGGCACGCCGGGCCCCTTGACGTGCGTACGAATGAACTGGACGATTTCGTCCATCGCCGTGCCCGGCTGGAAAATCGCAGCCACGCCTATCTTCTTCAGGCCCTCGATATCCTGGTTGGGGATGATGCCGCCTACCACCACGACTACATCGTCCATCTTGTTCTGCTTAAGCAGGTCCATCACGCGCGGCACGATGGCGTTGTGCGCCCCGGAAAGAATCGACAGCCCGATCACCTGGACGTCTTCCTGCAGAGCTGCGGTGACAATCATCTCCGGCGTCTGCCGCAGGCCGGTGTAGATGACCTCCATGCCCGCATCGCGCAGTGCGCGGGCTATCACCTTCGCCCCACGATCATGCCCGTCGAGCCCGGGCTTGGCCACCAGCACACGAATCTTCGTCTCTGCCATCGCACACCATTTAACCACAGAGGGCACAGAGGTTCACAGAGGCAACCAAGAACATGACAAGGATGCGGGTTTCCTCTGTGTTCCTCTGTGTCCTCTGTGGTTAAACGGTTTTGATATCCAAACTCCGCCACATGTACCAACAAGCCACACTGCGGTACGGTTCCCAGGAGCGTGCAATCTTTTCCATATCTTTTGGCTTGGGCAGCTTGCGTTTTTTGTAGTGTTTCTTGATGGCCATCTGCACGCCGTAATCGCCTGTGGGCAGCACATTGGGACGCCGCAAGGAAAACATCAGAAACATGTGCGCGGTCCACACGCCGACGCCTTTCACCTGCGTCAGATGCTGGATGACCTCGTCATCCGTCAGTTCAGGCAGTCGCGCAAAGTCGAGCAATCCAGCCGCTGTCTTCGTCGACAGATCTTTCAGATAGGCCGACTTCTGTTTCGACAGCCCGACGCTTCGCAACTGTTCATCGCTCAGCTTGAGAATGCCTTCTGGAGTGAGCGGATCACCCGCGAGCGCCGCAAAGCGGTTGAAGATGGTGACCGCTGCCTTGCCGTTCAGTTGCTGGTAGACAATTGCCTCGGCCACACTGGAAAACTCCGGTACTCCATATTCCATGCGGCACGGCCCCACGCGCTCAATAATGGCGCGCAAGACAGGATCGGATTTCTTCAGATGATTGACGGCCCTTCGCATGCCTATACATTTACCACAAAAATATCGATAGGCGAAGAAAAAACGAATCACGCCGGCGCGGGTTCGGGCGTTACTGCGTCCTTTTCACTGCGATCCCCATCACCTCGTATCTCCCGCCGCGCAATAGCTTGTCCGTTCCGATAAACGCGCGCGCTGGATAGTCGCTGTGGAAATAGGTTTTGTACACGGAGTTGAACGTGTCGTAGAACTTCAGATCTATACAGAAAACCTGCACAGAAACCACGTCGTCCATGCTAAGCCCGGCCAATTCCACCGTCTGTTTGATCCCGTCCATCACCATTCGAGCCTCGTCTTCAGCACTTGCCGGCGGCGCCCCGGTCTTGGGGTCCAGCCCGATGTGGCCGGCGATATAGAGCGTGTTACCCACCAGCACCCCATCGCTGAACGGCAAAGCCTTCATGTCACTGGCTCGCGGTTTCACAATATACTTTCGATCAGCCGCACCCGCCGCAACACAGAAAACCAAGAACGACACTGCCACAAGCACGTGTAGTTTCATCGATCACCTCATGAATGGATTAACTCCTCGGACACGCAGACTATCACCTCAGCGGAAAGCAGCCAACAACAGACCCGCGACACCCCCGCCCAGCACCACCCACGCCGGACTGACTTTCCAGCGCAACAGCACTGCCAGCGATACGAGCGCGACCCCCCAAGCCTGCCATCCCCGCAACGCGTCGGCCGCGAGCCTGAACGTGACGCCACCCATCAACGCCACCGCGCACACATTCACCGAATCCAGAAATGCCGCCATCCACGCCGACTGCCTCAGCCGGAACAGCACGGGAGCGAGCAGCGCGACATAGAAAAATGACGGCAGAAAAATTGCCACCGTCGCCACGGCCGCTCCCGGCCCGCCTCCCAGAAGGTAGCCGATAAACGTGGCCGTCGAGAGCACTGGCCCGGGTGTGAACTGTCCGATTGCCACTGCATCCAGTAACTGCTGATGAGTCAGCCACGCATGTTGCTGCACCAACCCCTGCTCCAGGAACGCCAGCAGCACGTATCCGCCGCCGTAGAGCACCGCGCCAACTTTGAGGAAGAACAGGCCTATCCGGTAAACCGATGGTCGGGCTACGATCGCCCCAGCGGCGGCCGAGGTGACGACGACCGCACCGAACGAGCGCAGCCACGGTGCCCACGCTGCCGTGCTCATGCTAAAGCCTCGCCGCGGGAGCACAGGAGAAAACAACAAGGCCCCAGCGCCGCGAGGGCTCACAGCCCTCAGCGCCAGCATGCCCACGAGCCCGCCGCCAAACAGAATCGCAATCGGATTCACGCCCAGAAAGAATGCCGCCAGCGCCACGCCGCCGAGAGCGGCCAATCCAACGCTTTTCACCGCAGTCTTCCCTAGTCGCCAGATCGCGATCGCGATGACCGCAATGACCGCGGCCTTGACCCCTCCGAGCAGTGACGCAGCCTGCGTCAAAGCTCCGAACCGCACGTAGGCCCACGCAAATGCTGCAGTAATCAGGGCCGCGGGCAGAATGAAACTCGCACCGGCAACACACAGTCCCATCCAACCCGCGCGCACGAAGCCCACGCTGATCGCCATCTCGGTGGACGTCGGGCCTGGAATCAGGTTCGCTGCGCCCAGAAGGTCGAGTAACTCCTGTCGGGTGAGCCACTGCCGCTTGCGGACGACCTCCGTCTCCATCAGCGCGATGTGCGCCGCGGGACCGCCGAAGCTGATTGTGCCGAGTTTCAGGAAGAGAGCTGCCAGTTCGAGCAGCCGGGCAGGAATCGAGGCTGACGCGCCAATCGGCTGAATCTCGCGCGGATCAGTCACGATCAGAATCGTCCCTTCTCGGACGCAAAGGCCCCTGTTGTAAACACTCCGCCGCTTCATCGAGACAAGCGGAAAAGCAGGTAGGCTTACGACAGGAACTTCACCGTCGCTTCTACCAACTCCGCCGTTGGTTTATAAGGATCACCGGGGGCGTCGTACTCAATCGAGCAATATCCCTGGTAGCTGTGCTTTTTCAGAATGGCGAAGGTTCGCGCCAGGTCCACGTGCGAAGCTTTGCCCTGATCGTCCAACTCGCCATCCTTTACATGGCAGATCCCGTAGGCGTGCGCGAACATGACCTCCATCGCCCGGTCCTGGAATTCTTCGTCATGGGCGGCCAGCGAGTTGCCAAAATCCGGCAGTGCCCGCAGCCAGGGGCTATTGACCTTCTCAATGACCTGCACGATGAAAAATGGATCTTCACTGACGGGATTATCGTTCTCCAGATGGACGACAACATTCTTCCAGGCTGCATACTCGGCCACGCGCGTGAACGTGTCCGCCGCCCGCCCTACATCGGGCTTTGAATCCTTGGCGCCGTCAATGTGCGTCCGAATGCTGGGCGAACCGAGGGCTGCCCCGACATCAATCCAGTGTTTGCTTCCGGTCAAAGCCTTCTCGCGCTCGGCCGCGTCCGCCGCATACTGGCTGTGACCGGCGTCTACGGCGATATCTACCACGGCGGAATGAGCTGTCTCGACCGCCGCTCGGAATTGTTCGAGATATTTCGGATCGGTCGAAGGAAAGACTGGGCTCCACGGCTCAATCTTGTGCACATTGAATTTCTGGGCGACATGCGCCGCAAAATCTTTCAGTTCCATCTGCTGTGCCAGTGGAACCTTGCTCGGAGTCTTGCCGTCCCATCCCTTCCATCCCACGATGAACTCGCGAAACGGGTAGGCCGCCACCGCGACTCGCTCCCGCGGATCGGAAGGGAACTTAACCGAAGGCCCAGAACTTGATGCGTGCGCGAAGCCGGGCAAAAGCACGGCCCCGGCCATCGCACCTGCACACTGCTCAACAAATTGTCTTCGTGTGGAAGCGCTCATGCGCGAAAGTGTAACAGAGAGCTGGGCTCTGCGACGGCGATCTCCGCGCGTGCGAGGCTCTCACCAGTTCACCGATCCGGGGCTACACTTTGGCGAGAGAATCGTCGCCGACCAGACCAAGTGCATGCACAAAGGGGCGACTCGCTGTGAGCTTCTGTTTTTATGCCGTTCCGAAAATATTTCTTTCTTGATACAAAGGAAAGCCAAAGATCAACGGATCCCAAATCGCAGGAGAAATCGATGAATCGGAAAACTCTCAGAACGAGTGCATTAAGAAGCTTCGCCCTGCTTGTCGTGCTCATCGCCGCGTGTCAGGCGCAATCACAGGACGCCCAAGCACCGTATCCGCGTATGGCCCCGCTTGACCAATATCTGATGGAGCGAAATGCCGAGATCGCGCTGGCGCGGAGCGCCGCCCCGGAATCCATCTCCCACGACGCCGAGGTCATGGTCCTCGGACGGCACGGTTACGAAACCGCGGTTCAAGGCAAGAACGGGTTCGTGTGCGTTGTACAACGATCCTGGGCCGCCGGAATCGACGATCCCGAGTTTTGGAACCCCAAGCTGCGGGCTCCGATCTGCTTCAACCCGCCAGGCGCGCGATCCTGCCTTCCGCTCTTAATCAAGAGAACCGAGTTGGTATTGGCGGCACGATCCAAAGCTCAGATCTTCGAGGATATCCACGCTGCTTTGGACAAGAAGGCCTTGCCCGCGCTGGAACCCGCCGCGATGGGCTACATGCTGTCGAAGCAAGGGTACTTGAGCGACCGTGATGGGCACTGGCATCCCCACTTGATGTTTTTCGTTCCACTGACGGAGCCTGCAAGTTGGGGCGCAGGCTTGCCGGGCTCCCCTGTAGTTGCGGCATTTACTGACACTCCGGAGCGACTGACCGTGTTTCTGATTCCAGTCGCCGAGTGGTCGGACGGTACCGCTGCCCCCATGGTTGAGCACTGATGCGCGATCTCCGCCAATCATGCCCACGTGCGGTCCATGGTCGCAACCTTGAATGAAGAAGGAGGATTGGCGGTGGGGCAACAAACGCCGAGGGCACCTTGTCGAGCATCGGGTCGGCCACCACTCGTCTCAATCATGTTTAAGGTCGCGAGGTGAACCGCGTGTCCCGGAATCCTACGGATTGAAATAAGGATCTCTTGCCATGCGAATGAAAGCCGCTTCCGATTCGGGAGACGAACTGATGCGCCAATCGGCTTCCTTGTTGATGTCGAACCAGACGAGACATTTGATGAGCGGGAAACTGGCGCGGAGGGTGGGAATGATTTCGTCGATCCACTTGCCACCATCCTGAGCCGAGGACATCTCTCCAATCATGATCGGCTTTTTCCTCCCTGCAAGGAGGGGGTAGATCTCCTTGAAAACTTGCAGGAAGGTCTGGCTCCGCAGAGAAGCTTTCTCATCGCTATCACTCCTAAGGCGAACTCCGAAGGCAAACCTCAACTCCGCGACGCTGCCGCCCATTTTAATTCCGTTATGACAGACTTCACATTACACTCAGCGCAGAGAATACTGAGGATACTTAAGGAGCGATTCGCATGTCAGTATCGCCTGAATCTCAAGCAGGCTGGCTCTCCCGCCGCCGCTTCTTTCGCTGGGCCAGTTCGCTCACCGCTGCCATGGGCGTGGCGCCGCTGGTTTCGTCCGCCAAGAGTCTCTCCTCGTCGATCGCCTCGTCGATGGCATCGCCGCCGACATCGTCCGATGGTGAGGACTACTACGCGAAGCTTGGGGTCCCCACGATCATCAACGCCGCCGGCACCTATACCACGCTAACGGCTGCCTGCATGCCTCCGGAGGTGCTGGCGGCGGTGCAGAAGGCGGCGCTTCATCCGGTGCGTTTGCACGATCTGCAGCAGAAGGCGGGTGAGTATATCGCGCGCCGCCTCAAGTGCGAAGGGGCGGTGGTGACTTCAGGAGCTTGTGGAGCCATCAGCCTGGCGACTGCGGCTTGCCTGCAGTATGCCAACAACGTCGATATTTTGGACATACCGCAGGCGATTGACGGCAGGAAGAACCAGGTCATCGTGCAGCGTGCCCACCGCTATGAGTATGACCGCGCCATGTATCTGTGCGGAGCGCGGGTGACCGAGGTGGTCACGCTCGACGACTACAAACGCGCATGCGCCGCAGGCAACGCGGTGATGGCGAATTTTTTCAACGCTGCCGAAGACGAGGATGGAATCGCAGGCAGCGCGGAGATCGGTCGAGAAGACTGGCTGCGAGTGGCGCACGAGTACAAGATTCCCTGCCATCTGGACGCAGCCGCGGACATGCCTCCGATCTCGAATTTATGGAAGTACACGGGCATGGGCTTCGACCTGGTGGCGTTTTCCGGGGGTAAAGGAATGCGGGGTCCACAGAACGCGGGCCTGCTGCTTGGCCGAAAGGTCCTGACGGACCTGGCCCATGCCAACAATAATCCGGGGGACGGAATCGGCCGTGGCATGAAGGTGGCGAAGGAACAGATTGTGGGCATGGTTGCGGCGGTCGACTGGGTTCTTTCGCACACGGAAGAGTCCATGCAAGGCGACTACCAGAAGCGGGTCGATGTGATCGCCACTGCCGTGAAAGGCATCCCTTCGGTCCGTACGGAGACGGTGGTTCCGAGGATCGCGAACCATGTTCCACATTTGCTCATCCGCTTCGACCCGGCCGTCACTGGCGTCACGACTGGCCAGATCGTTGATGCTTTGCGCAAGGGGACGCCTTCGATTGAGCTGAACCCGAACACCGGCCAGAAGCCCAACCAGGGCATCCCGGCGGATGCAAACACGCTCGTGGTTGGAGTGTGGATGTTACAGCCCGGCGAAGATGCCATCGTGGGCCGGCGCATTCGCGCGGCCCTCACGAAGCGAGATTCAAATGGAACTTAACCGAGTTTCCGGTGGATCGCGACGGGAACGTCGTGCAACGCTTCGAGCCGGCAGTCACGCCGGATTCGAAGGATGTTACGGCGGCGATTGAGAAGCAGCAGAAGTGAGTCAGAGCCGCTCCTTCCAGTACGCTGGTCGCCTGTGACCGTGAGCGACGGCGAGCACCTCGATGGCTGTTCCTTTTTCCCGATATATGACCGCGAAGGGAAAGCGCTGCAATACGAACCTGCGAGTGGTGTGTTCTCCTCCGGGCCAGCGCTCTGGGGATTGGAGTACCAGGTCCAACGCGCGATCTAACTCAGCCGCGAAGTTGAAGGCGGCGGTTTCGCTTCGCTCCAGATACCAAGCAACCGCAGATTTGAGTTCTTCCAAGGCCGCCGGATGAAGAATGGAGCAACTTAGCGGCCATTGAGCATGGCTGCGATTTGGCGGCGTGCTTCCGCCCACGGAATGGTTTTCACGTTACCCGAGTCGAGTTCCTGAATCCGACGCGCGATTTCACGGTTCCATTCTTCTTCTGCGTTCGCGTCGACCTGGTCGTCGAGGCTTTCGAGGAGAGACCCTGCCAGAGCGGCACGAGCCTCAGGCGGAAGCGAGAGCGCCCTTTCGAGCAGTTCGGAAACTTCTCGGTTCATTGCCATATTCTACTCTCAAACGTCGTAGTACAGCGCAAACTCGTACGGATGCGGGCGCTGGCGGATCGCGTCGACTTCTTTCGAGCGCTTGTAGTCCACGTAGGCCCGCAGTAACTCTTCGGTAAATACGTCGCCCTTCAGCAGGAAGGCGTGGTCGCGCTCGAGGGCATCGAGGGCGTCTTCGAGCGAGCCGGGCATGGACGGGATATTCGACAGCGCTTCGGGATCGAGGTCGTAAATGTCTTTGTCGAGCGGTTGACCGGGGTCCATTTTGTTCTCGATGCCGTCGAGGCCGGCCGTCAACATGGCGGCAAACGCAAGGTAAGGATTGCAGCTGGGATCGGGCGGGCGAAACTCGACGCGCTTTTCCTTGGGAGCGACCGAATACATGGGAATGCGGCAGGCTGCCGAGCGGTTGCGGCGCGAGTAGGCCAGATTTACCGGGGCTTCAAAGCCGGGCACGAGTCGCTTGTAGGAATTGGTGGTGGGCGCGATGATCGCCGAAAGCGCGGGGCCATGCTTGATCAGGCCGCCGATATACCAGAGAGCAAGTTGCGACAGGCCGGCGTATCCGTCACCGGAAAATATTGGATCACCGGTTTTCCACAGCGACTGGTGCGTGTGCATGCCGTTGCCGTTGTCGCCGAAAATCGGCTTGGGCATGAACGTGACCGTCTTGCCCTGAAGATTGGCCACGTTCTTCACGATGTATTTGTAGAGCAGCATCTTGTCGGCGGAGCGCACCAGCGAATCGAACTTCAGATCAATTTCAGTCTGACCCCCTGAAGCTACTTCGTGATGGTGGCATTCCACTTCGATGCCGCAGGCTTGCATGGTCAGAACCATCTCGGAGCGCAGATCCTGATAATGGTCAGTGGGCGGGACGGGAAAATAGCCTTCCTTATAGCGCGGACGGTAGCCGAGATTGTTCTCTTCCCTGCCCGAATTCCAACGGCCCTCTTCGGCGTCGATGAAATAAAAGCCGTAGTTTTCGCGCTGATCGAAGCGGATGTTATCGAAAATGAAAAACTCAGCTTCGGCACCGAAATAAGCCGTGTCGGCGATGCCGGTCGAGGTGAGGTAAAGCTCAGCTTTGCGCGCGATGTAGCGAGGATCGCGGTCATAGCGCTGCTTGGTGACGGGATCGACGACATCGCACACCAGCACCAGCGTGGGCGCTTCGGTGAACGGATCGAGCAGATGAAAGTTCGGGTCGGGCTTGAGCAGCATGTCGCTCTCTTGAATCGCCGCCCAGCCGCGGATCGACGAGCCGTCAATGCCAAAGCCATCTTCGAAAGACGACTCCGTCAACTGCTCGATAGGATAAGAAATGTGGTGCCAGAGTCCGGGAATGTCGGTGAAGCGCAGGTCAAGAATCTTGACGTCATGCTGCTTCGCGAACTCGAGAACCGTTTTGGCGCTGGCCATGAACACACCTTGCCGGGAAGTGATTCCCTTCAGAAATCGGGCGAACGGTTGCGGAGAGTCCTGTGGAACGCCCACCCTAACATCGCAAAGAGCGCGACGTTAAGATTGGGGCACCCGGCTGCTACAATCGGTCGCGTTGAGCGGAACCGGGAGAGTCTAAAGCCGGTCCCCGGCGCTGGCAATTCGATTGTTTTTATAGGGGTGATAACGCGACTTTATACTTCAGGGATCAGGGATTAGGGTTCAGGGGTAAGCAACTGACTCCTGACACTGACCACTGACCCCTAGCCCCTGCTCTTATGGACTTCGACCAGCTGGAAACGTTTCTCGAAGTGGCGCGGCACGCCTCGTTTTCGCGGGCGGCGGAGAAGCGTTTTCGGACGCAGCCGGCGATTTCGTCACAGATTCGCGGGCTGGAAGAGGAAGTTGGGGCCAAGCTGTTCGACCGATCCGGCGGCAAGGTATCGCTGACGGCCGCGGGCAAGGCGTTTCAGAAGTACGTCGAGGAGACCCTCGATGCCCGCAAGGCCATGCTGGTAGCGATTGCCGAGATGGAGCGGGTGCCCCGCGGCGAGATTATTGTCGGGGCGAACGAGGGCACTTGCCTGCACATCCTGCCTTACGTTTTTGCCGATTTCAAGAAGCAGTATCCTGACGTCTCGGTGAACATCAAGCGGGCGGACTACGCCAAGATTCTGGAATCGATCATCGACAACTCGGTCGATTTCGGGGTTTTATCGCTGCCCGTGACCGACCCGCGGCTGACCGTGGTACTGATTCATCGCGACGAGTTGATTATCATCGCGCCGCCGCAGCATCCTCTGGGAAAGATGAAATCAGCAGCCATAGCGGACGTGGCACGGTTTCCGCTGGTCGTACCCAGAGCTGGGCATACGCGGGATGCCATCGAGCAGCTTTTTCACGAGCGGCGGCTGAAGCCGAACTTCACCATGGAACTCGACTCCAGCGAACTGCTGAAGCGCTTTGTGGCTGCGGACGTGGGAATTGGGTTTATCGCACGCTCCAACGTCGAAGAGGATGTGCGTGCCAAGGTTCTGGCCGCGGTTCCCATCGCCGACGCGCAGGTGCGCCGCGATCTGGCGCTAGTGTTCCGCAAAGACAAGGCCCTGAGCCGGGCGGCGCTGGCGTTCATTGATATCGCGGTGAAGCACAAATCCACGGAAGAGCTGGCGAACATTCCTAGTCGATGACCCGAATGATGGCCGAGTCGATGACCGGTTGAATGACGAAGAGATGATGAAAGCGATCCACAGACTTCTATTCCTGATGCTCTTCGTTCTTCCCTGCCTGTGTCTGCCGGGCATAAGTCAGGACACGCCCCCGCAGAAGGCGCTGGCGCAAATGCCGGCCTCGGCCCGCCAGTTGATCGCGATCAAAGTTACGGGGAGCAAACGCTTCCCCGAGGCCACAATCGCCGCCGCGACTGGCCTGCAGCTGGGTACGGCCGTCAACGACGACGACTTTAAGAAGGCAGCCCGCCATCTGGGCGACATGGGCGTCTTCTCCGAGATCGCTTACACATTCACCTATTCTTTCGCGGGGACCAAGCTCGAACTGCACGTCACCGACGGCGAGAAGTTTGTCCCGGCGCACTTTGAGGATTTCGTCTGGTTCACCGACGCCGAATTAAAGCAGCGGATCCAGCAGCATTCGCCGCTATTTGATGGAGAATTACCTCTCTCCGGCCGCCTGGCGGACGAGGTTTCAGACGTGTTGCAGGCCATGCTGGTCGAGAACTCAATCCCCGGACACGTCGAGTATGCGCGCGCGGGCAAAGAGAATGGTCCGATCGACTCGATCAACTACCATGTCACCGACGTTCTCATCCAGGTGCGTAAGATCGAGTTTACGGGAGCTGGCGCTGCCGAAGTGTCCGCACTGCAAGCGGCGGCCGAGCGGCTTCCCGATCGCGAATACTCACGCACCCGCCTGAATCTGTTGGTGCAGCACCAGCTTCTGCCCGTCTACTACTCGCGGGGCTACCTGAAAGCCGAATTCAGCGGGCCGGAGCCCAAAGTCGTCAAGCAGCCGGCGACAGAAAACGAAGATGGCCCGCGCAACCAGACCGTGGTTGACGTGATTTTTGCAGTTACGCCCGGCCTGCAGTACAAACTGAAAAGCCTGCAGTGGTCGGGCAATCACGAGTTCCCTGCCGAGACGCTGCAGAAGATGGTCCGGGCCGAACCCGGTCAGCCGGCCAATACGATTCGCCTCGGCGACAACATCCGGGACATTCAGAAGCTCTACGGCTCCCACGGGTTCGTTACCACGACCATTAAGCCTGATGCTGAGTTTGACGACGCAGCGGGTACCGTCGCCATCCGCCTCGAAGTGAATGAGGGCTACGTCTATCACATGGGCGAACTGGAATTCCGTGGACTCGACAACAGCCTGACGGCGAAACTCCGAGCCGCATGGAAGTTGCGTCCCGGAGATGTGTTCGACTCGACCTACCTCAGTGAGTACCTGCCGGCCGCCCACAAACTGCTTCCGACTGCCCTGGACTGGGACGTCGCATCGCACGTGACCGCCAATGTCCGCGACAAGACGGTCGACGTCGATCTGATCTATTCGGTGAAGGCGCCGAAGTAGGCAGATCCAGGCGACGGTCCCCTGCCGTTTGTTCGGATTCTGGAACAGATTCAGAGATGTTGTTGGAGGGCGCTTCCATCCCGGTAAGCTGTGCTTGTTTGCGAGCCTTTCTTCAGTACGCGAAAAATCACGGTGGCTTGATACACTGGCCGCAAGTCTGCGCGGGTATAACGCTGTGGACTGCATCGCGTGTCAGGAGAATGGGTATGAAGGCTAGTTGGCGGGGTTCGATTCTAATTGCATGCTTGGTATTTTCGGCGGCTTTGCTCAGCGCTAGTCCGGCCGGCAAACAAACGCTCACTGGCGAAGTGGGCGACGCTATGTGCGGGATCAAGCACATGGAAGGTGAAGGCACTCCGGCCCAGTGTACGCGTACCTGCGTATCGCATGGTTCGAAGTACGCGCTGGTGGTGGGCGACAAGATGTACGTCCTGACTTCCAGCGACAAGGCAGTGCTGGCCGTGCTCGATCAGCAGGCGGGCAAGAAAGCCACGGTTACCGGCACTGTGACTGGCACGGAAATTGAAGTGAGCCAGGTCGTCGCCGCAAAGTAATAACGGGCGCGGGCCCGTGGTGGCGGTTCCGAACCGGCGAGACGATTCTTAGCTCGAAAGGTTTTGCCCGGGCCCTCCCCCGAACTACGATCCGGGCACCGAAGCGGGGACGCGCGCCAGCGCTCCCCGCATTTTTTTTGGCCGCGCCTGCAAATTCATATTTCCTTTACAAAGCAATGTGTTAGATTGTGCATTCTCAACCCTATTTTTTTCGGAGGATCACAGAATTGGGCAAAGACATGGTTCCGAAGCGGATTTTCTTTACCAAGGGAGTGGGGAAACACCGCGAGCGGCTGACTTCCTTTGAATTGGCGCTGCGCGACGCCGGTATCGCTGCCCAGAACCTGGTGCGCGTCTCCTCGATCTTTCCGCCCAACTGCAAACTGCTGGCTCGCAAAGAAGGTGTGAAGTATCTGCATCCTGGCGAAGTTGTTTTCGCCGTGGTCGCCGAAAACTCGACCCGCGAAGCGCATCGCCTGCTGGCGTCGTCGATCGGCGTCGCCATCCCCGCCGATAAGAACACGTACGGCTACCTGAGCGAGCACCACTCCTTTGGCGAGACCGAAGACGCCGCCGGAGAGTACGCCGAGGAGCTCGCCGCCGAAATGCTGGCCACCACCCTCAATGTGGAGTTCGATCCTGATCGGTCATGGGACGAAAAGAAGCAGATCTACCGGCTGTCCAACAAAATCGTGCGCACGGCCAACGTGACCCAGTCGGCGGTAGGCGACAAGCGGGCGCTGTGGACCACGGTGATCGCCTCGGCCGTATTGATCTTCGACTAAAGGCCTGGCGCGCCCATGCTTGATCCTCAAGGCGCAAGCCGATTCCAGACTTGAGAGCTGCCCTCCCCTGCCCTAGTGCGGCACAGAGCGCCCTTCCAATCCTCGACTAAGTTGATGAAACGATTAGGATTAAATGAATCGAAGGGAGGAGATTCCTCATCTCATAGAGTGTGGATGGGGAGTAGAACTTTGGTAACCCCCACCCCCTGCCGAATGTAACACTCCGTCAACAGTCTTACGCTATGATTGAGTGGTCCGGAAAGACACAGACCGAGGAGTAGCAGTGGACATCGAAACACGAAGAAAGAAGCAACAGACCCTGATGGTGCAGTTAGTGGAACGCAAGGTACGCTCGCGGGCCAAGCAGCTCTATGAGACCCGTGGCCAGACCGAGGGCCAAGCCTTGCAGGATTGGTTTCAGGCCGAGTCGGAAGTGCTTGAAAATAGTATTCTTGCACCACTGTATCGGCGGATGCGAACGGGCGACCACGACACCCAGGATGGCTCCGCCCAGGAGTTTGCAGCTCAGGATTCGAACGCCTGCGAGAGCAACGCCTGATTCACCGGGGACAGTAGCCGCGTCCCGATTAATCCCCAACTTCTATTTCCTGGCAGCGGCTTTGGCTCCTTTGCGGCCGCCTTTCTTGGCCTTGTCCAGGCGCTCCAGCACGGCGGCTACGATGATCGGCAGGCCGACGGTCGCGTCGACGAAGACCTCGCCAAACTTCCCGCCTTCTGACGGAGGCACGAACTTGCCCCAGGAGATCGCCTCGCTGTAGGGGCTGCCAGACAGGCCACCCCAATGCACCGGCTCCGGGCAAATTCTTAGGCCGTAGTGGTAGCGCTTCAAAGGCAGGTTCTCTCCCAGTCGACGGTGCCGCAGCTCGATGAAGGGTCCAAACTGCTGCGACCAGTTGCGCGGGACGCCGCCGCCGATGGTGAAGATCCCAAGCTTTTTCTGCCGCAGCAGAGTCGCGGCGAAGTGCTCGAGATCTTCAAACGGATCGAATCGGATTTTGTGCCGCCCCGTCGACTCCCGCAGCCGATTGTTCAGCGCAGTATCGAGCCCCAGTTCTGAGTCACTGAAGGCTGGGACGAAGACGGGCACGCCCTGTTCGTAGGCCGACTTCAGAATTCCCCGCTGATCTTTGTTGCGCTTGGCCAGAAAGGCGCCGATGGCGTGATTCAGCTTGTAGGAGCACATGACCTCGTTGTGGTCCCAGGCTTCGAGCACGGCCGACATGACCTCTTCGACGTCGTCAAGATTCTGCTCGGGCTCGAGCGTGTCGTAGACCCGGTTGTAGCCCTGCTCGTAAAGTTCCTCGTCGGAAACCTCAGGATTAGCGCGAAAGTGAGCCCGCCCGGTGGCTTCGACCAGGCCGTGAGCCATGAGGGCCCCGGTCGAGACAATGGCGTTCACGATGCCGCGGTCGATCAACTCGGTGACGATCAGTCCCTGCTTGGCCACGGTCATGGCCCCGGCCAGAGTCATCACGATGAAGGCGTCTTCGTCGAGCGCCATGGCCTCAAGCACGTCGGCGGCCTCGCCGAGTTGGCGTCCGGTAAAGGCGGTCTTGGACATCGCCCGTACCAGGCCGTCGATGGAACGCACTTTGCCGAGATCGAGTGGCTCCAGCGGAATCAGCCGGTCTTCGATGGGATTGTGCAGATGACGTTCTTTGCCCTCACCCCCGGCTGCACGTTCCTGACTCGGATGCGCGCGATCCTTTTGCGTATGGTCCTTTGAATTGCCATGGTGCGAAGTATGATTGCTGCTTTTCAACACGAGCCTCCCCCAAGCGGAACCCAAATTCTTCCCGACTAGATACTCTACAGGAACAGCGCGAGCGGGTGCCACGTCGGGATTGCCCGAATGGTTCTACGCTCAACTACGATGAAAAAAAGCCCGGACCACGAAGGTCCGGGCTTTGAAGTAGCTCACTGCCGAGGTAGTGAGCCGTACACTTTCTTCGCGGCTACTGCACGACATTAAGAGTGAGCTTAGTCGTATGCGTCACTCCTCCTCCTGTGCCCGTAATCGTGATGGTGTGGCTTCCAATTCGGCCTTGCCTTCCGACCTTGACCGTCATGGTGGACGTTCCTGAGCCCGGCGCTGCGATGGAACTCGGGCTGAAGGTCACTACTTGGGCGCTTCCCTGTCCGGATGCCGACAGGCTGATGGCTGAGTTGAAGCCGCCAGAAACTGCCGTCGTTATGGTAGCTGTGCCGGAGCTGCTCCGGGCGACGGTGATCGTTGTGGGCAATGCGCTGATGGTGAAGTTAGGATTCGTTCCGGTAACCGTCAGGGTGACGGTGGTGGTCTCGACAGTGCTGCCGGAGGTTCCGGTCACTGTGATGGGATACGTGCCGGTCGCGGTGGAAGAGGCCACGGTCAGCGTCATGCTCGAGGTTCCGGCCCCGGTAATCGAGGTTGGGCTGAAGCCTACGGTCACGCCTGTTGGCTGGCCGGTCGCGGACAAGGAAATAGCCGAACTGAATCCGCCCGTCACCGTACTGGTGATGGTGGAGCTTCCGTTGCCGCCCTGCGCCACCGTAACCGAAGCGGGTGAGGCGGACAGGCTGAAGCCGGGTCCGGTGGAGCTTCCGGCAAGTGCGCTGATCAAGCCGCTTCCGTTGGGGCTGCCCCAGCCGGTGGCCAAATCGTAGCCCGTGGTCGCCGAAAATCCATTGCTGCCGCTGGTAATGTCGTGGAAGTCGGAGTCATAGCTGGAGCCCGCACCGATGGTGTAAAGACTCGGATTGATGAAGCCAACGGTGTGATTGCCGTTTGAGACCGCCTGTTCGTTGACCAGGGCCAGGTATCCGGCCCACATGGGAGCGGCAAAGCTGGTCCCGCCATATTCATTGGCAGTACAGGTCGTCTGATCGGCGCAAACGTAGAAAGTGAAATTCGCGTTGGCCGAGACGTCGGGGCCGTTGCGGTAGCTCTTGGAACAGGAAGAGCAGCCTGCGGCCGCCGCGGTTTGCCAGGACGGAATCGTATATTTGTCCGGCGAAATGCCGCCGCCGCCGTCGACCCACGCGGTCTCCGAGTTCCATGGTCCGGCTGCGCCGCTGGTATCGAGGTCCGTGCCGCCGACCGAGGTGACGTACACGTCATCCGCGGGGAAAATCTCGGCACCCGAACCCGACGTGGTCCACTTGCCACTGTCGCCGGCGGCTTGGAACAAGTTCTGACCTTGCGCCGCGAACTCCGTGAAGTACGGATTGTCGGTGCTGGGGTCAGCCGGGTACCACGTCCACGAAGAACTCAGCTGGGCGTTCAACGGACTGGCGGTCGCCATCGCGTTGAAGATGGCGGAATCGGTGGATCCCACATACATCACAAGGCTGGACAAACCCGGCGCCATGCCGATGGCCTGAGTCATATCCAGGGTCTGTTCGGTGTCATCACAGCTGGGATAGACGCAACTCGTGCTGGTTCCGTCCGTCGAAGTGAGAGTAACGGGGACGTTATTGGTTTGGCCCGCATTCTTGAAGTAGGTGGTCAGGTCCGACAAATCGGTGCCGTAATACTCGAGCAGCCCGAGCGACTGGCCGGTGCCGGTAAGACTTCCGCCGTAGTAGGCGGCCCGCATATCGCTGCCCAGGAACGAAGCACTAGGGCCGGAACCGGTGGTGGCGTTCGCCTTCGCGGTGCGATCTCGATGGATGGCTGGATGCGGAATCGAATAGTTGTCCAGGCCGGAGATGTGCCACAGCGGGATCGCCAGGTCTGGCGTGGGTTCCCGGTCCGGAGCGAAGAATATTCGGTCTTCCGTGGGATGCTGATAGAGGCCCATGGTTACATGGAAGGCTTGCTCAATACTCGACGCGGACCCGCGGACGTCTAGGTTGACGCGATTGCGGGAAGTGCCGACCACGGTCAGGCCGTGGGCCTCGGCGAAAGCAATGACGGCGTCGTAGTCTTCCTGGGTCGGTCCAAACCCGGCAGTGAATTCTTCCACGGTCAGGAACGTGCGGTAGGACGCGCTGGAAGGATCGTAGAGATCTTTCAAGAGGCTCTCTAACTCAGTCTGGTTGCGGAGTGGCAGAACCAGCACCAGCCGCATGGACTGTGTGGCGGGAACGCGCCCCACCATAGGTGCGCGACCACTCACGACGGCTTCACGCACATGAACCGTCGACGGGCGCCGGGACTGCGCCTGACAAACGATGTTCACGATCGACACGACTGCGAGGATGGTTAGCAGAGATGTACCGAATCTTCGAATCATGATTTCTCCTTGTTGGTTTGCTCTCTCGTTGCGTTTTCAGCTTGTCGAACCCGTTCCTGCGGAAGTGGCCGTGGTTTGAGGCGGGAGTGATTGTAGCCTATCTTTCGGACTTCCCGGCGGGGAAAATGTTTTTTGTTCGGATACCCGAACAAAAGTGAGAATCCGCGCCAGTCGGCCCATACCGGGGGATCTCCGGCCACTTGCGTACGGCTTCCACCGGGGTTCTGCTGAAAGCTGACGGCTGATGGCTGACAGCTCTCCTGCTATATTGTTCGCGGAGGTCGGAAACGCGTGCCCCCTGATAAATTTCGCGTGGCTCTGGTGCAGATGTCGTGCGGTCCGGAGCCCGAGCAGAATCTTGAAAAGGCCATCAGCCGCGTCGCCGACGCTGCCGGGCGTGGGGTACAGGCGGTATGCCTACCCGAGCTTTTCCAGACCCAATATTTCTGCCAGCGCGAGGATCATTCGCTGTTTGATCTGGCCGAACCGATTCCCGGCCCGACCTCAGAGAGATTGGCTGCCACGGCGCGAAACTATGGAGTTGTGCTAATCGCGTCGCTGTTCGAAAAACGGGCGGCGGGCGTTTACCACAACACCGCGGCCATCTTCGACAGTGACGGCTCGCTGCGCGGCCTGTACCGCAAGATGCACATCCCGGACGATCCCCTCTACTACGAAAAGTTTTACTTCACTCCCGGAGACCTGGGATTCCGGGCACTCGACACCAGCGCCGGGCGGATCGGCACGCTGGTCTGTTGGGACCAGTGGTATCCCGAGGGCGCTCGGCTCACCGCCTTGCAAGGCGCCCACATACTTTTTTATCCGACCGCGATTGGCTGGCATCCCGCTGAGAAAGCCGAATTCGGCGTGGCCCAGCATGACGCTTGGCGCACCATCCAGCGGGCGCACGCCATCGCCAATGGCGTTTACGTGGCCGTGGTGAACCGCGTCGGGTTTGAAACCGGCAACATTCGCGGCAAGTCAACTCCCGGGCAGGGCCTGGAATTCTGGGGCGGATCGTTCTTCTGCGATCCCTTCGGCCGCGTGCTGGCGGAAGGATCGCACGATCGCGAGGAAATCCTGGTGGGCGAAGTTGACCTGAAGGCGCTCGAAGACATCCGCCGCAACTGGCCCTTTCTGCGCGACCGCCGCATCGACGCTTATGCCCCGATTACGAATCGGCTGATCGATTAACTCGAAACCTATGCTAGCAAATGCCTCGCCAAAATCGAAGCTGGTATTAGCTGGAGTGTTGTTGATCCTGTATGCACTGTTCGTGCCGACCCCGCTTGAGCATTTCATTACCCAACGATTTCGTCTGACCATGCCGCTGGCCTTGCTTATCGATGCGTCGAAAGCCGCACTGTTTGTTGGCCTTGGTGTTCTTGCGATAGGCCTTCTCAGAGAGCGCCAAGCTAGAAAGAAAGCCGAGCGATCGCAATGAGGAGATGCAATTTGGCGAAGCATGAGCGGGTCGAGTTGATCGTCAACGACGCTTCCCACGCCAGACAAGCGCGCAGAGTTCTCAAATCGGCTGATCGACTAGAAAACCTCAAATGAAGAAACTGAACAAAGCGTTGTTGACCGGTGTGGCCATTGCCGCGTTCGGGCTCGTGTGCTTTGCCAAGACACCAACTCTGACCGGCAAGATGGTTGCATACGATCCTCTCCGGCACGCCGCCAAGGAATCGACTTTTGTCGCGAATAAAGAGGTCATCATTCTGGAAGTTCCCGGCCAGAAAGCTAAATACATAAAAGTTGTGTTTGTGAGTTTTGGCACGACTCAGATCGACGGGAAATATTTCGACGGGACGTTACCCCTGACGTTGAAGGCACTTCGTGATCGCGCGTGCGATGAAAAGGATCCGAAGATGGCGCTTCAAGTCAGCCTCAATCAGACGGCAGGAACCTACCTGCTGACCGACGCTTATAAGAATTCGCCGCCTCTGAAAATCAAGAATATCGAGTGCTATGACGCCACGGAAAAGAAATAAGGGCGACCGAACTTTCGTCGCGCCTCCTCCTTCCGCGCTTGGTTACCGCATGCCTGCCGAGTGGGAACCCCACGCTGCGACCTGGCTCGCATGGCCCCACTATCACGGCGACTGGCCGGGGAAGTTCGAGCCCATTCCGTGGGTCTACGCCGAGATCATTCGCAATCTGGCGAAGCATGAGCGTGTCGAGTTGATCGTCAACAACGCCTCCGCGGCCAGACAAGCGCGCAGAGTTCTCGAGCGAGCGGATGCCTTGTCGGCAAATATCCGCTTCCATCGCTGGCCGACCAATCGAGTGTGGTTGCGTGACTCCGGTTGTATTTTCCTGGCGCCCAGCCAGAAGGATCATGTGGGTCTGGGTCTGAGGCCCGGACGGGCCGAGCAAGGCTCGGCTGCGCCCGCCCTGAAGTTTCGCTTCAATGCATGGGCTAAATATTCCAACTGGCGCCACGACGAAAAAATCGGCAGCCTGATGGCAAAGGCCGCCCACGCCAGCGAAATTCGCCCGCGCTCGACTGGGGAACGCATCGTGCTCGAAGGTGGATCGATCGACGTCAACGGAGCGGGCACCGTGCTCACCACGGAAGAATGCCTGCTCAGCAAAGTGCAGGAGCGCAATCCGCACATGGCGCGCGTGAACTATGAGAAGGGCTTTGCCGACTACATGGGGGCCCGGCACACGATTTGGCTGGGACGCGGCATTGTCGGCGACGATACGCACGGCCACGTGGACGACCTCACTCGCTTCGTCTCAAGAGATACGGTCGTCACCATGGTGGAACGTAATTCGAAAGACGCGAACCACGAGCCTCTGCGCGCCAACTTGCGCCGCCTGCAGGCGGCGCGCGATCAGGACGGCCGGCAGTTGACCGTGGTGGAGCTTCCCATGCCGCAGCCGGTGGTTTTCGAAGGCCGGCGCCTTCCGGCGAGCTACGCCAACTTTTACATTGCCAACGGAGTGGTGCTCGCGCCGGTCTTCAATCGAGCCAATGATCGCGTCGCCCTCAACACTCTGGCCGAACTCTTCCCTGCCCGCGAGATTGTGCCGATCTATTCGGGAGACTTCATCTGGGGACTGGGCGCGATGCACTGCATGACGCAGCAGCAGCCAGCTTAACGCGGGTCACCACGGAGACACTGAGGCACGGAGAAGAAGGAAATAGATGTTGATTTGCCAGCCCTCCAGGTTTCTCTCTTTTCGGCTTTTCTCTCTGCGACTCCGTGGTAGATTCTCCGCATGCCCCACGGCGAAATGACAACTGGCCGGCTGGAAGCCTTCAGCGACGGCGTGATCGCCATCATCGTGACGATCATGGTGCTGGAGTTGCGCGCGCCGTCGCAGCCTACGCTGGCGGCGTTGTGGAAAGTTGCGCCAGTATTTCTCAGTTACGGGCTCAGTTTTCTGGTGGTGGCCATCATGTGGGTGAATCACCATCATCTGATCCACGCAGTTCACGGAGTCACGGCGCGGCTGTTGTGGTCGAATTTGTATCTGCTGTTCTGGATGTCGCTGGTACCGTTCGTCACCGACTATCTGGGAAAGAACTATCACGAACCGCTGGCGGTGGCGCTTTATGGGCTGGACCTGGTCCTCTGCTCTTCGGCGTTTTACCTGCTGCGGATTATTCTGGTCGAGCAGGATCGCCACGATTCCGGACTGTCGGAATATCACGCATCCATCCAGCGGAAGAACGCGTTCTCGGCCGCGCTGTATCTCTTGTCGGTGCCGCTGGCCTATCTGTCGGTCTACGCCTCGTTCTTCATCTTCGCCCTGATTCCCGCGCTATATTTCCTGCCGGAGAAGAGGCTGGCGGGCAGCCATTAGCGAGTGCTCAATCGGTGTACCGGGCAAATACATGGTATGTGCGCCGCGCACGAAAGCGAGTCGGGTCGTAGGTCTGGGCCCACACGATCAGAAGCAGGTTCCTCACCGGGCTTTCCGCCCGGTTCGGAATGACAGGATAAGTGGAGGGTGCCGACAGCTATCTCTGATACGGCGTGGGCTGCGGACCTTTTTCCAGGGTCTTGCGGTCCCAGATCCAGCCTTCGCGGGTGTAGCTGGCGAGTTCGAAATCCTGGGTGAGTTCGAGGGCGTCGACGGGGCAGGCATCTTCGCACAGGCCGCAGAACATGCAGCGGCTCAGGTCGTAGGTGAAGTCGGTGAGCTCCTTGCGGCGGGTATGCTCGTTGCGCGCGCTCGAGACCACGATCAGATTTTCGGGGCACGCCACCGCGCACAGGTCGCAGGCAATGCACATGGTCTCGTCGGTGTCAGGGTTGACGTTGAGTCGCGGCGCCCCACGGTAGCGCTCGGCCACCTGCGGCCGCTCCAGAGGATACTGCTCGGTATAGATTTCCTTGGGATCCTGATAGCGGAAGGTAATCTTCAACCCCTGCAGCAGATCAACGAGGAATATTTTGCGCAGCAAACTCGGCATGCCCATGACGCCGTTAGGATACCATTAACCAGGCAATCCCCGAAACCTGCCGTGCCTCAGTCCGAGAAGAGGTTTGTATCAGGGCATGCCTTCAGGCAGGCCACACTGTCGCACAGGTCCCCAGCGGCTAAAGCCGTACCACTTTCATGCCGATTTGGACGGCATCGCTAAAGCGATGCCCTGATACGAATCATTCCCCTCAAACATACGAATCATTCTTCTCAGATTGCACTCCCCGCCCAATTCATACCCCCGACGATGACGGTTTTCCTTCTCGCACGTCTAACTCCACAACGCTGGGGCAAGTCATAGAGAGTCAGTGGAATTGGGCGGGAAACCACTCTGTGGAACTTTTCCTGCAGTCCGTCCGTACTTACTAGGGAGCGAGGATGTTATGAAGGCGTACTTTACAAACCTGCCAATGAGGATCTGGCTATTGCTCGTCGTACCTGCAGTGGTGATTGCCTACCCGCTGGTGTGCATCGTGGTTCCAGCGGTGGTTCGCGCTATCGTGCCGGAAGCCGTGCGCACGGTGCTGAGCGTGATCTAGTTCCCTGCCGAAACGCTGTTGATTTGTAATTGTCTGCCCGAACCTGCCCGCTCAGCTGCTTGGAAACCCGCTAGAATATTCGCGGAGCGTACCTCTTGCCCCAGGAAAAAACATTCTCCGGCGACGGTCCTAAGACCGAAGACCTGAAGCCCAAGGCTGGGTCTAATGTCCTTCAAGCGGACGGTTTTCATTCCGACGATCTTCAAGCGGACGAACTCTGGATGGAGGAAGCCCTGCGCTGCGCCCAGCGCGCGTTCGAGGCGGGAGAAGTCCCGATAGGCGCGGTCGTGGTGCGCGACGGCCAGATCGTAGGACGAGGATGGAACCGCAATATTACTGTCTCTGACCCGACGGCCCACGCCGAGGTCATCGCGCTGCGCGAGGCCGGTGCCGCCGTTGGTAACCATCGTCTGGAAGGCTGCGAGCTGTTTGTTACAATTGAACCGTGCACCATGTGCGCCGGGGCAATGGTGCATGCGCGCATCCAGCGCCTGGTATATGGCGCGGACGACCCCAAGGCCGGGGCCGTGCATTCAGTGCTGCAAGTCCTGCATCATCCGCAACTGAACCACAGGGTCGAGGTTCGCAGCGGAGTGCTGGCCGGCCGCAGCGCGGAGGTGCTGCAAACGTTCTTCAGAAATCGCCGTTAGTCGTCAGCGAGGATTTTTTTGCTGAAGAGCTGACGGCTGATAGCTGATGCTGCTTTCCGGAGAGGTGCGTGAGTGGTTGAAACGATCCGCCTCGAAAGCGGACATACCTTAACGGGTATCGTGGGTTCAAATCC
>Ga0209415_10003841_pt1 | contig 27790 bp, 22 predicted proteins | sample PeaSoiSIISIP2007_FD_187696 | JGI IMG/M metagenome (GOLD analysis project Ga0209415, IMG submission 187696) | Peat soil microbial communities from Weissenstadt, Germany - SII-SIP-2007 (SPAdes) (version 2) | ecosystem: Environmental > Terrestrial > Soil > Wetlands > Peat | place: Germany... | reverse complement strand
GTGATTGTTCGCCAGGACCTCCTCCAGGATGTCCTGGTCGCTCAGTTGCTCCAGCAGGTCCAGTCTCAGTTTCATCGCCCATACCATAATGCCTTTAACGAAGCCGCTCAAGGCCCCTTCCGGCCCTCGCCATGTCCGCGGCACACTCCGTGCCCGTCCATTCGCAGCCGCCCCGGCTGGCGAGCAGCCCCAAACCGAATTTCGATGCCACACGATCAAACATTCCAAACAGAAACCGGCCCATCACCCCGCCGGCACGAACAGGCCGAGCCCGAAGTGGGCGCGGTAGCCGAGGGCGAAACCTGCCTTTTGAGGCGGGTGGTTCACAGCGCAACGGCTGGGCTAAAGTTGATTTTGTGTAGAGGTGGATTGCCGACTTGAATTCGCCGCGCATAGAAAACCGTTTCAACGCCACGCGCACGAAGTTCAGCGCGAAGCTCATTGCGGTCGGACTCATAGTCTGGCACCGCAAACGCACGGTGAGTGAGGATGGAGCGCACGGAACTAGCGCTCAGTGATTTTTTCCAGACGGGCCAGCGGAAGGTGGGCGATTCTTTGCCGGGCGTCCAACAGGCTGTGGCTGACCCGCGCGAAGCAGGCGCGCAGGGGAAATAGGCCAGTGCGACGTAGGCGAGCAAGTTCGCCATCCACACGGTTGTGCTCTTATTGTCGGAAGCGGTTGGGTCGCGGTCCATGAGGGCATAACGCCGGTCATCAAGCGGATCCCAGCGCATGGTCAGCTTCTCGTCGGTGTAGGCCCACGGTTCGAAAAGAGCTTCGTCTAGCTTCGATTCCGTGGTGACAGCCATGAGTTCGCGTGCGGTGTCGAGGAACCATTGATGCCCGCTGCCAGTAATGAAGCAGAACGGCGTCGGGTCGATTCGCTCGCCGGAGTCGCCACGCACTTCTGCGCCAAATGATGCCAGCAAATCGACGGTGGCCCGTCTGCTCAGTTGCGATTCGCCGCGCAACGAGTGCGCGTGCTGGCTGAATTCCTCGATAGTGCAGTCGGGGCGCTGGCCGAGGGCGAGTTCGGGGGAAGGGACAGCGTCCTTCAAAGCGCTAAGAAGTTTATCACGCGCGTTTTTCAGCGCCAGTTCGTGAGGCGCAATGTCATCTGCTCGCGCAGCATCGCGTTCCTTGCCACGGAGACCGCGTTTCTTGAATTGATCCACGGCGTTCTTGAGTTCCTTCTTAGCCGCGTCGAACCGCTTTTGCGCTGCGTCACGCAGTTGTTCGTTTTCGGCATCCACTGGTTTTCCGCGAAGCCGCGTTGCGAGGCGGTGCAAGACTTCAGCTTTTTCGAGTGGATTGGGCGAGGTAAGAAAGGGGGTCCAGCGCGCTCCTAAGCCCCAGCCGAGTTTGATGTGCGGGTCGGTTTCCGAGAGCACAGCGAGCGTGCCAAGGGCTGCGAGAAACCCAAGCGGGTTGGCGCCGTCCAAGGCGGTCAAGTTGAATGGAGGTATGCTTTCGTTCATGGCTGGGCGGGCTTTTGGGAAACCGAACCGGGATGCTCGCTCGCATACCAATCGGCGAGGCGCAGGATGGCTTCGTGGTAGGCAAGGCCCCACCATCCATAACGGCGGATGAGCGCCCAGAACCGGTCGGTCACGCCGGAGTCGAAGCAGTGAGGCGGAATAAGTGAGCGGCGCTCCTCTGCGGAAAGGTCGAAGATCTTGTCGGCAAGCTGCACGTTCACTGTGGGTGGCGCGTCGTCTTCGCATACAGGCGCAAAAGGGCGGGCGTGGCCGTGGTGGCTGGCGATGAGGTGCAGCAACAACTCAGATTCTTCGGCCGAAAACGGCTTATCGCAAAACCGCTCGGTCAATTGAGCGGACAGCATCTCGTGCCGGAAGTCATCGGGCAGACCAGCGGCTTCACGGATGGCATTCGCCTGTCCACGGGAACGGGGTTTGCGAGGAGATTTTGCAAGAGGTCCGCTCTCATCACCCGGCGCTCCACCGCGAAGCACCTCCTGAAAACGTGGATCGAGTTTGCCGGCGTCGTGCCACTGGCCGGCGGCTAGGGCGATCCGTGCGGCGGGTTCGCCGACGCACGCGCGGGCCAACTTCTCCGCAGTGGCAGCCACCTGGGCACAGTGTCCCGCCAAGGGAACTTCTTCCGGCGCTTCGCTTGGCGCGTCATCCTCGTCAGCGAAATAGTTCGTTTCATCCACAGCCCGATTCCGCCGTTTTGCGCAGAGAAGGATGCCCCCGCCGGGGTGCTGGGCGAGGTCCCTGATGCGGAAGCCGGCTATTTCGCCAAAGAGTTTGAGCAGCCACTCGTGTCGTGGAGTTGTGGATTGGTCGTCCGGCTTCCATTCGCGGACGGCGGCGAGCGCCTCGCGCAACTCGTCAGCCATCGGCTCACCACCTTCAACCAGTTCGATCAAAGCCCGCAGCGGCGGGCAGCCGTTCACACCGAGCCATGGCGCGAGGCATTGGCGGTGGATGCGGAGCACTGGAGCTTTTCCGGCGCTTTGCATGGCGAGTTCCCACACGTCCAACTGCTCAGTCCCGAAGCCCCTTTCGCACAATGCCTGTCCAAGTTTCCTCACGGCAGCGACGCCTTCCTTATCGCGCGGCGCGGGCAGGATGATGACACTGTTTGGGTGGATGTCGGCTGGGTTGCTGGAGACCGCGGACTTTTCGCGCCCACGGCAGAGCAGGAACTTTGGCTGCTGTCCCCGCTCGGAATGGGTAGCGTCCGAATCCGCGCTCTCGCCTTCCACGTCGCCGGTCTTGTCGGCGCTGTCCTCGTTTTGCAGCCACGCGCGGAAGCGGTGTAGCGGAACGGAGAACATCTCGCTCGCGACCGGGCGGCAAAGGCTCACGATTTCAGGCCAGTCTTGCGGGCGTTCCGGATCGAGGTCGCAGCGGAAGGCGACGGACACTTCAGCGGCGCTGCGACGTTTGCCGTGGAGGAAAATCCCGACGTCCGGGTTGGGATACGGAAGCGGCGAAGTTTGGCAGAGCAAATCAAGATGCGCCGGGAGCAGAACCGGCGCGTCCGGTGAAGGAGCGAGTAGCGGGCGCAAATCCTCAGGTGGCGGGATGAGCGCGCGCAGGGCTTCAAAACCGAAATCGACGATCCGCATCTCCTTCCCTTTGTCGGCGGGTTGGGAGGTGGCTTTGTTCCAAAGGAACTCCCAAGTCGCCTGTAGCGCATCGCCGTAGATGGGGTCGCTTTCCTTGAGCGCGGACTCAGCGACCAGGATAAACGCATGGGAAATCTCCGGCGTGCCGAGTCGCGCGAGGCGACCGAACCGCTGACGCAACGCGTCGAGACTGGCACATTCGGTGACGAGCGCGTCGAAACTGAAGTCCGCACCAACTTCAAGGCACTGCGTGCTGACGAGGATCAGCGGGCGTTCGAGCTTATCGGGTTTGGAAGCGCGCAAATGGCGGTGCAACGGCGCGTCTTTGCCGATAAGCAAATCGCGCTCGACGGAGCGAATGCGGCCCGTAAGCAGCTTCACGTCGAAAGCGGGCGGCTCACCGTCCGATACTTTCCTGCGGGCTTTGCTGCGGAGTGCCTCTTCGATTCGCATGGCACGGGCAACGCGGTTCACGATCACGCCAACGCGTAGCGTTCCGCCGCGGGCGAGGTTCTCCGCGGCTTCGGCGAGTTTAGTGGTCAGCTTCTCCTCGTCCTTCACCTTCTCCAAGACCGCCCGCTTAGATGCTGTCAGGCGGGCTTGCAGAACTTCATGGTCCAACGCCTTCGTCCGTTCTTCGTCAGGAGCGGGAAACACGTCCGTCACTTCCCCGTCGTCCTCGCCGGGTGGAGTTGCGGAAAGCACAGCAGCGTGGAAGGGCGTGCCATTCGCGACCTCCGACCACTTCGGCCCTCGGAGCATCTGCACCGCGCGCAACGTTTGCAAGAACGGCACCGCGCAATGAGCTTCGTCGAGCAGGATGAGGCTGTCGTTCCCGGCTAACCCCGCGAAAATCGGCGCGGCGAGCGCACTGTGGCCGTAGCCGCGAAAGAGCAGGCGCGAGCCAAGTTGGTCCACTGTGCTGGTGATAATGGCGGCCTGCGAGGGGATGCGCGCCCAGCGGTCGTCGCGCAGCACGCCACCGCGCAGGCGGCCTACGGCCAGCGGGCGCTCGCGCCGGGGCAATCCACGCAAATCAAGCAGTCGCTCGGCCACAGATCGAATGGAGGGGGAAGAGGGATTTTCAAGAGCCTTCGCAATCTTCTCCGCCCTCTCGAAAGCTTCATCCACCACGATGCGCCGATCCACGACGAACCAGATGCGCCGCGCGCTCTTGCGATTAGGGTCGCTGGCCTGCGCGGCGAGTGCATACACCGCGATGTCGAGGCACGCGGTCTTTCCGCTCGCCGTGGGCAGGTCAATCGCATCGGGCCAACGCCCGGCGGCGGCGCGTTCGGCGAGCATCGTCTGCCACGGGAATGGGTCTTTGTCCCACAGTGCGCAAAAGAAATCTGCGAATGAAGGAAATGCGCTCATGATCCTACCCCTATCGGGCGACACAGCCCGTAGCCACGATACCGCCCCGCGCCGATGATGACTGGACCGCGCACAGCTTCATCGAAAAGGAGGATGGCGTGCGTGTGGCGACGTTCGCTACCGTCTTTGCGACGGAGCCGGGGGAAGGCGTGCGACGGCGGTGCGCCGAGGTGGGCCGAGACGGACGTCACGATGACTTCGCGCGGGTGTGGCAACCCGATGCGCTTACAACCGGCGGTAATCATCGTTGCGACTTCGGCCAGGTGTTCGGACTTAGCCTTGGCTTTTGGGTGATGGTCATAGGCGATGGGCGTGACGGTGCTCCAATGCGTCGCCCCGTCGGGATGCCCCGTCCAGGTCGCAGGGCGGAGCGTTTCGAGAGGGCGAACCATCGTCGAGGATGCGAGCTTCCACACGCCGAGGCGTCCCAGTTTCAGCCCCTCTTTGCACACCCGCGCGGCGGCACGGAGCACTTCAGAACGCAGTTCGCCCGACGTGCGATCCGGCAAGGCTAGCGCGACACCCGTCAGATGGCCATCCGCATGAGGATGGCCGACAAAGGCGAGCGGCAGGAAAGCGGCGTGGGCGGTTTGCAGGGGCGCGCCGCCCGGGGCGTGGCCGGTGAGCAGTCCTTGCGCTTCCGGGCTGAGGTCGTTCGCCTGGCTCGCCAGCGCCTCGCGCCAGCGGTCGGTCAGCGCGAGCGTGCAGGCGAGGTCGAGTTGGCGATACGGGCCGTCCTCACGTTCAACCGTAAGGACCACTAAGTGCGGGCTGAACACGCTGCCCAATGCTGCCGAAGGTTCGGAAGTTTCCTCAGCCTTTACGTAGCCCGCATAAGTGGAAATCCTTGGCCGGTGTTGTGGCGGCTCTCCTGCGGGAAAGGCGGTGGCGCGGGCTTCCTCGGCAGCTTTGGCGGCAGCCTTCGCCACATCCGCAACCATTTTTGCATCTTTCGTCGCTTCCTTGGTGGCCCCTCCCGCCTTTGCAATCGCATGGGCTTTGGCTGCTGCCTCCGCAACGGATTCCGCTTCATCCTCGGCAACTTTGAGGTCGCAGTATCGAGCGACGGCCTCGCCGTTGAAGGCGCGGTCCAATTCCCGAAGAGTTCCGGACTTCGGAATGCGAAGGAGATGCGTGCTGCGTTTCTCATCCACGACCCATCGTTGGAGTTCGGCGGGAACCGCATCCGGGAGCCACATCTGCACAAGTGAAGTCGAGTGCCCGACGCGTGTGACCTTTCGGCACAATGCAGCCAACGCCTCTCGCGCTTCCGGCGTCGGCTCGGCGTTCGGCCAGTGAAGCGCCACAGTATCGCTCGCCAGCGACGCGCGGGCGAACGTGCGCGGCTGCCGATCTCGCGTGACCGGCAAAGAGTGCATCAGCGCTTTCGACGGGCCAGCCTTGTCATTCACCGGGACAAACTGCGTCACCACGCCGCACGGCTCCGCCTCGGGTGCATGAATTTCCGGCGGCTCGGGCAATTCCTCCAGCCAACACAGCGCCGCACGTTCCGCAGCGTCCGCACCAGTCTGGTAATGCGCCGCCACCATCGCCATGAATACGCGGGCGGGATGCGGTGGCCACTCGACGCGCCCGTGCTCGCCATGCGAGCCGACGGTGATATTTTGGAGGTAGCGGATGCCGAGGGCGAACATACTACTTTGTGTCCTGGTTCTCTTCTTTTGTGGCTTCGAGTTGGCTGAGCCGGACGAGGTCCACCAACTTTTGCTGCGGAGCAAGTTCGATGGGCACCCGTTCCCAATTCAATCCAGCGGTGGCAGCGGCCGCCACGGCTGCTGCAAGCAGGGCAACCGCTTCATCGCCAGTGAGCGAAAACTTCTTCGGGGTGTCACCCGGCTTTTCGAGTAATTCCCAACCCATCGCCGCTTCAGGCCAAAGCAGACACCGCGACCGCAGGCCCATCCCGGACTCGAAAGCAAGCGTGGCTGCGCAGAGTCCGAGCGCCGCGAGAACCGTGCGGCCCGCAGTGTCAATTTCCGGCGAGGTCTTGCCTGTGGCTGGGAAACGCAGCCGACGAAGAGCGATAAGGGACAGCGTGGTGAGCTGTTCGGCATATTCGATGGTTGCCCCCGCGTAGAGGTTCTTGTCGGTTTTCTCGTCTCGCTGCTTCGGAAACGGGACGCTGCTGTGATTTACCTCCGATGGTGAAACTGCTGACTTTGCGTTCGCGGCTGCTAACGACCAGTTCTTGTCGGCGGGCTTCAACACTTTTACCGCAGCGCGAATTTCAAGTGGGTCGCGGCGAACGCCACGCACAAGGCCGTCTACGGTCGCCCCAACGCCGATCACCTCCGACACCATCGCCCGCTCAAACTTCGCTCCGAGACCGCCTTTTGGTCCGGTTGAGTCCCACATCCCGAAAATCAACGCCGTGGGGCACAATTCGTAAAGCGCCGTGGCGTTCTGCTGGCTGACAGTGTTCAGTGCCTTTCCCTTGGTGCTGTTGCGGAAAGGCAATTTCACCTTCTTCCCGCCCGATTCCTCCTCAATCTCGCTGTCGCGCAAAATGGCATCCGCGACCCGGTGCGGCGCTTGCAAGCTGGTGATGGTGCCTACATCATCCACAAAGCGTTGTGCCTCTTCCTCCTTGCCGGTCGGCGACCACCTCGAGAAGTCCACTTTCAGCACCGGAATCGTGATGCGGCCGCCATCCAACGCCTCCTGCAACGCCTGCTCCATGCGATTCGCTTGCGACTGCACTGTATCCAGCACAACACACGTCACGGGCTGTGCGAGCACCTTACCATCGTTATCGAATACCCGTCGCTGCTCCACGGCATAGACAGCGCCCGCGAAAGTCGGCGGGAATACTTTGTCGCCTGCGCCGCCTCCCGGCTGCAGCTTGCGGCGGCAGCGAAGGGCGGCGGCGGTTGAGGCGACCGCCTCTTGCAAGTCCTTCAACGTTAGTGGATTTGGCGGTTTGGTGTCGTTCATAAGTTTAGTGTTTACGCTATGGTTTCAACCGTGCGCTACTCGCACCTCCAAGCATTATACGCGGCAAAAAACGTCTGTCAAGTTTTAGCTACGCTGTGTGTACGTTGACACGGCTCGTGCAATGGCATATACTACGTGCATGTTTAAGGCCACACGCCGCAGGCCCGCCGGGCACGCCCGGCTCAACATCGCTGTTGGTTGCTGGGACGAATCAATCGAGAGGCACCTGCGCCGAGTGGTAAAGGACGCTGTCCGGCAGGGATGTGCTGTCGCCGTGAGAATCCTGGCGGCCCCTCCGCACAGCAGCCGGTTTTCGGTGCGGGAATAAAGCTCCGTTCCTCCGTAGCGTCCGCCCTCGAGCACGAGACAAAAAGCGCCACGGTAACGCACGATATGAACCGCCGCCCCGTTGAAGCAGCTATGCTGTCTGTGCCCGAGGCAAAACTTGAGCAAAATCCGCGCCCCCACCGCGGGCGCGGCCCCTTTACGAAGCGCCTGGGCAGAAGTAAGCCCGAGGCCTCGGCTGGCTACCCCTGCTCGCAGAGCGCGAGCGCGACGCGCTTCGAATTCCTGGAAACACCGTTCGGGAGGCGAACCTGCCACCGGCGTTCGCCCCCGTCCACCTGCAGGACAATCGTGGCGTCGCCCGGCGGATGGTCGTCGCCGGATTCGACGAAGAGGAAGTCGGGGCCCATTTGGGTGATGCTGATCGATGAACCGTTGACGATTAGGAACATCTCCACCTGGGCTGAATGCGCGCCGTAACTCTGTTCCGTTATCATGAACGAGAACCTGATACCCAACGCCCGTTTGTATGCCTCCCGGCACGAGCTCGAGCTTGCCGAGACGCTGGGCTCTGGAAAAGACGGTATCGTACTGGTGGCCAAAGACAAGGCCAAACCGGCGAATTTGGCCATCAAAGCGTTTCGCCTGAGCGAGCCGTACTTTCGAGAAAAACAGGTGTACGAGCGGCTGAAGAGCTTGGGAGTGGAGCGTGTTGCCGGCTTCAACGTTCCACAGTTGGTCGGTTTTGAGGATGACCTGCGCGTGATTGCAATGACCATCGTCAAGCGGCCGTTCGTGCTGGATTTCGCCGGCGCCCACCTCGACAGGCGTCCGGAGTTTCCCGAGGAGGTCTGGGCGGATTGGGAGGCGGAGAAGCGGGAACAATTCGAGGCCCGTTGGCCGGCGGTCCAGGCGGTACTGGATGCGTTTGAAGAGTTCGGGGTTTATTTGCTGGACTTGTCCCCAAGCAACATCGCCTTTCTGGACTGACTGCGGCAGCGGCTTCACGGTTGACCTCGCTTTGCCTCGCGGCGCGCCGGGCTCGTGGCCCGTCGCCGTCCTAAAAAAGGCCTGAAGGTTCATATTGCCTCAGATTCTCCCGGCTCCCGAAACCAACCCCGGCGTGTTTATGGGCCGTTTTCGCAGGCCCGGCAAGAAAATTCTGCTCTGCCAAATGCGGCTCCGGGACGGCACGTTCCCCGCGCTCACCCCGAGCGCGGCCCCGTTGAAACAGCTTGAAGTTGCGGCCCCGTTGAATATTGTCGGGTATGTCGCAAATGACGCTGGCAATACCCGATGACGTAGTCACGGCACTGCGCCTTCAGCCCGACGAAATTGAATCGACGCTGCGGAAGGAGTTGGCGTTGGCGCTTTACCAACGGCGTGTTCTGCCGATGGCGAAAGCCGCGGCTCTGGCGCAGATGTGTCGCTGGGACTTCGAGGAATTGTTGTGTCAGCGCCACATTGAGCGTCCTTTCTCCGAGGAAGAATTGGCGGAGGACTTGCAGTTCGCCCGGGAATTCTCGAAGGGCCAGTGATTCGTCGCGCGTGACGTTGTGGGACGCGAGCGGTTCCACAGCGAAGCCAGCACGACGGCGGCGGTCTTGCCAAGGCCAGTGGGGATGTTGACCGCCCTCACCCCGGCCCTCTCCCCCAGGAGAGGGGCAGCAGCGGTTTTGCGCAGGGCCTGTGGCCGCTTGGAAGAATTCACCGAAGTTCATGTTGCCTCTGATTCACCCGACTCCCGAAACCGACCCTGGCGCGTTTATGCGCCTTTTCTCCAGTCGTGGCAAGAGGATTTCAGTTTGCGAAATCCAGTTGTGGCACGGCGGGTTGTGCGCGTTTTCGCGGGCGAGGCATATCCGGGGACTGCGCTCGTGGGCGGACGGAAACCCACCCCCCTTCCCCCCTCCCATGCGCTCGGAGCGCATGGGAGGGGGGAGGTTTGCTGGGCGCGGTTTACCCAGGGCGGCGGCTCCGCCTGCGCTGCGCTCCGGCGGGCCTTGCCCTGGGCTCGTATGATGCTGCCCCTTTGGGGCGCAGGCTGCCGCGCTCTGCGAGGGTGCGGTGGGGTTGGGGACAGTGCTCGGACACGCCCAACGGGCGCGGCCCCGTTGAAGAATAAAAATGGTATGTTTAGGCAGGAAGCGCTAAACTCCTTCCGCGCCCCCACGGGCGCGGCCCCTTTATGAAGCGCAGGGGTAGAAGGATGGCCGGGGCTTCGGTTGGCTACCCCTGCTCGCGGAGGGCGAGAGCGACGCGCTTCGAATCCTTGGAAATGCCCTCCGGCAGCCTGACGCCCCACTGGCTCTCGCTGTCGTCGACGCGGAGCATAATGGACCCCTCGCACGGCGGATGGTCGGTGGGAGACTCGACGAAAAGGAAGTCGGGGCCCATGTGCGTGATGCGAATGGAGGTGCCATTGACGATCAGTCGCATCTTTACCTGGGCGGAATGAGCGCCGTAATTCTGTTCCGCTATCATGAACGAAATCCTGATACCCAACGCCCGTCTGTATGCTTCCCGCCGGGAACTTCAACTCGCCGAGACGTTGGGCTCTGGAAAGGACGGTATCGTACTGGTCGGTAAACGCAAAGCCCAACCTGCGAAAGTCGCGATAAAAATGCTTCGTTGGCCCGACGCCTACGAACGGGAGAAGAAGGTTTATGAACGACTGCGAGACGCGGCCGTAGCCACCGTCCTCGGATTCAACGTGCCGCAGTTGGTCGGGTCCGACGACGGCTTGCGTGTCCTTGAAATCACAATTGTGGAACCGCCATTCGTTCTGGATTTCGCCGGCGCCCACCTCGACAGGCGTCCGGAGTTTCCCGAGGAGGTCTGGGCGGATTGGGAGGCGGACAAACGGGAGAAGTTCGAGGCGCGTTGGCCAGATGTCCGACGCGTGCTGGACGCATTTGAGGAGTTGGGAGTCTATCTGCTGGACGTTTCCCCGGGCAACATCGCATTCGGGGCTGGCGCGGAATGAGTGCTGTGGGGCGTTCATCACGACAGATCTGGGCCGACAGCCCTGTTTAAGCCAGCGTCACAGTTCATGTTGCCCAGATTCACCCGACTCCCGAAACCGACCCTGGCGCGTTTATGCGCCTTTTCCCCGGTGCTGGCAAGGGCATTCTCCGCAATTCTCGTTTTGGATTTGCGGGCGATCATCCAGTTCGTTCGCGAGGGGCGTGGCGAAGGCGGGAGGACCGGCTCAAACCCCGGAGGGGTGGCCTGTTTATAGCACCAGCGCAGCCACCCCCTCCTTCTTTTTGTTTTTCAGCGGCGCGGCTCTGACCCGCTTATTGAATTCCCCGCCCGCCGCGCCGCTGAAAAACAAAAAGAACGGTGGTTGGTCGCGGTCCGTCTATAAACAGGTCACCCTTGCTGGGTTTTTTGGCCTTGGCCCTTGGCGCACTAAGGCATCGCGAAGAAACAACTTGAGCATTCTGGCTGGTCCTTTTGCCCGCTGGCTTCGTTGCTCACTCTGAAGCCAGCCTCGTTTCATGGTTTCTTCTTCCCGCCCGATTCTTCGTTCGCCTGGCGGATTTCCTGAACGGTGCGGCTCTCGTAGTGGCCTTTGCCCGTCTGCTTGTAGAGGGGCTCAGGGCGGAATTTTTCCTGGATGCTCAGGCCATCAGCCACCAGCTTCTCCCCAATCCTGGCAAGGGCATTCTCAGCAATTCTGATGTTGCACAGGCTGATTCAAAAATCTGTAGGGGCAGGCGTGAGCAGGCCCTGATCTCCCTCACGCCGGGCCCGGAGCCTGGGCGTTACGACGAGCCGTTGCGCTGCAATGGTCCAATTTGCTCGCAAGTTGCGAACAATGTCTTCTCTGCGCTCTTCGCGTCTCTGCGTTTTCATTGCCTCTCCGAAAGCCCCCACGGCATCCCGAAGCAGTCCCGGCGTCCCTCCGTCACGCACTCACGCTCCCCTGCCCGCCGTAGCCTCGGCGCAGGCGGGACGCTCCACGCTCCACGGTCCGGTTACCGCTTCGCCGCTTTGCGTTCTTTGCGTTCTTTGCGGTTAAATCCCACCCCGGGCCCAAAGAAATAACCAATACAGCCAATACAGCCAATACAGCCAATACAGCCAATACAGCAGTTGCGCCCCTCTCCCGGACGTGCGATAACACGATTGTGTATTAATGCTATACAATAACGAAAGAAAGTCTGAACTATGAAAAACCTCATCGTCCCCGTCGTCGCCGCCCTCGCGCTCTGCACCGGCTGCAAGATCATGCTCCCCACCACCACCGTCAGCGGCACCATCCTCGGCGCCCCCTTCAAGATCAAGACCCCCCAGAACCACAGCCTGCAAGGCCTCCTGATCACCGCCGAACAGACCGCCACCAACACCACCAAAGTCTCCGTTGCCGTCCAGTCCTTGTCCGCCGTCACCGACCCGAATGTGGTCCAGGCCACCGCCGCCGGCCAGGCCCAGTTGCTCGGCGCCACGGCCCAACTCGTGCAGCAGAGCGCCTCCGCGACCTCCTTGCTCTTGCAACAACTCGGCCAAACCGCCCAGACGGCGGGGTTGGCCGCCGCGACCGGCGGCGTGTCCTTGGCCGTTCCCAGGCCGGCCCCGCCCGGCGCCAACTCGCCGGCCAAGTGAACCGCCCCTCGGCGCGGCTTTGCAAGGATATTCAAGGATAAAATTCCGCCTTCTGCCGTCATTAGCAACAATTATCTACACTAATGTATGAAACAGCCTCGGATCCCCTTCAACCTCGCCGACGCCTTGGCCTGCGCTGAGGCCTCCCAGGCCGCCTACGCTGCCCAACCCGACTTCAGCAGCCCCCTGATGCACGCCCTCGTCCAATCCCGCAGCGCGGGAGCGACGGCGCTCCTCGCCTTCCGCGGAACGAAAAACCCGGTGGACCTCCGAACCGACGCCGAGGGGTGGAGAGTGTGCGTGGCGGCGGGCGAGGTGCACTATGGCTTCTGGCACGCCTGGGAATCCGTGCGCCAACAGCTCTACGCCTGGCCGGCCTGGAGTAACGGCTCCCCCGTTTACCTCGCCGGGCACTCCCTCGGCGGCGCCGTCGCCCAACTCTGCGCCTGGGCGATGGTTCGGGAAGGCAGGACCGCAGGCCCCGTCCGCGTCTATACCGTCGGCTCCCCGCGCGTCGGGGACAGAAAATGGGCCGACCATTACAACTTGCTACTGGGTGACGCCACCTGGCAGGTGATCAACCAGGTGGACGCCGTGCCCAGGATGCCCGGTGCGTTCGCTGGATTCCACCGCGCTGGCAGGACCGCCCACCTCTCCGCCACCGGACGCATCCTCCTCGAGCCCAAGCTTCTCCGCGCCACCGCGATGGACGTAGCCGCCGCGGCCTACGACTTAAGGCACTTCCGCCTCGGCTGCCTGGCCGACCACGCGGTCCAGGACTACGTCGGCCGGCTCAGGATGGCCTTGCAGAAAGCCCTCCTGTAGGCCGCGTGCCCTCACGCGGCGGTTCGAGTGAAACCTCCGGCTTACGGATTTCCGTCGAGGAACTTGATGGAAATATCCTTGAACTGAATATCCATCGTGAAACCGGCATGCATCTGCAGCGCGATCACCCCGCCCTTGAGGACCGCCTTTGGGCTTTCGTCAATCATCTCGGTCATCAGGTGGCCGTTGATCCTGTACTGGACCCGGCTCCCGTTGACGATGAGCACGATCTCGTTCCAATCGCCGGTATTGTGCAGCAGTTTTCTGAGCTCGTCGGCGCTCTCCGGCAGCGCGCTGTTCTGCCGCTTGTTGCTGGCGTCCCAACGGGTTCTTTCACCCCGGTTGCTCATCGTCCCCCGGCCGCCCGCGATGCCCGATTCATCGTAGATCGAACCGGTGTAATTGCCGCCGCTATCGATGTCCGCCTGGTAGCCGCCCACGTGCAGCGTCCTGGGATTGTTGATCGCCGACCGGAACTGCACCCCCGAGTTGCCATCCGGGCTGACCAGCATCCATTTCAGGTGGAGCTCGAAATTGACAAACTTTTCCGGGTGCTCCTTCGAGGCGCTCAGAATCAGATCCGTCTGCACCGAGTGCTCCTTCGTCTCGCTCCCGTCGATGACCCCGTCTTTGACCGACCAGTAGCCCTCGAGGCCTTCCCAACCGCTCAGATCCTTGCCGTTGAAAAGGCTGATAAAGCCCTGGGCATCGGGCTGCCCGAGCGGCGCCGCGGCGCCCGCTTTAGCTTCGGCCCCAAGGTCGAGGCCGCTAATTGCCAAGGCGGCAAAGGTTGCGAGGGAGATCTGTTTAAGCATAGGTAGGGTAGCCATAGGTTGTGAATGCAGCGATCGGATGTTGGTTCGTCAAGCGCCGCCTCTTCATTAGGGCTGCGCCGCTGAGGGAGATTCGCTTTTCGCTCGCGCTCATCGTGGCCGCATTCTGCCAAACGCCGGCGAAGCTGTCGAGGACTGAATTATCCCTTCCGGCTTGCTCTGCCGTGGAAAAAGGTTATCTTGCCAGCAGTAAAAGGAATTGGTCACGAAATATGAATGGCTCACGAAATAGAATCCTGGTTATTTGTCTCCTCTCAGTCCTGGCGATCGGCCTCCACGCGGGGGAACGCCAGGTCCTGCGCGGCCACCTGCCGGCGGCGGCCGCGCGGTTGCAGCCGGTCGGCCGCCTGCCGGGCACGAACCGCCTCGAGCTGGCCATCGGGCTGCCCTTGCGCAATCGGGACGGCCTCACCAACCTGCTTCGCCAACTCTACGACCCGGCCAGCGCCAGCTTTCGCCAATACCTGACGCCCGACCAGTTCACGGAGGCCTTCGGCCCGACCGAACCAGAGTACCAAGCCGTGATCGCCTTTGCCAAAGCCAACGGCCTGACCGTCACCGGCACGCACGGCAACCGGATGTTGCTGGACGTGGCTGGGGCCGCCGCTGACCTTGAAAAGGCCTTTCAGGTGAAGTTCAGCGTGTACCAGCACCCGCAGGAAGCCCGCACCTTCTTCGCGCCTGAAGCCGAGCCCTCGGTGACCAAAGGGCTCCGCGTCCTGCACATCAGCGGTCTGGACAACTATACCTTGCCGCGCCCCCGCAGCCATCGCCGGGTCCCGGGGCCGGCCGCCGGGCCCATCGCGCGCAACGGCTCCGCTCCGGGCGGTTCGGGCGCCTATTTCGGCAAGGACTTCCGCAATGCTTATGTCCCTGGCCTCGCTCTCACCGGCACTGGGCAAACGGTCGGGCTCTTCGAGTTCGACGGCTACTACGCAAGCGACATCACCAAGTATGCAACCCAGGCCGGCTTTACCAAGGTCCCGTTGACCAATCTCTTCAGTGTCTTGATCGACGGCTTCAACGGGGTCCCGGACGGCAGAATCGCTGGCAGCGGCAACGAAGAGGTGGCGCTGGATATCGAGATGACCATCAGCATGGCGCCGGGCCTTTCTCGCGTGCTCGTTTATGAGGCCTCGCCCCAGGCAACCGCCGCCAACGTCGACGACATGTTAAATCGCATGGCCACGGACAACCTCGCCAAACAATTGAGTTGTAGCTGGGGCACCGACCTCGACACTACCTCGCAGCAGATCTTCCAGCAGTTCGCGGCCCAAGGCCAGTCATTCTTCGTGGCCTCGGGCGACAACGGAGCCTTCGGCAGCTTCGTCGACCAGCCGGCAGACGACCCGTACCTCACCGTGGTCGGAGGGACCACGCTCACGACGGGCACTGCGCACAATTGGGTGGCGGAAACGGCCTGGAGCGGCAGCGGCGGCGGCATCAGCAGCATCTATCCGCTCCCGGATTGGCAGCAGGGCATTAACATGTCCGCCAACCACGGCTCCACCACCATGCGCAACGTCCCCGATGTCGCGATGGTCGCCGATAATGCCTGGGATATGGCCGACGAGGGCTCATCCTTCCCCGTGATGGGGACCAGTATCGCCACGCCGCTCTGGGCCGCCTTCACCGCGCTGGTCAACCAACAGGCCGCCAACAATGGCAAACCGCCCGTCGGCTTCCTCAATCCCGCCCTTTACGCCATTGGCAAAGGCGCCAGCTACTCCCAATGTTTCCATGACATCACGACCGGAGACAATACCAGCACCAACAACCCCGACCTGTTTTTCGCGGTTTCCGGCTATGACCTTTGCACCGGCTGGGGCACGCTCAACGGCGGAACCAGCCTAATGGATGCCTTGCTGGCCCCGCCGACCGAACCGCTGGTCATCAAGCCGCCGTTAGGGTTCTACGCCCAGGGTCGCATCGGCGGTCCGTTCAGTGTAACCAACCAGACTTACACCTTGACCAACGCCGGGTCCGCCTCGCTCAACTGGTCGCTCTCCAACACCTCCGCCTGGCTCCAGGTCTCGCCGTCCAGCGGCACCCTGGCCCCCGGCGGCCCTGCCTCGACCGTCTCCGTGGCCCTGAACGCCGCCGCTAAGAACCTGCTCATCGTCAGTTATGCCGGAACCGTTTCGTTCAAGAACCTCAACGACGGTGTCGCGCAGGACCGCCAGTTTACCCTCCGGGTGGGAAACGGCGGCTTCGAAACCGGCGATTTCACCGACTGGAGTTTCTCCGGAGACACCAACGCCAACTTTATCGATACCATCGACACCACCGATTTGAACGGCGGCTACAATACCCTCCAGGGGGTCGATGACTCGCTGTTCGTCCACTCCGGCAGCTATGGCGCGTGGCTCGGCCAAAGCAATTCCCTGGGTTCGATTTCCCAGGTTCTGCCCACCACCGCCGGCCAACAGTACCTGCTCTCGTTCTGGTTGGACAACCCGGCCGTCGGCACGCCCAATCAGTTCATCGCCTCCTGGAACGGAACGGACCTCTTCAAGGGGACCAGCCTGGGGGCGTTTCCCTGGACCAACTTGCAGTACACGGTTTCGGCAACCGGCGCCAGCACCCCTCTCAAGTTTGCCTTCCGCAATGACCAGAGTGCCTTCGGCCTGGATGACATCACCGTGCAACCCCTGTCCGTGCCGGTGCCGGCGTTCAAGGCCGTCACGCAAGCCAACGGCATGATTGCATTGACCTGGACCACGGTCCCGGGCCTGGCGTACCAGGTGCAATACACCGGCGAACTCGGTACCACCGGCTGGAACAATCTGGGAAGCCCCCTCACCGCGACCAGCAGCACCTTGAGCGTCTCCTACTCGGCCACGGCTGCGCCTCAACGGTTCTACCGCATCCTGGTGCCCTAAAAGCGGCCTTGGCTAAAAGCGCGCCACGACCGTCGCCGTGCCCACGTCCCCGGGCAGCAGCACCCAATCGCCCTTGAATTGGGTCCACGGTTTGCCGTCGAGGGTGACGGAGCGCAAGGGGCGCGAGAGGGGTTCGCGGAAGCGGAGGCGGATTTCTTTGGGAGGATTGCGGCGCGGGCCGTCGAGCCGGGCGGTGATTTGATTTTCGGCCGGGGTGTAAAGGATGGCGGCGGGCCCGAACCAGGTGGCGGCGCGTTGGAGGCCGCATTGCCGGCCCGGTTTAAGCCACTCGCGGGGCACCGCCTGGCCGACCAGCAGGGTGTCGCCCTCCTCGCGCAGGAAGAGCTGGCGCAGCCAGCCGCAGGCATTGGCCTCGTCGGAGCTTTTGTAATGGTCGCCGCGCCAGTCGCCCATTTCAGGCAGGGCGTGCTCGGTGTTCATATGGACGTCGGGAAAGTGGCTCACGGCGATGGCGTTGAACATGGCGCGCAGCGCGTGCTTCACGTCGTCCCGCTGGAGATAGGGTTCGACATCGAGCAGGAGACAGGCCTGCATGGACATCCCGCCGCGGCCGAACCAATCGCGGTCGAAGTCCTCGAGCGTGTAGCCGTATTGGTTCGAGAGAAAGAGATTGTCTTCGTAGTCCTTGAGAATCCACTCGGCCTCCGGACCACGGGAGTCCAGGGCGCCGGTGATGAGCAAGTGCAGGGCGCCTTCGAGCGTTTCGCAAATCCAGCCGAAACTGCGGCCGCGGCGCTGGACGTATGAAGGAAAGTGGGGGACGGCCGTTCCGTCGCGCAGGCGCACCACGGGGGAGCGCTCGGCGGCCTGGCGGAAGTTGGCCAGGAGACTGGCATGAAAGGCCTCGGCGGCCTGGCGGATGCGTTCGGCTTGGGGATGGCGGATTTGCTCGAGGGCCCAGGCGGCGGAGTCGAGTCCGCGCCAGGTGTAGCAACTGGTCGAGAGCCAGGTCCACCAATCGCCGATGTCCTCGAGGCTGCCGGCGGGCAGCAGGCCGCGCTCGAGTTCCTGCCGGCCGGCGGTGCGTCCGCTCTCGCGAATGATCCAATCGGCGCCGGCCACCAGCCCCGGGGCGGCGCGGCCCAGCCAGGCGGCGTCGCGAGTGAAACGGTAATGTTCGGCCAGGCACCAGAGTATCCAGCCGTGATGCTGGTTGTAGCCGCCGGCCTCGTAACCGCCGGCGCCATAAAGGATGCCTTCCTTGGAGGCGAAGTCACCCGGCAAGCCCGCGGTGCCTTGGTAATGAAGCCAGGCCTCGAGACATTCCTGGGCTTCCCGGTGATAGCCGCGCCGGTCCAGGTCCACCACCATCATGCACGATTCATTGCCGTAGGCGCCGTAACTGAACGAGCCGACGCGCGCAAAGCGCCGGGTGCTGTTGGGCTCGCGCTCGCAGTTGATGAGCAAATGGCCCGGTTGCGCCCGATAGAACCGGTCGAGCACCGGCTCCGGCGTGATGAGGCGGGCGCTTTCATCGAGCCGTCTGCGCCAATAGTCGGCAACAGCGGCGCGCTCCGTCTCGAAGTCGAGCCGCCCGAGGGCGGCTGGTTCGGATTTCTCCGTCAGCACAAGGTAGGGAAGCTTGACCACGAGCGTCTTGGATTCTCCCGGCGCCAGCGTCCAGGTCCAGCGCAAGCTTTCTCCCGCGGCGGCGGGGGGAGAGTCGGCCAAGACCTGTCCGCGCAGGTTTGCCCCGAGCCAGAGCCGGCCCTGCTCGTCGGAGCGCAGGCCTTTCGTTTTGCCGCCGGCGCTATAGGTCAGGGGCAGCGCGGCGCTGCGTGGGGCGGCTGAAAAGTTGCTGATCACAAAGCGGGCCACGAACACCGCCGAGGCATCAGCCGGCGGCACCGGCGGGCCGGCCTTCGCGCCGTCCAGTTCGGTGATCAGGGCCGTTTGCGAGAATCGAAGCCCATCGATTTCCCAGGTGGTATGGCAGATCGGGATGCTCTCCTCTTCGAGGTGACGTTCCACCGGCTGAGGCAGAGGGCCGAAACCAACCCACACGGGCCCGGGCTCGAGCCCCAGCCGCGGCGTATCCTGGCCGGGCCGAGCCTCGAGATAGTGATCGTTAGAGCGGAACATGACTTGGCCGTCGGCCTCCAAGAGAAACCGCTGCCGGCCGCCGTCCAGGCCGAGAGGAAAACAGATGCGGGATTTTTTGGGCGGCATGTTGTTCCAGGCGGCGGGCCAGGTTTGCTCGGGCAATTGGGCAACTCGGTCATAGAGCGTGGCCTCATGCTGGTCGCGCTGCCGGGTGGCGACGGCGGCGTAATCGCGCGGGTCCTGGCCGGGCAGCACCGCCACCCCGAAGCGCGGCAGGAACAGAGGTTCCTTGGCCGCGTCGTCCGCGCCAAAAGTGAAAATCTGGGCGCCGTTCCTGACCGTCACCAGCGTGCGGTCCAAGGTGTTCGGGTCGGGGTTGGCCGTCGCGTTGAGAGTGATGCGCCAATCGCGCGCGCCAACCTGCTCGAAGCCTTGCACCTCGCCGTTGAAGGCCTCCACTTGCGGCTGGAGCGGGGCTTGTTCCCACGCCAGGCGGAGCGTGCGCCGCTCATAGACTGAGTCCGTCAAGGCCTCGAGCCGGGTGATTCCTGGAAGCGGCGCGTCGCCACGCACCCGAATCTTGAGCGTATACCGGAAGCGGGCTGCGTAATCCTTGAGCGCGGGGAATTCTTTCTCGTTTACTGGCCGGAATGAGAAGCCGACCCGGGAACCCTCCGCCCTAGCTTCGGCGTCTGCCGCGCGCCAGCCGCCGTTGTACCAGTTGCCCAGCTCCATCCAGCCAACGTCGCCGCCACCCGGCTGGCGGTCTTTGGGCAGGCGCTGTTGAGGCCAGCGGCTGCCCCAGTATTCGAGGCGGAGGCTCGAGGGCGGTGGGGCGGAGCCCTCGAACTGGACGACGACCCGGTGAATCTCGCGCGGGTCCTCCCATAGGACGCCGTTGCCCTCGGGCAGGCGCAGACCGAATGGCGCCGCGTCAAAGGCGGCGGCGGCGCAACTGCAAATCGCGGCCAGGCCGAGGCAAGCCGAGAGCAAAGGCAGCTTCACGAGCCTACGCGCCCATGCCGTCTTCGAAGGAGCCGGCCGCGAGCGGGAAGCAGAGATGGTCGCGAACGAACTGGATGCCGTTGGCGCTCGTGGCGTCCAGGTCGCGGTAGGCGCTTTCGGCCTCGACCACGAGCGGGGCGGTCTTGGCGCCCATGACCTGGCAATAGCGTTGCGGGTACCCAGTGTGGATGAGCAGCTCGGCGTAGCGGGCCATGTTGAGGTCGCCGGAGGGAATGTCCACGAATTGCATGGCGCGCTTCTGCCAGGCCGGTTCCATCATCCGCAGCGGCAGGCCGGAACGAATCGTGTAGTTCTTGACGTGGCAGGCATAGACCCGGGGCGCCACCTTGAGAAAACGGGTCTCGAAACCCTCCCCTTCCCAGCAATGCGACGGGTCGGCGTTGACCGCCAGGCACTTGTCGCCGTCGCAAATCTCGACGAGCATATTGAAATCATCAGCGCACATGGCCGCCGTGCCGGGATGGATTTCGTGGCAGAGGTAGATGCCGAGCTTGTTGGCCTGCGCGCGGATCTTCGCCGTCTTCTTGACGAACCGCTCCTTGCCTTCCTTCAGGAAGTCATAATCGCCGCCCGCCCAGAAGCCCCACGGATAGCCCGTAGCCAATTCCCAGCCAAAGGCGACACCCCAAAACATAGGCACGATCTTCACGCCCAGTTCGGCGCAGAGGTCAAGCAGCCTCAGCACATAGTCCTCAGCCCATCTCTCGATCTCGGCCACGGGCTTTTTGGCGACCTCGCCGGGGACAAACGGCCGGATCGTCGGGCTCCCGGTCCAGGCCGTCGTTTGGACCCAAATCGGGCAATGCGCGGACACGCCGTCCAGGCCCAGCTTGGCTTTGGCAAACGCCTCCTTGATCTCTTTGGCTGGCTTGAAGCCTTTGCCGCCCTCGAGCATGAAGTTGGACGGCTGGGCGCCGGCGGCGCCGCTCTTCTTGGCGTAATCAAGAAACTGCGCGAGGGATTTTGTCCCGTGTTGCGCCCCTTCGATGCTGGCATGGAAGCAATTGTCGGCCATAGTGTATTCCAGGAGTTGATGGTTTTTCGTTTTCGACCGGCCAGAGCAATACCGGTGATCGGCGGCGATTGCAATGACTTTTTTCCGTGCCGGAATCTTTTTGCAAAACGGGCGTTCGCTGCTAAGTTGCCACCATGTTTAAGCTGGGTGAGAATAGCCCGGGGCGCGCGGGAGGCCAGGTGGGACGGGGGGAGAAGGCGCGGCGGCGGGTCGAGGGCAATGGGCACAACGGCAAGCTCAGCGCTGCCAAGGCCGCCAGGCTGCACGACAAGCAAAGCGAACCCGACTACCGCGACCTGCCCATCGACAAGGTGGGAGTGCGCGGTCTGCGCTTTCCCATCCAGGTGCGGGACAAGGCCCGCGCGGTGCAGAACACCGTGGCCACTATCGGGATGTTCGTGGACCTGCCCAAGGAATTCAAAGGCACCCACATGAGCCGGTTTCTCGAAGTCCTCAACGCCCACGGCAACGTCGTGCATGTGGAGAACCTGACGGACATCCTGCACGCCATGCAGGCGAAGTTCCACGCCGGCGTGTCGCACCTCGAGCTTGAGTTTCCCTACTTCATGGTTAAACGCGCGCCGGTCTCGGGCCGCCAGAGCCTCATGGATTATGTGGCGCGCTTCGAGGCTACGGCGCGCGGCCGGGAGATTGACTTCGTCCTGACGGTCAAGGCGATGGTAACGACCCTCTGCCCCTGCTCGAAGGCGATCGCGGCCTGCGGCGCCCACAACCAACGCGGAGAGGTGACGGTCCGCATCCGCTCCCGCAAAGCCGTCTGGATCGAGGATTTAATCGCCATCATCGAATCCTCGGCCAGCTCGGAACTCTATGCCCTGTTGAAGCGCCAGGATGAAAAGGCGGTGACGGAGCGGGCCTACCGGAACCCGGTGTTCGTCGAGGACCTGGTGCGCAACGTGGCGCTCAAGCTCAAGGCCCACCCGGACGTGACCTGGTACCGCGCCGAGGCCGAGAATCATGAAAGCATCCACAACCACAATGCCTACGCCTGTATCGAGCAGCGGGAAGATTTTTGAAAATTCTTGTGGAAGTTTCGGTTTTGTTTGGTACATTCGCCCACTCGCAGAGAGGATGCAGGGCGTCCGGGTGAAGCCTCGAAGCAACCGAGAGTCCAGCACCATCAAGCAGTTGAAGTTGTGACAACGAAAAAGAAAGCAATGATTAAAAAAGCGTCGGCGGGCACCAAACCACACGCGTCGGCGACGTCCGCCTCCATTCTCGGCCAGCGGGAGCTGACCGTGAAGAAGAATGGCGAGCTCAAGATTAAGACGGAGTGGGCAAAATATTACCAGCGGCTGATGGAACTTCGCGACCAACTGATGCGGCAGATGAACGGCCTGGCCAAGGAATCCGCCCAAGAGATGGCGGGCTACAGCCTGCACATGGCGGACTCCGGCACTGACAATTTCGACCGCGACTTCGCGTTGAGCCTTCTGTCCTCCGACCAGGACGCCATCTACGAGATCGAAGAGGCGCTCAAGCGCATCGAAAAGAACACCTACGGGATTTGCGAGCTGACGGGCAAGCCGATCCCCAAAAGCCGGCTCGACGCCATACCGTGGACCCGTTTCACCGTCCAGGCCCAGGCGCAACTCGAACGCGATGGCGCCCTCCGCCAGCGACGCCTCGGCGCCCTCGGCACCGTCGACGCCGTCAGCCTGACCGAGGTCGAGGCCGAAGAAGAGGAACCGGAAGAGAAGCCCAAAGACAAAGAATGAGTTATGCCCCGGGAAATCGTTACCATCGAATGCACCGAAGCGCGCAAGGAGGGCAAAGCTCCTTCGCGCTACACCACCACCCGCAACAAGAAACTCAAGCCGGAAAAACTCGAGCTTAAGAAATACAACCCGGCCCTCCGCCGCCACACCGTTCATCGCGAAGTCAAATAATCCCCTGCTATGCCTCGTAAAACCCGTCCCGAAAAACCGGGAAAACGCGGCGGTCGCGACCGCTCTTCGTTCTCCGAGACGCGCACCCCGCGCCCGAAACCGAAAATCGACTTCACCGTGGACGCGCTCGATTTCAAGAATACCAACCTCCTAAGGCAGTTCGTGACCGACCAGGGGCGCATCCTGCCGCGCAAGTACACCGGCCTGCCCGCCCATTACCAGCGGCGGCTCAACCGCGCCATCAAGCGGGCCCGCCAGATGCTGTTAATGAAGTAATCAAAGACAAATCGTCTGCTCGCGGCCGGGGCCAACCGAGGCAATGGCAAGGCTGGCCCCCGTCAGGCTGGCGAGCGCCTTGAGATAGGAACGCGCCTTGGCGGGCAGTTGTTTCCACTGCCGCGCGTTCGAGGTGGAGCTCTGCCACCCCGGGAACTCCGCAAAAACCGGTTGGCAGCGGCCCAGGACCTCGATGTCGTTGGGCACGTAATCATAGCGCCTCGAGCCGTCCTGGTAGGCGATGCAGACCTTGATCGTCTCGACCGAATCCAGACCGTCGAGATTGGTCACCGCCAGGTCGTCGATGCCGTTGACCATGCTCGCATGGTGCGTTGCCACCGCGTCAAACCAACCGCAGCGGCGGGGCCGGCCCGTGGTGGCCCCGAACTCGCGGCCCATGCCATGCAGCAGGTCGGCGATCTCGGCGTTCTCCGTGGGCAGCGGTCCCTCGCCCACGCGAGTCGTGTACGCCTTCATCACCCCCACGACCCGGTCCATCCGGTGAGGCGGGATGCCCGAACCGGTGCAGGCGCCCCCGGCCGTCGTGTTCGAGGAGGTCACGAACGGATAGGTGCCGTGGTCGATGTCCAGAAAAGTGCCCTGCGCGCCTTCCAGCAGGATGTCGTCGCCCCGTTGGACCGCCTGGTGGAGGAGGATGACGGTGTTGGTCACAAACGGCTTCAGAAAATCCCCCGCCGCGCGATAGGCCGCGTGGACCTGTTTGAACGAGAGCGGTTTGGCGCCGAACGCGCGCAGAATCTCGTTGTTCTCTTTGATTTTCGCCTCGAGCAGCCCCTTGAACCTCTCCGGGTTGATCAGGTCAACGACCCGCAACCCGGTGCGCGCCGCCTTGTCGCCGTATGCAGGGCCGATGCCGCGCTTGGTGGTCCCGATTTTGTTCTTGCCCTTCACGGTCTCGCGCTGGGCGTCCAACTCGCGGTGGTAAGGGAACACCAGGTGCGCCGTGTCGCTCAGGAAAAGATTGCCATCGATCGTGATGCCCAGCTTGCGCAACCCTTGGATCTCCTCGACCAGGCTCACGGGGTCCACCACCACTCCGTTGCCGATCACGCAGATCTTGTTCTTCCGCAGAATGCCCGAGGGAACCAGGTGGAGAATGTACTTCCGTCCCTCCAGATGCACGGTGTGCCCGGCGTTATTGCCGCCTTGCGTGCGCACCACCACGTCTGCCTTCTCCGTCAGCACGTCGATGATCTTGCCTTTGCCTTCATCGCCCCACTGGGCGCCAACCAGTATCGTATTGGCCATAAAATTCGGGGCAAAGCCCTCCGGCTTTGCGCACAGACACTAGGGTCATGCCTCCCGCCTGTCAATCTCCAACCGCACGCGTCGTTTCGGGAGCGCCGGTGGCGGAGAGGTTCTGCTTGCCGCGCCCGACGAAAGGAGTATAACGGCACCCGTGGGGGGAAGACAACTTTGGCCTTCCCCAACGTTGGGAGCGATGAGCGGTAATGCAGAGTGTTGTAAGACTTTCTCAGAGGCATCATGATTAAACATCCCCGGTCTGCGTGGCGCCCGGTGAATACGACCACCGGATTTCAGAGGACGATGGCCAGACGGTTCATGAGCACCTGCGTTGCGAGACTGCTGCCTCTGCTGCTGCCGTTGACGCTGCCGGCTGTGGCGCAGACCCAGGATTATTTGTATTTCGCGATCACCAACGGCACAGTCAGCATCACTGGATACTACGGTCCGGCAGGTGACGTGGCCATTCCCAGCGAGTTCGATACGCTGCCGGTGACCGCTATAGGGGAGAAGGCGTTCTATGGCTGCAACCGCCTGACCGGCATCACCATCCCCGACAGCGTGACCAGCATGGGGGATTGGGCGTTCGCATACTGCGGGAACCTGACCAACGTCGCCCTGGGCAACGGCGTCGCTAGCATCGGGGCCTATGCGTTCTTAGGCTGCGACAGCCTGACCAGCGTCACGATTCCGAACAGCGTCACCAACATCGGATACGCGGCGTTCAGCGGACCCGGTCTGACCCGCGTCACGATCGGCACTAACGTCGCCAGCATCGGGGACGGCGCGTTCGGTGACACCAGCTTGACCAGCGTCACGATCCCCGATAGCGTGACCAGCATCGGGGAAGGCGCCTTCTCAGAATGCACCAGCCTGACCAACGCCACGCTGGGCCACAGCGTCACGAGCATCGGGGCAGACGCGTTCAATTTCGACTTGTCCCTGACCACCGTCACGATCCCCGACAGCGTCACCAACATCGGGGCTCGGGCGTTCGAGGACTGCCGAAGGATGAGCACGATAACCGTGGGCGCTGCCAACCCCTCGTACAGCAGTGTGGCGGGGGTCTTGTTCAACAAAAGCCAGACTATCCTCATCCAATGTCCCGGGGGCAAAGCCGGAAACTACACCATCCCGAACGGCGTCACCAGCATCGCGGACACGGCGTTCGACGGTTGCACGAGCCTGACCCGCGTCACGATTCCCAACACCGTCACCAGCATCGGGGAGGACGCGTTCGATTACTGCCCGAACCTGACCAGCGTCACGATTCCCACCAGCGTCACCAACCTCGGGAGCTATGCGTTCGAGGCCTGCGCCAGCCTGACCAACGTAACGCTCCCCAACGGCGTCATCAACATCGGAGACCATGCGTTCGCTGGCTGCACGAGCCTGACCAACGTCACGATTCCCCAGAGCGTCACCAACATTGGGTACGGGGCTTTCCTGGGCTGCAGCGGGCTGTTAACCATCGCCGTGGATGCCCTCGATTCCAGCTATAGCAGTTTAGACGGGGTCTTGTTCGACAAGAGCCAGACGACGCTCATCCAATGTCCGGAGCGCAAAGCCGGGGCCTACAGGATCCCCAACGGCGTCACCAGCATCGGAGAATCGGCCTTTGATCGCTGCACGTGCCTGAGCAACGTCACGATTCCCAACAGCGTCACCAACATCGGATACGCCGCGTTCTACTTGTGCAGCAGCCTGACCAGCGTCACGATCGGAACAGGCCTCCCCAGCGTCACGATCGAGGCGTTCGAGGAGTGCACCAACCTGGCCAGCGTCTATTTTCAGGGCAACGCCCCCAGTGCAGGTTCGTCTGTATTTGACAGCGACAACGATGTGACCGTCTATTGTTTTCCTGGAACCACAGGCTGGGGCACGACGTTTGGCGGCCGTCCGACGGCGGTATGGAACGCGCAGGCGCAGACCAGCTTCGCCGGATTTGGCGTTAGCACCAATCAATTCGGCTTCGACATCACCGGCAGCAGCAACCTGCTCATCCTGATACAGGCGACCACCAATCTAGCCAATCCCACTTGGTCTTCGCTTCAAACCAACACCCTCAACGGCAACCCGGTCTATTTCAGCGACCCGCAGTGGACCAACTCTGGCAGCCGGTTCTATCGCGTCACGTGGCCGTAAGGTATCGCGCCTTGCAGAACGCGAGGTTGAAACGCCGGTACAGTGCAAATTGCATGGTTCAGACAGGGGTGTCCGCAACTCGAGGCTTATAACTCCTTCACTGTCAAGGCCCTGGGGCAACTCGGATCGGTTGGCACGCCATTGGCTGGACAGAATCGATTGCACCTGACGAGAGGCGCTCGCAGGAAACCACAAAACCAGAAAAATACATGAAACTCATTCTTTGTCTTATAGGCGTCGTCATCCTGCTCCCGACTGCCGGCTGTGTCGTTCGGGAGCATCGAGACGACCGGGACCATCGACGTTTTGAGGAGGAGCGCGAACATGAGGAGCATCGAGAACGCTCGCAATATCGCAGCTATCCTGAACCTGGTGTGGACATGGCGACGGAGCGGCTCGAGGTCTTGGACCGAGTTGCGTGATTGCGAGTGCAGGGTTAAGTTCGGGCAAACTGAAAACACAAATTAGCATTATCCAATGAAAAGACTGCTGTTCGCATTGTGCCTGACTAGCTTGGTGAGCCCGGTTCTCAGGGCGCAGAGCCTTACTCCGGAAGAGCGGGACAAGGCCGTCAAGTATCTCGAGAAAACTCGCGCCGGGGTCCTCGAAGCGACCAAGGGGCTCTCCGAAGCGCAGTGGCAATTCAAGCCGGCCCCGGACCGCTGGTCGGTGGCCGAAGTGACCGAGCATATCGCCGCCTCGGAAGACTTCCTCATGGACATGATCCAGGACAAGGTGATGAAGGCCCCGCCACGCACGGAGGCCGGCGACGTGGCGGCCTTGGATGAGCTCGTCATGCAAAAGATCCCCGATCGCTCGAAGAAAGTGCAGGCCCCCGAGCCCTTGCGCCCGACCAACCGCTTTGGCTCGCCCAAGGACAGCCTGGCGCATTTCAAGGAAGCCCGGGCCAAGACCATCGGTTTTCTGAAAAAGACCAAAGACCTGCGCCAGCACGCGGTGGACAGCCCGCTGGGCAAGCAGCTCGACGGCTACCAGTGGGTGCTTTTCATCGCCGCCCACAGCGAACGTCACACCAAACAAATCACCGAGGTGGAAGCGGACCCGAACTTCCCACGAAAGAGCGTCAGCCCATAACATCGGTCGTTTTTCTCGGGGGCTCCGCTGCGCCTTTGTCCCGGAGGGACGCCCGAGAATAGCCCAACGTTTCAACGCTTGTCATTACCCACATCTTTTTCATCCTCCGCTTAAAATCTCTAATCCCT
>Ga0209415_10003839_pt1 | contig 27800 bp, 24 predicted proteins | sample PeaSoiSIISIP2007_FD_187696 | JGI IMG/M metagenome (GOLD analysis project Ga0209415, IMG submission 187696) | Peat soil microbial communities from Weissenstadt, Germany - SII-SIP-2007 (SPAdes) (version 2) | ecosystem: Environmental > Terrestrial > Soil > Wetlands > Peat | place: Germany... | reverse complement strand
GCGATAATGCGGTTGTTTACGCGCACCGGTGCGCGACAGACGAATCATTAACACAGAACTTTGGTTCCTTTCCTAGTCCTTCTGGCAGGGTTCAGGCAAACTGTTATTTTTGCAGAAGTTGGCGGGATTGGCAAGGGTCCAGATTAGTCAACGACAAAGGCTGGGTCGATGCCACTGTCGTATTCAATCAGGTTCCGATCGCTCTTTGATGTCCCTTTGCCGGCGGGTGGCTGTTCCGAAGGGTACCGCGTGAGACACCCCGCAAGCTATTTACATCGCGGTTGGGGCTGCGATAGGGTTTGTTAACGACTGGGAGCTTATGGGGTGTCAGTAGGTTCGACAACGGCCGGTCCGCGCCTTTAAGCTGGACGAAGTATTCTCACGGAGGAAGCAATGAAGGCAAGAGTGATGAGTCTAGCGGCAATCTTCGCGCTGCTGTTGGCACTGTCTCCGGTATCGCCAGCACAGGGCGGGCGGCATCCCGAGATTCAGGCGGCAATCCACGCGCTGGAGAATGCGAAACACCACCTGCAGGAAGCGGCGCACGACTTCGGTGGCCACAGAGTGGACGCAATCAGAGCCACCGACGAAGCCCTTCATCAGCTGCAAATTTGCATGCAGTACGACAAGTAGCCAACATACCGGCCTGATTTTTCATGCGGCGTTCCTCATCGACAACGAGGGGAACGCTGTTCTTTTGATCCGACGTCGCTGCCGTTATTAAGCCCTGGTCAATTAAGCATGGTCAGGCGCTGGAGAATCTCGGAGGGCTCAGGACGTTCGGCGTAGTCTGGATTGACTGAGGCGTAGATCACTGAGCCGTCGCGATCAAGAATGTAGGTCGCAGGAACAGGGAGTTCCCAGGTTTCATCCCCGTTCACGAAAGGCAGGTTGATGAACACCTGCCGATATACCTTCTCTTGATCGTCCGGGACGCGATACGCCAATCCAAACTGACGAGCTACTCGGTTGCCGGGGTCGCTGAGCAGCGGAAAGCGCAGCTTGTGCTGATCGGCCATGAAAAACGATTGCTGGACGGTCTGCGGCGAAATCGCGATGAGCGAGGCTTGACACCGCTCGATCTGCGGCACGATCAGGCTCATGGCTTCCAGTTGACCAACGCAAAAGGGACACCAGCGTCCGCGAAAAAAGCAGATGACCATGCGACCTTTGTGCAGAAGATCGGCCGACGAGAGCGGTTTGCCGTTGTGGTCGTGGAGTGCGAAGTGAGGTGCCGTTGCACCCTCTGAAGGAGCGTGGTCGACGATTCCTTTTTCTTTGAGTTGCGCCACCGCGCGGGCGTGGATGGCTTGAATTCCTGGCGGAACGTACTTGGCGATCAGTTCTTTGCGCCCGGCAAATTGTTCGCGCAGTGAGCGAGCGTCTTCGGCGACCGCCGCTTCTTCGAGAGAACGCCATTTCATGAGAGCAGCTTTCAACCGTCGGCTACCGGTCTCACATCCCCGGTAACTTCATGCCGGCCAGTTTGCGTGCGAAGCTTGCCTTGCCCATCTGCTTGAACATTTTGCGCATCTGGGCATATTGACGCAGGAGGTTGTTGACTTCTTGCACGCTGGTGCCGGAGCCACGCGAGATGCGCTTGCGCCGGCTGCCGTTGATGACTTCGTGGTGCAGGCGTTCGTGGACGGTCATCGAATTGATGATGGCCTCGACGCGGTTGATTTGTTTTTCATCGACTTTGTCAGCATGTTTCTGCAATCCGGCGAATGGGCCGATGCTGGGCAACATCCCCATGATGTTCTGGATCGATCCCATCTTTTTTACCTGGCGCAGTTGATCGCGGAAATCCTCCAGCGAGAAGCCATCGCCTGAAAGTGCGCGGCTGGCCATCTCCTGAGCCTTATTCTTGTCGACATTCTGTTCGGCTTTTTCAATCAGCGAGAGAATGTCGCCCATGCCGAGAATGCGCGAGACGATGCGATCGGGATGGAAGGGCTCGAGCGCGTCGTATTTTTCGCCCACGCCGATGAACTTGATGGGCTGGCCTGTGACTTGACGGATGGAAAGCGCAGCGCCGCCGCGGGCATCGCCATCCATTTTTGTGAGCACGACACCCGTCAGCGAAAGCTTCTTGTGAAACTCGTCGGCGGAATTGACCGCGTCCTGTCCAGTCATTGCATCGGCGACGAACAAAATCTCCTGCGGATTAAGCAACCGCTTGAGCGATTGCATCTCGTCCATCAGTTGCTCGTCGATGTGAAGTCGTCCGGCGGTGTCGACGATAAGCACGTCGCAGCCGGTGTTGATAGCCTCGCGGCGCGCTTCTTTCGCCAGGCGCTCGACGGTCGCGGTGTTAGCCTCGACATTCGCGCCTTCATAGATGTTGGCTTTGATCGCCTGCGCCACAACTTTAAGTTGTTCACGAGCAGCAGGGCGGTACACGTCCACTGAAACCAGCAACGGCCTATGTCCGCCATTCTTGAGCCAGTTTGCCAGTTTGCCGGAAGTGGTGGTTTTGCCGGAACCCTGCAGGCCAGCCATCAGCACCACGGTGGGAGGCTGCGAGGCAAACTTCAGGCGCGCGGTATCGCGGCCGAGAGTTTCGATCAGCTCGTCGCGCAGTATTTTGATGACCTGCTCGCCCGGCGAAAAGGCAGTCGGCACCTGCTGGCCGATGGCCTTTTCCTGAATGTGATCGATCAGTTGCTTGACAACTTTGAAGTTGACGTCGGCCTCGAGCAGCGCCAAACGGATCTCGCGCAACGCCTCCTGAATGTTCTCTTCATTGAGGACAGCCTGGCCGCGCAGGGTCTTGAACGCACGCTGAAGCTTTTCTGAGAGATTCTCGAACATAGATGCTTGGGGTTTATTTTAGCAGTCGAGCAGTAGGGCCGTGTCGGCGCTCATTCAATGGCCCTTGCAGGACAACCAAGCCGCTGGCACCGGGGCCTACGAGGCGCCCGGCGCCAGCGGCTCAAGCAATCGATACGGGTCAATCTTTCAATCAAGCTAACAGATGACTTACTCGGTGCCGAACACAGCGAACGCTTGCGTGGAGCCTGCCGAATACAACGTCCATTTATTGGACGTTGCCGCGCTAATGAACGCAATTGGACCAACGGCCTGGTTATAGACGAAATCCCATAGGTCGGTGGAAGTGGCTGATTTCTTATCGGTCTTTCCGACCACCCAATACTGCGTACCTTTCTTGATCTTTATACCTTTCTTGCTGATTACCTTTACCAGTTTGCAGCAGGTACCGGAAATGGGCAGGTTTTTCACATCCCAACTTTCGAGCGCCTTGCCGGGCAGGCCGCTCGCGTCAGAGTACAGGGCGACCTCTGCGGCGTTCGTCCCAGAATTGTCATAAACGAGCGCGATCTCAATTTCCTTCACGGTGGAATTCTTCGCTGGGGTGAAAGGGTTAGCAATCCACTGGTAAGGCTCTGCCGTCGACGACGTGCCTGCTACATAGTAGCCCGTGCCGTCGTCGTAGGCGTCAGTTTTAGACCCTAGGTTGGTGAATATCGTTTTGAGTCCCGCTGGCGGTGCGTCCGCCTCGCGGACGACTGGAGAACGCTGGGCAATTCCAAGTTGGGGGGAGCGTTGCGCGTCCTCGGCTGCCAGCGTGCCGCAAGTAAGGGCCAGCATTCCAACGCAAAGTAGTACGGGCGTGAAAGTCTTCATTGTTGTCATCCTCCGTTTGGTTTCATTTCGCTTCAGACTTGGATTAACCTAAAACTCAAGAGTCCAGAGCCATCGGATTGTACATCCGCTGAGGACCGTGACAAAACAGAATCGGCCAGGAGCGCGGAACTCACGCAACATTTCTGGCGCTGCTATCGATAGTTGCAAGATTGTGCAACTAATCCGCATATCGGATGCCGATTTTAGTGAGCCAAAGATTTTATCGCCGTCTGGAGGAAAATGGGAAAACGTGCCAAGCACACTAACGGCAAAACACTTCTTTCGCCGCAATCACCGTGTTGCAGTGAATCGTCACTGTGTCTTCGACGCGCTGCGCATACCCGCCTGCGAAAGTAACCATCACCGGAATATTGCGAGCGCGGGCTACGCGGAACACCAGTTCGTCCCGGCGTTTCAATCCTTCGATAGTCAGCGCAAGGCCGCCAAGTTGATCTTCGCGATACGGATCAGCGCCTGCGATGTAGCAAATCAACTCCGGATCGAACTGGCGCAGGCCTGAGCTGAGAGCGTTGTCGAGCCATGCCAGATAATCGTCGTCGCCAATTCCGTCGGGAAGATCGACGTCGATCGAAGATGGAGGCTTCCACATCGGATAATTATTTTCCTGGTGGAGCGAGATGGTGAAGACATCGCCCGCATGGGCATTGCGCACCTTCGCAGGCACGGTAGGGCTCAGGGTGGAAGCGGAGGTCGAGGGCAGCGGTCCCGTGGGAACGCGTACGCCGGCAAAAATTGCGGCGGTCCCGTTGCCCTGGTGAACGTCGCAATCGACGGTCATGGCACGAGTGATTCGGTCATCCCGCTGCATGCGCCGGATGGCGACGGCCACATCGTGAATCACGCAGAAGCCTTCGCCGTGGTCGGGAAATGCATGATGGAATCCGCCGCCGATGTTGATAGCGACACGATTCTGCAAAGCATAATCAGCGGCGAGAATTGAGCCGCCAGCCGCCAGCCAAAACGCTCGAACCAGTTCCGGCGAGTAAGGAACTTCCATCTCCAGTTCTTCGCGCGCGGACAGTGTTCCTGTCTTTAACTTTTGTACGTAAGCGGGGGTGTGAACCAGGAGTACATCCTGATCGGATGCGGGTTGCGGGGTCACGAAGTCCGAGGCTTCGGCGACTCCGGTCTTGATCAAGCGATCATGAACCCTGCGATACTTCTCGGAGGGGAAGACGTGCGCGCCGATGGGGAGGTAGTAGTCGTCGCTATAGACCAATTTGAACGGAAGCATGGTGGGTCACAATGCGGGTAGCGCTGTTCTGGCTCGAATGCCTTCGCCCTCTACGACCGTATAGATGAAATCTGCCGGGACATCGTCCAGCACTTCAACCTTGCCGCTCGGCCATTTGATTTCTACATCGTCCATTTTAGCTTCGGAGCCGAGACCGAAGTGCAGCCGCGGATCGTTCTGCGAGAGATAACTTCCTCCGGCTCGAACTTCGTTGAATTGCACCAGCTTTCCTGCTCTTACCGTCACTCGCGTGCCGATCGCCATTTTATTGCTTTTTGTTCCTATCAGTTTAAATAGCACGCGATGATTCTTGTTTCCGCCCTGATTCACCAACAGAAGTGGCGGCTCTCCGGTGTTCATCACCACAATATCGATATTGCCATCGTTGTTGAGGTCGCCAAAAGCTGCACCGCGCCGCGATGCGTCCGGTATTCCGGCGAGTACGGTGGAAACATCTTCGAAAGTTCCATCGCGGTTGTTGCGGAAGAGCAGCATAGGTTCGCGATAACGGGGAGCGCCTGGGATTTGATCCATCTGCGGATACACGTGGCCGTTGGCAACGAACAGGTCGGGCCAGCCGTCGTTGTCCATGTCAAAAAACCCGGTGCCCCAGCCTACGGGGTTATACGTCGGCTTGGCCAGGTGGGCTGCGTAACTCTCTTCGGAGAATCCCTGCGCTCCGAGGTTGCGATACAAACTGTCGGGCTGTTCGGTAAACGTGGTGACAAACATGGAGAGCCGGCCCTCATGCAAATAGTCGCTCCAGTCCACACCCATGTTGCCGCGCTCGGAACCATCGCCGCTGACCGCCGCTCCTGAGAGCATGCCGACTTCTTCAAACGTGCCGTCGCGTTTGTTGTGGTAGAGGTAGTTCGGGCCGGAATCGTTGGCGACGTATAGGTCGGGCCAGCCGTCATTGTCGTAATCGCCCCAGATTGCGCCCAGGCCGTAGTATTTGTTGGGATCGTCGACGCCTGCCTTTTTGGAAACTTCTTCAAACGTGCCATCGCCGCGATTGTGAAAGAGCAAGTCGGATTCGCCCAGCATGCCCCACGGTCCGCATTGCACCGGAATTCCTTTGAAACTGCAGTTCTTCTCGTTTTTTCCGAAGTCGGGCAGTTTGTTCACGTCGAAGTGGACGTAGCGAGAGACGAACAGATCGACATGGCCGTCGCGATCGTAGTCGGCCCAGGCAGCGCCGGTGCTGAACCCTCCCCCCGCCACTCCCGCTTTTTCTGTGACATCTTCGAACTTGCAGTTGCCCAGGTTGTGGTAGAGCGCGTTGCCGCCGAAGCCCGTCACGTAAATGTCGGGCAGACCGTCGTTGTCGTAATCGGCGACGGCTATGCCCATGCCCCACCCTTTGCGTGTGAGTCCGGCCGATTTGGTGATGTCAGTGAATTTGAAGCCGTCGTCCTGGTGATAGAGCGTAATCATGGGATCGCCGCCCTGCTTGTAGCGATCGACCGTGGATCCGTTCACCGTGATGATGTCGAGTTTACCGTCGTTATCGCAATCGATCAGACCCACGCCTCCGCTCATTGATTCCACGATGTAGCGTTTGTCGGGCGATGAAATGTGGGAGACGGTCAAGCCAACTTGTTTGGCAACGTCTTCGAACTTGGGCAGCGGACTCTTCGCGGAAGGTGTCTGACCGAAGGCGAATCCTGCGAGAAGCAGCACGGAGACGAGGGAGTGGCAGAAGTGAATTCTTCTCCACCTTGACATGCGATCCGCTGGATTCACGTTGCCTGCCGCGCCTGGTTGGGCTGCGATCTCACCGCGATTTCTTGCAGTTGTTCCGAGGTCAATCCGTAGAGCGGCGGCACGGCGACGCCGAGAATGCCGAGATAAGCGTAAAGCTCGCCACGGTGGTGAATCTCATGCTCCGTCATCGCCCGCAACAACCTCCAGGTGGCCATGGGTGTCCCGTCTGCGGAGGCGCACTTCCGTAGCAAGTCCGCGTCGCTAAGCCGGGAGACGATGCTCATGGACTCGGAGTGCATGCGTTCCATGTAGCGGACCACTTCGTCGTAACCGTCGGCCAGTTCGCGCCCACAGCCCGCGTAGCGGTTGCGTCCGCCGGCCACGGCTTCCGCAAACACGTTGCGCTCTACGGACGCGATGTGGCGTGCCAGATCGCCCAAAGTAAATTTGCCTTCTTTACAGCGCCATTCCACTTGTGCGGGTGGAATGCATGCAACTACCCGCATGGTACGCGAACGGATTTTCTCAAAATAGTCGAGGAATGGAGTGACAGTAAGAATCTCCATGCTTCACCTATACCATGGATAAAACGGCTTGGCCACTCTGCAAAGCTTCGCTCCGCCGGACAGCCGGCGGCGACTGTCTCCACGCGTGCAGCCGCTTTAATCCGCGGGCACCGGCGCTGGTTGTGGGACGTGTGCTTTACCTCGTTCCCGCCATCCTTCGATGATCAGGTAGAGCACGGGAATGAAAAAGAGATTGAGGACGGTTGACATGATCATGCCGCCGAACACGGTGGTGCCAACCGAGTGGCGGCCTTCCTGGCCAGCGCCATGGGCCACCATTAACGGCACTACGCCCAGGATGAATGCGAACGACGTCATAAGAATAGGACGCAGACGAATCCTGGCTGCTTCCACGGTGGCTTCTACCAATGGGAGCCCGCGTTCCCGCAACTGTTCGGCGAATTCGACGATCAGAATCGCGTTCTTGCTCGACAGGCCGATTAGCATCACCAGCCCGATCTGGCAGTAGACATCGTTTTGCAAGCCTCGCAAGGCTTGTGCGCCGAGCGCTCCCAGCAGCGCCATGGGGACTGCGAGCAGCACGATGAAAGGCAGCACGAAGCTTTCATATTGCGCGGAGAGCGTCAGATACACAACTAAAACGCCCAGGCCAAATAAGATTAGAGTCGTTCTCCCTGACGCCAGCTCTTCGAGCGACAGTCCTGTCCATTCGTAAGTGAAACCGTGGGGCAAAACTTTCTTGCTCAAGTCCTCCATGGCCGTGATGGCTTGTCCGGAACTAAGGCCCGGCCCCGGCGAGCCGTCAATCTCCGCTGAGCGAAACAGGTTGTAGTGGCTGATTACCTGCGGCGTCGTAGTCTGCGTGATGCTAGCCAGATTCTCGAGCGGGATCATGGCGCCGCTGTCCGAGCGTACGTAATATTGCTTCATGTCTTTGGCCTGCGAGCGGAATTGCTTGTCGGCCTGAACGTAAACGCGATACGAACGATTGTTGAAATCGAAATCGTTGACGTACGCGGAGCCCATGTAGACGCCGAGAGTATCCGTGATCTGCTGCAGAGGCACATGCAGGCTCTTGGCTTTCTCGCGATCAATGGTGACCAGAAATTGCGGATCGCTCGCGGTGTAGCTGCTGTACAAGCCAGTCAGATCCTTGCCGGCATTACCCTGGCGCACCATGCTCTGGGTGGCGTTCGCCAATTCCTCCAAAGTATGCGAACCCTGGTCCTGCACCTCAAACTGGAAACCGCCGAACTGGCCGAGACCCTGGATGGCAGGAGGCAAAAAGCAAAGAACCTGCGCTCCGGTGATTTTGGAGACGGAATCGCGTAACCGGTTCACGACCGCGTCTGCGGAATGCTCGCTGCCCTGGCGTTTCGAGTACGGTTGCAGCCCGGCGTAAATGATTCCGCGGTTGGGGGCGCCGTTGCCGGTGATGGCAAAAAGGTTTTCGATTTCCGGCATCGCGCGCATGATTGCGCTCACCTGGTCCTCAATTTGCCTGACATAGTCGGCGGACGCGCCGGGTGGGGCCTGGATGATTACCGGGAAATAACCTTGATCTTCGTCGGGGACAAAGCCCTTGGGCACGCGCTGAAAAATGACGAAGGTGAGCCCTAGTCCCGCGAGAAACAAGACCACTGCGACTAGGCGGAAGCGAAGAAAAGCGTGCAACGAGCGCCGGTATCCGTCGGTGACGGCACTAATTACGCTATCAACGTGGCGGAAGAACCATCCTTTCGTTCCATGCACGCGACCGAGCAAAATCGCGGAGAGTGAGGGCGTAAGGGTGAGGGCGTTGAACGCGGAAATGGAGATCGAGAACGCAATGGTCAGCGCAAATTGCCGGAAGAGAATGCCGGTTGTACCGGGGAAAAACGCGACCGGCACGAACACCGCAACCAGCACAAGAGACGTGGCGATCACGGCACCCGCAACTTCCCCCATCGCGACTGAGGCGGCTTTGTGCGCGTCGTGCTCGCCCTCCTGGAGGTGGCGTTCGATGTTTTCGATGACGACGATTGCGTCGTCCACCACCAGCCCAGTGGCCAGTGTGATGCCAAACAGGGTTAGAGTGTTAATGGAAAACCCCAGTAGCTTGACGAAGGCGAAAGTTCCGATCAGCGAGACCGGAATCGTGACCGACGGGATGATTGTGCTTCGCCAATCTTCGAGAAATATGAAGATCACCAGAATGACCAAGACAACGGCTTCGATCAGAGTGACGAGCACGTCTCGGATTGATTCGCCGACAGCTTCGGTGGTGTCGAAGGCATTTTCGTATTTCATCCCGGGCGGAAAGTGTTTCGAAAGCCGATCCAACTCCGCCAGAGCGCGGCGATCCACGTCCAGGGCATTCGCATTAGAAAGTTGCAGAATCGCGACACCCACGGCGGGATGTCCGTTGTAGATCAAATCGGAGCTGTAGTCCTCGGCGCCCAATTCTGCGCGACCTACATCCTTGAGGCGCACCAGAGTTCCATCGGCGTTTGCCTTAAGAATTATGTCTTCAAACTGCGTGGGCTCGCTCAGCCGCCCGATCGCGCGCACACTGATCTGAAACTGCTGTCCGACCTTGATTGGAGGCTGGCCCACCTGCCCGGCAGCGACTTCCACATTTTGTTCTTGCAGGGCGTTCACCATGTCGCTGGCGGTGAGGCCGCGACTCGCCATGCGCACCGGGTCCAGCCACAAACGCATCGAATACTTGCGCTCGCCGAAGATAATGACGTCGGCAACTCCCGGCACTCGCTTCAATGTGTCTTTCACGTAGACGTCCAGGTAGTTGCTCATGAACAGCGGATCGTAGCGGTCATCCGCTGAATACACGCCCGCGCCGAAGACGAAGTCGTTTGACGATTTGGTAATGGTGATTCCGGTGGCTTTGACGGCGTTCGGGAGACGTCCTTGCGCCGTGTTCACCCGATTCTGAATGTCCACGGCTGCCAAGTCCGGATCACGATCGAGTTCGAAGGTCGCGGTAATCGAACTGGAACCGTCGTTCCCGCTGTCGGAGGTCATGTACTTCATCCCCTGCGCGCCGTTGATTTGCTGTTCCAGCGGGATGGTGACGGCGGACTCGACGGTCTGCGCGCTTGCGCCTACGTAGCCGCTGCTGACGTTGACTTGCGGCGGCGCGAGATTGGGAAATTGGGCTATCGGCAGCGTGGGAATTACGACTGCGCCCGCGAGAATGATGAGCAGCGCGCAAACAGTAGCGAACACCGGCCGTCGTATGAAGAAGTCGACGAACATTGCAATCCCAAAAACCGGGCTTCAGGCCTAGGCTTCCGGCTTCACGCTTCTCCACAAAAACCTGACGCCCGAAGCCTGACGCCTGAACCCTGAGGTCTACCCCTGCGGCGCTACGGTCGCGCCGTCCACCAGGAACTGGACTCCGGAGACGATGATTTTGTCGCCGGGCTTGATGCCGTCCAGCACAACATAATCGTTCCCGTTCATTTCGCCGAGGCGAAGCGCTTTCTGATGCGCTACCAATTTGCCGTTTTCGTTCTCGGCCACGAAAGCGAAGTATTGTCCGCCAACACGCGATACCGCCACCACCGGAACGACCGGCCCCTGATGCGTTCCCCAGATCACTCGGGCGCGGATGAACTGGAGATTGCGCAGCCGATCTTCGTTATTAGCGATGCGTGACTTGATCAGCACTGTCTGCGTCGTGTTATCCACTTGTGGCGATATGAAGGTGACGCGGCTGTCTGCCATGGCCTCGCCGCTTCCATTCACAATTTGCACCGCCATGTTCGGCTTGAGCTGAGGCGAACGCTCGACTGGAATGTAGACGTAAGCCTCCAAGCTGCCCGGCTTGTCGACGCTGGTGAGTGTCGTGGTCGTAGTGACGCGATCGCCTACGTGCACCGGAATGTCGCCGACGATTCCGGTCGAAGGAGCGGTCACGCGATAGTAGTGGAGTTGCACCTGCTGTTCTTGTACTTGTGCGTCCAGCGATTTCAATTGCGCCTGAGCAGTATCGAGTGCCGATTTTGCCTGATCCAGGTCCTGCTTCGCGACTACTCCGGCCGCGGCCAGTGCGCTCACGCGGTTGTACTGTTGCTGCGCGTAGGCCAGGTTGGCTTCTTGCGCCGCCCGACCATTTTCCTGACTGTTTACGGTAGCCTGCTGCTTGGTGGGATCAATCTGCATCAGGATGGTGCCGGGCGAAACTCGATCACCGGAGTGCACATAAATATCCGTGATCTGCCCCTCGACCTGAGGCATGATAACGGCCGAGTCCCGCGACTTCAGCGTGGCGACGTATTCCGTGGTATCAGTGATCGGCACCGACTGCGCCACCTGGATTTTGACGGGAACGGCCGAGTCTGGTTGGGGAGCCGCTCCGTTCACGGAGTTCCCGCTGCAAGCTGTGGCTAGCGCAACGAGAACTAAACCTCCCAACAGGGAGGCGGCCAGAGCCTTATGCGGCGGCAGAACACCGCGAGCATCCGAATTGAAAATCCTTCCCATTTGTTTCCCGTGTCCTGTTTCCCGGCCTGTTCTCAGTGTAGCAACACGCAAACCTTAGAGCCACCGAGGCTTATCTAAGCAGCGAATAGAGTCGATAAGCCAGATGTCGTATCGTCACCGTTAGACTCGAAAGCGAAAGAAAAGTTACCGCTAGCAGGCTATGGACTGTACTGGCTCTTCAGTCTGCTACATTTGTTAATGCTATGACACCTGTCCGTGGTTTCGCCAGCGACAATAACGCCGGCGTTCATCCCAGGATGTTGCAAGCCATTGCCGCCGTAAACCGGGGGCATGTCGTGGGGTACGGGGACGATCCTTTTACCGAGGCTGCCGTCCGTAAATTCAAACAGCACTTTGGTCCCGATGTCGAAGTTTTCTTCGTGTTCAACGGCACGGCCGCGAACTGCCTGAGCCTGAAGGCGCTGACGGAACCCTATCACGCCGTGATTTGCGCCGAGGGGGCCCACATTTACGCTGACGAATGTGGTGCGCCGGAGAAATTCACCGGCTGCAAACTCATTCCGATTCCCACCAGGGACGGTAAGCTCACCGTCGAGGCCGTCCGCCGTGTGTACCACGGCATCGGCGATCAGCATCACGTGCAGCCACGTGTGATCTCGATTACGCAAGTCACCGAAATAGGAACGGTTTACACGCCGCGAGAAGTTCGCGATCTGGCGCGCTTCGCCCATGAACGTAACATGTTTCTGCACATGGACGGCGCCCGAATTGCCAACGCGGCCGTCAGCTTGGGCTTAACCCTGCGTGAAGCTACGCGTGACCTAGGTGTGGACGTTTTGTCGTTCGGTGGCACTAAGAATGGGGCCATGGGCGCCGAGGCAGTCGTCTTCTTCCATAAGAAATTCAGCCGAGACTTCCTTTATCTTCGCAAGCAAGGGATGCAACTGGCTTCGAAAATGCGCTTCATCGCAGCTCAACTTGAGGCTTTGCTTTCGAATGATTTGTGGCGGAAGAACGCGCAGAACGCGAACCGCATGGCCGAGATGCTACACAGGGAAGTCAGCAAGATCTCGAAAGTGAAGATCGCTTACAAGGTGGAAGCCAACGGAGTGTTCGCACAAATTCCGCGTCCGGCCATCGCCAAGCTGCTGAAGCGTTACTTCTTTTACGTGTGGGAGGAGGACCGGTCGGTGGTGCGCTGGATGTGCTCGTTCGACACCACGGAACGGGACGTGCGGCGATTCGCCAAATTCGTGGCCGCCGCGGTGAGAATCGGAGACACCAATGGTCACCGGAAGGGTTGAGTCAGCTATTGATTTTTGGGCGTTCTTCTACTAAAGTGACGCTCACTCCCCTACATTGGACAGGAATGTTTTTGACTCGGGAGAATGCATGATTCGGAAGCACTTTGGGGTGACAGCGGTTTTCGCCGTGGCTCTGCTCGTGAGCAGTTGCGGGAGTGGCCAGCAGTTAACCGCCATCACGATTACACCCGCGATAGAAACCTTCGGCGCTGCCAACATTCCCGTCATCGAGGATAGGGGATTGAACGTTCAGCTTAGAGCGCTCGGTACCTACACCCATCCGCCGACGACTAAGGATATAACCGACCAGGTTGTTTGGACATCCAATACACCTCAGATGGTGACCGTCAACTCCACAGGTCTGATATCTGCTACCGGAGAGGCTTGCGGTGGTACCATCATTTCGGCGACGGTAACGAAGAACAGCAGTGATGGAGGAATATCTTCGTCTGGGGCAATCGTCACCGGAACTATGACGGCGAATGTGGTCTGCTCCACTGGCAGCGAGTAGCTTCTGTTGATTGCCCGCGCATTGAGGTTTGGATCCCCCATTTAGCTTTCGTCGAGCAGTTTGCCGAACGTTGGCCTGTGCTTCTCGGTTTGTTTTTTCTTCCGGTTGGGAACTACCTTGGAGGCCGGAGGCGCTCCGATTTGTTCCCGAGCCATCGTCTTGACGGCTTCCACGGCAGTGAATCGCTTCGGTTTTTTCTTCCTTGCCATTGCTCTCATCTTGCCATAGCTGATCCCGCAGTGACGTGCAATAATACAAAGCGAATATGGAAGAACGCGAATTTTTTGACGAACGGCCGGAAAAAAAGATGGCGACGCTGAATTGTCCGCATTGCCAGCAAGCCGCCGAGTATGAAATCAGCTGGCTGGTGCGAACCAAGAAGAATCAACTTCCCGGGCGCGCCGACGAACGCGACCGCGCCCGTTTCGCCAAAGCCAAATCCTACATGCTGCGCCGCGATGACATGATGGCCTGCAAGAATATGCGCTGCCGCAAGCGCTTCGAGATCTCCGGAGTGCAGTCGGTCGTGTTTACGGAGTAGCTTTCCGCTTTTTCGCAGCCGCATTTCCTCTGTTCCGCGGCGCTCGTTTATACTTAACAGTTTGCCCATGACTGGTTGACGGTTTCTGTAGAGACGTTGCTTGCAACGTCTGGCGAGCAGATTCGACCAGCCGGGCACGAGGAGCGTTCGCTTGAAGATTTTGGTTTGCATGAAGCAGGTGCCACAGAAAGATGCGCCGCTCAAGCTCAATGAGTCCGGCACCTGGATTCGCGAAGACGTTTCCTACGAAGTCAATGAGCCTGACGCCTATGCGTTAGAAGAAGCGTTGCGGCAAAAAGAGAAACACGGAGGAGAAGTCGTCGTAATCACGTCGGGCCCGCCACGCGCCCAGCAGGTTTTGCGCGAAGCCCTCGCCAAAGGCGCTGATCGCGCCATTCACCTCGAAGACAGCGCGTTCGTTGGCCTGGACGCGCTCAATACCGCCCGCGCTTTTGCGGCCGCGATCAAAGACGAGGGCTTCGACCTGATCTTTACGGGATTGCAGTCCGACGACTATGGTTATGCGCAAACCGGAGTAGTGCTGGCGGAACTGCTGGGCTGGCCTCACGCAACCATCATTATGCAGATCGAGAAAAGCGATGCTGGCATTCGCGTAAAGCGCGAACTCGAGGCCGGTTACTTCCAGTTCGTGGATATGCCGCTGCCCGCCGTATTGACCATCCAGTCCGGCATCAACAAGCTGCGCTATGCCACGCTCATCGGTATCAAACAGGCCAAGAACAAGGCGCTGCGCAAGGTTGCAATGGCGGAGGTGCAGGCGGCGATAACGGAGAATTTGCAGAAAATTGAACGGCTTTATGTGCCCCAGAAAACCAAGAACACGGAATTCCTGGAAGGCTCACCCGGCGAAGTGGCCAAGAAGTTGGTGGACAAGCTGCGCAACGAAGTGCGCGTGTTGTAAGGCTGCTGAGAAGTGATAGCTGAAATCCGGGAACTGAGTTTTGAGATCTTAGAACACCTCACTTATGGCTGACACAATTCTAGTCGTCGTCGAACAACGCGAAGGCAAACTGAACCGCGTCTCCTGGGAGACGCTCACCGCGGGTCAAGCCCTTTCGGCTGATACGGGTTGGACCCTCGAGGCCGCCGTCGTCGGCAGCGGCGTGGCGAATTTCGCCAACGAAGTTGCCGCCAAGAAAGTCTCGAAGGTTTACGCGGTTGAGTCGCCCAAACTCGAGCCTTATACCCCGGATGCCTTTGCAGCCGCGCTGAAGCAATTCATCGAATCGAAACAGCCCAAGCTGGTGCTGATGCCGCACACGTACCAGGTGCGTGATTTCGTCCCCAAGCTAGCTACGGCTATGGGACGCACGGCGATCAGCGACTGCGTTGGCTACAAGCAGGAAGGCGGCAAGTTGGTCTTTACCCGGCAAATGTTTCAGGGCAAGCTGGCCGCGGATGTCAGTTTTACCTGCGACGCACCCTGGTTCGTCACTTTTCAGAATGGAGCTTTTCGCGGGGACAAGGCCGAAGCTGGGGCCAGCGCAGCTCCCATTGAGACCGTGAATGTGCAGCTTACGGACGGAGTTATCCGCAACAAGCCGCAGGAAGTTTTCAAAGAAGCCAAGCAGGCAGTTGATCTCACACAAGCCGAAATCATTGTTTCGGTCGGCCGCGGAATTAAAGAGCAGAAGAATATCGAACTGGCGAAGCAGCTTGCCGAGGCCCTGGGCGGAGAGCTGGCCGCTTCGCGCCCTATTTGCGACTCTGGATGGTTGCCCATGGATCGCCAGATCGGCTCCTCGGGCCAGACGGTCGCGCCCAAGCTGTATCTGGCCCTGGGCATCAGCGGCGCCATTCAGCATATCGTTGGGATGAAAGGTTCGCGCACCATCATCGCGATTAACAAAGATTCGGAAGCGCCAATCTTCGAGATCGCCGATTATGCCGTGGTGGGGAATCTGTTCGACATCGTGCCGCCGCTCATCGAAGAAGTGAAGAAGGCAAAGACAGGCGGGTAAGGCGGCCTCATTACTGCGTGGATTGGCCTGGTTTCGACAGAGAATCCGTGAATTGACTATTTTATTGACCATAGATAGAATAGTGGTCATGGACGATGTTTCCATCTCCGAATTCAAAGCCAAGTGTCTTGGCCTGATTGAACGAGTGCACAAAACACGCCAGCCTCTGCGGATTACGCGTCATGGTCGCCCAGTTGCGGAAGTCGTTCCGGCCGGACCCGACCGCAAGCGAAAGTTTTTGGGAGACATGATCGGCACCGCCGAGATCGTGGGCGACATCGTTTCTCCTGTCATCGACCTGGAAGACATTGAGGCGTACCGCGATTGAACCTGCTTCTCGACACTCATATCTGGATTTGGAGCAAATTGGATCCGAAGCGGATAGGAAAGGGTGCAGCGAGAGAGTTGTCGAACAATGACAACGATCTCTGGTTGTCTCCGGTCAGTGTTTGGGAAGCTCTTGCGCTGATGCAAAAGGGCCGCATTCGTGTGGGCGATCCGCTGGCTTGGGTCGAGCGCGCTGCTGATCAGCTGCGAGAGGCGCCGCTAACTCAGGAAATTGTTCGCACTGGCTTCGCCCTGTCCTTGCCTCATGCCGATCCGGCAGATCGATTCCTGGCGGCTACCGCCAAGGTTTTGAAGTTAACTCTGGTGACGGCAGACCAAAGGTTGCTCGGCTTGGGCGAGATAGCCAGTCTGGCAAACCGCTAAGCATCCCATGCTGACACTGCTCATGCCCTTATTAATTCTCGGCAAGGTAGTGGGCCGCTAAAGGCTAATTGCTAAATGCTGATCTTTCGCAAACCGATCGAAGGTATTGAACGTCCGCAGATGTCCGCCGATGTTGTCATCGTCGGCGGCGGGCCTGCAGGCATGGCGTGCGCGCTGCGTCTCTCGCAGCTCATCGACACGCACAACGCGAAAAATCCCGACTCGCAACTGAGTAAAGAAAACATTTACGTGCTGGAAAAGGCGCGCGAGGTGGGCCAGCATTGTCTCTCGGGCGCGCTGCTCGATCCGCGGTCTATGCGCGAACTGCTGCCGGGATTCGAGAAAGAAGCTCCACTCGACGCCGAAGTCACGAAGGAAGCGGTTTACTTCCTAACCGAAAAAGGCAAATTCAAGTTTCCCATCACGCCTCCGCCGCTGCGCGACCACGGCAATTACGTCATCTCGCTGAACCGGTTTGTGAAGTGGCTGGGCGGCAAGGTGGAGGAGACCGGAATTACCGTCTTCACCGGCTTTGCCGGGTCAGAGCTACTGTTTGACGGCAACCGCGTGACCGGCGTCCGCACCGACGACAAGGGCGTGGACAAAGAAGGCCAGCCTAAGTCAAATTTCGAGCCGGGATACGATCTGCAGGCGAAAGTTGTCATCCTTGCGGAAGGCACGCGCGGGTCGCTGACCAAACAACTGATCGCGAAATTCGATCTGGCAAAGCACAGCAATCCGCAGACGTATGGCCAAGGCGTAAAAGAATTGTGGGAAGTCCCTTCGGGACGCATCGCGGCGGGCGAAATCATTTACACCATGGGCTGGCCGCTGACGACAAGAGAATATGGTGGCGCTTGGATTTATGGCGCGAAGGACAACGTCGTTTCGTTGGGCTTTGTCACCGGCCTGGACTATCCTGATCCGCGTCTTGATCCGCAGCACGTGTTGCAGGATTTCAAGCAGCATCCGTTTGTCGCGAAACTGCTCGAAGGCGGCAAGATGATCCGCTACGGCGCGAAGTCGCTGCCTTACGGCGGCTGGTGGGCGATTCCGCCGGTCGCGGGTGATGGCTGGATGATTCTCGGCGACTCGGCCGGTTTCCTCAACTCGCAGCGTCTCAAAGGAATTCATCTGGCGATCAAGAGCGGAATGCTGGCGGCTGAAACTGCTTTCGAAGCGCTGAAGAAAGATGACTCTTCCGCCGCCGTGCTGAGCGGGTTCCAGACGAAAGTGGAATCCAGCTGGATCAAAGATGAGCTCTGGAAGGTCCGCAACTTTCACCAGGGATTCGAACGCGGATTCTTCGCTGGCCTGTTCCATGCCGGAATCCAGCAATTCACCGGCGGACGCGGACTGCGCAACCGGTATCCGGGGACTGCCGGCTATCAGCACATGAAGAGGCTTGCCGAGTTGCCCGCCGAGGGCGGCAACGAAGCCCATCTGCTCGGTCCGGCGAAAGGCGACGGCAAGCTTACTTTCGACAAGCTCACCGACCTGTACCACTCAGGCACAAAGCATGAAGAAGATCAGCCAGCACATCTGCTCATCGACGACACCAACATCTGCAACACGCGCTGCGTGAAAGAATTCGGCAGCCCCTGCCAGAATTTCTGCCCTGCTAACGTGTACGAAATGGTCGACGACGCCGAGCAACCCAACGGTAAGCGCATCAGCCTGAACCCCTCAAACTGCGTGCATTGCAAGACCTGCGACATCGCGGACCCGTATCAAATTATTACGTGGGTTCCGCCCGAGGGTGGCGGTGGGCCGAACTACGACGGCATGTGAGTGGGTTTAACACAAAATCACTTCGCCGCGGATCTGCGCGAGTTCTCGCGGATCAACGGAGTCCTGAAACACTCAAGGTTTATACTCAAGGCAGAGTTTCCGACTGTCGCGGCCTCTGGGGCATACCCTGGCTGCGACGGCGAGGGAGAGAGTTTACGCGGGCGAGAGCGCCCGCGCCACACTGTCCCGAGGGTGCGGATGGAAACGCCCGCGCCTCCCGTGCTTTGCGAGGAGCACATTGGAAAGGAAGCGCCTGCCGGAAGGTTCCGCCTGCGTGTCTCCTTTCCAGAAGCAGTCGTTAGCCATTGGTCGTTGGTCGTTGGCAAAACTTCCAGCGACGAACTAGCCAACGACCGACGATCATCGACCGACGACCGTGATTCTTTCTGACAAATTCGGCCGCGCGATCACCGATCTGCGAATTTCCATCACGGATCGCTGTAATTACAAGTGCGTCTATTGCCGGACCGGCAATGAAGGCGCGCTGTACGGTGATTTGCCGTTTGTTGACTATTTGCGTATGGCCCGAATATTTGCGGCGCTTGGAATCAAGAAGATCCGTTTGACGGGTGGAGAGCCGTTGCTGCGCAGCGGCGTGGTTGACTTCCTACGCGACTTGGCGAAGCTGCGTTCCGCCGACGGCGAAGCACTCGATCTCGCGATGACGACTAACGGCCATCTTCTCGCTGAAATGGCATTGCCGCTCAAGAATGCCGGCCTGAATCGCATCACCGTGAGCATGGACGCGGTCGACCCTGATCGCTTCGCTCGCATTACGCGCGTGCCCAACGGATATGACCACGTGCTGGCGGGAATCCGGGCTTCACGGCGCGCGGGTCTGTGGCCAGTCAAGGTCAATTGCGTGTTGATGCGGGGTTTCAATGAAGATCAGATCATTCCCTTCGGCATGTTTGCCCGCGAAGAAGGGGTGATCGTTCGCTTCATCGAATTTATGCCGCTCGAGGAAGATCGAACATGGTCACCCGCCATTGTGGTTACGTTGGATGAGATTGTGCAACGCATGGCGGAGTACCGGCCGCTGGTCGAAATCCCGCATGCGCGCAGCGAGACTGCGCGCCGCTATCGGTTCGACGACGGCATCGGCGAAATCGGAATCATCGCTCCGGTTTCCCATCCCTTCTGCGGACACTGCAGCCGTATTCGCATTACGTCCGACGGCAAGATCCGCACCTGCCTTTTTTCGGTGTGGGACCACGATCTGCACGAATTAATGCTCCACGGCGCATCGGACGAAGACTTGGTGGAGTTCATCCGCGGCGTGGTGCAGAGGAAAGAAGAGCGCCACCACATCGGCGAGCCGGATTTTGTGCCCGCGTCGAGGACCATGGTGCACATCGGAGGATAGCGGCTCGCAGGGTGAAACTCAGGATGCGCTCATGGGATGCATTTGATCCGGTCGTGCTGAAACCAGCAGGAGACATCTCGAGTGCTTTCGTTCGAGTCGGGACGCTTGACTATCGAGCAGCCGCGCAATTTGTCAGTCGTCTGCCGTACGGTCGGAATACCAACGTTAGCGATCCGCTGATCGTAATCCACGAACGTCGCGGGACCTGCAGTACGAAGCACGCTCTTCTTCGCAGGCTTGCCGCGGAACAAGGTCTGGGCGTGACCCTCGTGCTCGGAATCTACGAGATGCACGAGCGCAACACTCCCGGTGTTGGGCCTGTTCTAAAGAAACATCAATTAGTGAGCCTGCCTGAAGCGCATTGTTACCTCCGTTTCCGGGGCAATCGAATCGACGTCACGCGCGAAATCGACGCTCAGGCTGCCGAGGAGAGTGCGCACTTTCTGCACGAGGAAGACATCGCTCCCGAACAGATTGGGAATTACAAAGAGACTTTTCACCGAGCCTTTTTGTCGCGATGGATAGCTGAAACCGGGACTGTCGGACGGACTGTAAGCGAGGTTTGGCGAATCCGCGAAGAATGTATCATGGCCCTGAGCCGATGAACGATGTTGTGCGGTTGCGGTAACATCGTTTGCGTGAAAACAATTGCGCTGACGATCGCCGTGATAGTTGCAATATCGGTTGGAACTGCCAGGCCACAATCGGCTCCCGCAACGAACGCCCCTGCTTATCTGGGCTTTGACCGAAACAATTACCCCGGCGACCAGAACCTCAAGATTCTTCGCCAGACGTTTTCCTACAGCGGTTTTTGGCTGAACCATCCGCCGAGCGCGAGAAGCAATACATGGAGTGGCAAGCGAAAGACGCTGCAATCTGCCGGGTTCGGATTTCTGGTGCTGTTCAATGGCCGGCTGTTCAATGAGCTGAAGTCGGTCTCGTATGCGACGAAGTTAGGGAAGTCGGATGCGCAGGTGGCTGTGTCGGCGGCGCGAAGGGAAGGCTTCCCTTCGGGAACGATCATCTTCCTCGATCAAGAGCAAGGCGGCAGGATGCTGCCCGAGCAAAAAGCCTACATCTATGCCTGGGTAGACGGTGTGGCCGCGGGCGGTTTTGGCTCAGGCATTTATTGTTCCGGCATTTCAGCAGCAAAAGAAGGTGGCGAAGACATTGTTACCGCCGACGACATCCGCCAGGGCGCTGGCGCTAGAAAGATCGTGTTCTGGGTCACGAACGATGCCTGTCCCCCTTCGCCCGGGTGCGCGTTTCCGAAACGAGCGCCGCGTGCGGCAGACAGCGGCATTTCATTCGCCGACGTGTGGCAATTCGCTCAGTCTCCCAAGAGACCTGAGGTTGCGGCACGCTGTCCGGCAAACTACAACTCCGACGGAAACTGCTATCCACCGGACATCAGCGTCGCGCAACACTTGCACATCGACGTAAATACGGCGACTACGGCCGACCCATCGCACGGCAGAACCCGCTGAAACAACGCGATCCGTTCGGAAGTGCAACCGGGGTGATAAGATTCCGCACCATGCGACCGCTTGCCAAACAAATCCTCGCCTATCTCGCGCTGGTTTTCGTTTTCAGCAGTCTGCCGGAGTACGTAATGATTCATTCTGGGCACATCGGCGCCGGGAATGGGCTGGCAGTGTCGCTGGTGATGTGGTGTCCAGCGTTAGCGGCGCTGACCACGTGCTGGCTTTTTCGGGTTGACTTGGCAACGCTGGGCTGGAATTGGCGGCCTGCAAAGTATCAAGCGTGGGCCTACTTCATCCCCGTTATTTATGCGTTGCCGGTTTACATTGCGACGTGGGCGCTGATTCCCGGCTCGTTCGCGTTCTCTGCGTTTGCCGATTCGCTGGGGCAAGCCTTTGGTTTTCCGCAATCTCCGCGCGTCGTGACTCTCTTGTTAGCAATACCGTGTTATGCGACGGTGGGCGTTGTCAGTAGCATGGCTCGCGCTCTGGGCGAAGAAATTGGTTGGCGAGGATTTCTGCTTCCTCGACTGGTTCAGCAAACAGGTTTTACTTTGGGATGCCTGCTGAGCGGATGCATCTGGGCCGTGTGGCATTATCCGGGGCTGTTGTTTGCCGACTACAACGCAGGAACGCAGCCGGTTTTCGCCCTGACTTGCTTCACCCTCATGGTGATCGGGGATAGCTACATACTCGGTTGGCTCCGGCTGAAATCTGGCAGCCTATGGACGGCGTGTGTGCTTCATGCCAGCCACAATCTTTTCATTCAGGCAATTTTTGACCGGATCACGGCCCCGGTAGGTCGGTCGCTATACATCACCACCGAATTCGGTGTGGGAATGGTGCTGACCGTTGGCGCCTGCGCCCTTTACTTCTGGACGAGACGCAAAGAAGTCGCGGCAATCGCCAACGCCGTCCCGCAATGAGCCTCAGTTGCGTTCTGCCCTTCCAACAGTGCACAATAACCTCAGATACTCAGTTACTTGCGGGGTTACTTTGGGTCGCTCGAAAAAAGCGACACTTTCCGCTGTCGCTGAGCATCTTAACTATTGTGAAGAGTTAGTGGCTTCAACATCCCCGCCGGTTGGGCGCGGCGTATTTTCAAACGACGCGCAGTGAATCGACTGGAGCCGCTGGAAGCTTTCAACATCCCCGTTCCGGATCAGCGTTCGCCCTTTGCGGAATAACCGCAATCGCATTCGCATCTGGGGCTGAAGGCGAGACATGACAATGGCAACCGCGGCACCAGTTTGCAGCTTGGAAGATTACCTCGTCCTGCCCGATCACACCATGGACGAACGCATTGCCGCCGCCCGCGAGGTTTTGGGCCGCGAATGCGTGATTCTCGGACATCACTATCAACGCGATGAAGTCATTCGCTTCGCCGATTTCCGCGGCGACTCCTACAAACTTTCGCACGAGGCAGCACGCGCCGGCGGAAGGTACATCGTCTTTTGCGGCGTGCATTTCATGGCGGAAAGTGCGGATGTTTTAAGCCGTCCCGGCCAGGTAACGATTCTGCCCGATCTTAACGCGGGCTGTTCCATGGCCGACATGGCGGAAATTAGCCAGGTGGAGAATTGCTGGGAGCAGCTGATTGCGGCCGGACTCACCTCCGACGCCGGCGAGGGCATCACGCCCATCACCTACATGAATTCCACCGCGGCGATAAAAGCCTTTTGCGGAGAACGCCGCGGGGTGGTTTGCACATCCTCGAATGCATCGGGCGCATTTGAGTGGGGCTTTGCCAAGACTCCCAAACTTCTTTTCCTTCCCGATCAGCACCTTGGCCGCAACACCGGATTCCACCTGGGCATTCCTTTGAATGAAATGGTCGTCTGGGATCCCTATTTAATTAACGGCGGACTGACGCCTGAGCGGTTGCGCGCAGCGAAAGTAGTCTTGTGGAAGGGCCATTGCTCCGTCCACCAACGTTTTTTGCCAGAACACGTTGACAATGTTCGCGCCAAGTATCCCGGTATCCAGGTGATCGTGCACCCGGAGTGTCGATGGGAGGTTTGCCAGAAAGCCGATGGCATTGGCTCGACGGAGGGCTTGCTAAAGATGATTCGCGACTCAGCCCCCGGAACCATGTTCGCCGTCGGTACCGAAATTCACCTGGTCAATCGCATGGGCAAGGAATTCGCGTCCGAGGGGAAAAAGGTCATCACGCTCGACGACTCCGGCTGCCTGTGCACCACTATGTTCCGCATTTCGCCGCAGCATTTGTGCTGGGTGCTGGAAAACCTGGTCGAAGGCAACGTCGTGAATCAGATCAAAGTAAAAGATGAAGTGAAATACTGGGCGCGAGTTGCGCTGGACCGGATGCTGGAAATCCAGTGAGGGTCATTGGCCGATAGTCGTTGGTCGTTGGCGAGAACAACAACGTGGGGGGAAATTGGGCCAACGACGCACGACCAACGACTAACGACCCGCCGTCCGAATGAATTAGAATGGGTCCATACTCCTATGGCCGACCGAACCTTTACCCTGGAAGAAGCCCAATCTCTCCTACCCGTGCTGGAGTCGCTGCTGCGCACCGCAATTGACGGCAAGAAACTGATCGAGGCCGTGGACACTGAACTTCAGGAACTCGCGCACCGGGTTTTTCTGCAAGGCGGCCTGTTGGTCAACGTGGTCCACATGGCTCGCCGAAAAGCTGAGCGCGAGAAGACTATCCCGCGGGTGAAGGACGCCTTGGCCGAAATCGACGCCACCGGCGTTCAAGTCAAAGATCTCGATATCGGACTGCTCGACTTTCCCTGCAAAGTTGACGGCCAAATCGTGCTGCTCTGCTGGAAGTTCGGAGAACAGGCGATCACGCACTGGCACGACACCGCCGAGGGCTTCGCGGGCCGAAAGCCCATTGATGAAAAGATCAGCAAGGCCAAGAAAGCGAACTGAAGGAAGCACTCGGCACTCAGCATTCAGCACTCGGCCGAAAAGGTTTCTTGTGACTACCACAACCCTCAGCGTCGGCTGAATGCTGAGTGCCGAATGCTAATTGCTCCTCTACGGCTTTCCACCCACATTCCACTTCGGCTGGAAGCTCGAATTCACCAACCATTCTACCGGCGCCACAAGCGATGCTATTGCCGCATCCATGTGCCTGAAATCCAGATGGGCCAAATCGTCGCTGGGCTGGTGATAGTCCTTATGCAAGCCGTAGCTTGATATCGTTTGCGCGACGACTCCTGCTTGCGCCAGCACGAAATTATCCGAGCGCGCAAAGAAGTTCTCAGCGGGATGCGGATCACGCACCAGCTGCGCACCGTGCGCCGCCAGCACGGGACCGAGATTCGAGCGGTCCCATCCTGTCAGCCAAAGAGTATCGCCCTTGACTGCGGGATCAGGTCTGCCGATCATTTCTAATTCCAGGTTCGCGGCAATATCTTTCAGTGGCAGCGGCGGATGCTGGCTAAAATAAGTTGAGCCCACCCCGCCCAGCTCTTCGCTGCCAAACAGCGCGAAGATGACGGTGCGCCGCGGCCGCCGTCCCCGGCTCAGCAATCGCGCCAACTCCAGCACAGCCGCCGTGCCGGAGGCATCATCGTCGGCGCCGTTGTAGATATTGTCGCCGTTGACGGGAGTGCCGATTCCAAGGTGATCCAGATGAGCTGAAAGAAGAATCGCAGAGTGTTGCAGAGATGGATCGCTCCCGCGAAGTATTCCCACCGCGTTCCAAGTGACCGTTTCGACAGAAGCATGGCCTCGCGGCGCCGTGACACCTGACTGCGATTGAGAAGCGGCCTTCGGCTGACCGATTGGCACAACCTGAATGTAGCTACCGTGATCGCCGGCCGGTTCAATGCCATACTGCCGCAACGCCGACGCCGCGTAGGTCGCGGCCACGAGTTCGTCGTGGGTGCCGCTGCCCCGCCCCTGCATGGCATCCGAAGCCAGAAATTCTTCGTGAGCGCGAATGCAGCGTTCACAAACCCAGGGCACAACGCCGGGGTTGACGCGAACGGCTTGCGTCACCGCCGTTGGCGCGAACGGAATAAAAAGAACGACTACGAGCAACAGCCGCAGACTGAATCGTTTTCTCATGAGAGAAGCCTGTCGAGTTTACAAGCTTTTACCTTCCTTTACGGATTCTTTACCGGGGATTGGCATTCCTGTCGCTACCATGTCAGAGTGAAAGTGTCGTGAACCGATTGTCAGCGCCGGTCTGTGCCATCGTGCTCCTGGTGAGCCCGTGCACGCTGCTGGGCCAACATGGAGGACGCGGCGTGAGCACGGGGCGTCCTCCGACTGGCGCACCTAACCCATCCACCAACAGCGACATCACTGATTTCAATCGCGCGGTTGCGCTGCAAGCTACTCCGGAGCAGATTGCCCAGTTTAAGGAATTGACCAAGAGCACGGAAGCCGCCAGAAAGGCGGCGCAAATCGTTATCGAACATGCCGACCATGCAAAGGAACCCGATTCCTCCCTCTACGCAGGCTTAAGCGACGCGGTGGACGAGGCACAGAGCAGCAACCTGCAGTTTGTGCGAAGCTTTTCTACTTCGCAACAGTCAGGCCTAAAAGTTCTGACTAAGAAACTAAGCAAAGCCAACTCGGATGTCTCTAAACAGAGCAAGGCTCTTGCTCAAGAGCTGGGGCGGTCAAAGATCGACAACAAAAGAATTGCCCCGGTCGTGGACAAACTGGACAAGGCTTTAACCGGTTTTCAGGCGGAGCAGTTCGAGATCGGAAAAGAGATGGGAATTCAGCCCGAGGAACACCCTCAATGATCACCGTGCCGACCATGTCACGATACCTCCGGCTGAGCTTCGCCCTCGTCTCCCTTCTGATAGTCAATTCGCTGGCCGATGCTCAGGATACGGCTGGCAAGCCTGTCGCCACTGTGGCAGTTGACGTCAGAGTCGTGACTCTACCTGTCACAGTTCGTGACAAGAAGGGCCAAATCGTCCGTAATCTGACCAAGGACGATTTCGTCCTTCAGGAAGACGGCCGCCCGCAGGTGATTAAGTATTTCGATCAGGACACCAATCTACCGCTTACCCTCGGCCTGCTCGTCGATACCAGCATGAGCCAGCGCAACGTTCTCGATCAGGAGAAAAATGCCAGCAAAGTATTTCTCGACCAAATGCTCACCGACGCCAAGGACAAGGCATTCCTGATTCATTTTGACCGCGAAGTTGAACTGCTTCAGGACCTCACCTCGTCGCGTGACCAACTGCAAAAGGGACTCGAGTTGTTAAACACACCACAACTTGAGCGCAACAGCGGTGGATCGTCCGATCCGCAATCCTCCGATCCGCAGTCTTCTCCCGGCTCCGGGAACGGCCAACCGCGGATGAGCAGGGGCGGCGGCACGCTGCTCTACGATGCCATCTTCCTGGCCTCTGACGAACTGATGAAGAAGCAGCAAGGCCGCAAAGCGCTGGTCGTTCTTTCCGACGGGGTCGACCGTGGGAGCAAGGAGTCGCTACAAAGCACCATCGAGGCCGCCCAGCGCGCAGATACCGTGGTTTACTCCATCCTGTTCGCCGACAAAAGTCAGGAGAACAACGGCTTTGGCCACCAAGGCGGTGGAATGGGACGGCACGGTGGCTGGCCGGGCGGAGGTTTTCCGGGAGGTGGCGGCAGCGGACGAGGCGGCGGGCGATCTCAGCAGGAACCCCACCCGGACGGCAAGAAAATTCTCGATCAGATTTCAAAAGAAACCGGGGGCCGTCTCTACGAAGTTTCGAAAAAGCTGGCGATCGACCAAATCTACGACAGCATCGCCGAGGAACTGCGGGCCCAGTACAACCTGGGCTACACGCCCGACAAGGGGAATGCCGAAGCTGCTTACCATAAGATCAGCCTGGTGACGAAACAGAAGGAGCTGGTCGTGCAAACGAGAGATGGATACTACGCGGAGAGATGACGTCAAGCAGCATTTGGCACTTAGCACTTGGCATTTAGCCAGCGGAGCCTCCGTAGCGAAACCGCCCCGACTAACCAACTGCTAAGTGCCAACTGCTAAGTGCTGGAATTTAGTCCGCAACTCTTGCCACGCATTGGCGTTCTTTAACTTGGCGCGTCGTAACAGGACAGGTACCGCCGTGCACAAAGGGATACATGTGGGTGCGCTGGCCGGGAATCTTCTCTGCTACAATTTATAGGCGCCGCTTGTGGATAACCGCGAAAGACGGTTTTCCCCGGGGGCTTTTTAAAATGCTGAGCCATAAGAAGAAACTTCAACTCGTGGCTGCGTTTGCGACGTTCTTCCTGTTTGCGGTGGGAGTCGCCTGCAGCGGGTTTTTCGTCGCGCCGGTGTTGACCTCTATCGCTGTTGGGCCGACGGCGACCATCAACCAGGGCGCTACCGTGCAGGAGAGCGCCATCGGAACGTACAACGATGGGTCCACAAAAATACTTGGCTCGGGTGTGCAATGGAGCAGCAGTGACACTGGCTTCGCCACCGTGAATAGTTCAGGGTTGGTGACCGGAGCAGCGCCAGGCGACGCAACGATCACTGCGGCTTTTCAGGCGACGAGTGGCACTTCGAGCATCACTGTCAGTCTCGGAAACGT
>Ga0209415_10003838_pt1 | contig 27810 bp, 32 predicted proteins | sample PeaSoiSIISIP2007_FD_187696 | JGI IMG/M metagenome (GOLD analysis project Ga0209415, IMG submission 187696) | Peat soil microbial communities from Weissenstadt, Germany - SII-SIP-2007 (SPAdes) (version 2) | ecosystem: Environmental > Terrestrial > Soil > Wetlands > Peat | place: Germany... | reverse complement strand
GCCGCAAGCCGCTCCGGCTCGATCGGCTCGGGCGCACCGATGACGAAGGTGCCCTGGCCCGGCCGGCCGATCGCGAGGCCCTTGTGCTCCAGCTCGCGGTAGGCCTTCAACACGGTGTTCGGGTTGATGGAGATCGAGCCGACCACGTCCTTCACCCGCGGCAGCTGATCGCCGACCCGCAGATAGCCGAGCCGGAGTGCATGCTCGACCTGCTGGACGAGCTGCAGGTACGTCGGAACGCCCGAGCGGGGATCGAGCCGGAACTCGATCGGCGACACGGGCTCACCCGGGGTCGCCGCCCCCGGGCTTGCCGGATCCTTATCTATCTCCATAGCTAACCGATATAAGCGTGCTGTCCGCCCCGGCAAGGGTAGTGCCGGCTGGCCGGCGCCCGGCAGGCGGGGGGTGAACGGATCCGGACCGCCACCCGGCGGTTCGCCGCACGCGGTGTTCGAGGAGCTCGTCACGGAGCACCTCGGGCTCGGAGGCGTCACCTTCGAACGCGTCCTGCAGAACGAGGGCTTGAAGATGGGCGGCAAGCTCCGCCTTCGTCTCCCGGGGTCGGTTGGTGCCGAAGCTGCTGGCGGTTCGGGCCGCGGCGATGACTGGCGCCGCAGAGGCGACGGCTTTCGAGCCGAGCCCGGGTCGCCGGATGCGTGCACGGGTCGCCGTCGAGGTGGCGCCGGCGGCGCGGTGGCGTGAGCTCATGGATGAGGCGCATCGCTACGTCCGGAGCACGAGCGGGCGCGGGCCGGGAAAGGCCCGCCCGGGCACGTGAGCTCCCCGGGTTCCTGGATGGCCGCGGCATTCTGTGTGCGACCGCCGGCGACGGCTCGACGCCCTGGTCGTGCCAGAGGGAATGCGTGGCTCAGGAGGCGAGGGGGTCCAGCGCGCGGAGCGCATCGCTGAGCTCGGCGCGCAGGTCGGCGCCGCCGCGCCGTCGGTAGAGCGGGCCGCTCCCGTCGGAGAGCAGCACCCGTAGCCGGGCGACCCCGCGGACCGACACGGGCCCTGCGGCTAGGAGGCGCTCGGCCAGCGCTTCGGTCTCGTTGCGGGCGGCAAGAACCCGCTCCCGGCAGAGCAGCGCGCCGGGCCGCAGCGGCGTGCGCGGGGCGGCCGAGACCTCGAGGAGCCGGCGGAGGTTCCGGGCGAGGTCCGTCCGCTCCGCGCAGCGGATGACCCGCTCGGCATGCAGCGCCAGCGCGACGCTCGACTCCGGTGAGGCACCGCGGGCGAGCTCACGGTCGAGCCGGCTCTCCCGCAGCCGCACGAGCATGCGGTCGGCGATGCTCACGCGCCGTGCGCAGATGGCGGCGTGGTCGTCCTCCAGCAACACGATCATCACCGGCCTCCTGATCGATCGGCGGACGGCAGCGGATGGGTCCGGCCGCCATGACCACCAACAGCATTTTATCGGTCACTAGAAGACCAGTCAAGGGCCCTGAGTGGTCATGCACCGCTAGGCTGGCCTGGTGACGCTCCCATCGGCGGCATTGCCTGAGGAGACGAAGCCGGCACCGCCGCCCCTCCGGCGGGTCCAGGCATTCGTCAACACCTGGGAGGGCGACACCGGCATCGATCTGCTGGCCGAGCCAGCGTCGGCGCGTGCTTGGCTCGCGGACGCCGGCCTGTTGGCGGGCGGCGACACGCCCGGCCTCGACGACCTGGCCTTCGCCCGGGACGTGCGTGAGAGCATCCGCGCCCTGCTCGTGCGCAACGGCGGTGGGCCAGCCCCGGCCCCGGAGGACCTGCGCCCGCTCGAGACCCTGGCACGGGCGGTTCCGCTCCACGTCACGGTCGGTCCGAACGGCCTGGTGGACCTCGTGCCGGACGCTGCCGGTGGGCTCGCCGGTCCCCTCTGCACCCTCCTGGTGGTGATCCGCGACGCCCAGGGCGACGGCAGCTGGACGCGTCTCAAGGCCTGCCGGAACGACGACTGCCGTTGGGCCTTCTACGACCGCTCCCACGGCGGCAGGGGCGCGTGGTGCGACATGGCGGTCTGCGGCAACCGGATCAAGAACCGCAACCTCCGGGCACGGCGGAGGTGACGTTGGCCCCGCGGCCTGCCCGTCTGGAGCTGCGATTGACCGGCGCTGCCGGTTCGCCCGCGCCTCGCGTGCCGCAGGGACGGGAGCGCCCCGAGCGGGTTGGTTCACGATTTATTCACGCGCCCGGGCCCACGTCTATCTCCGGTTCACGCGCCGCTGCCGACGATTGGGGATGGCCGGGCCGCTGACGGCAACCGGTCCCCTGAGGATCGAACACGGTAGGTACCACGATGGGAACGACGGGATCTCTCCCTCGGACCGACGACGCGTCGGTCCTCGAACGCGAGGTCGTGCGGTATCTCGACACGGTCTCCGCCCCGCCGGAAGATGACACGGCTCGATGGTCCCGGGCCCCGAGCGTCAAGCGCATCCTCCTTCCCTTCAGCGGCCTCGAGCCGTCGCAGGCAGCCCTCGCCGCCACGGTCGAGCTCTGCGGCGCGTTCGATGCGCGCGTGCGTGTCCTGCACCTGCGGGAGTGGGACCAGTGCCGGGGCGCGAGGTTCTTCCTCGAATCCACGGCGGAGGCGCGCGAGCTCGTACGCGATGCCGCGAGCCAGCTGCAGGTCAGTGGCGTGCCCGCCGAGGCAGCCGTCCGCGACGTCCACCGGGCGCGACTCGCGCAGGCAATCCTGGCCGAGTCGGGCGAGTTCGGCGCGCACCTGATCGTCCTCGGGGCCCGGTCACGTCGACTCGTCACCGCCCTGATCGTGGGGAGCACCTCCCACGAGGTGACGCGCGGGGCCCATTGCCCGGTGGTGCTGGTCCATCCCGCGCGGCACAAGCGCTGGAGCCGGCAGCGGGCCTCTGCTGGCCCGCGAACAAGCTGAGCAACGCCGCGACGCCCGACGCCGAGGGCGCCCCGCCGTTAGGGGAAGAAGTGCCGTCGGTACTGGCCGCAGGTGCACATCACCTCAGATTCCTCGAGCGCGGACCCGCCGCGTCGCGCGCTCGCATAACGCTCGTGATCCGGCGAGCGCCCGGGCGTCGAGGTGGTGCGCCGGCGGGGATCAGCGGTCGGCGTAGACGAGGATCTCACCTGTGTAGACGGCGACCCAGACGTCTCCGGTCGTCGCGTCGTAGGTCACGCCTACCGGGTGCACGCCAGTCGACACCGTCTGGAGTACCGCAAGATCGGAGGCGCGCAGCTTCGTCATGGTGTTGGAGAGGTAGTTGACGACGTAGAGGGACCGACCGTCCGACGAGATTGCGAGCGACCGGCAGTCCTCACCGGTGTGGACCTGAGCGACCACCCGGTCGTCGCTCAGGTCGACCTTCACCACGTCGCCGGGTTGGTTCAAGGAGGCGTAGAGGTAGCGACCGTCGGGGCTGATCACCAGGTGCCGCGGGTTGTACCCGACGAAGAAGGAGCCCTCGACGGTGAGCGTGTTCAGGTCGACCTTGACGACCGCGTCGCCGCCCATGATCGCGACGTAGCCGGTCGAGGAGTCCGGCGAGATCGCGATGCCACGGGGGTACGCGCCCATCGCAAGACGGCGCACCTCGCGATGCGTCGCCACGTCCACGATGCTCAGGTCGAACGAGCACCAGTTGGCGACGAGGAGGTAACGATCGTCCGGCGTCACGGCAAGGAACTTCGGGACGAGGCCGACCTCGATCACTTGGTCGACCGTCATCGTGCGCGTGTCGATGCGGTACACGTAGCTGTCGGTGTCGCCCGCTGCCTCGGCAGACGCCGGCGTGCACGTGTCGCTCCCTTCAGGGCCGAACCCCGCGCCGTACATCGAGTAGTTGGAGACGTAGGCGTATCGGGCGTCGGGGGAGAAGGCGGCCTCGACGGGAGCTCCACGGGTCACTCCGGGATGCCCCGGGAAGCCGAACTGCGCCATGTCGACGCTGTCGGGGATCGTCCGCACCAGGCGGCCATCGCTGTCGTAGACGGTGACCGTGTGCCGGTACATCATGTTCTGGGCGAACACGAGGCCGGTGTCGGAGGCGTCCACCGACTTCGGCGAGATGTCCCCGCCGATCGTGTCGACGAGGGTCAGCTGCCGAAGGTCCGAGGACGGTCCCGGCGGTACGCGGCTGAAGGGCGAGGTCGTCGTCGTCGTTGCCGAGCCCGCCGCGCGGGCCAGGACCGGCGCCACCGTCGAGGCGCTGGGGCTCGTGCCGGGCGCGCTGTTCGGGGCGCCGGACGGTGAGTGCCACGGCGACAGCGCGGTGACTGTGACGCCCGCGACGACCACCACGCTCGTAGCCACGGCTGCCGCCCGCCACGTGCCGACGCGGCGGGCGGCTCGCGCCGTATGGAGTCGACCTCGAGCCGCGTGCCGCCTGTTTCGAGCCGAATGCAGGCGAGCGCCCACGCGTCTCCCGTCCCATCCGCTCAGGATCGCCGCTCACAGCGTGTCAGATGTGCGTGCCGAACCGACGGCATTCGGGTGGCGGCTCCGCTGCAGACGCCGGCGACCGCCACGCCTTGGTGCGGGCGCCTGTCACCGAGGGGAGTCGGTGCGCCGTTGCCCACGGCCGAAGCGCGATGGGATACTTCGAGATTCGCTTCCGACTGAGGATCCCGTGCATCGCACAGCTCACTGGCGGACGTCGCCCGGCACGCTCGCGCCAGGACGCGGCGCAGACGACCCGATCCCGGTGACCGATCGGCGGAGGTCCTGGCGATGACGGTGCTCGTGACTGGCGGCGGCGGCTTCATCGGGCGGCACCTCGCCGAGGCCTTCCTCGCCGCTGGCGATGAGGTCGTCGTCACGTGCCATCGTCGGCCTGTCGACCGGGCCGAGCTCCCGGGAGAGCGTGGCGGCGCCCTCGTCGCCGTGCGGGCCGACGTGACCGACGCCGACCAGCTCCTCGCTGTCGTGAAGGAGCACCGCATCACGAGCATCGTCCACCTGGCATCGCCGAGCCTCGGCGACACCTACGGTGGCGCGGGCATCGATGCGACAGTCGTGGGGCTTGTGCGAGTCATGGAGGTCGCCCGCTCGTTCGAACTCGGGCGCGTCAGCATCGCCAGCTCGGTCTCGGTCTACTCGGGCGGGACCACCTCCCCATTCCGCGAGGACGCGCCCCTGCTCGTCGACGCCGGGGATTCGATCGGCGCACTGAAGCGGGCGACCGAGGAGTTGGCCATCTACTACGGCGACCGCTCGGGGCTCGACGTCGTCGTGCTCAGGATCGGCGAGGTCTACGGGCCGCTTTACCGCTCGATGCGCAACTATCCGAGCCGCGTCGCACACAGGGCGGCAGGCCGGCAAGAGGAGCACCTGCCGGGACCGGCGGTCGGCACCGGCGGTCACGACTACTGCTACGTGAAGGACTGCGCCGAGGCGCTCCGCCTGCTGCACGTCGCGCCGCAGCTGTCGCACCGCACGTACAACGTCGGTCCCGGGCGCTCGGTCGCCGATCCGGAGGTGCTCGCCGCCGCGCGCGCCGCCCGCCCTGACGTGAGCTACGAAGGCGCGTCGGTCGCGCAGAGTGGCGCGCTCGACGCGGTCGGCGCCGCCGACACCGGTGAGCACGCCGCGTACATGGACCTCGGCCGCCTACGAGATGCGACCGGCTTCGTGCCGCGCTACGACATCGAGCTTGGCATGGCGGAGTACATCGAGTGGCTCGAAAGCCACGAGTACTAACGGTCACCGAGCACGCGGCGCGTCACGACGACGCGCGACGTTCCGCGCCGCGGAACCTGTAGAGGACGTGCGGTCGCAGCAGGTTTGCCGTGGCGACGTTCGGGTGTTCGAAGTCGTCCGCCGGGTTGCGTGACATCCCGAGGCGCTCCATGACCCGACGGGATCGCAGATTGATCGCTGACGTGTACGAGACGATCTCGGTGAGACCGACCGTCTCGAAGCCAAAGGTGAGCGCCGCCGATGCGGCCTCGGTCGCGTAGCCGCGGCCCCAGAATGGTCGCGCAAGCCGCCATCCGACTTCGACACCGGGGGCGAACGAGAGGTTGTCGGGAACGTCGCGAAGGCCGACGAAGCCGATGAAGGTGCCGGTCACCCGCTCCTCGATCGCCCACGGACAAAAGCCGCGCGCGGCGAACTCCGCCTGGAACCGCAGGATGAGCGCGTCGCTCTCATCCACGGTCAACAGGGCAGGGAAGTACTCCATGACTGCGATGTCGGAGTTCATCGCGGCGAAGGGAGCGCGATCGGCCGGCTGCCAGCTACGGAGGAGTAGTCGGTCCGTGGGGAGCTCGAACTCAGCCACGTGCCCTTGGTCCTAGTCCGTTCGAAGCGGCGAGCACGGAAGCGCCCTACGACGGCGCCGATTGCACGTGAGCCAGCGCGGCACCGAGGAAGCGGAAGGTCCACTCTTCCGCGAGCGGTCTCGTGTCGCAGAAGACGATCGGCACGTTCGGATAGCGGACCTGGAGCGCTCCGAGGAGATCGGCGATAAAGCCGGGCGCGACGAAGTCGAGCTTGAAGATCGCGCCGTAGCGGTCCTCGACGACCACGGCAGCACGCTCAAGGTTCGCGAGCTCCGCGAACGCATAGGTGAGTGATCCGTCGACGAGGCTCTTCGCGAGGTCCTGGATCGACTTTCGCTCGACCGCCGCGACGATCCCACCGTCGTGCTCGACCCCGTAGTCTCCCGCCGGCAGGGCCCGCCGGTAGGTGCGGGAGCGCTGGCGAGCGAAGCGGTAGGGATAGTGCTCCCGGGTGTCGACGGCGATCGCGACCTCGCCCAGTCCCGAGGCCCGTCGGACCGGCACCCGAACGGCGGGGCGCGACGTCCTCGTCGTCTTCGGGGACTGCCAGAAGATCCCCTCCCGTCCGCGGATCGTGGTGAAGATCACCTGGGATCGGTTCTCCCGGCCCCGGTCGAGCACGAGGTCGATCGCCTGACCGCGGCGGACGCAGCTCCTGACCGGGACCTCCTCGACGATCTCGGCATCGTCTGGCCAGGTGACCTCGCGGTGGCAGTACACCTTGGCGGTGCGGGGCCAGCGGTCGCCTGCCTTCAGCACAAGCGCTCCGGTTGGGAGTGGAAGCCGGATGAGGAACGGGAGCTTCGAGAGGGGATCGGGGTTCCTCGCGACGGTGAAGACCCTCGGGTCGGTCGCGCTCACGGGATCTCCTCGGGACCCGGGAGCCGAATGGAACGATCGGCGAGGCAGCTCGCGACCCGGGCCAACTGCGCGAGCGCATCACGGGCTCGGGCGTTGTCGTCGAGGCATTCACACTTTCTGAGCTGCCCGTTCAGCGCCATGTCGTTCGCTGTCTCCTGGGGGTGGCGAGCTCTTCGAACTGCGGCCGCGCGCCCCATGACGTGCCACCCGCGGCTCGACGCGGGCAGTCGCAGTTCGCGCGCTCGAGCGGGCGACGGGAAGCGGACCGGCGTGACCAGCTTGGAAGGCAAGGTACGCGGTCCTGGCGAACAGGGCCAGATGCGGCCCGCGTCTTGGAAGTCCTGCTCAACTGCCACGTTCGTCGTCATTCGACCGCATTCGCCGGGCTCCACCGGCCCGCGCCAGGACTCGACGGGCCGGCGAGGCGCACGCTAATCGCGCGGTCTCGCGGGTGTCGTCACCCGAGGTCAGGGAGGTCTGCACCGAGCTGCGCCGCGACGAGGTCGAGCGGGGCGTGAAGGCCCGGCCGGCTCGCGCCGCGCGGTCGACCGCCGGACAGCTCTCGACATATCCTAGTAGGTCGATTACTTTAGCTAACATACCTCTCCACCTACACGTCGGGCACGGAAGCGCTGCAGGTCACCGGTGAGGGCCGTCAGCGCGTCGCGGGGAGGGATCTTCTCCTCGCTGCACAACCGTAACTACCGCCACTACTTCTTGGGCCAGGTCGTGTCGCTCATCGGCACGTGGATGCAGCAGATCGCGCTCCCGTGGCTCGTCTACGAGCGGACGCACTCGGGGACCGACCTCGGGCTCATCGTCGCGGTCCAGTCTCTCCCCATCCTGTTCCTGTCGCCCTACGGCGGGGTCGTCGTGGACCGGATGGACAAGCGCCGCCTGCTGATCATGACCCAGAGCACCCAGGGGTTGCTCGCCCTGGTCCTTGGCGTGCTGACGCTCACCCACACGGTCGAGATCTGGATGATCGTTCTCATCGCGCTCGGGGCCGGGCTCGCGGGAGCCTTCGACAACCCGGCCCGCCAGTCGATCGTGCTCGAACTCGTGGGCAAGTCCGAGCTGCGCAACGCGGTCTCGCTGAACTCGGTCACGATCAACATCGCCCGGGCTGTCGGGCCGGCGATCGCTGCCGGTGTCATCGCCGGCGCCCTGGAGAGGATCGACGCGCGCTCGCGCGTGCTCCTGGTCGGAACCGGGCTGACGATGGTGGATGTAGCCCTGAGCCTCGGGCGCGCCGAGCACGGCCGCATGCTGCACGCACGCTCGCGCCACGGCCTCGTCCCCGAGCGGCACTGTGGGTCGACGACGACAGGTTGGGAAGGAAAAGTGGAACCGGCGACAACCGCGCGCGAGCTGATGCGGTCGATCCGCGTCGCGGTCAACAAGGCCGAGTTCGCCGGCGACGACTGGCGCGCCGTCGTGGCCGGCGTCCGCCGCCAGGTACCCGAGCTGTGGTCTGCCCTGGCGGTGGAGGAGAGAAGGCGGCTGTGCCGCCACGCGCTCCGGTACTGGGAGATCCACCGGCACCGGATGGCGCCGGCCGTCGTCGCCGAGCTCGACCGCGTCCGTTCGGCCGGCCGGCTCGACGTCGGGCGCGGCCGTCTGGGCGCGATCGACGTTTCCGGCGACAAGCTGCGCGCCCACCTGACCGGAGGCGACCAGGGAGACGAGCTGCTGGAGGTGGAAGCCGTGGTCAACTGTACTGGTCCGTCGGGTGAGCGCACCGGGGGCTCGCGCCTTCTTACGAGCCTCATCGATTCCGGCCTCGCCCGCGCCGACGCCACCGGGATGGGGGTCGACACCGACATCGACGGTCACCTCGTCGGTGGCGACGGTACCGTCACCGGACACTTCCACGTGGTCGGCTCGGGCCGGCGCGGCGGTCTGCTCGAGACAACGGCGGTCCCGGAGATCCGATGTCAGGCCGAGCGTCTGGCGAAGCGCCTCACCGCCCAGCCCGGGCACGCGGCCAGATGACCGCTGCACCGGGCGAGACCCGCAACGACGTGTTGGAGGTCGTCACCTTCGATGCTCTCGGTCTCGGCGACCGGACCTATCTCGTCCACGACGGAGCGGTCGCCGTAGTCGTCGACCCCCAACGTGACCCGCTCCCGTACCTGGAGACGGCGCGACGGCGATCGCCTCGAGTCGGGTGACGTCCGGGTGCGCGTCATCGCCACCCCTGGGCACACGGCGCACCATCTCGCCTACCACTTCGAGGATGCCCGGGGCGATGGTGCTTCGCAGAGCTTCGTGTGCACCGGCGGCTCGTTGCTCGCTGGTACCACGGGCCGCACCGACCTGCTGGGCGCCGATAGGGCGGGACCGCTCGCGCGCGACCAGTGGAGCTCGGTCCGCAGGCTGCTGACCGAGCTCGCCGGCTCGACCGTTGTGCTCCCGACCCATGGCTTCGGCAGCTTCTGTTCTGCAACGCCAAGCCAAGGCGGCGCCGATGCCCAATCGACGATCAGCGGCGAGCGAAAGCGCAACCCGGCGGCCACCGAGGAGGTCGAGGAGTTCGTGCTCCGCGTTACCGTTGACCCGCCGCCCATCCCAGGCCACTACCGCTACATGGGGCCGCTCAATCGCGCCGGCCAACCCGAGCCGAGGACAGAGCTGTCGGAGGCGTCGAGCGCCGAGGCCGTGGAGGACATACTCGCCAGCGGGGTTGGGTCGTCGACCTGCGCCCTCGCCGTCGCTTCGCCGAGGTGCACCGCGTCGGCGCGTTGAACATTGAGCTCGCAGAGCACCTCCCGATCTATGCCGGCTGGGTCGTGCCCTTCGAGGAGCCAATCACGCTGATCGGGTCGGAGCGCTCGCAAGTCGAGGCAGCGGTCTCGCTCCTCGCCCGGATCGGGCGCGTGGAGATCGCGGCGTGGACGACCGAGCGGCTGCTGATCGGGCCCGGTGCGGCCTCCCGCAGCTATCCGGTCGCCACGTTCGCGGACCTCGCCGAGGCGCAGTCCGCTGGAGGGCGGCTTCAGGTCGTCGACGTGCGTCATCGGCACGAGTGGCGGGAGGGCCACCTTCAGGTCGCCCAGAGCATCCCGCTCCCCGACCTCCCCGGTGAGCTCGACCGGGGTCGATGCGGGCGTGCCCGTATGGCTCCACTGCGCCGCCGGTTACCGCGCGGCGATCGCTGCGTCGATGCTCGCCGCGGTTGGCCGCAGCCCGGTGCTGGTCGACGACCTGTTCGACAATGCCGCCCGAGCGGGGCTCCTGGTGGTTCAGGACGAGCGGGGCCCAGCGATCGGCACTCGCGACCTGAAGTGACGGCGACCGAGCCGAGTTCGCGGGTTGGGCCACTTGTAAGCCGCCGCTTCGTCGCTGGACGGCAAGTGCTTCGTCCCGATGACTGGCGTTGACGAGGTCGTCCTGGACCGACCTGAGACCGACAAAGTCGCGAAGGCGTCTGACGAAGGCTGCGAGCGTTGCGTCAGCGTCACGATCCGCTGAATACGTTTGCGCAACAGTACCGGTCACGGCGGCACAATTGCCCTTCAGTCGTGAGGTCTACGCTGCGCAGAACAGCCTGATCCGCTGGAGGGCGATGCCGCCCTCACCGCTCACCTTCAGCGACGCCCCCGGAGGTAGGCGGGCGCCCAGAGTCCTCGGGTGGTCATGTCGTGCCGCCCAGCTTCGCGAGGTCGGCCTTTAGCTGCGCGACCTTGACACCCTGGAAGACGCCGCCGGGCGCGTTCATCTGCTCGGGCGTGAAGATGACGAACGCCTCCTCCCGCGCGACGCGCCACCAGGGCCACGAGAACCTCTGCTGGGTGCCCCACGTGACGCAGACGCCGTTGTCGGCGTTGCGCGCCAGGATCGGGACGCAGTGCCCGCCGATCCAGTCCGTCGCCGTCGAGGTCCACGCGTCCGGGTACTGGTCGTACGCCTCCTGGGAGATGAGGATGCCCGCATAGATCCCGGCGAAGACGTGTAGCGCCGACTGGAACTCGGCGCCCGAGTCTGACACCTGGGCGAACCCGCCGATCACCGGCAGGCCAGCGAGCGTGTGCGTGAGCCGGTAGGTGAGCCAGCCCGCCAGGTCGACACCGTTGTCCTGCCCGCCGTCGTAGGCGAGGTACTCGGCGACGATCTCATTCGGGACCTGGCCGCCGATCGATGGCTGCGTCTCCTTCGCGGTGGCGGCGTTGGCGAGGTTGTAGTGGTAGTCGCCGACTGGCCCGCAGTCGCCGACGCCCCCGAAGCCCGGCCCCTGGTTCGTGACGAGCGGGTCGGGCCCGTTCCCGAGCATCCCCCAGTCGGTGATGCCCGAGGTGAAATTGTCGGATCCGTCCCACACCGGGAGCGGGTCGACGAGGTAGTCGGTGAGACGGAGCACGTCCTCGGGGAGCGAACGTCCCATCTTCCGGCCGAGCTTCAGTGGCATGGTGCACCTCCTAGTCGATCAACGAGCAGTCGATGACGAGATAGGTGAGCGACTCGGCGCCCCTGGCGAGAGCAAGGGGGAACGACAGCGCCATCACATCGTCGCCAGCATGTCACGCGAAACGGCCGCGTGCCTCGGAGAGCGAACGTCGGAAGGCCGCCCGCTGTGCTTGTGAGCTTGTCGAACGATGATGGCTACGTACTCGACGGCAGCGGATGTGGCCCGGTGGGCGTCTAGCCGTGGGCGCCCATCTATCCCGGCGGAGCGTTCGGCCCGTCGTCTATGGGGGCGGCGTCCTCCAGCCGACGCCTTCGCAGATGTCGCTCACCTAGTCGGGCGGCTCCTACCTCGCGGCGAACGGCGTCAGGGTGGATCTGGAGCCGGTGATGGTCACGCTGCCGCTGCCGACCTGGAGCCAGAGGCTCGATTGGGTCGACGAGTCTCTCCACGCGTCGGCCGGTCGCGCGTCAGGCCCGTGCGACTAGCGCCGGCGCCCGTCAGTGCCGGCAGGCCTAATCCATACGCCGACATGCGTCGGCTCGAAGGCGCCGTGAACGGCGTCGACGAGTTCGCTCTGGACCGTGGCGAGGTCGACTGCGTCGCGAACGCGTGCTCGGAACGCCGCGAGAGTCACCTCGGCGTCGTAGCGGGCGCGATTGAACCGGCGATCGACCAAATGCTGCGCCCGGCGCCGAAGGGGATTGAACAGCGCGACGGCGACAAGCGTCGACGCGGCGACACCGACAGGTGAGGAGAAGTCGAGCACCTTGGTCGCGAGCGTGATCACCCCGACGTAGGTTCCGACGACAAGCCCGGAGACGAGCGCGTACGAGAGCGTACGGCTGATCACACGGTCGATTTCGTAGAGGCGGTACTTCAGGATCGCCACACCCATGCTGATCGGGAGCGCTGCCAGGCCCACGGCACCGACGATGGCCACTGGATTGAAGGCCGAGGCATCACTGCCGGCTCCGAGCAACAGCACGCCGCCAACGATCGAGAGCGCCGCTCCGCTGTACAGCCACTTCAACTGCAACCGCCGGTCACCGGTCGCGTGCCGGTATTTCGAGACCTGTTGGATCGCCCACAACACGATGCTCGCCGCATACGCAGGCAAAACGATGTCCTGGACGTCGCCGTACCATGCCCAGGCGGCCGGAATCCGGTCCTCGGTCAGGAGGTTGCCACCCGAGTCGACGTGAATGTTGTGCCCCATGATGGCGCTCACGGCGATGCCGAGCGCACCTACGATCCACGCAATGCTGAGCGCAGTCACGGCCCACACCAGCCAGCGGGAGCGCCCCGCCGGCAGTATGCCGTCAGGGAAGATCAGCAGGGCGAATCCGACGAGGACGATGGCAGGTGCCCAGGTCGGTTGGACGATGACAGCCACGGCGCCCAGTGGCAGGCTTCCGTGTCGCATCCGCTAGTCGAGTACTGAGTACGAGCTGGCTACGTTGTTGACGAGGCCGAGGAAAGGCACGCCCAAGAGGCACCAACCCAAGGCGTTGCGTGGTTGGCGAACGGCGACCATGAGACCCACGCTCGCCAATACGACGACGAGTCCTGCGAACATGGCCGACCGAAGCCTGCTGGGCGGTGGTCGACCACCTCACGGGCCGGCTGCTCGGCCGTGTCGCCCTTCGCGGTGTCTTCCTCCGCAAGGAACTTGGCCGATTACCGCGACGTATTCGGGCGCGACGAGCAGTGGCACTCTGGCTGGCGGACAGACCGTCATCCCGTGACCCCGTCGTCGTTGCCCCCGGGCACGTTGGCACGGTGTATCCCGGTGCGAAGTTGACGTCCTCGGATGACGCTCGCCCGTCAGCGCCTTACGGCTCTGGGGTCAGCAATGCGGCTTTCGCCCTGCCGCCCGCGGCTACGCCTCGACCGGCAGATCCATGCGCCTAGACCACTCCCTGAAGGACCCCACATACACCTGGCCGTTGGTGTACCTAAGCTTCTCGAACACGAGGTAGACGAGCGACGCGCGATGGCTCTTCTGGCAGTAGATCACGACCTCGGTGTCGGGCCGAGATACCCCGACCTTGTCGAGCTCGGCTCGGAGCTCATCGACTGCTCGAAGCCGCTCGAGAACGTAACCTTCGTCGCGCGCGGTCCCAGCGTCGGCTGGATACTCGGCCCGGTGCTCGAGGAACCGCCTCCATTCGCATGAACGCGCGCCCGGGATCCTTCCCAGTCGCGGGTTCCCCTGCATCTGACGCGTTCCCTCGAACTCCTACTCGTCGCGCACGTCGAGGAGGACAACGTCCTCTCGGCCAAGACATGCGCTCACCTCGTCTACGCCCACCACCATGCCGGAGCGCCTCTGGGACGGCGGCGCGGCCCAGGAGACTGCCGGCTTCCTCGTCGTCTCGGCGCTCAGGCCGCGATTGTCGTCAAGCCAAGCCGTCATGCCCCCGTGAAGCACGTGAACGTTCGGGTGACCGAGGTGGTGGAGCATGAACGCCGGCCGTGCAGCTCGGTTCTCCGTGCCCACGTCATAGAAGACGACAGCGTCGTCGAAGGTGATTCCGACGTCACAGAACATCTGCCGCCAGGCGTCCACCACCTCTTCGAGGTGCTCCCCGTCGGTCTGCTCGTTCGCGAATTCGAAGGTGTCGTGATGGATCGCTCCGGGGATGTGTCCACGCTCGTAGTCAGCCAAGATGCGCGCGTCGACGAACAGCACGGGGTCGGGCAGACTCCCTAGCTCCGAGAGCTCAAGCAACAGCGTCATGCGACTTCCTTCCTCTCGGTCCGCTAGCACTCGCCAGACGGCTCCTTGCCCAGCCTTGGGCCTGCTCGCCAGCGAACGGTACGCAGGCGGCAGCGGTGCCGCGCCGCTCATTCCACCCGACACGGCACCGCTGAATGCGGTTGTTTCGGAGCCGGTCACCTGCGAGGTGCTCGATCACTCGGAGCTCGGGAGCGTCAGCCGGGCACGCTTCGCGATCACGATGTGCTGGCTCGAAGCCTTGCATTGCGCGAGGTATTCGACAACGGCACTCAGCGAGGATCCGTGCCAGACCTGTCACCTCGTGGAGCGCGACCACCGGGTGGACGTCGGCGGCGCCTGACGGCTCCCGAACACCTCATCTGCATCGCCGGGTGCTTGCTATCGCGTCGCTTGCAGAAGCACGGACGGTGGCGCAGGCTTCCCAGCCGCGATCGTCACCGAACAACAGGGTCCCACTCCAAGGTCCTCCGAGGCGTCAGGCGCACCCCGACGTGCCGATCTGGCGCGGCGCCGGTGCCGATGACAACGGAGTTCTGACGCGTTGTTCGGTGCGGCGCGGCACCGATCCTCGGGCCGCACCCGCGCGCACCCTACGTCTCGGGGCTGTATCCTTACTCTATCCATCATGTAAGGAGTCCCCCATGGATGTCGCCGCCCGACTGACCTCAAAAGGTCAGCTCACTGTGCCGAAGTCCGTCCGCGAGGCCTTGGGACTTCGTGAGGGCGACAGCGTCGTCTTCCACCTCGAGGGCAGCCGAGCCGTGCTCGCGCGCACGCCGGACCTCCTCGAGCTCGCCGGCAGCGTCGCCGTTCCGGTGGACAAGCGAGGCACGCCTTGGAACGAGGTGCTGCGCCGCACCCATCGCAGCCGGGGCCAGTCCCGACAGTGAGGGCCTTCGTCGACACGAGCGTGCTCGTGCGCCACCTCACCGGTGACCCTCCCGACCTCGCCGCACGCGCCACTCGTTTCCTCGCGCAGGCCGACGAGCTACTGCTCGCCGACCTCATCGTGGCCGAAACCGTCTACGTCCTCGAGTCGTTCTACGACGTGGAGCGGCCCCAGGTGGCCGAAGCGGTGCGAGCGATGGTGAGCTTCGAGGCGCTGCGCGTCGTAGATCCCGAGCTTCTCCTGCGGGCAGTAGAGGTCTACGAGACCGACCGCCTCGACTTCGCCGAGGCCTACCTCGTCGCCGCCGCCGAACGCAGCGGCGTCGGCGTCGTCGCGTCCTTCGATCGCAGCATCGACAGGATCACCACCGTCACCCGGCTCGAACCTCCCAACGTACCATCGACGGACCCCAACACGTAGGTGCCGTTCTGCGCTCAGCGTGACCGGTATCAATCGGCTGAGTTCGTGGTTCTGGCTCGCGCGTTCTGCGTACCACTGAGCACGTGCGGGAAAACGCTGAAGCGGAGGTCACGGGCCCGCTCGGCGCGACCGATCCGGCGAGGCAGACGAGCACCTGTGACGGTGACGGCTAGGAGCACCCGACCCAGATGGCGTGCCCCTCGCCGTCACCCCGTCACCCCAGTGAGATCGACGGAGATCTTGACCCCGACGTGGTCGCGGGCCGCTTCGAAGGCCTCCTGGAAGCGCAGGAGCGAGAAGCGCGGCTCGAGCATGTGCTCGACCGTGATCGCGCCGGAGGAGATCAGGTCCAGGGACTCCCGGAACGAGCGCAGTCCCGGCTCGAGCTGGGCGTTGCCGGCCATCTCGATGGTGCACGCCCTCCGAAAGGCCTGTGCGAGGGGGAACGGGACGGGGCCGGCGTGCTCGGGGAGGCCGAAGAAGCCGATCCGGCCCCCATAGCGCACGGCCTCGACGCAGTCGGCCCGGCGTTGGTCTAGGCCTGTGGCCTCGACGACGAGTTCGGCCCCGGCGCCCCTGGTGACCCGGCGCACCGCTTCGACGAAGGAGTCACTCGGGGCATGGGCGATGACGTCAGCGCCGAGCGCGGCGGCGACCTCGAGCCGGGTCTCGTCGAGATCGCACACGACGACATGCGCGAAGCCGGCGAGCTTGACGAGCTGGAGCAGGAACAGGCCGGCCGAGCCAGCACCGACAATCGCCGCGGTGGCACCCTCGGCGTCGAGCCCCGCGGGCCAGTATCGCCGGAACGAGTAGACGGTCGTCCCGAGCTGCTGGGCGAGGAGCAGCCGGGCGGTGTCGCCGTTCTCTGGGAGCCGGACCAGGAAATCGGCGCCGACGACCTGATGCTCGGCGTAACAGCCCCCCGAGCCCGGCATCGGCACGGTGAGCACGAGGTCAGCAGGCGAGAATGGCTCGGCACGCGACACGACCACCTCGCCGATTCCCTCGTGCCCGGGGGCCCCCGGCGGCATCGACTCCACGGCGCGTGGGTGGGCGCCGAAGACGGCATGGAGATCGCTCCCACAGATCGATGCGCGCCGCATCGCCACAAGGACCTCCCCTGCCCCGACCGTCGGCAGGGGCACCTCGACGATCTCAAAACGACCTGGCGCGACCAGCTGCGCTGCCTTCATCGAACTCTTCCCCACTTCCTGCCGTGGCCCCGCCATGGCCCGATTGCCCCTCGGACGCGCCGCCACGGGTCCGTCCCGACTCGATCGTCGCCTTGTGCGCCCCTGCCCAGGGATCTAGCACGTCGAAGGGGACCCGGCGCGACTGGGGAGCTTTCGGCCATCTTGGATCGGGGCGGTCCACGTGCCGCCACGGGGAGCAGTCGCCGAGGGCTTCCGACCCTCCGGTACAGAATCGGCGGGGCCGTCCACAGCGGTCTCGCAGCTGCCTACCACGTCGATCCGACGATGAGTGCGGTGATGGAAGCGGGCATGGCCTTCATCGATTCTCCACAAGCACAGCACGGAAGTCGTCGGTCGATGGGCGTGGTCCCTCGACGAGGGTGGGCGCGGACCTCCTTGGGCTCGGCCGCGCGGTAGAGCCCGGCGAAGGCCCAGACGACCGCACCGTCGCGGCCCGGACCGACGTCGACGACGACGCGACGGACCGGGTCAGAGAACACCGTCGCGTAGACGAAGTCCTTCTTGAGGCTCGCCTCGTCGATCGCGAGGCGGGTCCCGAGCCGTCTCCGCCGTCGCTCGTTCGCGGCCTTGTGCTTGGCTCCGACCGCGAGGCGCAGGTAGTGCTCGGGGACCCCGAGGTCCCGGGCGACGGCCCTCGTCGCCCGGCCGCGTGCGAGGTCGGCGAAGAAGCCGAGTGCCCGCTCGCTCGCCCCGCCGCGCCCCGATCCCCTCGAAGCGCTCGTCGAAGCTTCGCTGCGTGCAGCCCCCCCACTCACAGACAAAGCGCCGCACGCAGACCGAGAGCGTGACGACGAGGGAGCGCACGACGTCGATCACGTCTCGCCAGCCCCTCCCGATCGTCGTCACCGACGGGCGACCGCAGCTCGGGCAGAGCGCGACCGCATGCCGGCCGGCGACGTGGACGACCGGCCGGCGCCCCTCTGCGTCGATCGTTCGGAACACGACCATGTCGCGCCGTCGAAGCGCCAGGTTGATACGGTCAGCCACGGTCCTCGGCTCCTTTGTTCGATTCCGGGAAGAACCGAAGCTTGGGAGCCGGGGACCACCTCGTGGTAGATCCCCTACGTGTTCAGGAGTTACCTGTCGTCAACCCTCGTTCGCGAGGAGCGCCGAGCCGGCCACGCGTCGCCAGCGGCAGCGTTGAGATACCAGCACGCCACCGAGGACCGGGACCGGGTGCTCGCTGCCGCCCTGGCGGATCTGGCCGAGCGTGCCGAGATCATCCCGATGAGAGAGGCGAGAGCCGCGGCGACTGATGAGCGAAAGGACGCGGCCGGGCGGTCGTTAGAGTGATGCATCCGCTAGGTATGGTCTCTGCGGGTAGAGTCGACCGTTAGGAGGTGCCGCGATGAGCCCGACTTTGTCTCACGTGGTGCAGGAGGGGCGCGACGAACTCACCGCTCCCGAGGCGGAGCGATTCGCCGAGGAGCAGGCTCGGCAGTATCTGAGCATGTCGATCGATGAGTTCCGGACTCGCGCGGCCACTGGCGACCTTCCTGTTGACGACCCGATTGTCGTCCATATCGCGCTCCTGGCGGGTGTCGAACTTCAGGGCTGCTGATCGCGACTCTGCCCGAACCGACGCGCAAGCCAAGGAGCGGTTGCTCAGAGTCCTCGATCGGTCTTTGTCGACGGTGTGCACGGGGCCGATCTGGCTGGTGAGCCCCGTGCCGGGGTCGAGCGACGAGCACTCAGCGATTACGAATCCCCCTGCAATTCATGTAAAGGCGGGCAATTCGTCTCTCTTCCTGCGGTCAACCCTTCGGTTCACGTATGTGGATGACGAGCGCTTCCGGGGCGAACGGAAGGTGTCGACTTGCCATTACGCGCATACGGTCGGCGAATCGGAATTCCTCAAGCCGCAGCTTTACTCCTGGGAGTGGGCGTCGTCAGAGCCAAGGTATCCGCACCTGCACATCCGCCGTTCCGATCCCGCCTTCCACGGACTTGGCAAGCTGCACATTCCCACCGGCCGCGTCTTCTATGAAGACGTCCTGCGCTTCCTAATCGCTGAGCACGGTGTCGAAGTGGCCCGCGCTGACTGGCAAGACGTGCTCGACGAGTCTTTCCGCCGCGTGTCCACGTTCGCATCATGGGGCGGCGGCCATCACGAGCGCCCGAGGTCGGAAGACGCCTGAAGGGCGACGCGGACAGCACGCGGACAAGCGCCGCGGCTGGGGAGTGAGCCAGGCTTGAAAAGCGGCTCTGAGCAGGGAGCGGGCGACGGGAATCGAACCCGCATGACCAGCTTGGAAGGCTGGGACTCTGCCATTGAGCTACGCCCGCGGAGTGAAACGACACCGACAGCGTAGCTAAGGCCACGCCGGTGACGGCTCCGCACCCGGGTCGCTGGCGCAGACCGATCTCGCCCCGTAACGATCCCAAAACGCTCCATTGGCATCATTGGTCGGACGGCAGAGGCCCGGACAGGGGTGCTCGGCTCATGGGCGGAGGGGCGATGTGTCCAGAGCGCGGTGGGCCGACGTCGGTCGACCGCGCGACTGCTCCAGTACGCCATCACCGTGTTCGCCACGGCGACCGTTGCGGGCTACGTCGCGGCGGCCGTGGCGTTCGCTTCCGACCGACATCTGTCGTTCGCGACCTCCGAAGTGAATGGTGCGAGTGCCCGACCCGCATCCGTGTTGTCATCCTCGCCGCGATCAGCGATCCCGTGGTAGGAGGCCTCGTCGCGAGCCGGCGGCCGAAGCACCTGGTTGGCTGGGTGCCCCTCGGGATCGGAGCAGGGTTCCTGCTCGCCAACTCGCCTCGTCCGGCGCGTCCGAGGCGCACCTCCACGCGCAGCACCCGTCGCTGCTCGGCCAGGTCAGCTTGGTGACGGGGGCTCCGCTCGCCGCGATCACCTTCGCGATGGTCGGCTTGCTCCTGGCGCTCTTCCCGACCGGCACGGTGACGGCCGGCTGACGCCGGCGGATGCTCTGGGTCGGTGCGGTGGCGCTCGGGATGACCGTGATCGCCTGCTTGCTTCGGCCTGAGTTCCAGCCGGGCGGCGCGGCCTGGTACGCGAATCCGATCGGCGTGCCGGCCGCCGGCCGAGCGATCGATGTGGCGCTCGACTTCACGCCCTATCTGCTCGCTGCGCTGGTGTTCTTCCTCGCCATCGACCTTGTCGTGCGCTGGCGCCGCTCGACTGGGATCGAGCGCCAGCAGGCCAAGTTCTTCGGCGATGCGGTCGTCATCGTGGTGCTGTTGCTCGCCGGACTGCCGTTGCTCGAGGCCATGCACTGATCCCAGGACCTGGCGTGGGACATCTGGTTCTTCGTGGCGCTGAACGCCTTGGCGGTCGCCACCGGTCTCGCCGTCACCCGCTTCCGCCTGTACGAGATCGACCGGCTGCTGAGCCGGACCGTCCCGTACGCGCTGGTGACGGGCCTGCTCGTCGGCGTCTACGTCGGGATCGTCACCCTGGCGACCAGGGTGTTGCCCGTTTCCTCGCCGGTCGGGGTCGCGGCCTCGACGCTCGTGGTGGCCGCGTTGTTCAACCCGCTGCGCAAGTGGGTCCAGCGAGTGGTCGACTGCCGGTTCAACCGTGCCCACTACGACGCCGAGGCAGCGGTCGCCGCCTTCACCCCCCCCGCTCGCGCGAGGCGGTCGACCTCGACAGCGTCCAGCACGATCTCCTCGACGCCGTGAACCACGCGTTCGAGCCCGCCCACGTCTCGGTATGGCTGAAGCGCCGCCAGCCAGGGTGACTCGGACGCAGGCTCGCACCGGCCTGCTCCAGAGGAGCGCGATCCCGAGTGGCCGGGGAGCTCGCACGGGCGGGGACCGACGCTGCCCTCGAGCCGACGCGACAGCCACGGCGACCTTCGCGCGCAGACGTCGGGACCTTCGACCCTTACCGGGCCATCGGGCTCGGCAGGAAGATGCTGGCGCGTCCCGAATGTGCTGGGCCTACTGCGAAGGGATTGACGATGACGACCGCGCGACTGCAGGGTGCGAGCACCTGGGAGGAGGGGCTCTTCGAGGCGTTCCAGTCACACGCCGAGCAGGAGCACCAGCTCCTCGACACGTACCGGGCGCTGGCGGATGACCTCTCGTCCCCCGACGTGAGCTTCCTCGTGCGGCTCATCCTGGAAGACGAGGAGCGCCATCACCGGCTCTTCGAGGAACTGGCGGGCACGCTGCGCGCCCAGATCGAGCTGGAGCCCGAACCGACCACTATCCCTGACGTGCCGCTGCACCGGAAGGACCCGAGTGCCCTCATCGATGTGACCGATCACCTGCTGGCACTCGAGCGCGAGGACAGCAAGAAGCTCCGGGAGCTGCGCAAGCAGCTCCGACCGGTCGAGGAGACGACGGTCTGGTCGCTGATCATCGAGACGATGGAGCTCGACACGAAGAAGCACATCGCCCTCTTGAAGCACATCCGCAAGCTCGCCAAGGGAATCGACTGACGCCCCAAGCAGCAGCGCGCTGTGTCGCTCGGGCCCGGGGGGCTTCGTGCTCATGCGACGAAGACGGCGCTTGCGCCCCGAACGGCGAGGGCGTCCTGCTCGCCTGCCGGTATTCCGCGAGAACCTTGTTAGCGCGCGCGATGTGTAGACGATCGCAGATGCGGGTATGGGCCTTCCCGCACGGCAGGGCCACTCAGGCCATCGCCGGCAGGAGGGCACATGGCTCGACCGGAGGGGGCCGGCTCGATCGCACGGAAGTACGTCGGCGAGCCGAGCCGGCGCGCTCATGCCGTGCCATGCGCTCGCGGCTTCGCGCCTAGTCCCCGTCGCCGGGCAGCGCTGCTCCCCTCGTTGGCTGGCTTGAGGCGTTGTCGGGGCGCTCTATGAGCGCCGACCGCCGCCTCGACGCCTACCCGACGAGACGGAGCACTTCGCGCAGCCCCGAACTGCTGTGGCGGCAGAACGGGAGGCGACGGGGCGGGCGCGGCCGTCGGCACGCGGCACCCCGCTTCGTCGTACAGGAGAGCCACGGCCGGACGCACAGCTTCGACCTGCGTCTCGAACACCAAGGCGTGTTGGTGTCGTGGGGAGTGCCGAAGGGTCTGCCTCTCGATGGTGAGCGCAGCCATCTCGCGATCCGCGTGAAGGATCACCCCGTGGAGTCCGCCAGGATCCTCGGCGAGCTGCCGACCAGGCGATGGGGGACCGGCGCGGCACGCGTTTGGGACAGCGGCACCTTCGAGACGCAGAAGTGGAGTGAGCACGAGATCCAGGTCGTCCTTCACGGGGGGGTCGTGGAGGCGACGTACGTACTCGTCCACGTGGATGGGGACCACTGGCTCGTGCAACACGTGGCGTCCTGAGGCCGTAGGGCGCCGCGGCCGGGACCGCGGGCGATCGGGCCGTCCCGCACGCGGGCCCGGTCAGCCGAGTCCCGCCGCGGTGCTCGCGGTCGTCGGCGGCAGCCAGATCGCCGACCCGTCGTGCACGCCCCAGGCGGTGTCCGACGCGCAGTCGATCCGCACGGCGGTGCCGTGCGCGGCCTGCCACGCGACGAGCGCCGCCGCTAGCGCGTCAAGACCGTCGTGTGACCACATCGCGAGGCCCTCGGGGAGTTCGACCGCACCGACAAGCGCCTGGGCGCGCGCCCGGAGACCGGACGGGCGCGACTTGTGGAGGAGCGCCCGGCCGGCGAGGCGGGCGAAGACCGCGTGCGGATAGGTCTCGAGCGGCTCGACGCCGGCGTCTCGTAGCGCCGACCAGATCGACCAGCCGGTCGCCATCCACCCGGCGACGGGTTCGCCCGACGCGGGGGTCACCCACGGGACCGCCACGCCGGTGAGCCTGAGGGCGACCTCGGCGCAGCGGGCTCGCTGGAACTTCGCGGCCAGGCGCGCATCTCCTGCGTGCGGCAGGCTCGACGACCGGTCGGGGGCGTCGATGGCGACGCTGGCGGCGCCCACGCAGAACTGCCGGAGCGCTGCCGGGTCAACCGGGTGGAACAGCGCCGTCGAGGCGATCCGGGCCACGCCAGCGCCATCGCTCGGCTTTCCGAGCTCCAGCGCCACGGCCCACGCCGCTGCCGCTCCGACGTCGATGCCGACGGCCAGCGAGCCTCCGACGGGGTCCCGGCGCACGCCGATCGACGTCAGCTCGAGGCCAGCGCCACGGAGTGCGACCCGCCGAGGAGGGCCGAGACCTCGTCGGCCCGCGTGCGCACGAGCCGGCCGATGGCCCCCACGTTTCCGGTCGGCAGGTCGCGCTTCAAGCCGGTGACGCTGATCGCCCCGACGCATCGCCCGTCGCGACCGAAGAAGGCGGCACCGACGCAGAACACGCCGAGCGCGCGCTCCTCGTCGTCGATGGCGAAGCCGCGCCGGCGTACCTGCACGAGATCGGCCAGGAGCGCGTCGATGTCCACGATCGTGTGCGGGGTGTGCCTGGCCATGCCGGAATCAGCGCACAGGGCCCGCACCCGCTCCTCGTCGAACGTCGCCAACACCGCCTTGCCCGTCGCGGTCGCGTGCGCCGGCTCGGGGCCGCCGAGCGGCGTGTGCGGTCTGAGCGAGGGCGAGGCCTCGACGCGCTCGACGCAGACCGGCCGACCGTCCTCGGCGAGGGCCGCCCGCGCGGTCATCCCCGTCGTGCTGCTCAACCCACGCAGGATCGGCACGCAAAGCTCGCCGACGGGGCTCTGGCGCGCGGCGATGTCACCGAAGCGGAGCAACGAGAGTCCGAGCACGTAGCGCGGGCCGGGCTCGACGAGCGCGAGCAGCCCCCTGCTAGCCAGCGTCCGGGCCGTGGCGAGCGCCGTGCTCTTCGAGGTCCCGAGGCGGTTGGCGATCGCGGTGAGGGTGAGGCCTCCCGGTGGAGCGCCGGCGACGACCTCCAAGAGATCGAGCGCGCGCCGGACGCTGTGCACCGTGTAGCGGTCTCCTTGCTCCTCCATTCCCGCTCCCGATCCTTGTCCGTTCTCGGCGATGCAGTCTGGCGCACGCGGGCCAGCGTTCCCAATTGAGCCAGGTGACCCGATTGACGTCGCGGCCGAGCGTATCCAGGCACCCCCGGAGGTGAAACGCCGGTCTGAACGATGATGTCATATACGACTTCGTCCGACGATCTCAGTCCCAGACGGCCCACAGGTTCTTCGCGCCGGGGCCTGTTAGCGTCGACCGACCGTGGCGGTGGGTCTCGGACTGGACGTCGGCGGTACCAAGGTGTTGGGATGCGCGCTCGACGCGCGTGGGACCGTCGCAGCCGAGGTCCGGGTGCCTTCGCCGAAGACCCAGGACGGCGCCGTCGACGCGCTCGTGGCATGCGTGCGCGAGCTGCTCCACGAGCTCGGACCCGGGAGTGGCGAGGTCACGGGCATCGGCCTCGGCCTCCCGGGCCTCGTGGACGAGGACGGCGTGCTGCACGAGACGGCGAACATGCACGGGGTCGAGGGCCTAAGCGTGCGCGCCTCCCTCGCCTCGCGCCTCGAGGAGGTTCGTGCCGGCGCCGGACTCTCCGGGAGCGCGCCGTGGCGCCTGGCGGCCGACAACGACGGCGCCTGCGCCGCCGCGGGCGAGCTGGCCTTCGGCGCGGCGCGCGGCTGCAGCGATGCCGTCGTCGTCACGCTCGGCACCGGCATCGGCGGCGGGATCATCGCCAACGGACGCATGTTGCGCGGCGCCCGCCGGTTCGCCGCGGAAATCGGGCACATGGTCGTCGACGTCCACGGCCCGCCATGCGGGTGCGGGCGGATCGGGTGCTGGGAGCAGTTCGCGTCCGGCACGGGTCTGGCGCACCTCGCTCGGGAACGTTGCGCCGAGGGTGGGGGCGCCCGCCTCTGCACGCTCGCCGGCGGCGGGCCCGAGGCGGTGCGGGGCGAGCACGTGGTCACCGCCGCCCGGGAGGGCGACCCCGACGCGCTGGCGGTGATCGAGGCGTTTGGGCGGTACCTCGCCACGGGCCTCGCCAATCTGGCCGAGATCCTTGACCCGGCGCGGATCATCCTCGGCGGCGGCCTCGTCCAGGCCGGCGATCTCCTGCTCGGGCCCGGGCTCGCGACGTACGCCGCGACGTCCAGGCGGGGCTCGGGCGCCCGCTCGGTCCCGGTCGTCATCGCCGAGCTCGGTGAGCGTGCCGGCGCCTACGGGGCCGCCGCGCTGGGCCTCGACCTCGTTCCCTGAGCGAGCGCGACGATCGGCGCGGCCCGGCCAGGTGGTCGGGGAGGCGGGATTCGAACCCGCGGCCTCCTGCTCCCAAAGCAGGCGCGCTAACCAAGCTGCGCTACTCCCCGGGACGGCCCCGGCGGGGCCCGAGCACCCCGGTCTGCCACGTGCACACGCCACCCGCTGGCCGCGATGCGGCCGCCGGGGCTCCCTTCAGCGGGGGCCTCGGCGCCACGATGCTACGGGAGGTGCCCGGGACCTGCAGCGCGGAGGCGGCCGCGACGGCCCGAGCGGCACGTCCGGGGGCGCCGCAGGCGACCAGTAGACTCCTCGCTTCGTATGCGAACCTCCGTCGAACCCCTCGAGGGGAACAAGGTCAAGCTCACCGTCGAGGTCGACGAGGAGGACGTGCGCCGGGCCGAGGACGAGACCCTCCGCCGGCTCGTGCGCGAGGTTCGCGTCCCTGGCTTCCGGCCGGGGAAGGTGCCGCGCCGCCTGCTCGAGGCGCGCCTCGGGCCGAAGGCGATCCGCGACGAGGTGCTGCGCGACGCGCTGCCCCGGTACTACACCGACGCGGTCGAAGAGGCGGAGCTCGACGTCATCACGAACCCGGAGATCGACGTGACGGCTGGCGAGGAGGCCGGTCCGGTCAGCTTCGACGCCGTCGTGGAGGTGCGTCCGGAGGTGTCGGTCGCCGGCTACGAGGGCCTCGTCGTCACCGTGCCGAGCCCGGTCGCCACCGACGAGGACATCGCCGCGCAGGTCGATCGGCTCCGGGACCAGTTCGCGACGCTGAACGAGGTGGACCGCCCGATCCGTGACGGCGACATCGTCACCCTCGACGTGCACGGCACGCGCGACGGCGAGCCGGCCGAGGGGTTGACCGCGGACGACCTGGTGTACCAGGCGGGGTCGGGAGGCATCGTCGAGGGGATCGACGAGCGGCTCTTCGGCGCGAAGGTCGGGGAGATCTTCGAGCTCGACGCCGAGGACGCACCCGGCGGTCCCGCTCACCTGAAGGTGCTGGTCAAGCAGGTGCGGGAGAAGATCCTGCCGGAGCCGGACGACGAGTTCGCCTCGGACGCCTCGGAGTTCGACACCTTCGAGGAGCTGCGCAGCGACCTCGCCAGTCGCATCACCGAGGTCAAGCGCCTCCAGGCCCGGGCAGCGCTGCGCGAGCACGCCGTGGAGGCGCTCGTCGGGCTCGTCGCCGACGAGGTGCCGGAGAGCCTGGTCGCCGCGGAGGCCGAGCGCCTGCTCCACGACTTCGCCCACCGCCTGGCCCGCCAGCAGGTCGGCCTGGACGACTACCTGCGGGCCACCGGCCAGGAGCCGGATGCCTTCATGCAGGAGATCCAGGCCGAGGCCACGAACCAGGTCAAGGCCGACCTCGCTCTTCGCGCGCTCGCCAGGGCCGAGGCGATCGAGGTGGACGAGTCGGACCTCGACGACGAGCTCGTGCGCCTCGCCGAGCAGAGCCGGACCACCCCCGCGCAGTTGCGCGCCGCGCTCGAACGGGACGGGCGTGTCGCTGGGCTACGCTCGCAGCTGAAGAACTCGAAGGCGCTCGCGTGGCTTATCGAGCATGTGGACGTGGTCGATGAAGAAGGGAACGCGATGGACCGATCGGCGCTTCTCGCCGGGAACGACGGCGAGGCAGACGACGTCGAGTCGGTCGCGGCCGGCGCGACTACGCTCGCCGAGGAGGGTTGAGCATGAGCGCCTACGGCTATCTGGTCCCCACCGTCATCGAGCAGTCGAGCCGCGGCGAGCGCGCGTACGACCTCTACTCCCGGCTGCTGCGTGAGCGCATCATCTTCATCGGCACGCCCATCGACGACACCATCGCCAACCTGGTCTGCGCCCAGATGCTCTTTCTCGAGTCCGAGGACCAGGAGAAGGACATCAACATCTACATCAACTCGCCCGGGGGCGACATCACGGCGCTCTTCGCGATCTACGACACGATGAACTTCGTCCAGCCGGACAAGTCGACCTTCTGCTTCGGCCAGGCCGCGTCGGCCGCGGCCGTCCTGCTCGCGGCGGGCAGCAAGGGCAAGCGCTTCGCGTTGCCGCGTGCCCGGGTCCTGCTCCACCAGCCCTACGGCGGCGCTGCCGGTCAGGCGACGGACATCGAACTGCAGGCGCGCGAGATCCTGCGGATGCGGGACATGCTGAACGAGATGCTGGCCCACGACACGGGCCAGTCGATCGAGAAGATCCAGCGCGACACCGACAGAGACTTCATCATGAGTGCGGAAGAGGCCCGGGAGTACGGCATCATCGACGAGGTGATCACCAGCCGTGAGGTCGCCAACGCGGTGACCGCAGTGGGCGCAGCCTGAGCGACGGCGGCGAGGGAGGGGACGTGGCCAAGTTCGGCGAGGGTGGCGAGCTCGTCAAGTGCAGCTTCTGCGGGAAGTCTCAAAAGCAGGTCAAGAAGCTCATCGCGGGTCCAGGAGTCTACATCTGCGACGAGTGCATCGAGCTGTGCAACGACATCATCGAGGAGGAGCTCTCCGAGACCTCCGAGGTGCGCTTCGAGGACCTGCCGAAGCCGCGTGAGATCTTCGAGTTCCTGAACGATTACGTCATCGGCCAGGACCAGGCCAAGAAGATCCTGTCCGTGGCGGTCTACAACCACTACAAGCGGATCCAGGCCGGGTCACCGACCGAGCAGGACGTCGAGCTCGCGAAGTCGAACATCCTGCTCCTCGGCCCGACGGGCTGCGGCAAGACGCTGCTCGCCCAGACCCTCGCACGGATGCTCAACGTCCCCTTCGCCATCGCCGACGCGACGGCGCTCACCGAGGCCGGCTACGTCGGCGAGGACGTCGAGAACATCCTCCTCAAGCTGATCCAGGCCGCCGACTACGACGTCAAGAAGGCGGAGACCGGGATCATCTACATCGACGAGATCGACAAGATCGCCCGCAAGAGCGAGAACCCGTCGATCACCCGGGACGT
>Ga0209415_10003837_pt1 | contig 27813 bp, 27 predicted proteins | sample PeaSoiSIISIP2007_FD_187696 | JGI IMG/M metagenome (GOLD analysis project Ga0209415, IMG submission 187696) | Peat soil microbial communities from Weissenstadt, Germany - SII-SIP-2007 (SPAdes) (version 2) | ecosystem: Environmental > Terrestrial > Soil > Wetlands > Peat | place: Germany... | reverse complement strand
AGGGAAAGCCACGGACGAACGCTCTGGGTATATGTGGCCTCGCCACCCGCAACATTCCGCGATTCACTCTGTTGAATCAAGCCATCGCCAAAATTGGAGCGCAGCATGAGAGCGTAGTTCCGAAAGAAACCCGAGAAGGAAAACTGTCTCTGCTCGCTCAGCTTCCAGTTGTCCGTTGCCACCAGAAGACCCGTGTGTGTGCGGTCAAGTTGCCGATTGTCAATCGTGTCGCCGGGTACAGGCACATTGATCGCAATCAGCCCCGGAATGTCGGAAAACCCGTAGTAGCCAATGCCGAAGAGCGTTAACTCGTGGCGTCCTAGGAGGAACCGGCGTAGCCCGTTCAGCTTGTACTGCTGCCGGTGTTCTAACCGTTCAAGGTATCCATTACCAAACGACGCCTCCATCGCAAGCCATGCATTCGTCTTGGGGTTCGAAGGACTCCAGCCTGCCATGACATCCGCATCGCGATAGTCACCTGTGATCTGCAGGAAGCTATGGAAGCGTTCCCTAGGGACGTAGGAGGCTGCGAGATCGACAGAATTGTTTCCTTCTCTGACATTAAAGGCTCCTCCGTCTATCGTGACGGCTTCAATCGTTGGAGGAATGAGGAAATTTGGATCGGCATAACCGTTCCCATGGGCATTGGCGGGCAGGTTGTTTGGATAGAGAAAATCCCGGATCTGAAAGTACTGAGCGATAGGCTCTCCATGATCCCCGGCAACGCCCGGAGCAAAATACTGCGGGGCCTTGATTCCTCCCGATGCGGTTTCAATGGGAAGCCCCGGAATGGAGATCGGGGCTCCGGGACGACCCGGATTGGCGTCCAAAACTTGGTCATGGATCACGATGCTTTGGGCGGGATCGGGAGTCAGCAACGACGGTATGGAAGCCACGACCGTAATGGACTGCGACACCGAGACCAGTTGGCGGAATTGCAAAGCGACCTGTTCTTGTTGTCCACTGGCAACGGAAACATCCAACGTCACCGAAACAAACGTTGGTTCCTCAGCCGTCAATTGGTATTCGCCCGGTTCAATGTCTCCAAGAATGAAGGTCCCTCGCTCATCGCTCTTAGCTTCGCGAACTACGGCCGCCGCGGAGTTCAGCAGTTTCAGGTGTGCGCCCGCGACGGGAACTCCCCGAGGATCAAGAATCTTCCCTGAAACTCGACCCGTATTGGTGCTTGCCGAGAGGCCTGATGGGAGAAGCAATACCCCAACAAAGAATGCGGTGCGCAGGTAAGGTGTGAAGGGATTAGGCACGCTCGTCGATCATAATGCCGAGCGTGCGCGCGTGGAAAATGCAAGGCAACCTCGACGAAACAGCGCTGCTCGCGACCGTCGGCCACTCATACCTGTTGTTAACAGGCCATTTCACTAGTCACCTCAACGGCTCTTTGCAAGGTTGAATCGGGTTAGCCATTTTCCCACCCGGGCCATCGAGAACGCGCTACCTCTTCCCCTTGGGCCGCGGCCACTTCGCCACGATCACCGTCGAGATTCCGCCCCGCGGACGGAAATCGCCTTTCACTTCTGCCCACACCGGACGCGCCCAGCGCACTACATCTTCGAGCACGCGGTTCACGATGTTCTCCTGGAAGATTCCAAGATTCCGGTAAGACTGCAGATATTCCTTCAGCGATTTCAGTTCCAGGCAGCGCTTGTTCGGCATGTAGCGGATGGTGATCACGCCGAAGTCAGGCAGCCCGGTTTTCGGGCAGACGGAAGTGAACTCCGGGTCATCCACCACAATTTCGTATCCAGGAAACTGGTTGGGCCAGGTCTCAATCTCGGGAAACTTGGCATCGAGGCCAGCCCGAGCATGTTCTGGGGCGTAGCGTGGGGCCATGCCCCATTGTAACCAGCCACGGCTAGAGACCGCCAAATCACAAGGATTTACGGTTCTTTGGCCGCACCCCTGCATCTAACCGATCAGGTTCCTTTCCAGTTTCCAGAAGCAGCAAGTGATACATTAAACTGTTCAGCGATCCCATGCCCTTGAACGGGAAAAATAGCGGCTTCTTTGCCCGCCACCCTTGGTTGACGGGGGCCGCGACCATCGTGGCTGCAGTGGTGTTTCTAGCATCGTTTATGTCCCGTGGCGACGCCGTCCCCGTGCGTTTCGCAACGGCTGAGCGCACCACGATTCGCAGCATGATTTCCACGAACGGAAAGATCGAGCCGCTGGAGAATTTCGAGGCGCATGCCCCGGTGGGTACCACGGTCAGGAAAGTGCTGGTGAAAGAGGGGGACCACATCCGGAAAGGCCGACTCCTGTTGCAGATGGATGACGCGGACGCTCGCAGCGCGGCGGCACGGGCCATGGCCCAGATCAGCGCCTCCCAAGCCGACATCAGCGCCGTGCAGAGTGGTGGGAATCGGGAAGAGGTGTTGACACTGGAATCGCAACTGGTCAAGGCGCGCACCGAACGCGATACCGCGCAGCGCAATCTTGACGCCTTACGGCGCCTGCAGCAGGAGGGCGCCGCGTCTCCGGGCGAGGTGAAAACTGCGGAGAATCAGTTGCAGCGGGCCACCGCGGATCTGAATCTGGTCCAGCAGAAACAGAAAGACCGGTACTCCCAGCCGGAAATCGCGCGCGTGGAAGCGCAGAAATCGGAAGCGCACGCGGCCTACGCCGCGGCGGAGGATGTGCTCAGCCAGCTGAATGTCCGGGCTCCCTTTGACGGAATTGTTTATTCGCTTCCGGTGCGGGAAGGGGCCTACGTCAATCCCGGCGATCTGGTGTTGCAGGAGGCGGATCTTTCCAAGGTTCGAGTGCGGGCCTTCGTTGACGAACCGGACGTAGGGCGGCTTACGCCCGGAGACAAGATTGAGGTCACCTGGGACGCTCTCCCCGGCCGCATCTGGCAAAGCGCAGTCAATGGGACTCCCGCAGTCATCAAGTTACACGGCACCCGCAACGTGGGAGAGATCACCTGCGTGGCGGACAATCACGACTTCAAGCTGCTGCCTAACGTCAACGTTGGAGTGACGATCATCACCGCCGAACATCACAATGTTCTTGCCGTGCCACGCGAAGCGGTTCATCAGGAGGACAGCAAAACCTACGTCTACGAGATCGTGGACGATGAACTGCATCGTCGGGATGTGCAGACCTCGATTTCGAACCTGACCCAGGTCGAGGTAACCGCGGGACTTCCGGAAAATGCCCTGGTGGCGCTAGCCCCCCTGAATTCCAAACCGTTGCGCAACGGCTTAGCCGTAAAGAAGGTTCATTAGGAAATGTTTTCATCCAAAAGAATTCTATTCGTACTGGCGCTTGCACTTCTTCCATCCTTGGCTGGAGCCGAACCCCTGGCCGGCAAGTTGCTGGCCGAAGGGCGCGTGGATGACGCGATTGTGTCGCTGCAGAGCCGGATCAGCGGCGCTCCCAAGGACGCGGAATCCTACAATCTGCTTTGCCGGGCTTATTTCAGCCTCGGGAACTGGGATCCCGGGATTGCGGCCTGTGAGAGAGCGGTTTCGCTCGACCCTGGCAACAGTCAATATCACCTTTGGCTCGGCCGAATTTATGGCGAAAAAGCAGCTCACTCGGGCTTCCTGGCTGCCGCAGGTCTGGCCAAAAAGGTTCGCAATGAGTTTGAGACGGCGGTGCGATTGAATCCGAGCGATGCCGCTGCTCGTACGGATCTGGCTGAGTTCTACCTGGAGGCTCCTGGCATCATTGGCGGGGGCAAAGAGAAAGCTGTGACCCAGGCGGAGAAACTTAGTTCGCTCGACCCCGTCAAGGCCGGTTGGATCAAGGCGCGGATCGCGGAAAAGAACAAGGATTTTGTGGCTGCGGAAAGCGCCTACTGCTCCGCCCTTCAGGCCAGCCATGGCCGGGCCGACGCATGGGTGAATCTTGCCCGGTTCTACCGGGACCGCGGCAGGTTCGATCAGATGGCAGACGCAATTCAGCATGCGAGTGCCGCCCCGGTTGGCCAGCCGGAGATATTAATGGACGCGGCCCAGGTGGTGATTCGTTCCGGGCGCGATCTGCCGGTAGCCGTTCAGTTGCTTCGCCGTTATCTCTCTTCCAGTTCCACGGTCGAAGAAGCGCCCGTGTTCAAAGCGCACTATCTGCTGGGAACTTTGTTGGAACAGCAAGCGGACAAGCAGGGCGCGGCTCAGGAATACCGTGCCGCACTCTCTTTGGCCAAGGGTTTTTCTCTTGCACAGAATGCCTTGGACCGGCTGAATCGCCCGGTCGCGTAGATGGTGACTCCAACCTGAGCACTGGCGCCCATCGCCGATCAGCCGTGCAGTTCCACCAACTTCGTCCTCATTTACAATCAGCCTTTCCGAGTTGCCGCAATTCCTTTCGAAGGTGATGAAATGAAAGCTGCTCTCCGCCTTGGTTCGCGTTTTCCCTCTCTGCTGTTTTTGAGTGCGTTCTTGCTTTCGGCCTCGACCATTGTTGCCGCTGAGCCGCTGCCCTTGAAGCGCGCCGTAGAGTTGGCGCTCACTCACAGCACTGTGGCGGCTGCCGCAAGTGCCGATCAGCAGCGTGCCTTTGCTTCCTACCTCGAACTGCGGAACCAATATTTGCCGCAGGTGGCGCTGGGCTCGGGATTGGGCGCCACGTGGGGCTACCCGCTCAGTTTGGAAGGGTCGGCGCCTTCGATCGTCAACACTACGGCGCAATCTGCGCTGATCAACCCAGCTCTCCGCGACTTTGTGCGCGCTGCCCGCACGGAATGGCAAGCAAGCACGGTTCAGAGCAAAGACAGGCGCGATCAGGTGATTGAGGACACCGTGCTGAGCTACAGTGAGCTCAGCAAATGGGAGGCGCTTGCGGGCCACTTGAGCCAGGAATATAACGATGCTCTGAAGATGGAGCAGATCGTCAATGAGCGGGTTCAGGAAGGGGTAGATAATCCGCTGGCCCGCAACCAGGCGCGCCTGGCGACGGCTCGGGTTTACCTTCGTATTTCGCAGGCGCAGGGTGCGATTGATGTTCTGCGCAACCGGCTTTCCCATTTGACCGGACTTACGGCCTCTTCTATTGAAACCGTGCCGGAGTCAGTTCCTGGGTTGCCCGAGGTGAAGCAGACTGACAGTCTCACCGGCAGAGCTGTGCAGGCCAGCCCCTCCATCCAGGTTGCCAATATTCATGCCACGGCCCTCGCTTTCCGGGCCCGCGCAGAACATCGGGCGATGTGGCCCACCGTCGATTTCGCCGCCCAGTATGCGCTGCTCGCCACCTTCAACAACTACCAGACTTTCTTCCGCCCGGGGAGCTTCCAGCAACACAATGCAACCGTCGGCGTAGCGATTCGTTTTCCCTTCTTCAACCCGCCCCAGCACGCGCGCGCGCAAGCTGCAGACGCCGAGGCCCTGCACGCCAGGAAAGATGCCGAGGCTGCGAAGAATCAGGTGTCGGAGCAAACCTTGAGGTTGCAGCGTTCGGTGGAGCAACTTGTCGCCGCTCAGGAAGTGGCGGATCTGGAATCACAGATCGCAAAGTCGAATCTCGACGCCGTACAAATCCGCGTGGACGCTGGGACGGCAACGGTGCACGAGGCAGATGATGCCCGCAATCGGGCCAATGAACGCTTCGACGCCCTGCAGGATGCGAACTTCGAGCTGCAACGGGCCCGCATCCTGCTGCTGCGCGCCACAGGCGATTTGGAGGCATGGGTGGGGGTCGCAAGTAAATAAGGCACCGGTAGTTTGGCGATTCGTTGCAGCCGGGGGTGGTGTCTCAGTTTGCGCTCTGTCGGGCTTCTCGGGGCTCTCTGCGGGTCCCTCCGCGATTTAAGACTTTGTGCCGAAGCCTCGCCAAAACCTTGAATCGCGGAGTCCGCTGAGAACCGCCGCAGAGTGCGCGGAGACAAACAATCGTTTCTGAGCAAGTTTCGAGTTTGCTGCGGTTGAAACATGACCCGCCGCCGGGGGTCCATTTTCCCTGCTGGGGGCGTCAAAGTATCCATTCAGCGTGAACGCTTTGCACCTGAGGAAAATGGCTAATAGACTGAGATTATTAGAGATGCGGGATTGTGCCTGGAAACAGCTTTGCGGTAGAAGCTCTTAACCGCAAAGTACGCTAAGGATTCGCAAAGGTCGCAAAGAACGTCACAACGCCGGAATGCGGCCGGGTACTCTTGGCAAACAGCGGAAAATGTTAGTATGGATTATCCAAACCTATGCCTTTAAAAACACTGTTTCTGAATCCGCCCTCGTTTGAGAATTTCGACGGGGGAGCGGGATCGCGCTGGCCGGCAACTCGCGAGATTGAGTCGTACTGGTACCCCGTTTGGCTGGCCTATCCGGCCGGAATGTTGGAGGGCGCGCGGCTCCTGGACGCGCCGCCGCACTACGTCTCGGCGGAAGAAACCATCAACATTGCCCGCGATTACGAATTCCTGGTTCTGTTCACCAGCACGCCCGGCTTCCCCGGCGACATGCGGCTGGTTCAGAGGATCAAGGACGCCAATCCCAAGATCAAAATCGCCTTCGTGGGGCCGCACGTCACTGTGCTGCCGGAAAAATCTTTGAAGGATTGTCCGGCCATTGATTTCGTCGTTCGCAAGGAATTCGATTACGCGGTCGTCGAGTTTGCGCAGGGCAAGCCGCTGGACGAAATTCTGGGCATCTCCTACCGCAAAAACGGATCGGTGGTGCACACCGCGGACCGTGCCCAGATTGAGGATCTGGATGCCCTGCCCCACGTCACCGACGTTTACAAGCGCGATTTGGATCCTCGGCGCTACAACGTGCCATTCCTGCTGTATCCCTTTGTTTCTCTCTATACCACGCGGGGCTGTCCGGCGCAGTGCACGTTCTGTTTGTGGCCGCAGACCCTTAGCGGGCATCCGTGGCGAAAACGTTCCTCCGACGATGTGGCGCGCGAAATGGCCAAAGCCAAAGAGTATTGGCCATACGTGCGGGAATTCTTTTTCGACGACGACACTTTCAACATTCAAAAGGCGCGGACGATCGAACTCTGCTCCAAATTGAAGCCGCTGAAGCTCACCTGGTCCTGCACCTCGCGCGTGACTACCGACTACGAGACGCTGAAGGCGATGAAGGAGGCGGGTTGCCGCTTACTGATTGTGGGATATGAGTCCGGCGACCAGCAGATTCTGAAAAACATCAAGAAGGGCGCCACCGTCGAGAGGGCTCGTCAGTTCACCAAGGATTGCCACAAACTTGGCTTGGTGGTTCATGGTGATTTCATTCTTGGCCTGCCGGGGGAAACGCGGGAAACCATTCAAAACACCATCCAGTTTGCCAAGGAGTTGGATGTCGAAACCATTCAGGTCTCGGTGGCGCACGCCTATCCCGGAACCGAGTTGTACGACTACGCGGTGAAGAACGGCTTCATGGTCGCGGACAACAAGATGGTGGACGAGGGCGGCCACCAACTCGCTCACATTCAGTATCCGGGGCTGCCCGCGGAGGAAATCCTCGAATCGGTGCACCGCTTTTACGATGAATACTATTTCCGGCCCAAAGCGGTTTTCCGTATTCTGAAAAAGGCCGCGTTCAATAGCGTGGATCGCAAACGCCTGTACAAAGAGGCGAAGACCTTCCTCAAGGTGCGCGCCATGCGCCACAAGTGGGTCAAGGACAAACGCGAGCACGACTCCACCGCAGCCGCCGAACCGGCGAAGGCATAAGGGATTGGCGTGTGACGCTGCGGAAGTATCTCGTGCTGGCCGGCGTATCGATCTTCGCAGTTACCGGTGATTCGCTGGTCTCGGCCGGCATGAAGCGGGTGGGCAATATTTCGCTACGGCATCTGCCCGACATCATTCTGGTCGTCTTCCGTCCTGAAGTCGCGCTGGGAATCCTGTTTCTTCTCGCCTTCTTTGCCTGCTACATGACGGCGCTTTCCTGGGCTGATCTCACCTACGTTCTTCCCGCTACGTCGGTCAGCTTCATTCTGCTCACCCTGGTCGCCAAGTTTGTTCTGCACGAGAACGTGAGCCTGACCCGCTGGCTGGGAGTCTTGCTGATCTCAATCGGCGTAGGAGTTGTAACCCAGGGTCCGGAGCTGACGCACCGCCCGCGGCATGCGGAGTCGAGCGACAGGCTGGCCGCGCCGGTCGCCGCGAGGATGGACCCATGAAGCAGCTTTACGCCTGGGGCGCGGTCGCAACCATCGTAACGGCTTCCACCGCCGGCGATGTGCTGCTCTCCCGCGCCATGAAGCAGGTGGGAGACGTTGGCGAGCTTCGCCGCCGGCTGGGCCTGCCGACGGTGCTGGGACGCGTCCTGCGGAACCCGTGCTTCTTGCTCGGAGTCACGGCGATGGCGGCTGCGTTTTATGCCATGCTGTTCGGACTTTCCTGGGCCGATGTGAGCCTCGTCATACCAGCCTCGACTTCGCTGACCTTCGTGACCAACGCCATGGCGGCGAGAATATTTCTGCATGAGCATGTGGATCATCGTCGATGGATGGCAGCATTGGCGGTCGCGGGGGGAGTGATCTTGCTGGCGGTGTGACCAAGGTGATTTAGCGTCAAATTTCCACCTTGGCGGGTGGCACTTCCTTATCGTGTTGGGTGCGGAGGTCGGGCAGTTTAGCCTCCTGGAATTACTACGGAGTTATTACGGTAAGACCTCGATAGACCCTAGTGTGAGCCTAGAACGGGATGATAGTATAGTTAAAGATTAGACACCCTTCCCCGCATCCGCGGCAGTCACATACGGGTCAGTTGACACTAAAATGAAAGACTAGTACGCTGCCTCAGTTTTCGGAATAGCGATGGTGACGCCAAGTCCGCTCGCGATAGTGTTGACTGTTACGATAGGGATTCCGTTTCTCGTGCTGGTCACCGACTATGTTTTCAGGGTCGAAAGCGGCGTGACTGAGTTGATGAAAACCTCCGGCCCGGATTTGTGTTTGTTGGGGCTAGGCTCTGTCGGATCAGTTTTCATCGACCCGAAGGTCGCTTCATCGTTCTTTCTCCCTCCCCAAGTGGCAGGCACCGTGGTGGTCGTGATAATTTTCCTGCTCCGAGGGGTATGTTTTAGGCTTCAGAGGAGAGCCACTACCTTTGCGGCCTTTGTGACGATGGTACTGGGAATAGCATCTATGACCATCATTGGCAGTATCATTGTTTATGGGTACACGGTTTAGAAGATGGGTCGATTAATTTTAGCGATTTTGGCGGGCACTGGGTCAGCATTCGTGCTGGGTGTCGTGTATTGGGGGTTGCTCATTCTGCTTAAGCCTGCGCTCGACCGTTTGCGGTTAACGGTTCAGGGCGATGCCCCAGTGCATGAAGGCCATTTACTCGCGTCTCGACCCCACGGACCCCCAACGACAGTTTCGCCTGTAATCGAAGCCGATGGAGTGATCGCACGACCGGTCAATTACTTCGAGACTAACGCCGTGTACAAGCTAGACCCGAACTACCAGCTCGATTTGAATTACAAGCTGGGGCCGGAATACAAGCTCGATGTGAATTGTGGGCTGGACCCATCCTACAAGCTTGACCTGATGCGCAATTACGTCCTGAATCCGACTACGCCGTTGAAGACAGGGCTCGTGCAGGAGTTGCGGATCGCAACGGTGTCGCTGCAGCAGCAATATTCTGCGGTAGTCTGCGGGAAACTGGGGCAGTCGTATGGAGATTTGGGACAGTTTATCTATGTGAACGCGGGTGTTACCTTGGCACCATCCGAGTTTCTGATTGACCCGGCAGAACGTCACCTGTTGCTTACGTTCTCCAAACAGAAAGCTGGGGGGTTTCAGGAGCCCGACGAGGCGCCAAAGGATCTAGCTGGCATTGCATTACAAGGAACCCCATCGCCAGAGTTCTATTTTGCAAGGGGGCGTAAGTCGGCATCGAGAGTACCTTCGTTAGCTTGTTGAGCGGCAAGGACAAAACGTGACTGCGCCAAAGTTAAATAAGACTACATTCCAAGATGACATTTCATTCCGTTTCGATTTGCTGAGCGGGGAACTGCTTGCGAGGGTCGTCCATGAGCTTTCTAAGAACCGCAGGCTTCTGCCGAACGTAAGCAAGGACGAAGAGAGCAGAGCTTGGATCTGGCGCGGCCAGGGAACTGAGGACCGCCCATGGTACTGGGTGAAGGTGTTCGATTCAAGCATAGTGACCTTTTCTGGGTTTTTCACTGGCGCCTCCAATTGGTCTGAATTTCGGCGCAACGTTGCCAAGGTTCTGCTCGAAGCTCTATCGGGGGTTGAAGCGAATTTAGTTGCTAACCTGACATCGACGTACACGTGGCACTTTCCCGAGACCCAGATCGGAAAGCAGTTCCCAGCATTGATGGCGTTCTCTCACAATTTTCTTCCCGAGAATCTGAGCGCGATTGAGAGATTCAGTACACTCTTGTACGAGCCGGAAACGAAACTCCGCTGTTTGTTCGACGGAGGCCTAGACGCGGCTTCCGACGAATTTAAGTTCAGTCTGAGTATCCAGAACAACCGAATGGATAGGTCTGCCCTTGCCAATTTGTTGGACGATCACTTTGCTCAGACGGACTCCGTTTACGAACGCGCCAATTCTCTGCTCGAAACACTTTTCGCCGCCCGCGCTGAACGGTAGTAGGTCGAACCGAAAGGTGGGCGGCCCCCACCCGCCCAACCACAACACGAAGATTCCTTACCGAAACAGCCGCATGAACCCGGCGGCGGGCAAATCAGGCGCGAGGAATGTCGCTTCCCGCAGACCCGCCGCGTGGGCTACTCGTTCGGCGGCCATGTAGCCGCTGCGGACGGCGCCTTCCATGGTGGCAGGCCATCCGGTCGCGGTCCAGTCTCCAGCCAGAAAAACTCGGGGCCATGCGATCTCGGACTTCGGGCGGTAAGCATCGATGCCGGGCCGCGGCGAATAAGTTGCGTTCACTTCCTTGATCACCGTTGACTTCAGCAGATTCGCATCCCGAGCCCCGGGAAAGAACTCGCGCAGTTGCTTTAAGGCTAATTCCGTGATCTCCGGCTTCGATTTTTCTACCAGAGTCTTCGAGGAGCTAACGACCAGTTCCACGTAGCTGCCGCTTGCCTCAGGGGCTAAAGCCCCGCCTCTATTGGCAGCCCCTGTGGCACGACTGAAGCCGTGCCCTTCCCTTTCTATGCTCCCTTCCCTTTCGGTATGGGCTTCCCTTTCGGCGAGCCCTTCCCTTTCTATCGCCTCTGGCCGGCGAGGCTCGGCCAGCAGCTTCGATTTATGAAACATCCATTGAATGGTTCGGTCGAGCAACACGGCATGGTCGAGGTCCGTGATCTGCCGGTCAAACCACAGGTGAATGCCGGTGATGGGTGAGGTCTCGAAGCGTGCCAGAGTTTGCCGTAACGACTCCGCGGCCGTGGTTCGGGGCAACATGCGGGACAAAACATCAAAGGGTACGGCCAACACCGCAAAATCGAAGCTCGATTCACCGCTCGCGACTAGCAGCTTCACACCGGATGGTTCGACACCAAAAGATTCCACGCCGCAACGCAACTGAACTTCTCCACCTCGCGCGCGAATGTAGTCTGCCGCCGTGCCGTACAACTCCGTCAAAGGGACGCTGGGCACGCCCATGCGGCCCGCCGTGGCCGACTTCAAGAACGACTCGCGCACGACTTGTGCAGCGCTAGGAACCGAGACTCGCTCGAGGTCCTCGTTCAAAGCGCTGACCAGAACCGTCTTCCAAAAGCGGTCGATGGCACGATCTGTCTGTCTGTGGCGGCGCAGCCAGGCCAAGAACGATTCCCCGTTGTCTCGCGGCACCGCGGGCGCAAGAGCAGCCATGGCGGCGGCAATGGCAATCTTGTCGCAAAAGTTCAGACATGCGGCACGCAGGAACGCCGGCGCAGTATGAAACGGCGCGGGCAATCCAGAAGGCGAAATCACAGAGGCGCGGCCACCGGGCTCAAGGAAGGTCAGCCGATCGTACCAGCGGATTTTCTCTTCTACTCCTAGACGCTTGTAAAACTGAATCAGATTCGTGCAGCAGCCAAGCAGCACATGCTGGCAGTTATCCACCACTTCGCCCGTGCCCGGATGCTGGTAAGAGGAAGCACGCCCGCCCAGGTAGGGCCGGCGCTCAAAGAGGGTTACCCGAAAACCTCTGCCGGCGAGGGCGCATCCAGCGGCCAGCCCGGCCAGCCCACCTCCGACGACAGCCACTGTGGGAGTTTGTGCGGGGCGCTCGTTCATCACAGGCGCTTCAGGAAGCCCTTAGCCAGAATGGTGAGCTTCTCTCGCACGGTGAGGCTGACTTTGCCGCTGAACACGTCGTATTCGCGCAACGCAATTTTCTCGAGCAAACGCCGATAGATGGTCACCAGCACCCAAAGTGCGGGCTGACTGTCCTCGTTGACCAGGGGAATGAGTTCCTCACCAGCGCGATAATACTCGCGGGCCCGGTCAGCTTCCATCGCCAGCAGCGGGCGAACTCGCGCGGGATCGGAGCCGGAGAGCAAATCCGAGGGTAAGATTCCGAACTTGGCCACATCTTCTTCCGGCAGATAAATCCGGCCCGCAGCAGCATCTTCCTTCACGTCGCGAATGATGTTGGTGAGCTGGAAAGCCAGGCCGCAGCGCTCGGCCAGCGCTTCCGCCGCGGGATCACGATATCCGAATACACGAATACATACTAGACCCACAACCGATGCGACCCGGTAACAGTACACACGGAGCTGGTCAAAAGTCCGATAGTATACGGTCACGATGGGATGTGAGGATTCACACAAAAGCCGATCCTCGGCTTCTGCATCCACGTCCATCGCCGTGCCGTACGCCAGTTGATCGAGCAATTCGACGGGAATGTTGTAACGGCGTTGCGCATCGGTTAAGGCCAGAAGCACGGGCTCGTCAGTAGGCCGTCCGGATTGTGCCTGGTGAAATGCGTCGAGCCAGGAGGCAAGTTTCTGCTGCCGCTCCAGCGCGGGTAAATTCTCGTCATCCGCAATGTCGTCGCAACGCCGCATAAACGCATACACCGCGCACAGGGCTTGGCGCTTGGGTTTTGGCAATACCAGGAAAGCGTAGTAGAAATTCTTAGCCGCCCGGCGGGCAATGCCACGGCACACCGAGTAAGCCACCGCAAGCTGCGATTCGGTGGGCGCGAAGGGTGTGGGAGCCTGCTGCACGGCGGTACTCATATCTTCTTTACCCACGGCAGCTTTCCCCAAGCCGCGCGCGCTACCAGCGCCAGTTTTCGGGAGTTGGAAATCGCCGGGCGCCGTCCCAGCACGTTGTATCCCTGGGCCTCGATGGCGTTGAGAATCTCTTGCCCGCCACGGCTGAAGAGTTCAATGTCGATGGCTAACTCGCGATCCACCTTCCGCACCAGCGGCAGGCCCCGCTGGAACCAGTCGCGGGCGCGCTCCACTTCGAAGCGGATCATATCGCAGAAGGCAGATGTGTTTCGCTGCGACGCAATGTCGTCTTCACTGATTCCAAACCGGCGAAGATCTTCCAGTGGAAGATAGATTCGGCCTTTAGCATAGTCCACGCTTACGTCTTGCCAGAAGTTCGCCAGTTGTAGAGCGGTGCAAGTGAAATCAGATAGCGTCTGGCGCTCGGCATCGCGATAGCCACAAACATAGAGCACCAGACGGCCCACGGGATTGGCCGAGTAACGGCAATATCCAAGGAGGTCGTTGAACGTGGGATAGCGAGTGACCGTCTGATCCTGGCGAAACGCCGTCAACAGATCGGCAAAGGTTTGGCTGGGGATTTCAAACTTGCGTACGGTCTCCGTCAAGGCAACAAACACGGGATGCCGCGGATTCCCGGCATAGCAAGCATCGAGTTCAGCCGCCCATTGATCGAGCAGCCGCAAAGATGCATCGGGATCGCCGACTTCGTCACCCAGGTCATCGGAAATGCGGCAATAGGCATAAACATTGAAGAAATGCTGACGCAGCCGCTTGGGCAGAAACCACGTGGCGACAGAAAAATTCTCGTAATGGCTGCGCGCCAGCCGGCGGCAGTATTCTTGCGCCTCTGCCAGCGTGGGCGCCCGCTCGGGCATGGCGTACTCTGGCGGAAGGTTGCCCCAACCCGGCAAGCCGGATGGACCAGATACACTCCGGGCCTCGTTGCTGGCAATGGATGACATAGTCAGTTGCGTCCCCCGGGGTTCAACCACGCCGATCTGAGCCCGCCCTAGTGCCCGGGAATGATGGCGGTTTTGATATCGCCGTTGCGGTTCAACATGTGGCGGAGAACGTGCTGCAACCGCGAAAGCGGGGCCTCGCCGGTAATGTAATCGGTCGAACGAATTTTCTTCTCGGCAATCAGGGCAAATGCTTTGCGCACTGTTTCCGGCGTGTGATGGAAGGTGGCTTTGAGCGTGACTTCCGAATAATGCAGCCGGTTGGTGTCGAGTTGCACCTTGGTACCGCTGGCGCATCCGCCAAAGAAGTTGACGGTGCCTCCCTTGCGCACCATGTCAATTGCCCACTCCCAGGCTTCGGGACGGCCAACTGCCTCGATGACGACATCGCCGCCTCGTTTGTCCGGGGAAAGCATCCGCACTGACTCTACGGGATCCTTCACCTTGGTGATCTGCACCACCTCATGCGCGCCCATGTGTTTCGCGGCTGTGACTTGGGGATCGCGCTTCACCACGGAAATGACATTGCAACCCACCGCCTTGGCCACTTGCACGAACATCAAGCCAATCGGGCCGCCACCGATAACGATCACGGTGTCGCCGAGTCCAACGCCGGTTTCGTGCAGCCCGCGGAGCACGCAAGCCAGCGGCTCGACCATGGCCGCTTCCTCGTAGCTCACGTCGGGGGGAACTGCCAGCATGTTGGTTTCAACGATCCGCCGCGGAATCCGGATATATTCCGCGTACGCACCGTTATTGAACAGCAGATCTTCGCAAAGATTCTCCTGGTGCCGGGAGCAATAAAAACACATCTGGCACGGCGCTGAGTTCAACGCGACGACACGCATTCCTCGCTTGAAACCGCGGACGCCCGGGCCGACTTCCTCGATCACGCCCGCCAGTTCGTGGCCGAACAAGGCTGGAGGAACAATCATGCGAGCGTGATAGCCGCGCTGGTACACCTTCAGGTCCGTGCCGCAGGTCAGAGCGACCTGCACCTTGACCAGCACTTCGCCATCGTTTACGCGCGGAATGGGAACCCGCTCAATCTTCACGTCCTCTTTGCCGTAGAGGACTGCCGCTGTCATCTTTCCATTCACTCTATACTTCCTCCCACGAGCTGCCCGGCTGAATCACGATTTTCATGGAATCAGGCTGGGGGTGCGCACCCAGTTCTAGAGCTTCTACGCTGCGGGATAAAGGGAAGCGGTGACTGATTAATTGTTCCAAGTCCATTTCACGGTTCATCACGAACCGCACCGAATCCTTCTGAAGCTCGACGGAAGCGCTGTACGACCCCAACAAGGTTTTCTCGTCCACGCAGACTGCGGCCGGGTCAATCGTAGCTTCCCCGTGCACCGTCTGCGCAAACAACAATACCCGGCCTCCAGGACGCACCGCGTCCATGGCGGTCCGGATCAGGCCATTGGCCCCGACTGCTAGAATGGCTGCGTCGGCGCCTCGGCCTTCAGTCTGCTCCCGCACCGCTTTTACGGTATCGGTGCGCGAAGCGTCAATCGCTTTCTGTAAGTTGAATCTCTTGGCTATTGTAAGCCTCTGAGCATACAAATCGGAAGTAATTACCGTAGCTCCTGACTGTTTGGCCAATACGCTCAACATGATACCGATCGGTCCCTGTCCAATTACCAGAACACTCTCGCCGGGCACAAGTTGCAAGGTGGCGATGCCCTTCATGCAGGTATTCACCGGCTCGACGAAACAAGCCTGCTCGAACGAAACTCCGTCGGGGATGCGAACGGTTCCGCTATGCACGATCCAATCCATGACACGAACATACTCCGCGAAGCCTCCGCCGGCAGGCTCGAATCCTGCTGTGCAGCCGACTTTCCTGTACGTCTCGCACTGGGCAAAGGTTTTATGAAGACAGTAGTAACATTCGCCGCATGGGATGTGGTGGAAAACCACCACTCGATCGCCGGGCTTGAACTCACTCACGCCTGGGCCTGCGGCGGCAACCACGCCGGAAGTCTCGTGTCCGAAGATTCGCGGTGCAGAGTGTGAACCGGTCGCGATCTTCTTCAGATCGGTGCCGCAGATGCCGCAAGTGTGGACGCGAATAAGCAGTTCGCCCGGTCCGATTTGCGGTACCGGTACGGTTTCTATGCGGACATCATTCACTCCGCGATACACGGCGGCTTGCATGGTGCTCGGGATCGGAAGCCCCATTTCCTTAATTGCGAATTGTTTGGCAACGGCCATGGTTTTGCTTTTATCTAAGAAGAGTCTGTAGGCCTGGTTCCGCGACTCTGGCCTCGTGTGCACCAGCCAAGGCCTCGCAGAGTTTGCCCGCTGCCAGCGCACTGTTTCGCGCTAACTTCATCACGCTGAGCCAAAGCCAGGGCCGCACTGCCACATAAGCCATAAACTTGAGTGCGTGAAAACGTCCGTCACCGGTGATAAAGCGCGCAATCGGCGGCATCCGTGAGTCAGTGGCGTCGGAGATCACTTTGCAAGCGAGAAACTTTATTCCGTGCGCCTCCGCGCTGCGCGCCACCCCAGCGGCTTCCATGTCCACCGCATGCGCTCCATAAGCGTCGGCGAGCCTGGCTTTCTGCTCGGCGTCCGCAACGGTTCCAAAACTGACCAGCACTCCCTCGCCAAATCCCCTATCGCTGCGGCTGCCATCGCTTGCGTCAATCACCTGCCGGGGCATGAGCATGTGGCCGGCCGGCAGAGTTGGATTCAGGCCTCCAGCAAAGCCCGCCGAAATGATCAGCTCGGGATGATACAGGTTGATGATCGCTTCCGCCGCGCGCCGCGCCGCCTCGGCTCCCATCCCACTACAGACCAGCACGGTCCCGGCTTTCTCGTAAAACTTGAACCAGCGTCCGTCGTATTCTTTGCGGGTCACCGGCCAGTTCTTGACCAGTGGCCACACCTCGCGTTCCAGCGCAGCAACAATTGCGACTTTACACGATTGCAACAGGCACATTCCTTGCGGAGCTTCGCTCCGCCCGGACGGGCGAGACGCCCGTCCCTCCATTTCTATGGGCTACGCATATCCGTTCGTCTGAAACCACTCTACGGCCCTGCGCAAGGCATCGTCCACCGGCGCCATCTTCCATCCCAGCTCGTGCTCGGCTTTGGCGGACGACACAAACATTTTCTTGCGCCCCATGCGCACGGCATCAATGGTCGCGCGTGGCTCCCGCTTCAAGATATATCCCGTAACCACTTCGTCCACGACCCCGGTGGCCAGCGCAACCACGTACGGAACTCGAACCTTCGGGGACGGTAATCCTGTGATCGCCGCCAGTTTATCGAGAATCTGTTTCAACGTCAGATTCTCCCCGCCCAGAATATAGCGTTCGCCACTGCGTCCCTTCTCCATCGCAGTCAAGTGTCCGCGGGCACATTCCGTGACGTCCACCAGATTCAAACCTGTGTCCACGTATGCGGGAAACTTCTTCTTCAAGAAGTCCACCACGATTCGCCCAGTGGGCGTGGGTTTGATGTCGCGCTCGCCGACCGGGGTTGTGGGATTCACCACCACCACATCCATCCCGCTGCGCCCGGCTTCCATTGCCACCTGCTCGGCCATGAACTTTGACCGCTTGTAGTGGCCGATCATGTTGTCGAGCGAAACCGGAGAATTCTCGTCCGCCGGACGGCCGTTGGATGTAAATCCCATGGTCGCTACGCTGGAGGTGTAAACCACGCGGCGGACGCGGTTCCTGCGCGCGGCTTCCAAGATGGCCCGCGTGCCCTCGACATTCGCAGCGTACATCCGCTCCGGATCGCGAATCCACAGCCGATAGTCGGCGGCGACGTGAAACACAACTTCACAGCCCGCCATGGCTTTCTCAATGGATGCGGGATCGCGAAGATCGCCGATGACGCGATCCGCCTTCAGCGCCTCGATATTTTTCGGATCGCTCGTGGAGCGAACCAGCAGTCGCAGGTCAGCACCTTGCTCAGCCAGAACTCGGGCCACGTGGCTGCCTACAAAACCGGTTGCGCCAGTAACAAAAGCTTTCATCAAAGCTCTCAGCCGTCAGCTCTCAGCCGTCAGCTTGAAACAGGTTTGCTGAAAGCTGAGGGCTGAAAGCTGATAGCTTCTACTCCAGCTTTTCCGGCTGCAGCGAAATGTTTTTCTCGCCTGCCGCTTTCTTTTCCCAGTATTGGGACAGCCAGGCTTCCCAACTCTTGCCGGCAGCCATATCCCGGCCCGTAAAGGCAACGGCGGCAATCTCCGCATAGGAGATCTTTGTCTTCGGAGCGCCGTCCTTGGGCAACAAGCGCACGCAGCTTTCTCCGAGCGTATTCCCGGTGCGCCGGTCGAAGATGTAGCCTTCGATTTTCGTGCCGTCTTTGCGGGTAATCAGTACGTCGCCGCGATAGTCAAAGGCGTGCTCCAGAGCCGCGCGGAGTTCTTCCGGAGTTGCCAGTTCCGGGATCCATCCTTCCAGTTTTTCCCGCTTCGCGACCGGCACAACTTCAAGCTGGTCCGCGGGAGTCTGCACGGAATGCGAGGCTGGCGCAGTTCGACCTGATTCTCTCCCGCTCAAACCGCTGTTTCCTCCGCCGCATGGCTATCGACAGGGGCATCGATCTGCACCAGAGGATTGAAGGCGTGAACCGGCCGCGCCGGCTCGTTCAGCAAATCGAGGGCGGATAAATCTTTGTAGCGATTAGAAAGCGAAGCCCGGGCAGTGTTCCACAGACCACGCAGCGAACCGAACGTGTCGTTCACGGCGGAGGCTTCGTAGCCACTGTGTACCATGCAATTCGCGCACTTGGGATTCCCGGATTCCGTTCCGTACCGCTCCCACTCCGTCGTCGCCAGCAATTCCGCGAATGTGTCGGCGTAGCCGTCCTGGAGCAAATAGCACGGCTTTTGCCAGCCGAAAACGTTGAATGTGGGCATGCCCCAGGGAGTGCAGGCGTAATCGCGCTTCCCCATCAGGAACTCGAGAAACAGAGGCGACATATTGAAGCGCCAATTCGCCTTGCGGTTGGACAAAATACCTCGAAACAACCGCCGCGTGCGCGCGCGTCCCAAGAAATGGCTCTGGTCGGGCGCTTTCTCGTAGGAATAACCCGGCGACAGCATCATGCCTTCGACGCCAAGTTCCATCATTTCGTCGAAGAAGGCGCGCACGCTCTTGGGATCGGCGCCATCAAACAGCGTGGTATTGGTGGTGACGCGGAAGCCATGCTGCAGCGCTTCCTTGATCCCCTCCAGCGCCTTGTCGTACCCGCCTTCCAGACACACGGAAAAGTCGTGGTGCTCGCGCTGTCCGTCCATGTGAACGGAAAATGTCAGGTACTTACTCGGTTTGAATAGATGAATTTTCTGTTTGAGCAGCAGGGCATTCGTACACAGATAGATATATTTCTTGCGGGCGACGAGGCCTTCGACAATCTCTCCGATCTGCGGATGCAGCAAGGGTTCCCCGCCCGGGATCGCGACGGTCGGGGCGCCACACTCATCCGCCGCGCGGAAGCACTCCTCGGGAGTGAGTTGGGCCTTTAGCACGTGGGCGGGATACTGGATCTTGCCGCAGCCGGCGCAGGCCAGATTGCAGCGGAATAGCGGCTCCAGCATCAGCACGAGCGGGTATTGCTTGCGTCCCTTGGCTTTCTGCCGGAGGACGTAAGTGGCCACCGTCCACATTTGCGAGATAGGCACGGCCATGTTATCTACTTTGCTCCAGACTTTCTTTTTTGTGGGCAGTTAGCATTTAGCACTGGGCATTTGGCCCGAAAGATCACCGCGATTCCTCCTAATGGCCAAATGCTAATGGCGAATGGCTAACTGCCAACTGCTAATTGCTAGCTCTTCCCGCCATCACCTTGCCGTAAGCGGTCAATGCGATCAGCGGGAAGTAGTCGCGGTACAGCGTGTACACCAGATAGAACACCCGCGGGAATCCCGTGCCGGTGGTCTGAGGCTCGTCCCACGACCCGTCTTTCTTCTGGGTACGCAACAGATAAGCGATGCCGCGCGCCACGGAATCGCTGCGCGTGTCGCTGGCCGCCAGCAATCCCATGATTGCCCAGGCGGTCTGGGAAGGCGTGCTCGGACCCACGCCGCGCGTGCTGGGATCGTCGTAGGAACCGCAAGTTTCGCCCCAGCCGCCGTCCGGGTTCTGCACCATGCGCAACCATTCCGCCGCCTGCTGCACGTAGGGCTCGTGGTGATCCACGCCCATCGCTTCCAGTCCGCGCAGCACCAGCATGGTTCCGTAGATGTAGTTCACGCCCCAGCGGCCAAACCACGAACCATCGGGCTCCTGCTCGTCGCGGACGAACTTGATCGCCTTCTTCACCCGCCAGTCATTTCGATCGTATCCGTAGGCGGCCAGCATTTCGAGAATGCGCCCCGTAATATCCACGGTAGGCGGATCGAGCATGGCGTTATGGTCGGCGAACGGAATTTGCTCGAACACCATGCGGGTGTTGTCTTTATCGAATGAAGCCCAACCGCCGTTCTTGCACTGCATGGAGAAAATCCAGTCAATGGCGCGCTGCACCGACTCGCGCTGGTAGCGCCCGTTTGGATGTTCCACGTGGGTCAGCGCCAGGCACACCATCGCGCTGTCATCCACGTCCGGATAAAACTCGTTATTGAACTCGAAGTACCACCCGCCCGGCTGGCCCTTCTTGTTCTTCACCTTCCAATCGCCAACGGTGCGAACCTGCTTTTGCAGAATCCAGTCGGCGCATTTGACCATGCGCGGATCGTTGGCCGGCACACCGCTTTCGCCCAGCGCGAACAGCGCATAAGCCGTATCCCATACCGGCGGTTTGCAAGGCTGCATGCGGAAAGTGTCGCCTTCTTCGATTCCGAGCTTCTCGAATTCGTCCAGGGCGCGGATTACCTGCGGGTCATCGAGCGAATAGCCCAGACAACGCAGCGCGATGATGGCATTCATCATCGAGGGATAGATAGCGCCCAAACCGTCGCTCATCTCGAAGCGTTCCAGCATCCACTTTTCAGCCCGCTTCAGGGCCAGCCAGCGCAGCGGACGAATATGCACCAGTTCCGCCCAGTGCGTCAGCCGGTCCAGTACCAGAAAGAAATTCCGCCAGGAGATCAACTCCTTCGACCAGTGCAGGTGCATGCGCGACTTGTCGCGGCCACCCACGAACAATTCCTCCACTCCCACCTCGTCGGGAATCTTTTTCAGCGGTTTTTTTGCGTAGCAGATCGAGAGCGGCACCAGAATCGCGCGCGACCACGACGAAATCTCGTAAATATTGAACCAGAACCAGTTGGGAAACAGCACGATTTCCGGTGGAATGGCAGGCACCGCATCGTAGTCGTACTGGCCGAGAGCACACAGATAAATCTTGGTGAAAGTGTTGACCTCAGTCACGCCCCCCTGCTCCAGAATCTTCTTGCGGGCGCGCACCAGGGCGGGATGATCGGGCTTGTATCCTGTCAGCTTCAGCCCGAAATACGCTTTTACCGAAGCGCTGAGGTTCGATGGCCCGTTGATGTAAATGGGCCAGCCGCCGTCTTCGTTTTGATGCTGGAGAATCCGGTTGCAGCACTTCTGGAAGCGCTCGTGATTGCCCGTCCCGAGGAGGGTGTGCAGCAGGATGTAATCCGACTCCAGCGTGGTGTCGGCTTCCAGTTCCCCGCACCAGTAGCCCTCTGCGTGTTGCCGGGAGAACAAATACCTGCGGGCACCGTCCACCGCCGTCGCAACCCGGCTGGCCAGGTCTTCGATTTTGCCGAAATGCATCCGCGGCGCAGACGCCGGGAACGAGGAGGAGGTTTCGTCCATGAAAATCTATTACTCCGCGGCTACTCCGCTGGGGGCGCTGGCAATCGCTTCCACGATCTCGGGAGGCAAGCCAAAACGCACGTTCTCGGGCATGACTTCAACTTCTTTCACGTTGTCGAAGCCTTTGGTACCCAGAAACTCCACAACTTCCTCCACCAGACATTCCGGAGCCGATGCGCCGGCGGTCAAAGCAATGGTCTTTACCCCTTCGAGCCAATCCGGCTTAATGTTTCGGAAGCTATCAATCAGATGCGAACTCGTACCCAAATTGCGGGCGACTTCCACCAACCGGTTGGAGTTCGAGCTGTTATCGGAGCCCACCACCAGCAGCAGGTCAGCATCGGAAGCCACCTCTTTCACCGCGACTTGCCGGTTTTCCGTGGCATAGCAGATGTCCTGGGCTGCCGGCCCCTTGATATTGGGAAACTTTTCTCGCAGGGCCGCGATAATATCTTTAGTCTCATCGAGACTGAGAGTAGTTTGCGTCAAAAAAGCCACGCGGTTGGGATCGGCCACTATCAATGACTCCACCTGCTCCGGTGATCCCACCACCTGGGTCACAATCGGCGCCTCACCCAGGGTTCCAATCACTTCATCGTGATCGTGATGCCCGATCAGAATCAGGGAATAGCCTTCCTTGGCAAACTTGACCGCCTCGACATGAACCTTGGTCACCAGAGGGCAGGTCGCGTCAATCACTCGCAAGTTGCGGGCTTGACTCGCTTCCCGTACTTCGGGCGAAACCCCATGGGCGCTATAGATCACGCGCTCTCCGGCCGGAACTTCGTCCACGTTATCGACGAAGATGGCCCCTTTGCCCTGCAACTCTTCCACGACGAAGCGGTTGTGGACGATCTCCTTCCGGACGTAGATTGGCGGCCCAAAAGCCTCTAGGGCAATGCGGACAATATCAATCGCCCGCACCACCCCCGCACAGAAACCCCGAGGTTTCAATAAAAGCAGCGTCTTGCCATCGTAGCTAGGCACAATAAGTTCCTGTAAGGGTACACTTCCCCACTATGGATTTGTACTTATTAAGCTACCTGAAAGAACCATTTTGGTCAACGTAAGCCCCTGAAATATAGAGGATTAACAGTAGGAGGGGGAATTAGAACAGCGAATGGCAACTGATCGTCTCATGTGGGCGGGTGCGGCTCGCCCGCGCGGCCTCACCATAGCCTTCTGACGTCATACCGGTCAAGCAGCTTGTCAGCACTCAGAATCGGCACATTCAAGTCCTGGGCCTGAGCCACCAGCAAACGGTCAAAAGGGTCTCGATGGTGCCTGGGCAGCAACCCCGCCCGAACCGCCTGCGCGATGTTGATTGAAAGCTCCGTGAATCCGCCTTGGGCCGCCTGAGCGCCCAATTCCGTGACGATCTCCAGCCCGTTGATTTTTCCTAAATTTGCTTTGATCGCCAGTTCCCACGCAACAGCCGCCGAAAGCAGAAGGGAGTTGCGCTGATTCGCGAGAATCGCTGACGCTTGCCCGGAGAGCTTCGACGAATCCTCGAACCACCAAACCAGAACGTGCGTGTCCAACAGGACATTCATTCGAAGCCCAGATCCTTCAACTCCTGATCGGTCAAGGGATCAAAGGCATCCGGAGTGTAAGAGATCTTGCCCTTCAAAGCTCCCGGCTTCCGGTTGCCTCGCGCGTCTGCGATCGGAACCAGGCGCACGACGGGCTGCGACCCGCGCGCGATGACGATCTCTTCCCCCCGGCAAGCTCTCTCAATCAGCCGTGACAGGTTGGTCTTCGCCTTGTGAACGGTAATCGTGGCCATTGTCTCGATGTTAGCTAATCCATATTAGCTAATCTCGGAGGTCTTGGCAATACCTGCCGACTTTACCTTAAAGCAGCGTGAGCCAGCATCGCGGGGGCATGTCCGCGGAAGTAGAAGTGAGGCATCTACGATTCATCTTCGCGGCTGACCACGCGGTATTTGTTGAGGACGGCTTCGCTGGAAATCACGCCTTCCAGTTTGCGGAAGTCGGCGCGACTCACGACGGGCACCAGCGGCGTTTGATAGACGTAGCGCAAAGCCATTTCGAGCGGGTAGTCGGGATGGAGATACGGCAGGCGCTCGGTGGGAAGAGCTGATCCCAGCGTCATCTCTCCCTTGCCTTCGCTGACAAGTCGCTTCAGCAAATCGCGGGTGACGCTGCTCCAACCCGTCGGACTCAACCGCACCAGGAAAACATCCGCCGCCGACTGCTGGACACTTTCATTCGCCTCCCGCACCGTCTCGTCAGCATTCAGAACCGGCCCGGTCGGCGGTTGCATAGCATCTTCGACGCGCAGAATGTTCTCTTCGCGCTGCTGCTCGAGCGATGGCAGATCCAGCCCATCCTGCCGAGTTAGCAAATCAAAGATCGGAGTAGGTTGCAGGCTGCGAGAGATCACGTAGGCGACGGCATTGGCCACAATGACTGGAACAATGATGGAATAGTTGCCGCTGACTTCAAGCACCATGAAGACGGAGGTCATGGGAGCCCGCAGAAATCCGGCGAAAAGAACGCCCATCCCCACTAGCGCGTAAGTGCCGGTGGAACCGGTGAGGTGAGGATAGAAAAGGCGCTCCACTCCCCCGACGGCTCCGCCGAGCATGGCGCCGATAAACAGCGTTGGGGCGAACATTCCGCCCGGAGTACCCGTGACAAACGAGAGCGTGGTGGCCACGATCTTGAGACCCGCGAGAATAGCCAGCATCTTCCAGGTGAACTGGTCGTGCATGGCTTGGTCCATGTACTGGTAGCCGGCGCCCAAAACCTGCGGAGCACCCAGATAGCCGATCAAGCCGATTGCCAATCCGGCAAGAGATGGCTGCAGGTATTGCGTCCACTTGGGCCACGACCGAAGACGCGAACGGAAATACGCGATGGATTTGGCAAAAATTACGGCCGCGATGCCTCCGATAAGGCCCAGCACCGCATAGGCGATAAGTTCAGTTGGCCGGGCCACGGTCAATGACGGAATCCGAAATAAGGGCTGAGCACCAAGAAACCAACGCACAACCACTACACTGGAAATCGCAGAGAGCACAACCGAGCCGAGAATGCCCGCGCTCCAGCGTCCGATGACTTCCTCGATTACGAAGAGCACGGCCGAAATGGGTGCGTTGAAAGCGGCCGCCAATCCGGCGGCGGCGCCCACGGGTGCAAGGAGACGAAGTTTCTCGCGGGAAAACTCCATTCTCCGTCCCAGGGCGGAAGCCAGACTCGCCCCGATCTGCAGCGACGGATCTTCGGGACCGAGAGAGTAACCGGATCCAATCGCCAACGCCGCAGTGATGAATTTTCCGATGGCCGTGCGAAATGGGATGTACCCATTAAAGATGTAGAGCGCGGCTTTGGTCTGGTTCACGCCGCTACCACGCACTTGCGGAAAAACGTGCACCACCAGAACGGCGACCAGCAATCCCACCAGCGCGGGAACAAACAGCACGCGTAAATTGTGGGCCTGGGGTGCCGGCCCCAGCAGCCCGATTCGAGTCCAATCGATGGCCAAACGAAAGCACACCACCGCCAGCCCCGAGAAAAGTCCGATGAACATTGCCAGGAGTAAGAAGAACTGCTCCTCGCGAGAGGTCGCGGTCATGGAGAACCGGCGCACTCTACGAGGCGTTGCTGCGCTGACGTGTGGCGGAGCTACCGAAGAGGACTCGGGGGACAGAGGCGAGGTGTGGTTCATCTTTCTGCCCCGCTTCGGTCCGTTCCAGCCCGGTCCGTTCCAGCCCGGTTTTGCGCGAGCAGGAGGAGCGCCTGATCCAAACCGCTGGGCGCACCGCATTCCTTTGACGTCTCCTGCTCGATTTCAAACACCAGATCCATGGCCGCATCGGCGGTGTCGTCTTCACTCAATCGTTTCAGCTTCGTTTTCATTTCACCCCAGCGTTCTCTCAGAGCCGGCAAATCGCTTGGCGCCGATTCAGTTTTCAAATCGATTGCTTTGCTCTGGGCGCAGCTATCCAGACGCTCTCCGGCCTGACTGAAAGCCGCACGGATGCGGCGATTGCGCTCCGTGCTGGAAAGGCGGTGACTGAATGGATCGGCGTCCAAAATGAGATTGCTGGTTTGAAGTAACTGACTGGCCTGCGTATCTCCCGGACTCAGTCGGGCCGCGCTTTGCAGGTATCGTTGTGCAGCACGATAGCGCCCCAAACTGAAAGCGGCTTCTCCTGCTCCGGCAAGCGCCGCCGCATTCCCACGATCGAATCGCAGAACGCGTTGATATTCGACAAGAGCATGATCGTAATCTTGCGCGCGCGCAAACAAGTCCGCGGCACGGAGGTGCAAATCGGGATGAGGCGGTAACTCCGCGGCTAAAGTGATGAGCTCAGCTTGCGCCTGAGGGTAGGCATGTTGCCGCAGCAAGAATTCGATGAGTTCAAACCACGCATTCAGCCGATTGGTATCGGCGTCGGAGGCCCAGACTCCGTAGATGGCATTGTGGTAGTACTGCAGCGTTTTATCCAGCAACCGCTGCCGTGCCGCCAGCCGGCCCAGCGCCAGGTTGACGGCGCCGTCCTGGGGCGAGTGTTCCCACAGACTGATCAGGTAAGTTTCCGCCTCATCCGTGCGTCCGGTGTCTCGCAAGGCCCGAGCCAGGCTGAGCTGATACTGAAAGTTATCGCGGCTATAGGTAAGGGCGGCGCGAAAGTCTTCGATAGCACCCTCCGGCCTGCCGGCATTTTGTTCGGCCAGGCCCTGTTCATACAAGTGCCGGGCCAGAGCTTTTTCCTGCTCGCCGAAGCGGTTGACCAAACGGTTCACGAAAAGAAAAGCCAGCACGGCCAGAATGGCCAGACTGGCGATCACAACCGGGGGCCGGCTCGTGATGGGTTTCGAGGTGACGGAAGGCGCCATTTGGTCGAAGAGTTATCGTAACCCATGGAGCCAGGGTTGGGACAAAGCCGCGCGGGAGGGCGAGGAGTCCTTAAGAACGATTTGCGATCTGCGCGAAATCTGCGGCTGTGCTCAGCGGTCTCGGCGCTTCAAGCTTCGAGAACACAAATCTTAAATCGCGGAGGTCGCAGAGAACACGCGGAGCACGCGGAGAAGCCCGGCAGAGAGCAAGCTGCGACGCGCGGGTGCCCCACGTCTCGCGGTTTTCGAGATGTGGGACGCCGGAGCAACCCCCGCTGTTGACAAGTGACAATTATTACTTTACAGTGTGTCCTGGCGATCAGGAGTTTCAAGCATCGGGGCCTGAAGCGGCTCTATGATCGTGGCGATCGCAGCGGGATACGCCCTGATCTGGTGGAGACGGTTGAACGAATCCTTACAGTGCTCGATTCCGCTACGACGCCGCAAGGTCTGGATATCCCTCGCTATCGCCTGCACCCGCTTAAAGGCAACCTGAAGGGGTTGTGGTCGGTGACGGCACGGGCCAATTGGCGCATCGTTTTCCGCTTTGAAGGCGAGGATGCTTTTGACGTTGAACTGATCGACTACCACTAGGAAGGAAGAAAATACCATGCCCATGAAAAACCCCGCTCACCCCGGTAGCATTGTCCGGCATGATTGCCTTGAACCTTTGGGGCTCTCCGTGACTGCGGGCGCAAAGGTGCTCGGTGTCTCCCGGCAGGCACTCAATAACGTGGTCAATGGCAAGTCGGGGATTAGTCCGGAGATGGCTATCCGACTATCCAAGGCCTTCGGCAGCACGCCGGAGACGTGGTTGCGAATGCAGCTTGCCCATGATCTCGCGGCAGCACGTAGGAACGAAAGCAAGATCAAGGTTCGCCGCCAGCACCTCGAAGAGTTGTACGTGGGATGATCTTCATCGGCCGTGCTACCAAATCCATTCCCAACTGGCAAGTCTACTTTCGTGGGTAGCGAGAAACGGGTCATCAACCTCATCGACTCGCCCTAACCAACGCTGAATCAACGATTTGCCATTATGGGAATGTTCCACGTGGAACACTTCTTCAATTTTCACCCGTTGGCCCTCGGCGCGACTGACCACGGGCGCCAGCGGCGTTTGATCCGTCCACCGCAAAGCCGTCCCGACGTGGCTTG